>Ga0307380_10002105_pt1 | contig 28520 bp, 23 predicted proteins | sample UN3MG_FD_202239 | JGI IMG/M metagenome (GOLD analysis project Ga0307380, IMG submission 202239) | Soil microbial communities from Risofladan, Vaasa, Finland - UN-3 | ecosystem: Environmental > Terrestrial > Soil > Coastal area > Acid sulfate soil | place: Finland: Risofladan, Vaasa | collected... | reverse complement strand
CCATCCGCGCGGCGAGTGCATCGCCGATGCGCAGTCCGTCGGCGATGGCGCCGACGCCGGAGGGGTCGGCGGTCAGGGCGAAATCGTCGCCCGGGCGAGCCGCCGCGACCAGCCCGTCATCGGTGGCTAGGTCTACGACCGCCATCCCGGTCGCCGGGGGCGACCTAGGGACGCGGCAGGCGGGTCGGATACCATACTGACCGCCGCCGCCTGGCGCCGCCAGGGGATGTGAGAAGTCTCCGCCGCCGGAGGGGTCGGCGGCCAGACCGATGACCGCGCCGGAAGCGGGATCAAGCTCGACGCGCAGCCACGCGGTCTCCAGGCGCAGGGGCGGCGGGTTGTCGGCGGCCTTCGCGGCGCCGGGAAAGTCGCTGCCGGCCGCTACCGCGCCGGCGAGCGCCAACGCGCAGAGCCATCGCCATCGTTTCACGCGGTCCTCCCGCTGCCGCCTAGCCAGCGGCCCGATTCGCTGGGAGGGGACAGTTCCTTCCCGCCAGGGCCTGGGCGCTACGCTGGGCGACTGGGAACTGTCCCCTCGCGCCCTGTCCCCTCGCTACCCGGCTCGGAGGCGGCGGCCTCTTTCACTTTGACGCGCATCTCGGCCTCGACGTTGTTGCCCGCCTGGTCGAACGCCCGCACCTTGAGGTCGTGACCGCCGGCCGCCAGCTCCGCGGTCTCCACCTTGAACGAGACCCGGCGCTTCCCCGCCACGCCTTCAATCATCGCCGCCGACCACTCCCCGTCATCCACGCGGTAGTCCACCCCTTGCACCGGGCTCAACTCATCCCATGCCGCGCCGCGCAAGCTGACCACGCCTTTGGCGCCGACCGCAAGCGTGTGGCGCAGCAGCAGCACCGAGGGCGGCGTGTTGTCCACCCACACCACGCGCCGGGCATCGCCCTCGAGCGCCGCGCCGGGGTTGGAGCGGCGGTCGCTCGCCGTCACCCGCAGCTCGTAGGCGCCGTCGGTGGACTTGGCGGTGTCCCAGGAGTAGGAGTCGCCCTCGAGGTCGCGCTTGAGCTCGGTCCACGCGGCGGCGCCGTTGGCCGAAACCGAGATGTCGTAGATCAGCTTGTCGCGGTCGGGGTCCTTGCCCTTCCACTTGATGTCAACCGTCTCGCGCACCCGCTCCGCGGGCTTGGGGGCGGAGAAGGTAACGGTGGGCTCGGAGTTGGGCGGCAGGTAGTTCACCTCCACGTCACGCACGCGCGGGGTGACGCCGGGCTGCTGCGCATCGAGGACGACGCGGTATTGCAGGAACCGGGCCGGGGGGCTGAGGATGTCGGCGACGCCGTCGAGGGCGGCGAGGGCGGACCACGGGCTCCAGTGGTCGTCGGGGTCGGCGCTGTTTCCGGAGCGGGTCTGGAACGAAGCGGTGGTTTCGGCGGGGAGCTCCACCGCGCAGCTCAGCGCGCCCCAGCGCGTGCCCGGGGGCGCCGACTGCGGCTTGGAGATAAAGGCGCCGTGCGCCGCATAGCCGGGGCCGATGCGCACGAGCGCGGCGGGGTTGCTTTCGGCCGCGAGCACCGCCCCCTGGCCGTCAACCGTGAGCGCAATCGCCTGCCCCTGCTTGGGCTTACGCAGCACGCGCGCGGTCTTGCGTTCGGGGTCCACCTGGTAAACGATGGCGTCCTCGGCCGTCACCGCGTAGAGCGTCCCCTGCGGGCCGGGCGCGATCGCTGCCAGCACTTCGCCCGCGGCCGTGATCACCGACTGCGCGCCCTGCCCCGGCCGCAGCCGGATGATGGCGGCGCTGCGCGCGCTGCCGGCGTAGAGGGTGCCGTCCGCATCTGTCGCCAGCGAGACTATCGCCTCCTGATCGGAGTCATAGGCCACCTTCGCGCGGCCGCCGGCGTCCACCGCGTAGAGGACGCCGGCGTTGCCGGTGCCCGCGTAGAGCAGATCGCCGGTCACCGCCAGGGCATAGACATTGGTCGCGGGCAGCTGGGTCAGCAGCCGCCCCGGGCCCGCGCCCGGGCCGCTCTCCCCCGTCGCAGTGATGACAAAGACCTTGCCGTGGGGACCCGTGCCCGCGTAGACCGCCCCGTCGGGCGCGCTGACCAGCGACCACACCGTCGCCTCGCCAGTCGCGAAGTGCTCGCGCACCCGCCCGTCATCGCCCAGGGCCACGACGCGCCCGCCCGGCGCGGCCCCCGCCAGGATGGCGCCCTGCGGGTCGGCGGCCAGAGAAGTGATGATGGCGGCGCCGGTGTCCCACGTCTGCATCACCTCGCCGTCGCCGGACAGCTTGCGCACGCGGCCGCCGGGGGCGGTGGCGACATAGATCGCCCCATCATGGGCGAGCACCGCCGTCAGCACCGGCTCGTCGAACTGCGCCACGACCCGCGGCCCGGGAGCCAGGGTCAGGGCGCCGTCGTCGTCACAAGCGATGCCGTCGAACTCGCCGCCCAGGAAGTCCGCGCGCTTGCTGTGCGTCCATAGCGACGGCGCGCGGCCGACCGGCTGTGCTTGCTTGGTCTCCTCCTTCTCCGGCTTCCCGTTGGCGGTCTCCTCGTCCGCCTTCTCTTCGGCGGCGTTGGCGGCAACTGCGCGATTGGGAGCCCCCGGCGCCGGGGAGGAGGCGGCGGGCGGCGAGACGGAGACCGCGGATGATGCCAGCTCTTCGCGTTGATCCTCCTCGGGCTCCGGCTGCTCCTCTCGCGGCGGCTGCTTTTCGGGAGGACCGGGGCGGCTCCTGGGGCCGCCCCGCTTGGCGGCGCCGGGCTTGCCCTCGATCTCCACCGATATGACCTGGCGTCCCTCCAGCACCCACTCGCAGGGCAGCGACGCCTGCAGGTAGTCGCCCTGGGGAGAAACCGTGCCGGAGCGCGCGTTGAGCAGCAACTCGGCGATGTGGCTGGGGAGGGCCGGCACCCGCTCCCCTTCCACCGCCACCCCTGCCGTCGGCAGCGCCACCAGCGCCACCAGCTCATCCCCGCGCTCGGCGGTCTGGTAGATGTCAATCAATTGCTCGAGGTTGAAGGCGCGCCGTCGCGCGAGACCGAGCATCGGCCGCAGTTGATCTATTTCGTTGCCGCCCGCCACCCCGACGCGGAGCGGTCCGTCGGGCAGGTCCGGCGGCAGCCGGAGCTGCAGATGCTTGTCAACGGGGTCGCCCTTGAAGGGCCTCAGCCGCACCCGCAGGTCGAGGGTGTCACCCGCCTTGATCTTGCCGGGCTGGGCGCTCAGGTCTTCCACGCGGGCGGTCTGGTGCTGCTCGGTGAGGCGAACCGCCACCCGCACCGCCTTGACCCGCACCGCCCCGAACTCGTTGTCCATGAACGTGCTCATGGCGGGCAGGATATCCATCAGGGGCACCACCGCCGCGTCTCCCGAGCTGAAGCAGGTATCGGTGCGGCGGATGGTCTGGTTCTCGCCTTCGATCTCGACGCGGACCCGGGCGGTGCCCTCGCTGACGTGCTCCCAGGCGCGGTCAATCGCGCTCATGACGACGGTCGCCGCCAACCAGGGCGCGAGCTCGCGGTGGGGAGCGATCTCGGCGTTGAAGGTCTGCTCGAGGTCGCGGCCGGGGTCGCTGACGGTGACGGCGACGGGGATAGTGCGGGCGGGCTCGCCGATGATGCCCGCGACCGCCCACATGCCGTCCTGCGCGAGGCGCCCCACCGGGCGGCCGGCGGCGCCCATCTTCATCCCCGCCAGGTAGCTGGGGACGATGGCGTTGATGTAGGCGGTGGTGAGGGTGAAGTCAACGTCGCCCATGGCCAGCATGGGATGGCCGAAGGCGAGCACCTGGTTGCCCTCGACGTAGGTGACGGTGCCGATGCCGGTGACATCGAAGTCGCCGCGCACGAGCTGGACGCCGACGGCGGCGCCGGGCCGCAGGTCGCCGCCGGGGAAATCGGCGCTGCCGCCCACGCCCTGCATCACCGTTGCGCCGAAGGGGCGCAGCAGCTCGCCCAGGCGCTCCATCGCGCGCGGCGACATGCCGGAGGCGAAGAGCAGGGCGCCCAGGGGGCGCAGGGTGAGCGTGCCCGCGGGCTCAGCCGCATCACCCACGGGGGGTGCGGGGGAATCGAGGATGTGCACGCGCTCCATCGCGCGCCCGCCGATCACCGGCGGCGCGGCCACTTGCGTTTCCGGCGCGCGCGGCTCGTCGGCGGGGCGCTGCGTCTCGGCCGCCAGCGCCTTGAGCATGTCGGCGATGGGGGTGATGCCGGCGATCGGCTCCTTGGAGAAGCCCCAGGAGAAGGCGATGGCGCCGATGAGGCGGCCGCCGATGTAAACCGGGCTGCCGCTCATGCCCTGGAGGATGCCGGACTGGCGCTCGACGAGGACGCCGTCGGTGACGCGGGCGAGGATGACGTCGCCACCGCCGCGCACCTTGGGCAGCACGCCCAGGATCTCGAGGTGGAAGTCCTCGATGGCGGTGCCGTGAAAGACCGTCTTGGCGACGGCGGTCATGCCCGGGCGGATCTGGGAGGTGGGCATGAACTCATGCGCATCGGCGACGGGCGCGCCGGCGCCGGTCGCCGGCAGCAGGATGGACAGCGACAGGGACAAGGCGGCTAGGTGCCAGGACCACCGTGGCGGCCCTGCGGGCCTAGTCACATGCCTTGCCCGCCCCAGAGGCAGGATTCCTCGCATGCAGCGCTCCTCTACTCGTGATGCCCGCGCGGTGGCGGGCGGTCATGCGCCAATCCCTTTCGGCAATGCAGGAGCGTCGGCCATCCTGCCGCTGGCGGCGATCATCTCCGATACCTCCACCGGGCGGCCGCCTTGCTCGGCCGATCGCAGGGCGGCGTAGAAGACCGCGGTTTTCTCCAGCAGCACCTGGTGGGGCACCGGCTCGACGCCGGTGCGGAAGAAGCGGGCCATGTGCCTCAGCAGCGAGTCGTAGGAGACTTCGAAGCGGATCTCCTTTCCCTCGCGCTCGGCCCCAAACATCTTCAGCCGGAATCCATACCAGCTTGCGCCGGGGCCGATCATCTGCATCACACCGCGGGCGGGGCCCACCGGCGCGTCGGCGCCGTACTCGACATAGACCACGACCGGGGCGCTGGCGAGGTGCGGGTGTTCGGGCGTCCGGTCGAGGCTGACCGCTTGCACCCTGCTGATGCCGGTTCCCAGGACGCTCGTCAGGCACGCGATCGCGTGGGGGAGGTAGAAGACAAGATGGTCAGTGGGCCCGGTCACGGTGAACACCGCGAGGGGGCCGATGTCGGCGAGCTGCCGCTGCGCCCGCCTGGCCGCGGCGGTGTGAAAGAGAGCGGAGGCGGAGTAGATCTTCGCATGGTACCGGCGCGCCAGGCGGACGATTTCGGTGGCCTGCTCCATGCTGCCGGCGAAGGGCCGATTGAAGAAGACGCGCTTGCCCGCCTCCAGGAACGGGCGGCCGAGTTCGAGGTAGCGCTCAGGGAAGAGCTCGGTGATGAGGATGCCCTCGACCTGCTCTCCCGCTTCCCAGGGTTCGCTGACGCGCGTCGCCCCCACGGCCGCCGCCGTCGCCGCGGCCGCCTGCGGGTCCGCGTCCCAGACGTTCGCTGGGGTCATGCCGAACTTCGCGCCTTCCGGCCGGGACAGCAGGTCCGCCCAGATTCTGCCGTGGCCTCCCTCCGCACAGCCGACTATCCCCAGTCGGATCGCCCGTTTCATTTCGCTGTTACCCCGCTGTTCGATCAAGACCAGGGGCCTGCTTCACCCGGCGGGAGACGGCGTCAGCCACGGCGGGGCGGCCATCGTCATGGATGACAACTGTCTCGAGCGCCCGTTGCGGCCGGCGCGGTTGCGGGCAAGGCATGCCTGGCCCTACCGCTGCTGCTCCGCGACCACCCGCGCGATGAACTCGATGGCGCCGCCGACGGTCTTGACCTTGACCGCCTCGTCCTCGTCCATCTCGATGTCGAACTCGTCCTCGAAGGCGGCGATGAGCTCCATGCTCTGCAGCGAATCCGCGCCCAGGGTCGCCACGAAATAGGCGTCATCGGTGACCTTGGCGGGATCGGCCTTGAGCTGCTTCGCCACCACCTGGCGGACGCGATCGGCGATTGCATCGTCGGACATGGCAACTCCCTCTTTGAATACGGGCTGCGCGCTCGCGTCGCCGGCATCGCGGGCGCGGGACGCGAACCGCTATCTGCGCGCCTTGCGTATGGCTTCGTTTCTCTCCGTCTTGGTCATCTCGCGCACAGTGCGCAAGAGCTCGATGTCGTCGGCGGTCAGCTCGACCCCGCGGCGCCCCATGGCGGTGCGCGCGGTGGCAATGAAGGCGTCGAACCCCCCGCCCTTGGCGACGTGGCCGTTGTAGTACCAGGCGAAGGAGGGGATGTACTTGGGCAGGATCTCGGAGCCGCCGAGGATGAGGCAGCCGACGCCGACGATGGTGCCGGTATTGAACAGGGTGCCGATGCTGGTCTTGGTGTGGTCGCCGATGAAGCAGCCGACCTTGATCGAGCCGGAGTCCACCAGCTCGCCGCGGAGGTAGAGCTCGACGTTGCCGTAGTCGTTCTTGAGGTCGCTGTTGGTGGTGAGCGCCCCCAGGTTGACCCCCTCGCCGACATAGGCGTGCCCCAGGAAGCCGTCGTGATACTTGTTGGAGTAACCGTGGATGATGCTCTCCTCGACCTCGCCGCCGACGCGGCACATGGGGCCGATGGCGCAGCCCTCGCGGATCTTGCCGCCGACGATGTGGGTGTCGGGGCCGATGCAGCTGGGGCCCTCGATGCGCGTGTGGGGGAAGACCTTCGCCCCCGCCTCGATGATGATCGGGCCGCCGTGGGTGTCGAGCACCACCAGCGGGTGCACCTGCGCCCCGGGGGCGACATAGACGCGATCAGCGGGGCCGTAGATCACCGACATCTCGGCCATTTCCCCGCGCACGCCTTTCTGCGGCAGGGCCTCGAAATCAGCCTCGATGCACTTGCCGTTGTGCTCGATGAGGTCCCAGGGATAGCGGATGAGCGTCTGCGGCGCGGGCACGGTCTTGACCTTCTGCCGCGCGCGCGCCAGCAACGTCACCGCGTCCGGTGCGTCGAGCGCCTCCGCAGTGGCGGCGCTCAGGCGCGCGTACGCGACGTCATCGCCGGACATACCGATCTCGTCGTCGCCCGCAGCCGCCGGCCAGTCGCCGAGCGCCAACATGCGCCCGTTCACCAGCAGCAAGTCGTCGCCGCGCAGCGCCGCCGGGTCGTTGACCGGCGCCCCCGCGACGCGCCGATACACGGGCGCGAGGTGGTCGCGCGCGAAATAGCAGTGGGCGCGCGGCCCTATAGGCCACGCGGGGCCAGTTTCGCGACTTCTACAGGAAGTCGCGCCCGCATGTGCGTATCCCCGCAGGATGCGCTCGCGCAAGCTGACTGCCCCGCAGCGCAGCTCAAAGGTCGGCCGCACCAGGTTCATAGGCGCCAGGTCCTCGACCTTGGCGTCCTCGAATATGCAGATCCTCATTCACACCTCCGCTATCGCTCGCCCGCCATCCCGCCGCCGGCGGACACCGCCTGCAGGGCGTCGCGGGCGATGAGCAGCTCCTCATTCGATGGAATCACGAGCACGGCGATGGCGCTGGTCGGCGCGCTGATGAGCGCCGCCTCGCCCGCGCACGCCTGATTGCGCGCCGTCTCCAGCCCCAGGCCCAGGCTCGCCAGCCCGGCGCAGACGCGGGCGCGGATCTCGGGCGAGCGCTCGCCGATGCCGCCGGTGAAGACCACCGCGTCGGCCCCGCCCAGCACCGCCAAGTAGGCCCCGATATACTTCTTCACGCGGTAGGCGAAGACCTCCAGGCACGCCCTCGCGCGCTCGTCGCCCGCGGCCGCGGCCTGCTCGATGGGGCGCAGGTCGTTGCTGATGCCGGACAGCCCCAGCAGGCCGCTGCGCTTATTGAGCAGGTCATCAATCTCGGCCATGCCCAGATTCAGGTGCCCCCCCAGGTAGAAGAACAGCCCCGGGTCGAGGTCACCCGAGCGCGTGCCCATCGGCACCCCCTCGAGCGGAGTCATGCCCATGCTGGTGTCCACCGACGTGCCGCCGGCGATGGCGGCGAGGCTGCAGCCGTTGCCGAGGTGGCAGGTGATGAGCCGCAGGTCGGCGGGGTCGCGGCCCAGCATCTGCGCCGCCCGTGCCGCCGCGTAGCGGTGGGAGGTGCCGTGGAACCCGTAGCGGCGGATGCCGTGCTCCTGGTAGAGCTCGTAGGGGATGGCGTAGAGATAGGCCTGGCGCGGCATGGCGTGATGGAAAGCGGTATCGAACACCGCGATGTGGGGCTGGTCGGGGAAGCGCCGGCGGGCGATCTCGATGCCGGCGAGGTTGGCGGGGTTGTGCAGGGGCGCGAGCGGGATGGTGTCGCGGATGGCACGCATCACCTCGTCGTCAATCACCGTCGAGGCGATGAAGGCCTCGCCGCCGTGCACCACGCGATGCCCCACCGCCGCCAACTGCGCGCGCCCATGCAGCGGCGCGTGCGGCGTCTCCACCAAGTGGTGGATGATGTGGCCGAAGGCCTCATCGTAGTCGGCGACGCGCTCGGCCCAACCCTGCTCGCGGCCCGCGGTGCGCTGCGAGATGTAGGAGGTCTCCTCGCCGATGCGCTCGATGAGGCCGCGCGCGAGGGCGCTTTCGTCCTCCATGTCGAACAAGCGGTACTTGACCGACGAACTGCCGCAGTTGATGACCAGCACGAAGCTCATGGGGCGCCCCCGGTGTCGCCCCGGGGCCGTCCACGGGGGCACCGTCCCGGCGCCGCCTGCGCCTGCACCACGGTGATGGCGGTCACCGCCACGATGTCCTTGATTCTCGCCCCGCGCGACAGATCATTCACCGGCAGCGCGTAGCCCTGGAGGATGGGCCCGATCGCCCGTGCTCCCGCCAGGCGCTCGGTCAGCTTGTAGGCGATGTTGCCGCTGTCGAGATCGGGGAAGATGAGGACGTTCGCCCGGCCCGCCACCGGGCTGTCGGGGGCCTTGGACGCCGCCACCTGCGGCACCAGCGCCGCGTCCGCCTGCAGGTCGCCGTCGTAGATGGTATTGGGATCCATCTCCCGCGCCAGCTCCACCGCCTGGCGCACTTTATCCACGCGCGCATGCTGCGCGCTGTCCCGGGTGGAGAAAGAAAGGAAGGCAACCCGCGGCTCCACCCGCAAGAGCATCCGCGCGCTCGCCGCCGAGCTGACGCCGATGGTGGCCAGCTGCCCGGGATCGGGGTCAATGCTGACCGCGCAGTCGGCGTAGATCAGCGCCTCGCGGTCGTCCAGCGGCTCGCGCAGCGCCATCAGGAAGAAGCTGGAGGTACAGCGACACCAGCTCTGGGCGCCGATCACCAGCCCCGCCGCCGTGAGCAGCGCGGCGGTGGTATGGCTGACGCCCGCCACCATGCCGTCCGCCTCCCCGGCCTCGACCATCGCCGCCCCGAAATATAGCGGGCGGCGCAGCATGCGCCGCGCCGCGCTCGCGGCCAGCGTCTGCCGCCGGGCGTAGCGCGCCGCGTAGCCGTCGAGCTCGGGGGATGCAGTCGGCTGGATGCATGGGATGTCGCTCGGCGCGCCCTCGGCGCTCTTCACCAGCACTATCGGGCGGGCGATGCCGGCGGCGGCGACGCGGCGCGCCGCCTCGCGGATGCGCTCATCCTCGCCCTCGGGGAAGATGATCGTCCGCGGGTCGGCCTGGGCCTGTTTGACGATACGATCGAGCAGCTCCATGGTCGCAGCTTACTTCGTCCACTCCAGTTGCAGCTTGGCGGCGGCGTCGGCGACGGTGATCCAGGTGACGTTGTCGTGCAGCTGGAGGGCGCTGGCCGGCACCGCGGCGGTGACGGGGCCCTCGAGCGACTTGGCGACGGCGTCGGCCTTGTTGTCGCCGTAGGTGAGCATGATGATGCGCTCGGCCTCGAGGATGGTGCCGATGCCCATGGAGATGGCCTGCTTGGGCACATCCTCGAGGCGCTCGAAGAAGCGCGCGTTGTCCTTGATCGTGGTCTGGGTGAGGTTGACCACGCGGGTGCGCGAGGCGAGCGACGAGCCCGGCTCGTTGAAGCCGATGTGGCCGTTGCTGCCGATGCCCAGCACCTGGCACTTGACGCCGCCGATATCGTCCATCATCTGCTCGTAGGCGGCGCAGTGGGCCTCGAGGTCGGGCGCCAGGCCGTCGGGCACGTGGGTGAAGGCCGGGCTGATGTTGACGTGGTCGAACAGGTTCTCATTCATGAAGCGGCGGTAGCTCTGCTCGTGGGTCGGCGGCAGGCCGACATACTCGTCGAGGTTGAAGGTGATGACGCCGGAGAAGTCGCTCTCTCCCGCCTGGTTGAGGCGGATGAGTTCCTGGTACAGGGGAATCGGGCTGCTGCCGGTGGCCAGGCCGAGCACGAAGTGCGGCCGCGCGCGCATCTGCTCGGCGATGAGCGCGGCCGCCCGCCGGCCCATCTCCTCCTTGGTGGGAACGATGATGACTTTCATGGCGACGCCTCCTTGTGCGGTTGCCGGTGGTGCCTCAGTGCACGCAAGGCGGGGCGCGCCCGACCTGCGGCCCGCGTGTGCGACGCGGCCTGGTCTCGACAGCATGGAGCCAGGCGCGAACGGACACGCGCCTGGGCGGCGGCAGAGAAACTCACACGCCGCCGGGCGAGCGCATAATGTACCACGACGCCTGTACCACGTCAAGCTCGCCCTCAGGGTAGGTGTGAACCCGGAGCGTTGGTATGCGCAAGCCCATGTGGCACACCCGCCCTCGGGTGTGGGGGCGCCGCGTCGGCGGCGCCTATTCACGGGCGAGAGCGCCTGTGGCACATCCACCGTTTGACGGCCTCACCTCTGCGTGATCTACCCTACCGACAAAGAAAGTTCACACCCCTCAGGGTGGTATGACCGCGAAAAACTGGCATCTCGGAGGAGGCACTCCTCTCCCTGCCAGAGCTTGCCCTGAGTGGCTAGGTCGCGCCGCGACCGCCGCCTGGCTAGGACCTTCGGCGGCTAGGCCTAAAGGCCGCCGTGGCGGGCAAAGCCCTGGTGTTGCGTCAACGATGAATTGATGGGTGTTCTTCGGGGTCGCACCGGGCGCGACACAGGTAGGGGCAAGGCATGCCTTGCCCCTACGGGCGGCTTCGCGCGATTGACATCGCGCGCCCAAGGAATCCCTCGAAACATGGTTGACGGAGCACTAGCCACCGCCACGGCGGTCGTAATGCGACCTAGCCGCCGGCCTCGATCCAGTCGGGGCTCAGGGGCGAAACTCGGTCATACCCGAGGCCGGGGACTGGGGGCTGCGGTGTTCGCGACGGTGCATGATCCCCGGGTCACGCAGCGCGCGGTGCCCGAGCATTCGGTACCCGCCATGCGCCATCCTGCACCCGCGGTTGGGCGCCCATGGCAAGAGGAATCCCGGCCGGTGGGCAGAAATGTGTTTGTGCGGCGTAGAGTTGACCAAGTCAAGGGAGGGCAGCTAGTCATGGGAAAGGCGCTCATTATCCTGTTGGGCATCATCTTCCTCGTGCTCGGCATCGTGCTCATCGTCACCTGGTGGGACGAGGCCAAGTACGTGATCGGCACCGCCATCGCCCTGACCCTGGTGCTGATCGGCCTGGGCATGCTCGCTTTCGGCATTAGCGAGATCCGCAGCGCGCAGGAGGAGCAGCGGCTGGCTGCCGAGGCCGAAGCCACTCCGCCTCCGCCGCCGGTAGCGCCCGGTGCCAGCAGCACCAAAGAGAAAGAAAGCTAGGTCGCACCGGCCGACCGCCCGCAGATGGGAGTTGACTTGAGGCGGGAACGCCGGGCGCGGCGTCGCGTCACAGGTGGGTCGGCTGAGGCCCAGGTCGCGGTTGCGGCGTGAACGCGAACGACGAGCACAGCCACCAGCGGTGGCTGTGCTGCTTGTTTGGGCCGATGGCGGCGGGGGCGGCGGTAGCGGCTCAGGAGGCGGGCGCAGTCGCGTGCGCGCGGGCGAGCTTGGCCAGCTCGGCGAACGCCGTGTCGTCCCGCACCGCAAGGTCGGCGAGCGTCTTGCGATCGATCCCGACCCCCGCCTTGCGCAGCCCCTCGGCGAAGCGGCTGTAGGTCAGGCCATGGCTGCGCGCGGCGGCGTTGATGCGGGCGATCCATAGGCGCCGGAAGTCGCGTTTGCGCTGCCGGCGGTCGCGATAGGCGTAGGCCAGCGCGCGCATCGTGGTTTCCTTGGCGGGGCGGATCCAGCGATGGCGCGCCCCCCAGTAGCCCTTGGCTTGCTGGCGGATCTTATTATGGCGCCGATGGGCGGCGACTTGTTTTCGCGCTCGAGGCATGGTGGTCTCCCGTCTGCTCCTCGTCTCGCAGTTTCATCACCCTGGGCGCCGGCCTCTCCCGCAGCGGGAAGGGGCAGGGCCGGGGTGCGGCGATCGCTCAATCACGCTCCTGGTGAGGGAGGCGCCGGTGCGGGGTGCGTGCGCCTACTTGGCGTGGTAGGGCAGCATGCGCTCAATGCGCTTGGCGTCACCGCCGACGAACTCCAGCGGGCGCCCCAGCCGACGCTTGCGCGCGGCGCTCTTGCGCGTCAGCAGGTGGCTCCGGTGCGTATGGCGCCCGATAATCTTGCCGCCGGCGGTGACCCGAAAGCGCTTCGCGGCGGACTTGTGAGTGCGCATCTTGGGCATCAATCTACCTCCACCAACCTTGGCGCCGCCCCAGACAGCGACCGCGGCCGTCGCAAGCGGCGACCGCGGCAGATGATACTGCGGGTGCGCCCGGTCGTCAGGGCGCTTCGGTGCGTACTGCTTGGTCGGCCTTTGCGACGGTCCCGGCGGCGGGCTTCTCCACCTTCTCCATTTTGGGGGCAATGACCATGGTCATCATGCGCCCCTCCATTCCCGCCGACTTCTCGACCTGGCCGAGATCGCCAACCGCCTCCGCGAGCCGGTTGAGGACGCGATGCCCGAACTCCGGATGGGTGAACTCGCGACTGCGAAACCGCAGGTCGAGCTTGACCTTGTCGCCATCGGTCAGCAGTCGCCGCAGGAGCTTGAGCTTGACGTTGAAGTCATGCTCCTCGATGCGCGGGCGTAACCGGATTGCCCGCACTTCCACCATCTTTTGTTTCTTGCGGGACTCGCGGTCGCGCTTGCTCCGGGCGTACTTGAACTTCCCAAAGTCCATGATGCGGCAGACCGGTGGGTCCGCGGCCGGCGCCACCTCGATCAGGTCCAATCCCTTGTCCGCCGCTGTCTGCAGCGCCTCGCGCGTGGAGACGACCCCCAACTGCGCCCCGTTCTCGTCCACCACCCGCACCTGCGGAACGCGGATCGCCTGGTTCACCCGAAGCTCTCGCCTGTCGATTGTGCCCTTACCTCTGGGTGCCGGAAATCCGCTCCATCCGCCACCAGTCGCTCCGGCCAACCACGGTCGCGAGTATAGCAAATCATGCGGTCGGTGTCAAACGCGTTCGCCCCTGAGAGTTACCTACTTACGGAGCTCCGCGATGCGGGTAGTAAGGTGACAGAGAAGCGAAGCTTGTCGGTTCGGCGGCGCTTTGTCGGCGGAGATTCGATGGCTCAGTCAAAGGAGAGTTGGAGATTCTGACCCTGACCGCGCAGGACGGGCCGAATCGCCGCCGGATCCGCCTGCCGCGGCTGCCACTTCTCCCGAACACACCAGGCGGCTGCCACGCCGGCCGCCTGGCCGATGCTGGCCACAATGGGCTGGACACGATAAGCGCTCATCGCAAGGTGCGACCCGCTGATGCACTTCCCGGCGAGCAGAAGGCCATCCACACCCTTGGGCACTAGCGCGCGGTATGGTATGCCGTAGCCGGGGAGACGGCCCTCGTCCAACCCGGGATAGTCATCGCTCCAGATGTCGAGCGGGTAGTCACCTATGGCAATCGTGTCGTCGGGAAGCTTACCGGACCGGAGGTCGTTTTCAGTCACGACGTGCTCCCCAAGGATGCGATTCGATTCCCGGACACCGATCCGCGGCGCCAGGTGGATCGCGAACCCGTTCTCACGCAGCAGCGCGTGATCGCGATCCATCTCTTGAAGCGCCTCCGTCTGGGTTGCTCCAAGCTCGATTGGGTCGCGCGTATCCTTGCAGTCGGTTCTGCATCCCCAGTGCAGGTAGATGCCGGGGTTTGCCCTCATTGCCGCTTCCGGATTCCCGGGGAACGACTGGTTGGAGCCCAACACCAGCACCAAACGCGAAGCCTCCAGCTTGCTCATGTCGAACGGCTTCGGCGCGCCGAGATGCTGGCTGACGTACATCCACGTGCACGCTTGCACCACCTCGTCCGCCTCGGCAACGGCGTGGGGCTCGCTGAAGTCCTCCTTCGAATCGCGTCCGTACATGGCGGTGCAGCCAGCCGCCAGTGCGAGCGCGCCGGTCCCGGTCGCATCTATGAAGACCCGGCCACGGAGGTCAAGTCGGCAACCATGTGCGCCCTCAACAGCCACGCCGATGATAACGAGTCGCCCGTCGGCCTCAGCCACCTCGCAGCCAATGACGCGGGCGCCAACGAGAACCGTGAGGCGAGGCTCCCGGGCGATCAACTCCCGCCAGACCCGTTGGTGGCTCTCGGGCAGAAACCACTCGCCGGCGACGACACCTGGCAGAATGCTGTAGCGCTCCCGCAGCATGGCATGGGCTTGCGCGAGAACGCCCGTGATCGGCCCGCCACAGAGCATGGACACATACATATCAACGGCCGCGCCGCCGATTACGGGATGTTCCTCAAGCAGCAGCACCGTCGCTCCGGCGCGAGCCGCGCCCAGCGCGGCAGGGATTCCTGACGCGCCCGCTCCAACAACCACGACATCGGCTGTCATCTCGCTTATTGCACTCACCCGCGTCTCTCCTGCGCTATTATGTTTCGCCAAACCAAGTAACCGCGACATGCGGCCGGAAGACGCTCGCACGGGCGGGAGCGCCAATTCCCGCATCACTTCATTGTGCGAGCGTCAATGGGGTCAGCTGGCAAGCTGCGTCAGAGCCTATCAGGCGCCGCTCTGCTGCGAGCTTCTCGCATTCCGGTTGTCACCGTAAGGCAGAAACCTCCTTCAGGCTATGCTTCGGCCGTTCTCGGAAAAGGGGGCTGTCCCCAACGCTGTTCTTTTCGGGTGTGACCGCGAAAGGTTGAGGCCACCCTGGGCGCGTAGTCTCCGGACCGCACGGATGTGGGGGCAAGGCATGCCTTGCCCTTACGAGGTCGCGCCCGGGTGTGCGCCCAGCCATCCCAACGAGAAACGGTCGCCCCCTCCTTTTCCCCTGCCTTGACACCCCCTGTGACCGACGCTTACAATGGGGCACCATCGGAGGGGCGCTGCCATGGAGCCATGGATGATACTCTTCCTTACCGTGTTCGTCCTGCTCGTGTCCGCCTTTGTCGGGCTGTTGATCGGCACCACCAAGGGGCACACGCCCCTGGTCAGCGCGCTCGCCGGCATCCTCCTGCTGCCGCTGGGATGGGTGCTGCTGTGGATCATCCCCTCGGGCAAGCTGCGCAAGTGCCCCCACTGTGCGGAGATCATCAAGGACGAGGCCACCGTCTGCCGCTTCTGCGGGCGCGACATCCCGCCGAAGTATTGAGCGTCATTCACCGCGGAGACCGCCGGGGTCGCAGAGAGACTTAACCTCGGATGGACGCCTCCGCATCTGTGCTCCCCCTGGTTCAACACGAGGTCCCAAACGCCAACCGGCTCCTCCGATCTCATCGGGGGAGCCGGTCAATTAAGAAACCCCGCATGTGCCGTGTGTCTCTCCGTTTTTGAACCCGCCTAAGCAGGTGGGTGCTCTCGCCGACCGCTTCGCGATTCTCCCCGCTGTGCGGGAAGCTGCCACTCGGCGCCCGGACTCAAGCTCCCAGTTTTTGAGTGTTGGCTCAAAACTTCTGATGACAAGTCACGTGCACCGCAGGGTTTCTTTCTCGCTTATTCCATGAGCATCCTAGCATATCCACCACCGCATGACAAGACGTATCCGCCCCGGTGGTGTCAACTTGTGTGGGTGAACTGCCAGCGCAGGGATTGGGTGCAGCGTCAGTCGGTGTGGTCGATAACGGCGTAGCGGGTGCGGTCGCCGCTGCGTGGGGTGGGTCCTTCGACTTCGCTAGGACAAGTTCTCCTGACCGACCCGCATGTTAGGGCAGGCTCTCAGCCTACCCAAGTCGCAGGCCAGGAGCCAATGCCACACCGTTCGGACGGGCCGGTCTGGAGGACTTGCCCTGAGCTTGCCGAAGGGCTCGGGGTGACATCACTCGTTGGGTGAACCACGCTCGGAATGCATCATCTCGGTCTGATGTTCTGTGCGGTGGGGCGCTACTGCTGGCGCACGGTGGACCGCACGGAATCACCACCGCCTGTGGCATCGCCACCACCACCGGCAAAGGATACCAAGCCCCGAGGGTGGAAGCCATCTGCGTCAGCGGATCGCATCAGCTTGCTGACCATCGGAGGTGGACGCAGTGAATCTACACCTGATCGACGCTTTGTGCATCATACCGGCCCTCTTGGTCCTGGGGGTGCCCGCGCATGGGGCGGGCACCAGAAGCGACCTCGACGCTGACGGCATGCTGATGGTCAACGGTCAGCGCATGCTGGTGCTGGGGTGCTACGAGCGGCCGAAAACCGACGAGGGGCTGGCCGAACTCGCGGCCGCCGGCTTCAACCTGGTGTACTCCAAGCCGACCACGGAGGCGCTCGACCAGTTGGCGGCTCACAACCTGTGGGGATGGGTCAACCTGGGCGGCAATCTCAATCTGTCCACGGCGGGCGACAAGCGCAGCCAGGCATTGACCGCGACCGTAAACGCGCTGCGCGGGCACCCGGCGCTGCTGGTGTGGGAAGGCCCGGACGAAGCGCTGTGGAACATCTTCCATGACGTCAAGGCGCGGGAGCGGACCGAGTATCGGCACCTGCGGGACGCAGTGGCGAAGCGCAAGGCCGAGGCCGGGGGCCAGGATTCGTCGGCGCTGGACGGCGCCTGGGCCAGGTTCGATGCGGCGCACGCCGAGGCCGACTATGAGCGCGAGGCGCCGGCGCGTCAGGAGCTGTACGCCCAGCTTGGCGAGCAAGCGCCGCCGGCGCCCTACGGCATGGCGGAGGCGCCCGCGCTCGCCCAGGTCGCGGCCGAGGGCTTTCGACAGGGTTACTATCTGCTCAAGCGGCTGGACGCCGACCACCCGCTGTGGTTCAACCACGCCCCGCGCAACAGCGTTGCCGCCCTTGCTGAGTTCAACCGCGCCTGCGACATCTGCGGCTGCGACATCTACCCGGTTCCCCCCGACGTGATCGGCCACAGCGACCTGCGCGACCGGTCGTTGGCGGCGGTGGGCAGCTACACCGAGCGCATGAAGCTGGCGGGCCAGGGCCGGCCCGTGTGGATGGTGCTGCAGGGCTGCGGGTGGTATGACCTGGACTCGCCGGAGAGCCAGAAGGCGCACCCGGAGCAGCGCGAAACCGGCCGCCGGCCGACCTACGACGAGACGCGGTTCATGGCCTACTGCGCGCTGGTTCACGGCGCGACCGGGATCCTCTATTTCGGCACCTTCTCCATCGAGGACGATTGCGAGCTGTGGACCAGCATCAAGCGCACGGTGGGCGAACTCGCCGCGCTGCGACCCGTCTGGGAGGCGCCGACCCTCGCCTGGCGCCCGCAGGCCGAGCTGGTTGAATGCGGGAGCTCCGGCGACCACGGGCTGTGGGTGATGCCCAAGAAGTACGCGGGCGATCTCTACCTGCTGGTGGTGAACGAAGAACGCGAGCCGCGCGTGTTCTCCCTGCGCGGCATGGAGGCCTACGAGGGGAAGTCCTTCCATCGGCTGTTTGAGGGAGACACGGTGACCGTCAGCGACGGCGCCCTGTCCGGCTCGATTCGCGCCTACGGGGTGAGCATCTACGCCGGCGGCTCCGCCTTCGACGCCCGCGCCGCCGACCTGCGCGCCCGCCAGAAATAGCGTCGGTACGGCATGGCCGAGCGCAGTCGAGCCCAGGGCGGCAGTCCGCAGGGGGCGCAGGAACCATGATCAACGCCGGTGGGGGCGCCAGTGATGCGCGCCCGTGGCGGTACGGGCTTATCGGCTGCGGCCGCTTCGGTTCGTTCTGCCTGGAGCGCCTGCGCGGCTGGCCGCGAGCGCGCCCGGTGGCGGCGGCTGACGCCGTCGCCGCGGCGGCGGCGGCGGCGGCGCGCGAATTCGACCTCACCGCCTGCGCCACCCCCGAGGAGCTGCTGGCGCGGTCGGATCTGGACCTGGTGCTGATTTCGACCCCTCCCCACACCCACTATCCCCTGACGCTGCAGGCGCTGGCGGCCGGCAAGCACGTCATCTGCGAGAAGCCGCTGGCGCTGACGCTGGGGCAGGCCGACGAGATGATCGCGGCGGCGGCGGCGGCCGGACGCCTGCTCGTCGTCAACCACATGCTGAGGTACAACCCGCTGCTGGAGATAGTGCGGCGGATCATCGCGAGCCGCGCGCTGGGAGCGCCGCTGCATTTCCTGTTCGAGAACTATGCGGAGGATGAGCGCCTGCCCGCGAACCACTGGTTTTGGGATCGCCGCCAGAGCGGGGGCATCTTCATCGAGCACGCGGTGCACTTCTTCGACCTCTACCGGTGGTGGTTGGGCGAGGGCGAGGTGCTGGCGGCCCACGTCGAGCGCCGGCCCGGAGGACGCCAGGAGGACCGGGCCGGGTGCGCGGTGCGCCACCCCGGTGGGGTCGTCGGCCAGCAGTACCACGGGTTCGATCAGCCGGTGCGCCTGGATCGCGCCGACCACCGCATAGTCCTGGAGCGCGGGGAGCTGGTGGTGCGAGGTTGGATCCCGGTCGAGCTGCAGGTCAACGGCATCGTGGACGAGGAGCAGCAGGCGCGCCTGGTCGAGCTCGGCGGCGATGCCGAGCTGGAAATGATCGAACGTTATGCGGGCCCGCAGCAGTTGTGCCGCGGGCGCGGTCACGGGTATCGCGTCACCGCCCGCGTCAGCCTGCGCCGGCGGCTCAGCGACGACAAGGGAGCAATCTACGGGGACATGATCAGGTCTTTCTTCGCCGACCAACTGTCGGCGTTGGAGCGGCCCGACCACCGCCCGCGCCTGCGCGTCGAGGACGCCCGCGAGGCGCTGCGAATGGCGGTGGAGGCCGCCGGGATGGCCGGACTCGCGGGGGGCGACGATGATACTGCGCGCTGAGCGTTTCGCCGAGAATCCGCTGATCTCGCCGGGCCAGGTGCGCCCCTCCCGCGAGGGATGGGAGGTCGTCTCGACGATGAATGCGGGGGCCATCGTTTGCGGCGGCGAGGTGCTGCTGCTGGTGCGCGTGGCGGAGCGCCCGCGCCCGGAGACGCCCGGTGAGCTGGTCGCCCCCATGCTGGACGCGGGCGTTGACCCTCCGACCCTGCGCCTGCTGCGGGTGCGTAAGGACGATCCCGATCTCGTCGGGGGCGATCCGCGCTTGTTCACCTACCGCGGGCAGACCTATCTGACCTCGATCTCCCACCTGCGGCTCGCCCGCAGCCCGGACCGACGCCACTTCACCGTCGCCGACCAGCCCGCCCTCGCCCCCGCGACCTGGTACGAAGCCTACGGCGTGGAGGACCCCCGCATCACCGCGCTCGCGGGACGCTACCTGGTGAGCTACACCGCGGTCAGCGAGCATGGCATCGCCACCGCGCTGGCCGCGACGGCGGACTTCGAGAGCTTCGCGCGGCGGGGGCTGATCTTCCCCCCCGAGAACCGCGATGTCACCATCTTCCCCGAAAAGGTCAACGGTCGCTACGTCTGCCACCACCGGCCGGTGGGTCATCACATTCGCGCGCTGGACCTGTGGGCGGCCTATTCCCCCGACCTGCGGCACTGGGGCGACCACGCCCTGGTCATGAGCCGCCGCCCGGATTGCTGGGACTCGGAGCGCATCGGCGGCGGGGCGGTGCCCCTGCGCACCGAGCGCGGATGGCTGGCGATCTACCACGGGGCGGACGCGGCGCAGCGCTACTCGCTGGGGGCCGTCCTGTGCGATCTGGAGCGCCCGGAGCGGGTGCTGGCGCGCACCGTTGAGCCGCTGCTGCAACCGCAGGCGCCCTACGAGGTCGAGGGCTTTTTCGGCAACGTGGTCTTTACCTGCGGGGCGATCGTGCAGGGGGAGGCGCTGGTCATCTACTATGGAGCGGCGGACCAGTACGTGTGCGGGGCCTCGCTGTCATTGGCCGAGTTACTGGAGGCGCTCAGTGCGTCTCCAGCCACCTGAGCGCACTGGCGGCGGCGCCGGCGGCCAGCGGGACACCGGGCGGGGCGCTTCCTCGGAGCCGGGGGGCTCGGTCGGCCAGCTCGGTCGGCCGGGACTGCTTGTCTGCACGCGGCACGTATGCTATACTCAGGCGCATAACCTGCAATACCGCAGCCTGCGGGGAGGCAGCCCATGCGCGCGAAGGGGTCGTTCATGCTGGATCGCGTACTGCGCACAGCAGCAGTGGTGGTGACTGCGGCCTTGGCGGCGGCGACCGCCGCGCCCGCTCGCAGCGCCGATTGGCCGATGTACCGCAATGGGCCGCAGCGCTTGAACCACAGCGCCGAAGCCTTCACTCCGCCCTTGAGCCTGGTGTGGAAGTTCACGACCGAGGCCTCCAGACGGCGCGTGCCCCCGGTGATCGCGGGCGACCGGGTATTTGTCGCCGCCGGGTCCACCGTGTATGGGCTCGACCTCGCTACCGGCGCGCAGTTGTGGCGGTATGATGCCGGGTCCACCGTCTTGGGCGCTCCCAGCTACGCCGAGGGCAAGGTCTTCCTCGGCGCTGACAACGGCAAGGTCATTGCGCTGAGTGCGGCGGACGGCACGGAGGCGTGGGCGGTGGCGATGGCGCGCTTTGTGCGGGCGGCGCCGGTGGTGGCGGACGGGGTGGTGTATGCGGCGTCGCTCGATCAGCGCGTGACGGCGATTGATGCCGAAACCGGGGCACAGCGATGGACGGTGCGGTTGACCGACGAGGTATGGGGGGCGCCCGCGGTGCAGGGCGACCTGCTGGTCGTCACCACCGCGGACGCGCAGGTGTTCGGCCTCGATACGGATGACGGGCGCACGCGCATCCGGTTCACCGTCCCCCGCCGCCGCGCGCTGATGCATTCCGCGGTGGTGACCGATGACGCCATCTATGTCGCGGGCCGGGCCGAGTTGCGGGCGCTGAGCCTGCGCGGCACCCAGAGATGGGCGCTCGACGTGAGTTCCTTCGTGGCGGGCGCTCCGGCCTTCGCCGATGGGCGCCTCTACCTGGCGCTGGTGGACGGCCGGGTGCTGGCGGTGGACACGCAGAAGGGGGCAGTGCTGTGGACCTTCGACTTCCACACCCCGATGTCGGCCGCGCCCACGGTGGTGGGCGATGTGGTCATAATGGGTGCCGTCGGCGGGACCGTGTACGCGGTGGATGCCGCGACCGGAACGCCGCGCTGGCGCTACCTGGCGCGGCCGCCGGGCCTGGCGGCGGGGGTGGACGCAGCCTTCGACCTGGTGGCGCCGGCGGTCTTCGCCAATGGTTCGCTGTACGTGGTGTGGGATGACGGAACCTTGGCGCGGTTCGATACTCAGGGCTCGGACCCGGCCCCGCCGACGATCGCGATGCTGACCCCGGCCGATAGCCAAGTCACCGGCGTCAGCGTGCCGAAGACGATTGGCGCCCAGGTGTTCGACGAGGAGAGCGGTCTCGACCTGGCCAGCCTCGAAATGACGCTCGACGGGGCCAAGGTCGAGGCCGACTATGATCCTTACACCGGGTACTTCACCCACGGCGTCGGCGAGGACGCGGGCGCGGTTGCGCTGCCCTCGGGATGGCATGTGGTGACCGTTAGCGCACGCGACCAGCGCGGTAATGTCGCGTCCAGGCTGTGGCGGTTCGAGGCGGTGCCCGGGGGCGAAGCAACGGAGATCGCACCCAGCTTCTACCAGCCGGCGCTCACCACCCCCGGCGCGCTCCCGCAGGCGCCGGGCTCCACACCCTATTCGCCTACGTACGCTCCCTTCGGGGCCGCGTCCCCTTCCGCGGGACCGACGCCTCCGCTGCCGGCATACCGGCTCATGCGGTAGCACCGACCCGGCGCGGCCTGCCGGCGGGTGTGACTGTCTGTAATTGAGGGGGCCGAGGCACACAGCTGGAGGCGGCACCTCGATTCCTCGGGGTGCATCGGGCGCGCCCGCCCCCAACTTCTCGCGGTCCCACCCCCACAAATGGTTTGTGTTGTCCCACGCGGCGCGGATGTAGTATAATGACGCGCCGGCGCTAGCCGCCGGCCTTAGTCGCCAAGCGTGAATCCCCGTCGCCAGGTTGGTGCTTGCGGCGCCTGCGACGGCGCACCGGCTCGGTCATGATCAAAGTGGCGATAGCAGGAGCGACGGGCTACGGCGGGGTGGAGCTGGTGCGGCTGCTCAAGCGCCACCCGCGGGTCGAGCTCGTCCACCTCACCTCCGAGAGCTATGCCGGCAAGACGCTGGAACAGGTGTATCCCCACTTGCGCGGCGTCGCCCTCGAATTGCAGCCGCTCGATGCGGAGAGCCTGGCGGCGCAGGCCGAGTTCGTGTTCCTGGCGCTGCCCGCGGGCAAGGCGATGGAGTTGGCGCCGAAGTTGCTGGCGCGGGGCCAGCGCGTGATTGACCTGAGCGCGGACTTCCGCTTGCGCGACCCGGCGGCCTATCCGCGCTGGTACGGCATGGAGCATTCGCACCCCGAGCTGCTGGTGGAGGCGGTCTATGGTTTGCCCGAGCTGCACCGCCCCGAGATGCGCGAGGCGCGGCTGGTCGCGGCGCCGGGGTGCTACCCCACGGGGGCGATTCTGGCCCTGGCGCCGCTGGTCAACGCCGGCTTGGTCAACGCCGGCCATATGATCGTGGATTCCAAGTCCGGGGTCTCAGGCGCCGGGCGCACCGCGCTCGAGCTGGCTTTTCACTACCCCGAGGCCAACGAGAACGTCGCCGCCTACAAGGTAGCGAATCACCGCCACACGCCGGAGATGGAACAGGAGCTGTCGGCGCTGGCCGGCGTCGCCGTCACCGTCACCTTCGCGCCCCACCTGGTGCCGATGACGCGCGGCATCGCCACCACCGCCTATGCGCCGCTGCGGGCAACGGGCAGCGCGGGCGATCTGATCGCGGAGATGCGGCGCTTCTACGCGCGCGAGCCGTTCGTGCAGGTGCTCGATGAGCAGACCTATCCGCACACCCGGCAGACCGCAGGCGGCAATCTCTGCCAGGTTACCGCGCGGGTGGACGAGCGCGCGGGCACGGCGGTCGCCCTGTCGGCGATAGACAACCTGGGCAAGGGGCTGTCCGGCACCTGCGTCCAGTGCTTCAATGTCATGTGCGGCTTCGACGAGGACACCGCCATCGCCGAGCCGGGGCCGTATCCGTAGGGCAGGACCATCCCCTGTGGCACAGCCGCCCTCGGCTGTGCGCGGAGCCATCTGTGACTGAAGACAGCCACGAACACGACGAAGTCAGCGCCCTGCTGTGGCACGCGCTCGAGGGGCAAGGCGTCACCGCCGCCGAGGGCTTCCGCGCGTCGGGGGTCGCCTGCGGCCTCAAGCCCAGCGGCGACGCGGACCTGGCGCTGGTTGCCGGCGACCGCCCCTGCACTGCGGCGGGCGTTTTCACCACCAACCAGTTCAAGGCCGCGCCGGTCTTGCTCAACCAGGCGCGGGTCGCCTGCGGGCGCGCGCAGGCGGTGGTCATCAACAGCGGCAACGCCAACGCCTGCACCGGCGAGCAGGGCCGCCGGGATGCCGAGGAAATGGGTGCCATCGCGGCGCGCGAGCTGGGGATCGCGGAGCAACTGGTGCTGGTCGCATCAACCGGAGTCATCGGTCGCCCGCTGCCCATGGAGGCGCTGCGCGCCGGGATTCCCGCCGCCCGCGCGGCGCTCAGTCCCGACGGCGGCGCGGCGGCGGCGCGCGCCATCATGACCACCGATACGCGCCCCAAGGAGCTGGCGCTGGAGATGGAAATCGAGGGGCGCACGGTGCGCGTCGGCGCCATGGCCAAGGGCGCGGCGATGATCGGGCCCTGCCTGGCGACCATGATCTGCGTCATCACCACCGACGCCGACATCGGCGCGCGGGAGCTCGACCTGGCGCTGCGGTGGGCGGTGGATCGCTCCTTCAACTGCATCACCGTTGACGGCGACATGAGCACCAACGACACGGTGCTGGCGCTCGCCAGCGGCGCCTCCGGGGCCAAGGTGCGACAGGAGGGGGACCGCCGCAAGTTCGAGCGCGCGCTCGATTTCATCACCGCGCGGCTGGCGCGCGCCATGGTCGCCGACGGCGAGGGCGCGACCAAGACCATCCAGGTGCGGGTCTCGGGTGTCACCGAGTACGAACAGGCGCGGCGGATCGCCATGGCGGTCGCCAACTCGCCGCTGGTCAAGACCGCGATCTACGGCGCCGACCCCAACTGGGGGCGCATCCTGGCGGCGGCGGGGGCGGCGGGCGTGGAGTTCGATCCGGGGAAGGTCGAGCTATTGTTGGCCGGCATCCCGGTGGTGGGCGCGGGCGCCATGCTGCCGTTTGACGAAGCGCGCGCCCATGCGGCGCTGCAGCAGAAGGAGGTCGTGATTGATCTCGACCTGCGCGCCGGCCCGCAGTCGGCGACGGTGTGGACTTGCGACCTGACCGAGGAATACGTGCGCGTCAATGCCCACTACACCACGTGATCGCGGGGCCATGATGGAAAACCTGCAACAGCGAGCCAACACGCTGATCGAGGCGCTGCCCTATCTGCGCGAGTTCTGGGGCGCGACCATGGTCATCAAATACGGCGGCGCGGCGATGACCGAGCCGGCGCTCAAGGCTATGGTCTTGCAGGACGTGGTGCTGCTGCGCTACGTGGGGATGAGCCCGGTGCTGGTGCACGGCGGCGGCCCGGAGATCAGCGACCTAATGCGCCGGCTGGGCAAGGAGCCGGCCTTCGTGCGCGGCCTGCGCGTCACCGATGAGGAGACCATGGCCATCGCCGAGATGGTGCTGGTGGGACGCATCAACCAGGACCTGGTGGCGGCGGTCAATGCCGCCGGCGGCAAGGCGGTGGGGATGTCGGGCACGCACGGGCGCATGCTCAAGGTCACCAAGCAGACCGGCGAGGTGGACCTCGGGTTCGTCGGCAGCATCCAGGAGGTGGACCCGACTCTCATCCGCACCGTCAGCGCGCAGGGCTACATTCCCCTGATTGCGCCCATCGGCGTCGGCGCGGACGGCCGCACCTATAATATCAACGCCGACCACGCCGCGGGCAAGCTCGCGGGCGCGCTGGGGGCGACCAAGCTCATCGTCCTCAGCGACGTGGCGGGCATCCTGGCCGATGTCAAGGATGAGGGCTCGCTGGTGTCCTCCCTGACCGCCGAGCGCGCGCGGGCCATGATCGCAAGCGGGCAGGTCGAATCGGGGATGATCCCCAAGGTCGAGGCCTGCCTCGATGCGCTGGCGGCGGGCGTGCTGCGCTGCCACATCATTGACGGGCGCGCCCCCCATGCCCTGCTGATGGAGATCTTCACCGACGTCGGCATCGGCACCATGGTTGTGCCGTAGCGCATCCACGTGGCACAGCCGCCCTCGGCTGTGTCCCTCCCACGGTATGAGGAATGCATCCATGAACTACGACCAAGCCCGCGCCATCGAATCCCGGAACATGTTCGCGGTTTACGAGAAGATCCGCCAGCCCATGGTCATGGCGCGCGGCGAGGGCGCGTATGTCTGGGACACGCAGGGCAATCGCTACCTCGATCTCGTCAGCGGCGGCCGCGCGGTGACGGCGCTGGGGCATTGTCCGCCGGCGGTGGTCGAGGCGGTGCGCGAGCAGGCGGGGCGGCTCCTCCACATGTCCAATGACTACTTCACCGAGCCGCAGATGGAGCTGGCGCGCCTGCTGGGCGAAGTCTGCGTCTGTCCGCGCGTTTTCTTCTGCAACAGCGGCGCCGAGGCCAACGAGGCCGCGATCAAGCTCGCGCGCAAGCACGCGCGCACCCACCACGGCCCCGACCAGTTCGAGATCGTGACCATGCTCGGCTCCTTCCACGGCCGCACCATGGCGACGCTGGCGGCGACCGGGCAGCCCAAGTACCAGGCGGAGTTCGCGCCCCTCGTCCCCGGCTTCAAGCACGTCGAGTTCAACCACACCGCGGCGCTCGAGCAGGCGGTGAACGAGCGCACCTGCGCGGTGATGCTGGAGCCGGTGCTGGGGGAGAGCGGGGTCTATCCCGCGACCGCGGCATTCATGCGCGCCTGTCGCGGGGCGTGCGACCGCGTCGGCGCGCTGCTCATCCTCGACGAAGTCCAGACCGGTCTCGGGCGCACCGGCAAGCTATTCGCTTACGAGCACTACGACGTGCGCCCCGATGTGATAACGCTGGCCAAGGCGCTCGGCAGCGGCATGCCCATCGGCGCGATGCTGGCGACGGACGAGGCGGCGACGGCGTTCGCGCCGTCGGACCACGCCTCCAGTTTCGGCGGCGGGGCGCTGGCGGCGGCGGCGGCGCTGGCGGGGGTGAGAACCATCATTGATCAGAGGATAGCGGACAACGCGGCGAGGATCGGCGCGCGCCTGCTCGCGGGGTTGCAGAATCTCGCGGCGAAGTATCCGGTCATTACCGCCGTGCGCGGGATAGGCATGATGCTCGCCGCGGATCTCGCGCAGCCGGTGGCGGCGGAGGTGCGGGCGGCGTGCCTGCGGCGCAGCGTGCTGATCCAGGTCGTGGGCGACTCAATGCTGCGCTTCATCCCGCCGCTCATCCTCGCCGCCGAGCAGGCGGACGCCGGGCTGGCGGCGCTCGACGAGGCGTTAGGTGAGGTCGCGGGATAGTCACACGGACCTGTCATGTCCGATACCATCGTTATGATCGCCGTTGTCTTCGCGGTGCTGCTCCTGATCAGCTTCATGCTGGTGGTGCGGCTGCAGTCCGGGGGCGCGTCGCGCGCGGCGGCGAATTTGCTCATCGCCGAGCTGTGGCTGACCTTCGGGGTGATCGTCGCGCTGCTCGTGGCTATATCGAAGACACTGGGCCCGCCGGCGGCGGTCGGCCTGATGGGCGGCGGATTGCGCGACATCGGCGCCAGGTTCGTCGCGCTGAGCGCCGAATCCCAATGGCTGGTCGGCATTGGCGGCGTAATGGCCATCGGCCTGCTGGCGCACCTCATGTATGCCATCAATCGCGCCACCAGATGCAGTTGAACCGCGGAGCGGATACGGAAACAGATCATTACTGCTTTTCTCTGCGTTCTCAGCATCGGGTGTGACCGCGGAAAGTTGGGATCGGTCGCGAGAACCTGTAGGGGCGCACGGCGTGCGCCGCCTTCACAGCCGGGGGCGGCTGTGCCACATTCGGGCACATAACCGGTCACCCCAACCAAGAACGGTCACACCCTCAGCGGCTCTGCGGTGAAAGGAGTTGACTATGCCCAAAGTCGCACTCGCATACTCCGGCGGTCTCGACACCTCCGTCGCCGTCCGCTGGCTGCAGGAGCAGCGCGGCTTCGATGTCATCGCCGTCGCCGTAGATGTCGGTGAGCAGCGGGACTATGAAGCGATCCGGCGCAAGGCGCTCGACATCGGCGCCGTCGAATCGTTGGTCATAGACGCCAAGGAGGAGTTCGCGCGCGACTTCGCTTTTCGCGGGCTCAAGGCGAATGCGCTCTACGAGGGCAAGTACCCCGTCGCCACCGCCATGGCGCGGCCGCTGATCGCCAAGCTGGTGGGGGCGGCGGCGCGGCAGCATGGCGCGCGGGCGGTGGCCCATGGCTGCACCGGCAAGGGCAACGACCAGGTGCGCTTCGACGTCACCTTCGGCGTGCTCAACCCCGAGCTGGAGATCATCGCCCCCTTCCGCGAGTGGCGGGTCAGCCGCGAGGAGGAGATGGATTGGGCGCGCGAGCGCGGGGTGCCGGTGCCGACGGATAAGCGGAAACCCTACAGCACCGACGTCAACCTGTGGGGTCGCAGCATCGAGTGCGGCGTGCTCGAGGACCCGTGGCAGGAGCCGCCGGCCGAGGTCTATGAATGGACGCGCGCGCCGCAAGCCGCTCCCGCCGATCCCGCCTACGTCGAGATCGCTTTCGAGCAGGGATCTCCCGTGTCCCTTGACGGGCGCGCGCTTTCTCCGGCGGCGCTCATCGCCGAGCTCAACGCGCTCGCGGGCGAGCACGGCGTCGGGCGCATTGACATGATCGAGAACCGCCTGGTAGGTTTCAAGTCGCGGGAGATCTACGAATGCCCCGCCGCCACCGTGCTCCTCGCCGCGCACCGCGACCTGGAGGCGATGACGGTCGAGCGCGAGCTGGCGCACTACAAGCAGTTGCTGGAGTTGAAGTACGCCGAGCTCATTTACTACGGCCTGTGGTATTCGCCGCTGCGGCGCGCGCTCGACGCCTTCATTGACGCCACCCAGGAGCGCGTCACCGGGGTCGTGCGCATGAAGCTGCAGCGCGGCGCCTGCGCCCCCGTCGGCCGCAAGTCGCCGCACTCGCTTTACAGCTACGAGCTGGCGACCTATGACAAGGCCGACCGGTTCGATTCCTCCCTGGCCCGGGGTTTCGTGCAACTGTGGGGGCTGCCGGCGCGGGTCGCCGCCGCCGCCGAGCGCAAGGCCAAGGGAGAATAGCCGCAGCC
>Ga0307380_10002104_pt1 | contig 28521 bp, 25 predicted proteins | sample UN3MG_FD_202239 | JGI IMG/M metagenome (GOLD analysis project Ga0307380, IMG submission 202239) | Soil microbial communities from Risofladan, Vaasa, Finland - UN-3 | ecosystem: Environmental > Terrestrial > Soil > Coastal area > Acid sulfate soil | place: Finland: Risofladan, Vaasa | collected... | reverse complement strand
AAGTAAAAGAGGAACAGGAAGATTTGGTAACAAAACTGGAATTAAATGATATGGTTTGGATCGCTCTTCAACATAGACTTCCCGAGGAAGTCAAACAAAAGATAGAATCTTTAGATCTTAAAGGAATCGGTTTTGAGGAGGAGGCGGTTCGTTTTTATCCTGAAGCCTCAATGGCCGCCCATCTTTTAGGTTTTGTCGGTAAAGACGAGGAAGGTAAAGATATCGGTTATTCCGGACTGGAAGGTTTTTATGATATTGAGCTTAAGGGTAGGCCTGGTTTAATGAGTTTGGAGAAAGATGCCTTAAATGAACCAATCTTAATCGGCTCTTTTTTCAGTCAAGAAAGAAAAGACGGTCAAAGCTTAATTCTTCATCTTGATAGAACCGTTCAATTTATAGTTGAAAGAAAACTTAAAGAGGCAGTAGAAAAGTACAAAGCCAAATCCGGTTCTGTGGTTATTATGAATCCGGAAAACGGAGGAGTTGTGGCTTTAGCCGATTATCCATCTTTTGATCCAAAGAAATATTACCAATATGACAAGTCTTTGTTCAAAAATTCAGTTATTTCCGATGCTTATGAACCTGGTTCAACCTTTAAAATCTTTGTTATGGCGGCCGCTATTGACAACAAAGCAGTTAAGCCGGAAACAAAGTGTGATATTTGTGATAAACCTTTTAAGATCGATAAATACGAGATAAAGACTTGGGATGAGAAGTACTATCCAAATTCAAACATGTCTGAGGTTATTCAACATTCAGACAACTTGGGGATGGTATTTACAGCCAGAAAACTTGGTTTTGAAGATTTTTGGAACTATTTGAACAATTTTGGTTTTGGTGAGCAAACTAAAATTGACCTTCAAGGAGAGATTAGCGCTTCTTTACGACAGAGAGAAAAATGGAGTGAAGTTGATTTAGTTACGGCGGCTTTTGGTCAGGGAATTGCGACTACCGGTATTCAAATGATTAGGGCCTGTGCTGCTGTTGCCAACGGCGGAAAACTATTGGAACCTCATGTAGTTGAAAAAATTATTTCAGGAGAAAAAACAATCGATATTAAACCAAAGGTTATAAGACAAGTAATACAACCAAAAACAGCCAAAATTATCACGGAAATGATGGTTCAGGCGGTAGAAGAAGGCGAGGCGAAATACCTAAAAATTCCGGGATTTAAAATTGCTGGAAAAACAGGAACATCTCAAATCCCTGTTGCCGGCCATTATGACGAGGAGAAAACTATTGCTTCGTTTATCGGTTTCGCTCCTGCATCAAAGCCAAAATTTGTCATGTTGGTCAAATTACGCGAGCCGGGAACTTCACCTTGGGGTTCAGAAACCGCTGCACCTTTATTTTTTTCAATTAGTCGCGAGCTTCTTATTTATTATGGCGTTCAACCTGATTAGACTTCCCTTACAGGGTTTCGACAAGATAAATATGATTGTTATATAATACTTAGTGTTTATGGGAGAAATTATAGTTCGTTTGAGGCAGTTAAATTTTATTAATCGATTTCGCCAGCTGATACCTGACAAGGTGGTCAATTATCTTTATCACCTTCCTTTAGCTTTTTTAGCGGTCCTATACTATCGTTATCCTGCTTCAAATCTTAAAGTTATTGGTGTTACAGGTACCGATGGGAAAACAACGACGGCGACTCTAATTTTTAATATCCTTAAAAAAGCTGGATTTAAGACGGCTTTGATCTCTACTGTCTCGGCCAAGATTGGTAAGCGGGATCTAGCAACAGGTTTTCACGTTACTTCGCCCGATCCTTGGGAGCTCCAGCGTCTTTTGAGACTTATTAGTGATCAGGATTTTGATTTTTTGGTCTTGGAAAGCACTTCACACGGACTGGACCAGTTTCGGCTTTTAGGTTGCAATTTTAAAATAGGGGTAATAACCAATGTGACCCATGAACATTTGGATTATCATAAGACATGGGAAAACTATTTAAAGGCCAAAGCCAAGCTGTTTGGAAGAACAGAATATAGCATTTTAAATAAAGATGACCGATCTTTTCAAAGACTAAGAAGGCTGGCATCCGGCAAAATTATTACCTATGGTTTTAAGAAAGCAGACTTGACTCCTAAAAAATTCCCATTTAAAACCAGTTTGCCGGGGGATTTTAATCAATATAACTTACTGGCGGCAGTAGCAGCAGCCAAAATATTAGAAATCGATGATCAGGTTATTCGTCAAGCAATAGCAGAATTTAAGGGTGTTGTTGGTCGTATGGATGAAGTTAAAATGGGACAGAATTTTAGGGCGTTTATTGATTTTGCCCACACACCTAACGGCCTTAAAAACAGCTTGAAGACCTTAAAAAGTTTTAAGCCGCGCAAATTAATTGCAGTTTTTGGCGCTGCTGGTTTAAGGGACAGGACAAAAAGGCCGATGATGGGTAAAATTGCCTGTTTTTGGGCCGACAAAGTAATTTTAACTGCTGAAGATCCTCGGACTGAAGATGTTAATCAAATCATTGAGCAAATTGCTTCAGGGTGTAAAATTAAAAGTAAAATTATTCGCGAATCTGATCGTCGGAAAGCAATCAATTTAGGAATCTTGATGGCCAAAAAAGGTGATATCGTCGGTATATTCGGTAAAGGTCACGAAAAGTCTTTATGTTTTGATACCAAAGAATACCCTTGGTCTGAACACGAAGTTGTAAAAAAAGCTTTAAAAGGGAGACTCAAAAATGTTTAAAAATTTTGTGGCGATTGTTTTGGCTGCCGGTAAAGGGACTAGAATTAATGCCAAAAAAATAAACAAAGTGATGTATCCTTTAGCCGGTAAACCGATGATTGATTATACGATTGATTTACTTTCAAAAGTTGGTTTTATAAAAATCATCATTGTTGTTGGTTTTAAGAAACAAGCAATTATTAAACATCTAGGTAAAGGTTTTATCTATGCCTATCAAAAAAAGCGCTTGGGGACAGCGGATGCTTGCCGGGTTGGTTTAAGTAAAGCACCCAAAGGTACAAAAGATGTTTTGGTCATTAATGCTGATGATTCCGCTTTCTATCCCCACCGCGTCATAAAAAATATGGTTTTAAAACATATTAGAGAAAAATGTGACCTCACTTTTCTTACCGTAGAGATGAAAAATCCTAATATTGCTCGGGTAATAAAGGATGGGCGGGGGAAAATTTTGGGTGTAGTTGAACAACAAAACTTAAAACCGGGGCAAAATGAATTTAAAGAAATAAATTGTGGATGTTATTGTTTTTCTACTAACCTGCTGAAAAAGTTTTTACCTCAAGTTTCTAAAAATTCTGTTTCACAAGAATATTATATTACGGAACTTATTGATATGGGGATTAGAAATAAACAGAAAGTTAAGGCATTTAAAATGGGTAAAGAAGACTATTGGTATGGAGTTAATACCAAACAACAGTTGGAAAAAGCAGAAGAGATAATGGATAAGGATGAAAAAAAATAGTTTTTTTAGATTTAAAAACTTGATTAAGCAACCAAATTTAGTTCATGGTATTTTTGATAAAAGTTTCGGTAATGTAAGTTTAAAATATAATACTAAAAAAGAAATATTAGCCAACAAAAAAAGAATAGCAGAAGTTTTAAAAGTAAATTGGGAAAACATTCATTCGTTAAAACAAGTTCATGGGAGTGAGATTAAAGTTTTGAGGAACAAAAAGGCAAGGTTAGCAGAAGACGAGGGAGACGGACTTGTTACTAACCAAAGTAACGTTTTTTTGATGATAAAAACAGCTGATTGTTTTCCGGTAATTTTTTTTGATCCGGTTAAAAAGGTAGCCGCGGTAGTACATGTCGGTTGGAGGGGAGCAATCGGAAAGTTATTCCTTACCTGTCTTTTAAAAATGGTAAGTTATTTTGGTTGCAGCCCGAAAGATATTTTGGTCGGCATTGGACCAGGAATTGGCCCATGTTGCTTTAAACATAAAAATTTAATTCAAGAAGAATTACCAGAATGGAAAGCCTACATTAAAAAGGGGAAAAATAAGCTGTTTTCTTTAGATATCAGAAATTTTCTTTACGACCAGTTACAAGCTTCCGGGATTCTTAAACATAATATTGAAATTATGGATGCTTGTACTTCTTGCCAACGACATTTTTTTTCTCACTTTCGCAGCCTACGAGACAGTGAGCAGGAGGGTCGTTTTGCTACTATAATAGGATTACGTAATTAAGATTACTGTTATTTATAAAATGGCTGTTTTGTAAATAATAAAAAAATTTTAAAAAACATGATAGATTTGAAAAAAATTAGAAAAATTTATTTTACTGGTATTAAAGGGGTTGGGATGACTGCTTTGGCAGTTGTCGCCAAAGACTTTGGAATTAAAGTGGAAGGTAGTGATGTTGACCAAAATTTTGTTACCGACCAGGTTTTAAAAAAGTCCGAAATTGTTTACCAAAATGGTTTTAACAAGGAAAATATCGGACATCCAGACCTTTTAATTTTTACTGCTGCTCACCAAGGAGAAAAAAACGTTGAGGTTTTACAAGCGAAAAAACAGAATATTCCTACCCTTTCTCATTCTCAAGCGTTGGGTTTATTTATGCAGGGGAAAAAAGGGATTGCTACTTGTGGAGTGGGTGGAAAGACGACCGTGGCCTCGATAATAGCCACAATTTTTGATTACGCTGATTTTCACCCCAGTTTTGCTATTGGAGTTGCCGGGATAAATCCCTTAGGATTGCCTGGACGCTATGATGAGAAAGGCGACTATTTTATCGCCGAAGCTGATGAGTATTTTAGTCCGCCGCCTGATTCTCAACCAAAGTTTTTTTTTCTTAAACCGACAATCATAGCAATTAGCAATTTAGAATACGATCACCCCGATGTTTATCAAGATATTGACCATACCCTAAATGTCTTTAAAACTTTTGTCGAAAAAACACCAGATAATGGTTTGGTAACGGCCTGTATTGATAACCCCAATATTAAAAAATTAATTCAATTGACTGAGCGAAAGATTGTTACCTATGGATTTTCTCCTCAAGCCGATTGGCAGATTACTTCAATTAATCAAAGCCAAAACCAAACGATTTTTTCTGTTAAGCATAAAAAATTTTTAATTAAAAATATCCGTTTGTCTATTCCCGGGGAATTTAACGTTAAAAATGCTACGGCAGGATTGGTGGTGGCTAATTTTTGCAAGATCCCATTTGCCAAAATTAAAAATGGTTTAGCTAAATTTAAGGGAGTAAAAAGAAGGTTTGAATTTATTAAAAAATTTAATGGAATTCAACTTTTTGATGATTATGCTCATCACCCAGCTCAAATTCAAGCTACCTTAAAAGCAGCGAAAGAGCGGTTTACTAGGAAACGATTAATTGTTGTTTTTCAGCCCCACACTTACAGCCGTACAAAAGCTTTATTGACTGATTTTGCTAAATCATTTACTGATGCTGATTTAGTAATTATTACCGATATTTATGCCTCGGCTAGAGAAAAATACGACCCGCAAATTTCCGGAAGAATTTTAGTAGAAGCAATCAGACATTATCAACCAAATGTGAGTTTTAAAAAGGGAGAAAAAGAAGTATCCGAGTTTTTAAAACAAGTTGCAAAACCTCAGGATGTAATTTTCACTTTAGGTGCAGGTGACGTCTTTTTGTGGCATCAAAAAATAATTAAAAATTTAAAGTAAAAAATGCCAAATTACCAGTTAAAATTTAAAGTAAAAAAGAACATAAAATTAGCTCCATATACTAGTTTTGGTATTGGTGGGTCAGCTGATTTTTTTATTGAAACAGCCACTCAGGAAGAGTTAATCGAGGCTGTAAAATGGGCAAAAAAAGAAAAAATTAAATATTTTGTTTTGGGAGGCGGAAGCAATATTTTAATCAGCGATGCGGGCTTCAGGGGTTTGGTAATAAAAATATCAAATATCAAATATCAAATATCAAATTGTAATATTCAGGCAGAAGCCGGTTTATTGTTAGTCACATTAATAAAAGTGGCCTATAATCACTCTCTTTCCGGTTTAGAGTTTTTAGCTGGGATTCCGGGAACGTTGGGGGGAGCGATTGTCGGTAATGCTGGCGCTAAAGCAGGCAATATTAGCCAAGTGGTCGAAAAAATTAGAGTTTTAGACAAGCATGGAAAAATTTATTATCTTTACCCAAAACAATGCCAATTTGATTATCGCCTTAGCCGTTTTAAACATTCGAGTGAGATTATTTTAGAAGCCGTTTTAAAATTAAAAAGAAAAAAGCAGGGTACAATAAATCTAGGAATAAAAAAATTCCTAGCCTTAAGAAAAAATCAGCCAAAAGGCAGAAGTGCGGGCTGCATTTTTAAAAACCCAACTTCCAGCACACCGGCCGGTTGGTTAGTAGATAAGGTTGGTTTAAAAGGGGAAAAAATTGGGGGAGCGCTGATTAGTTCCCAACATGCCAACTGGATTATTAACTTGGGTAATGCTAAAGCAACGGATGTGTTAAGATTAATCAGACTAGCTAAGGAAAGAGTAAAACACAGGTTTGGTATAAAATTAAATGAAGAGATTTTTCTGATGGGAGATTTTTAGATGGAAAAATTTATTATCCAGGGTGGTGTTCCTTTAATGGGTGCGGTTAGAGTAGGCGGAGCTAAAAATGCTGGTTTTAAACAGATGGTTGCCGCTGTTTTAGCTGATACAAAATCCCGGATTTTAAACCTTTCCTCCATAAGTGACGTTGAAGTTACCGGTATGGTGTTAAGAAAAATGGGCATAAATGTCAGTCAATGCGGCGAGAGAAGCTTTTGCCTTGATCCTAACAAAATCAAAACATTTAAAGTTCCCCAATTTAGCGGTAAGAAGACTCGCGGTTCAACTATTTTTGCCGGCATGCTTTTGTCCAAGATTGGCAAGGCCGTCATCCCTTTGCCAGGAGGTTGTGTTTTGGGAGCGCGGCCAATTGACCGTCATCTTCAGGCCTTTAAGAGTTTGGGAGTCAAACTTAAATTTGCGGGTAAATATATCTATCTTTCCGCCAAAAAACTCAGAGGGGCTAAGTTTAAATTTCCTAAAAAAACTCATACTGGCACCGAAGCGATGCTTTTGGCTTCAGTTAAAGCCACGGGTAAGACGGTCATTGAGAATGCTGCTTTAGAGCCCGAAATAGACGATTTGATTTTGTTCTTAACAAAAATGGGAGCAAAAATAAAAAGAGCCTATCCTGATAAAATTATTATTCAAGGAGTAAAACATCTGAAGGGAGCGGTTCATCAAGTGATGCCGGACAGGAATGAAGCCGTTTCTTATGCGGTTGCTGGTTTGGCGACTAAGGGCGATATTGTTTTAGAAAATGCCAGACAAGAGGATTTGAAAGTTTTTCTGGAAAAACTGGACGAAATCGGGGCATGTTTCGAAATCTCTCATTTTGGAATCCGATTCTGGTATGAAGAACAGTTAAAGGCAACGGATATCAAGACTTCTCCCGCTCCCGGATTCATGACTGACTGGCAACCACTCTGGACAATTTTAATGACCCAGGTGCGGGGGATAAGCAATATTGTCGAAAGGGTTCACAATAATCGCTTTCAATTTGTTGAACAATTAAATCGCATGGGCGCCAAAATTACTTTATATAATCCGAAAGTAGCTGACCCAAGACGGTTTTATGAATTTGATCAAGAAGAAAATGATCCCAGTTTTCATGCGGCCAAAGTAATTGGCCCAACACCATTAAAGGGTGCCAAACTGACAATAACCGACCTTCGAGCGGGCGCTACTTTAGTAATTGCCGCTTTAGTTACTAAGGGTAGATCCGTTCTCACAAACATTGAACATATAGATAGGGGATACGAAAATTTGGATGGTAAATTAAGACAGTTGGGCGCCAGAATTAAAAGAGTCAAAGCTTAAATGTTTAACCCAATATTAAAAGTTCCAACTGGCAGCTTTGAACGTTTGCAGCTAAAACTTCTTGTTAAACCCGGGTAGCGTTTAACGTTCTTGCCAAATGACTTGGTTATGCTTAAAATAAAAACATGAACCAAAATATAGTTATCCTTCATGGTTGGGCCAGTAAGCGTGCAAGATGGGAGCAATTTAAAAATAAACTGGGTAAACAGGGATTTCAGGTTTTCTTGCCATCCCTTCCTGGTTTTGGCCAGAACAAACTTGTATCTAGCCTTAGCCTTGGTGATTATGTTAAATGGTTTCAAAAATATTTGCAGCAAAAAGACTTGTCTTCTTTTTGCTTGGTTGGCCACAGTTTTGGCGGTAGTATTGCGATAAAGTATGCTAGTTTAAGACCAAAAAATCTTTCAAAGCTAGTTTTAGTCGACAGCGCCGGCATAAGAGAAAGATTTACCTTGAAAAAAATTTTATTTTATATCTTGGCCAAAATAGGCAAGCTGTTTTTTTTAATTCCGCCTTTTTGTTTTCTTAAAAGACAAGCTCAGATATTACTCTATACGTTCATAAGAGAAAAAGACTACTTTAAGGCAGACAAGGTGATGAAAGAGACGCTAAAAAAGATTTTAAAACAAGATTTACGAGCAGACCTTTTTAAAATCAAAACTCCTGCTTTAATAGTATGGGGCCGAGACGACAAGGACACACCCTTAAAACATGGTTATTTACTTAACCAGAATATTGCTGGTTCCAGACTAGTAGTTTATGATGGAGTAGGGCATGGCGTTCCCTTTAAGAGAACCAATCAGTTAATTCACGAAATTACCGATTTTTGCCAATCGAAAACATGATTTATTTTAATATCCTTGTCCCGTTTGTTTTTTTCTTTTTATTTTATCTTATAATTCAGATTATTAAATTAACTCTATTTTTAATTTACCTAGTTCAACTTAAAGAGTATCGGCTTGATCGTTTGAAACTTCATTTTAAGACCATAAGCGGGAGGAATCAATTATGGCAATATTTTAATTTATTAAAGTGGCGGCGGTTTTACCGGCCAAGATTTACTTTTAGAGTTTTTTTGGTTTTACTTTTTACCGTTTTTATTCAGTATAATCTCTTCTTTTTTACTTTACGTTATAGTTTTAGAATTTTTAAAAATGTTCCTGCTGCTTTGGCTTTTTTATTGATTTTTAGCTTTGCCATAATTAATTTAGCAACTCCTTTGGCAGTTTTATGTGCCTCGGGAATTTCTTTTCTGCTTCTCTGGCCAATTAAAGCCATAACTTTATCTTTGTCTAAGGCAAAAATGTCCACAAACAAGAATCTTTTAGTAATTGGGATTACCGGCAGTTATGCTAAAAGCTCCACTAAAGAAATCCTAAGTTTCATTTTATCAGGATTTTTTAAAACCCTTAAAACACCACTTAATTGTAATACTAAATTCGGGATAGCCTCGCTAATTTTAAGAAAATTGAGAAGATCACATGAAGTATTTGTGGTAGAAATGGGGGCCTATAAGAAAGGAGAGATTGCCGAAATTTGCCGTTTGGTGAAGCCAAAAATAGGTATTATAACAGGCATTAACGAGCAACACTTGGGTTTATTTGGATCTTTAAGTAATACCCAATGGGCTAAATTTGAACTGGTAAAATCCTTACCCAAAAATGGCTTGGCAATTTTTAATGTTCGTGACTCTTTAGTGAAAAGACTTTATAAAAGTACGAAAAAACCAAAGATGTTATATGGTCAGAAGAGAGCAAGAGTCAAACTTAATCTTGTTGGTGATTGGCAAAAAGAAAACTTTGAGGCTTGTTTGTTGGTAACTGATTATTTAAAGATTCCCAGGGAAAAAGTTTATAAACGACTAGCGGCGCTTAAGGATATTGGTTTAGGGCTGAAGATCAAAAAAGGGCTTGAGGCTTCAACAATAATTGATGATTCATATAGTGCTAATCCGCAAGGTTTTATGGTTGCCTTAGATTTGCTGAAGCGAACTTCGGCCAGAAAAAAAATCCTGGTGACGCCCGGGATTATCGAATTGGGTAAATCTTCTGATAAAATTCATCGACAGCTTGGTGGAAAAGCAGCCAAGATTTGTACTAAAATCTTTTTAACCAAACCAGATTTTGTTGTACCCCTTAAGCAAGGATTGGCTAAAGAGAAAGCGAGAGCACTTTTTATAGTTGAGGAGGATGAAGTTAGCTTACTTAATAAACTTAAGCCCTTTTTAGGAAAGAAAACCATTGTTCTATTGGAAGGTCGGGTGCCGTCTTATTTGCAAAAAAAGCTGACTAAAAATAATCATGACTGAAACCAAAGTGATCGAAAATAAACAAATTTGGGAGGATTTTGTTCTGTCATCGCCTGATGCTAACTTCCTTCATTCTTGGAATTGGGGTATTCTCCAGCAGCGTTTAGGTAAAATGATTTTTCGCCTAGGGTTCTTTACCAACAACAAACTGAAGGGTGTTTGTTTATTAGTAAGACAGGTGGCTAAAAGAGGTGTTTTTCTGGAATGTCCGGGTGGACCGTTAATCAATTGGACCAAGCCCGTATATTTTGAAGAATTTGTTAGACAAGCCAAGAAGATCGGTGAACAGAAAGGTTGTCTTTTTGTCCGCGTCCGGCCCCAAATTCTTGAGACTTTAGCCAACAGACTTCTTTTCAAAAAAATGGGGTTTATCCCCGCGCCGATGCACCTTCATGCTGAAGACACCTTACAACTTGGACTTGAAAAAAACGAAGAGCAGTTATTAAGGGAAATGAGAAAAAACACCCGTTATCTTGTTAAAAAGGCAGCCAAGGAAGGGGTTTTAATCGTCCAAAGCAAAGACGTTAAAGATATTGATGCTTTGTATGAACTGCAAGCAGAGACAGTGAAAAGAAGTCATTTTGTTCCTTTTCCTAAAAATTTTTTTAAAGAAGAATTCGCCACTTTTCTTAAAGACGATCAGATAAGAATATTCAAAGCTGTTTATCAAAAAAAGGTTTTAGCTGTGGCCCTAATTATTTTTTATGGTCACGAAGCGGTTTATCATTATTCAGGGTCGTCTTCTCGTTTTCGAAAGATCCCGGGTTCTTACCTTTTACAATGGGAGGCGATTTTGGAAGCCAAAAGAAGAGGCTGTAAAGTCTATAATTTTTGGGGTATTACTCCGAGCGGCAATCTCCGGCATCGCTTTGCTGGTGTAACCTTGTTTAAAAAAGGTTTTGGAGGCGAGGAAGTCAGTTATCTTCACGCCCATGATTTGCCTTTAAAACCTAATTATTGGTTGGTTTACATTTTCGAGACAGCAAGAAAATTTTGGCGCCGACTTTAAGAAAAGGAGAATGACATGCATAAATCGATGGCTCTATTTTTAGGTCTTTTGATCTTTTCTTTTATTGTTACAAGTGTTTGTCTTGTTCCTTTCATTAACCTTTTATACCGATTTAGAATGACAAGAAAAAAACAGAAAACAAAAGATTTTCAGGATAAACCCACGCCCATTTTTGACTATTTACATCAGCATAAAGTAGGGACGCCCGTAGGTGGAGGTTTTCTTGTTGTCTTAATTGTATCGCTTCTTTTTGCCCTGCTTTTCCCCTTGGGTAAATACTTGGGAGTTTTTGTTACCCACGTTTACCCTATTTTTGAGGAAATCAATATAATTTTTTTTAGTTTTCTATCTTTTGCTATCCTCGGACTCTATGATGATATTATGAAATTTTTTAATTTTTCCACGAGCGGATTTTTCGGTTTAAGGATGAGGCACAAGTTTGCCATTCAATGGGTCCTCGCTTTAATTATCAGTTTGCTTTTATATCAGAATCTTAAGATAGATATTTTTTACATACCTTTTATTGGTGTTTTTAAGCTGGGTTTGCTTTACATACCCCTGGCGGCTTTTATTATTGTTTCTTTTACTAATGCCGTTAACATCACCGACGGCTTAGATGGTTTAGCGGCCGGTTTGCTGATGATTTGCCTTTTTGCCTTATGGATTCTTTCGGCATCTATTTTAGACACTCCCTTATCGTTCTTTATTTCCCTCTGGATAGGATCTTTAATTGCTTTTTTGTATTTTAATGTTTATCCGGCCAGAGTTTGGTTAGGGGACGTTGGTTCTTTATCTTTTGGCGCCACGCTAGCGGTTGTTGGTTTACTTTTAGGGAAGGCAATGGGACTTTTAGTGATTGGCGGAATTTTCATTTTAGAAATTGTTACCAGCCTGTTGCAAATTTTATGGAAAAAATTTAAACATAGAAAGCTTTTTGCGGTGGCTCCGTTTCACCTTTGGCTCCAACTTTTAGGTTGGGAAGAACCGAAAGTAGTCATGCGGGCCTGGCTGGCCGGAATCATACTAGCAGTCTTTGGTGTCTGGCTCGCGGTAATTTAACCATGAATGACAGTCCAATTGGGATTTTTGATTCTGGTATGGGAGGCTTGAGCATTTTTTTAAGTTTAAAAAAAATGCTTCCTAATGAAAATTTTTTGTATCTTGCTGATCAAAAAAACTGCCCTTACGGTAGTAAAAGAGAATTTCAAATTAAAAAACTTTCTTTCCAGAACACAAAATTTTTAGTAAGTAAAAATTGTAAGCTTATTGTAATAGCTTGTAATACGGCCACAACTTTAGCGATTGATTATCTTCGCACCAAGCTTCCTCAGCTTGTTTTTATCGGCGTTGTTCCTCCGCTTAAACCAGCCAGCAGAACGACAAAGACGGGTCATATTCTTCTTCTTTCTACACGGGCCACCCAAAAAAGTCGTTATCTTAAGAAATTAATTAACGATTTTGCTTCAAACAAAATAGTTTATAACATTTCCTGCTCCGGTTTGGTAGAACTGATAGAACGAGGGGAAACAAAAGGAATGAAGATAAAAAAATTATTAAAAAATTTTTTAAAAACCGCTTTGCAAGATAAAAAGATTGATGTAGTGATTACTGGTTGCACCCATTATTACTTTATTAAAAAGTCATTAATTAATCTTCTGGGTAATAAACTAACTTTTATTGATCCAAATTCTGCCGTTGGTTGTCAAGTGCGAAGGGTTTTACGATGCAAAAAATTATTCTGTCGGAAACGGAATAAAGATTTGTTTTTTACCACCGGGAATCCCCTGTTATTTGAAAAAAGTTTTGAAAAACTTATGGGTTTTAAAATTAAAGCCAAAAAGATAAAAATGGTCTAGAGGGGTATAATTATAGAAAAATGACAACAAAAAAACCTTGGCTGGAAAAGTTTATCAAAGACTTTCGTGATAAAAAGGTCCTCATTTTGGGTTTAGGGGTTTTGGGTCGGGGAGTGGCTGATGCTAAATTTTTCGCTCAAATTGGGGCTAAGGTAACCATTACTGACCTTCAGTCAGAGAAAGAGCTTGCTCCCTCGCTTAAGATACTAAAAAATCTTCCCATTAAATTGGTTTTAGGCAGACATCTCAAGAAAGATATTTTAGATTCGGATTTAATCCTAAGAAATGCGGCTGTTCCCGTAAATTCTCCCTTTCTTAAGTTAGCTAGGCTAAATAAGATTCCCATTTTTATGGATGAGGCCTTATTTGCTAAATATGCGCCGGTTAAAATTATCGGGATTACTGGGACGAGAGGTAAAAGCACCACTACGGCCCTGATTTTTGAGATTCTAAAGGAAGCGAAGTTTTCAGTTTGGCAAGGAGGGAACATTAAGGGAAAAGCAACCTTGCCTCTTTTGGAAAGAGTAAATAAAGATGATTGGGTTGTTATGGAGCTTTCATCTTGGCAGTTACAGGGGTTTAAAAAAGAAAAAATTAGTCCTTTTATCAGCATCATTACGAATATTTATGAAGACCACTTAAATTATTATAAAAACATCAGTGATTATATCGAGGACAAAAAAATAATTTTTAAGTACCAAACAAAAAAAGACTTTCTGGTTTTAAATAAGGAATCTTCAATCTTAAGAAGCTTTGCTAAAGAAGCAAAAAGTGAGATTGTTTGGTTTAGTAAAAAATCTTGTTATTCTAAATGGCGGCTAAAAATTCTAGGCGAACACAACAGGTTAAATGCCGGTGCAGCTTATAAAGTAGGGGAAATTTTAGGTATTGATAAAAAAATCATTAAAAAGGCATTTGAGAATTTTTGCACTTTACCCCATCGTTTAGAGTTGGTAGCCGAAATCGCTAGTGTTCAATATATTAATGATAGCACCAGTACTACTCCCGCTGCAGGGATAGCCGCTTTAGATACTTTTCAAAAACCGATTATTTTAATTTGCGGCGGTTCCAGTAAAAAATTAAATATGTCTGCCTTTGCTGAGAAAATCAGCCGTAAAGTAAAAAAAGTTTTATTTTTGAAGGGTCCGGAAACAAGGAATCTTGCAAATTTAGTCAAAAAATTTAATGGGTGTAAGAAGATTGCCGGTTACTTTAATGATCTAAAAGTGGCGCTTGCTAAAGCAAAGTCAATTAGCGAAAGCGGCGATTTAGTTCTGCTTTCACCTGGTTGTACCTCTTTTGGCATGTTTAAAAACGAGTTTGATAGAGGAGAACAGTTTAAAAAACTGGTAAGAAAATATGGCAAAAAAAGACTGGGCTAAAAAATCCAAAAAAAAGAAAAACCAATTAGATTGGACGTTATTTTTGTTAACTTTAGGATTAAGCCTTTTTGGAGTCTTGATGGTTTATAATGCTTCGGTTGTCGAGGCTTTTAGAGTTTTTCGGGATAAGTATTATTATTTGAAAAATCAAGCATTATGGCTGGCAATTGGTTTTTTGATAATGATTTTTCTTTCCCGGATTGACTACCATATTTTTAAAAAAATTTCCGGCCCGATATTTCTTGCTAATTTGATTTTATTGGCGTTGGTTCTAATCCCCGGTGTTGGTACGCAGATTAAGGGAGCCAGGCGGTGGCTTAATTTAGGTTTTTTCATGCTTCAACCTTCAGAGCTAGTTAAGTTAACATTCTCTGCTTATTTAGCCTGTTGGTTTGAAAAAAAAAGGAGGATGCTTCATTTTTTCTTTCTTATTATTCTTGTTTCCGGCTTAATTATTTTAGAACCTGATTTAGGGACCTTACTGGTTATCATCACTAATGCTTTTTTGCTTTACTTTTTGTCGGGTGCTTCGGTTTTAAAACTTGGTGTTTTGGGATTAGTAAGTGTTTTTATGGGGATTTTATTGGTCTTGTCTTCCTCCTATCGAAAAAGCAGATTATTGACTTTTTTGAATCCCACAAGAGATCCTTTGGGAAGTTCCTACCATATTCGGCAGGTTTTGATTGCCTTAGGTGCCGGCGGTTTTTTTGGTTTGGGATTAGGTCAGTCAAGACAGAAATATGAATTTCTACCCGAGGCAACGACTGACTCTATTTTTGCCATTATTGCCGAAGAAAGTGGTTTTGTCGGCGCCAGCCTGCTGATTTTAATATTCACGATCATTACCCTCAAAGGACTTTTAATCAGCGCTAAAGCCAAGGATAAGTTTGGTCAGCTTTTGGCTGGTGGGATTAGCGGGTGGATTGGAATTCAAGCAATTATTAATTTAGCGGCCATGGTAGCCCTAATTCCCTTGACAGGTCTACCCTTGCCCTTTATTTCTTATGGCGGTTCATCTTTAATTGTTGCTTTTGCAGGAGTAGGAATATTGTTAAACATTGCCAGAAACAATAATTCCTGAAAAAAGACAATGGAAACATCGAAAATCGTTTTTGTAGGTGGTCATCACAACAGTGCCTTGGCTCTAGCCAAAGCATTAAGGATAAAAGGGTATAAGATTTATTGGTTTGGACATAAACAGACGATGAGAAAAGAAAGAAGTCTAAGCTTAGAATTTCAAGAAGTTAGAAAAAATGGTTTCCCCTTTTACGAGATTAAGACGGGAAAGTTTTACCGGACGTATTGTCCCTGGCAGTTTTTTAAAATATTTTTTGGCTTTCTTAAATCTTTTTTTCTACTTTATAAAATTAAGCCTAAGCTGGTTATTTCTTTTGGCGGTTATCTTTCTTTTCCCGTAGTTTTAGCCGCCTTTCTTTTGCGGATAAAGGTTTTGATTCATGAGCAAACAAGTTGCGCCGGTTTAGCCAATCGCCTGCTGGCTTCCATAGCTTGCAAGATCCTTTTAACCTGGTCAAGTTCAAAAAAATTTTTTCCTGTTTCAAAATCACAAGTAATTGGTTTGCCTCTTGACTCCAGTTTTTTAGGCCGAACCAAAACGCACTCTCCTTTTCCAGAAAAACTGCCGATTATTTTGATTACAGGGGGGAAGCAGGGATCTCACGTTATTAACAGGGCAATAGAAGACCAACTTACAAACTTTCTTTCTGATTTTAATTTAATCCACCAAACAGGTGGGATTTTAAAGACCGGCGATTTTAGCCGTTTATTGAAAAAAAAGGATCTTTTACCCGAAAAACTTAAATCGCGTTATTTAATTAAAAAATTTTTTTATGGTTCAAAGATGATTGAAATGATTAAAACAGCGGATTTGGTCATTAGCCGTTCCGGTGGTCACATCGTCTACGAGTTGGCTTATTTAGCCAAACCAGCGATTCTGGTTCCTTTTCCTTGGGCCTATAATAATGAACAGTTAGCCAATGCTAAGATTTTATCGCGGCAAGGATCAGCTTTAATTTTAGAGCAAAAAAAACTTAAGGGTACGGTTCTTTTGAAAACAGCAAAATATTTAATTAAACATCAAAAGGAATTTAGGCAGAAGGCGTTAAGCTTTAAAAAAGAAGTTGTGAAAGATGCCAACAAGAAAATGGTGGTTATCATTGAAAAGATGATTCCAAGATGAAGTTTTTTAAAAAAAGAAGACGCCTGATTATTTTTACTTTCAAGGCAATAGTTTCCTTTGTCGTTTTTTTGGGGATGGTTGTTTTGGTTGTTTATTTTTTTACCGGCGACTATTTTAAAATTTCCCAAATTGACTGCGAGAAAGAAAAATCATCCTGTTCAGACAAAGAAAAAACTTTCTTGGTCGATTTTCTTGGTGAGAATATTTTTCTTTTTGACACCAAAAGAAAAATAGATGAGATAAAAGTAAAACTTCCCTATGTTAAAACTGTTGATATCCAAAAACACCTTCCCCATAAAATTTCTATACGGCTTGTTTTCAGGCAAGAATCAGCCCTTCTCGGTCTTAACGAAACAAAGTGGTATTTAATTGATGAAGAGAGTTTTGTCCTGGCTGAAGTAGAAAAAAAAGGGGAGAGTTTACCTGAGATAATTTTTATGAACTCTAATCTTGAGCCACAGGTTGGTAGGAAATTAAGCAACCCCGAAGTCAGCGCCTGCCTTTTGGTTATAAAACTTTGCCAGGACAACTTTATTTTGGTCAAAAAATTAACTTACTTACCGGAAATGTCAATCACTTTGGACTTGGCCGATGATATTTACGCTACCTTATCGGCGAAAAAAGAGATTACCTCTCAAGTTGACTCTTTACAATTTGTCTTGCGTCAAAGTAAAATAGAGGGTAAGTTACCGAAAAAGATTGACCTCCGGTTTTCAAAACCGGTAGCGATTTATTAATTTTTTTATGGCAAAAGGTAGACTAATTTGCGGAATAGATATTGGTACATCCAAAGTCAGCACTATTATCGCTTCGTTGATGGAGGAAACAGGAAAGATTAATGTTATTGGTGTAGCCAATTTTCCTTCTGTCGGTTTAAGGAAAAGCCAGATTGTTGATATTGAAGAAGCGATTGGCGCTATCACCCAAAGTGTAGAAGCAGCGGAAAGGATGGCCGGTTGCGCTGTTTCTAAGGCTTTTGTTTCGATTTCCGGTAGTCATATCCAGTCACAAAATTCAAAAGGTGTAGTCGCGGTGGCCGAGCCAGAAGGAGAAATCAGTATGGAAGATGTTTCTCGGGTGATTGAGGCAGCTCGCGCCATTTCTTTGCCTGCTTCACGAGAGATCCTTCATGTTATTCCCCGCGGCTTTATCGTTGATTCTCAAGAAGGGATTAAGGATCCGATGGGAATGACGGGAGTGAGGTTGGAGGTAGAAACTCATATTGTTACCGGCTCTTCAACGGCGATGAAAAATTTAGTTAAATGCATCCAGGAGCTGGGGATTGACATCGAAGGCTTGGTATTTTCCGGCCTGGCCGCCTCTGATGCGGTTTTAACTGACACGGAAAAAGAGTTGGGAGTTTGTTTGGTTGACATCGGCGGGGGAACCACCTCAATTGCTTTATTTATCGAAGGCTCTCTCGCTTACTCAGCGGTTCTTCCCGTGGGAGCTAAAAATATTACCAATGATTTGGCTATCGGCTTACGGGTCAGTTTGGCAAGCGCGGAGAAAATCAAAAAAGCCTTGACAGAGAAAAGAAAGATACTTAAGAAAAAAGATGAAGAAGATGAACTGGATCTTTCCAAATTAGGGCTTGAGGAAAACGTGGCCAGCGTCTCTCGAAAGACGGTGGTTGACGGTATCATCCAGCCTCGATTAAAAGAAATTTTTCAGATGGCCGGTGAGGAGTTAAAAAAATCTGGTTATGGTGGAGGAACGCCGGCCGGAATAGTTATCTGTGGCGGTGGGGCGCAAACTGCCGGGATTATTCAGGTTTGTAAAAGAACCTTATCTTTACCAGTGAGAACAGGTACGCCCGGCGGACTTTCTGGTTTGATTGACGAGATTAAGGGCCCTGATTTTAGTGTTGGCCAAGGTCTTATTCTTTATGGTATAAAAAACTTTGAAGGAGCAAGTCGCCCCTCCTTTTCTTTAGCCAAAATTGGCAATGTTTTAGGTAGAATTCCTGCCAAAGGAGCCGTTCATAAAGCAATTGATTTTGTTAAATCATTTTTACCTTAGCCTTCTCCTGCCCAGAAAGAGGTTTGAACCATGGTGCTTGTTAAACCTGACCTAAATACTTTTGCCAAGATTAGAGTTGTCGGTGTCGGTGGTGGTGGTGGTAATGCCCTTTCTTCAATGGTTCTAAACCAGAATATTAAAGGCGTGGAATTTGTGGCCGTTAATACCGACGCTCAGGTATTACTGGACTGCAAGGCTTCCACTAAGATTCAAATAGGAGAAAAATTGACTAGAGGTTTAGGTTCCGGTGCTAATCCGGAACTCGGCCGGCAAGCAGCAGAAGAATCAAAGGAAAAAATAAAAGAGGTGCTTTTAGATTCAGACATGATTTTTCTTACCGCTGGTATGGGTGGAGGAACAGGCACTGGTGCTAGTCCAATAATTGCTGAGATTTCCCGCGAGCTGGGAGCCTTAACCGTGGGTGTGATTACTAAGCCGTTTTTATTTGAAGGCACAAGGAGAATGGTGGTAGCTGAAGAGGGTATAGAGGCTTTAAAAGACAAGCTAGATACCTTAATTATTATTCCTAATCAGAGACTTTTGGACATAGTTGATAAAAAGATGACTTTACTTGAAGCTTTTTCTGTGGCTGATTCGGTTTTAGGCCAAGCAGTTCAGGGCATCTCTGATTTAATTACTTCTCCCGGATTGATTAACGTTGATTTTGCCGATGTTAAAACAATCATGAGTAGCGCCGGAAGTGCTTTAATGGGAATGGGAGTCGGGACCGGTGAAAACAGAGCGCAAATCGCCGCCAGAAGCGCCATCTCTTCGCCATTACTGGATGTCTCTATTGAAGGCGCCAAAGGAATTCTCTTTAACATTACTGGTGGCAAAGACCTGACGATGGATGAAGTTAATCAGGCGGCAGAAACAATTTCTGGAGTAGCTGATGCTGATGCCAATATTATTTTTGGGACGGTTATTGATGAGAATTTAGTCGATCAGGTTAAGATTACTGTTTTAGCCACGGGATTTGATGAGTCGAGGCAACGCCTCCAGCAAATTGCCAGTACTCAACCTTTCCGGTCGCCACAAGCTCAAGTTTTGACTCAAACACAAGATATATCCGAAGAAGAGGAAGAAAAGAAAAAGAAAACCCCTGAAGATGGTTTTCCACCAGAGGATTCTGAGTTCGATATCCCCGCCTTTTTAAGACAAGGAAAATAACCTGAATTACGGAATTAATCAGGTGTAATTGTCATTCTTAAACCTCAGTATCGTGGTTATTCTGGAACCCTGAGATGAACTCAGGGTAAACTAGAGATAGAATCTCAATAGTAAATTTTTTATAAGGTTGATATAATAAATTTCATGAAAAAATTTGATAAAGTTGATCCAAGACCGGATTTTCCCAAAATGGAAAAAGAGATTCTTTCCTGGTGGTATGGATCCGGATTAGTAAAAAAATACCTTCATAAAAACGACAACCGAAAAAATCGTTTTTCCTTTATGGACGGCCCGATAACGGCCAATAATCCGATGGGTGTTCACCACGCCTGGGGCAGAACCTATAAAGATCTTTGGCAAAAGTATAAAAACATGAAAGGCTTTAAACAAAGATTTCAAAGCGGTTTTGACTGCCAAGGCCTATGGGTTGAAGTAGAGGTGGAAAAAGAGTTGGGATTCAAGTCAAAAAAGAATATTGAAAAATTCGGTGTTGCCAAATTTGTGAATTCCTGTAAAAAAAGAGTCATAAAGTTTTCCAAAATCCAAACAGAACAATCGAAAAGGCTTGGTTATTTTATGGATTGGAATAATTCCTACTTTACCATGAGTGACGAGAATAATTATATGATCTGGTATTTTTTGAAAAAATGCTGGGGAAATGGCTGGCTTTACAAAGGAAGAGATTCTGTTCCTTGGTGCCCACGATGCGGAACAGCCATTTCTCAGCACGAGATGCTTACGGAAGACTACAGGCAGGTAACCCATGAGTCAGTTTATTTCAAACTACCGATTAAAAACAAAGGCTGGAAAAAATCAAATTTTTTGGTTTGGACGACTACTCCCTGGACTATTCCCGCCAACGTTGCTTTGGTAGTTGATCCAAAAAAAGATTACGTGCAGATTAGTGAAAAAGGAGAAAAATTAATTTTAGCCAGGGAAAGGGCAAAATTTTTGTTTCCCGACTTAAATAAAAAAGACTATAAAACTTTCAAAGGTAGGAAACTTGTTGGTCTTATGTATGAGGCGCCTTTTGATTATCTACCGCGAGTAAAAAAATCCTTAGGTAATTATCAACATGCGGTTTTTCCTTCTGACCCTCTCATTTTACCGGTCGAAGAGACTGAAGGTACAGGAATTGTTCATGTGGCTACCGGCGGTGGTGCTGAAGATTATCAATTTGGTAAAAAAGAAAAATTACCGGTGATTGAAGTTATTGACGAAGTGGCTAACTATCTTAAAGGTATGGATCAATTCAGCGGCAAAAATGCCAAAAAACATGCGGAGTTAATTTTGGGGTATCTTAAGAATAAAGATAGCGGCCGTTTTTTTTATAAGGCGGAAAAAATTAGGCACCGCTATCCGGCCTGTTGGCGCTGCAAAGAAGAACTGGTTTGGCGGGTTGTTGATGAGTGGTATATTAGTATGGACAAAAAAGACCTCCAAGACAAGGAAAAAAGAACTTTGCGCCAGGAAATGATGGCAGTCGCCGGGAAAATTAGGTGGATTCCCGGTTTTGGTTTAAAACGGGAGCTTGATTGGCTTAAAAACATGCATGATTGGTTAATTTCCAAGAGTAGGTACTGGGGTTTGGCTTTGCCGATTTGGGAATGTTCCTGTGGCCATTTTGAAGTTATTGGGTCAAAAGAAGAACTAAAGCTGAAAACAATTTCCGGCTGGAAGGAGTTTAAAGGCCATAGTCCTCATCGTCCCTGGATTGACGAAATAAAAATCAAATGCCCGAAATGCGGAAATTTGGTTTCAAGAATTAAGGCTGTGGGTAACCCCTGGTTGGATGCCGGAATTGTTGGCTACTCGACCTTAAAAGATCCGAAAACAGGTAAGGTTAGTTATACTGGTGACAAAAAGTATTTTAAACGCTGGTTTCCGGCTGATTTTATTACCGAATCTTTTCCCGGTCAATTCAAAAACTGGTTTTACTCCATGATTGCTATGTCAACCGTTCTGGAAAAAACCCCTTCTTACAAGACGGTTTTGGGATTTGCGACTTTACTGGGAGAAGATGGCCGGCCAATGCACAAATCCTGGGGTAATGCCATTGAATTCAATGAAGGAGCGGATAAAATCGGCGTTGACGTAATGCGTTGGATGTATTTAACCCATGATCCGGAAAAAAATTTGTTTTTCGGTTACAAGATTGCTGATGAGACCAGAAGAAGATTTCATCTTACTCTTTGGAATGTTTATAATTTTTTTGTTACCTTTGCCAACCTGTCCAGGTGGCAACCAAAAGGATTTTTTCCCAATAATTTTAATGACTTTAATGTTTTAGATAAATGGATTTTGGCTAAGCTCGACAATTTAACCTTGGAAGTGTCAAATTTTTTAGACAATTATAATTCTTATGCCGCGGCTTTGCTGATTGAGGATTTTGTTCAAGATCTTTCCACCTGGTACGTAAGACGTTCTCGGCTAAGAGTTAGTTTGTCAGCAAAGGATGAGTTGGACAAGAACAGGTGCTTAAACACTTTATATTACGTTTTAATTAATTTATGCAGTGCGTTGGCTCCGTTTACTCCATTCATAGCAGAAAAAATCTTTAAAAATTTAACCTCAAAAGAGTCAGTCCATCTGACTGATTGGCCAAAACCATCCGCGAAAAAAATCGACACTAAACTTTTAGAGCAAATGATGTTAGTCCGCCAAATTTGCGAAAAAGGGCACTCGTTACGAAAAGAAAAAGGCATAAAAGTGCGTCAGCCACTTGCTTTGATTAAAGTAAAAAATAATAATAAAATATTATCCTCCCAGTTGATTCAGTTAATTAAGGACGAATTGAATGTTAAAAACGTTAGCTTCCAAAAAGGCAAAGAGCTTGAGGTTTGTTTAGACACAAGGATAACTTCTCATTTACTAAAAGAAGGCGAAGCTCGGGAACTGATTCGCAAGATACAAGAAGCCAGGAAAAAAGCCGGTTTAAGAGTTGATCAGTTAGTGACCGTTATTTTGGATTCTTGGCCGCAAGAGTTTGAGGAGGAGATAAAAGGGAGAACATTGGCAAAGAAGCTGAAGCGCGGTAAAGGAGTAAAAATAGTAATATAATATGTCTTATGCCGTGGTCGCCCAAAATTGACTGGTTGATTGTAGGTTTAGTATTGCTGATTTTTAGTTTTGGTAGTTTAATTCTTTTTAGCCTCGATCCCCAGTTTTTTCGCAGCCAATTGATATATTTCTTGCTTGGAACCCTGCTTTTTATTATTTTTTCAAGCTTAGATTATCGAGTTTTCAAAGATTTTTACCCTCATTTATTTATTTTTAGTATATTTTTTCTTTGTTTGACTTTTATTTTAGGCCAGCTCACCCGGGGGACGATAAGATGGATAAAGATTGGTAATTTTACTCTGCAACCATCGGAGTTGGTTAAACCAATGTTGGTTTTAAGTTTTTCCGGTTTTGCCCTTAACTTAGATACCGAAAAAATAAAAAATTTTTTTTTGCTTTTGCTGATTTTTTTTCTTCCGGCTTTTTTGGTTTTTAAACAGCCTGCTTTGGGTAGTTCTTTGATTGTTTTTTTGACTTGGCTGGGGATTTTAGTCGCAAAAGGCATTGATAAAAAATATATCTTGATAGGTTTATTTCTTTTTTTAGCCGTGCTTCCTTTAATTTGGCATTTTTTAAAACCATATCAACAGGAAAGGATTGTCAGTTTTATTAATCCTGGTTATGATCCCTTAGGCAGTGGTTATAATTTAGCTCAGGCTAAGATTGCTATTGGTTCAGGCCAGTTTTTGGGAAAAGGACTAGGCCAGGGGAGTCAAAGCCAGTTGCATTTTTTACCTGAACGTCATTCGGACTTTATTTTTGCCTGTTTAGCAGAGGAAATGGGATTTATTGGGGGTACCGTTGTTATCGGTGCTTTTTTAGCTTTAATTTTAAAAATCATTCAGCTTGGACAAAAAAGCGTAGAAGGTTTCGGCAGTTTGATTTGCTATGGGACTGCAGCGATGATTTTTAGCCAGGTGTTTGTGAATATCGGCATGAATTTGGGACTTCTTCCCGTAACTGGTATAACCCTGCCTTTGGTCTCATACGGGGGCAGTTCCTTAATGTCCACCCTAATATTGTTAGGTTTTATTGAGTCAATCAGTAAGAATATACAAAAAGAGAAAATGATTGAAATAAGATAAAGCGTTTGTTAAAATACAGCTTATGGTTAAAATAAAAAAACAAGCAGTTATCCAAACCGGTGGCAAACAGTATTTAGTTGCTGAAGGCGAAAGCCTAAAGATAGAAAAGATTGAAGGAAAAGCTAAGGATGAAATTATTTTTGATGAAGTTTTATTGATTAAAACAGACAAGCTTAAAATCGGTATGCCGCAAGTGACTGGAGCACGAGTCCAAGCAGAAATTTTAGATCAAACTAAGGAAAAAAAAATTAGAGTAAGCAAGTTTAGGGCCAAATCACGTTATCGTAGAGTCAAGGGTCATCGCCAACTCAAAACAATAATAAAGATTCTAAAGATTTCTTCATAACCTATTTCCTGCTTGATACATTTGACGTGAAAAGATGTAGTTGACTTTTGTGAAAAAATATTTTAGGATATTTATGTTATTAAAATAGATGATATAGTCTATTAAAAGTAATAAGCAATGGCCAAGAAAAAAACCGGTGGCAGTCTTAATCAACATAAAGGACGGGCAGGTAAAAGACGGGGAATCAAGATTTTTGGGGACCAGAAGGTGCAAACCGGACAAATTATTGTCAGACAGAAAGGAACCAAATATCATCCGGCTGATGGGGTAGGAGTGGGTAGAGACCATACCCTTTTTGCTTTAAAGGATGGTCAGGTAAAGTTTTCCGTTCGTGAAGATAAAAAATTGGTTTCCGTGATCTAATATGGAAGATTCTAACCGAAAAAACATTGTTGAAATAGAAATCGATCAACTCCAAGCGAATCCTTTACAACCTCGGGGAGTAATTACTCCTGATTCAATTGAGGATTTGGTGGAATCGATCAAAGAGCACGGTATTTTAGAACCTTTGGTGGTTGCTCACACTCCCGCTGGTTATCAGATTATCGTTGGTGAGAGGCGTTGGCGGGCTTCTAAAATAGCTGGTCTTAAAACAGTCCCCTGTGTTGTGAAAGAAACCAGCCCCCAAGGAATGTTAGAGATGGCTTTGGTGGAAAATGTTCAAAGAGAGGACCTTAATCCTCTTGACCGAGCAAAAGCCTTTGAAAGACTGGTGGAAGAATTCAATCTTTCCAAGTCAGAGATTGCCAAAAGAGTTAGTAAAAGCGCCCCTTATATTTCTAACACCTTAAAACTTTTGGAATTGCCTGATGCGATTAAAGACGGATTACTTTCCGGCTTAATCACTGAAGGTCATGCCCGGGCTCTTCAAGGCATTCATGATGTGCGACTAATGATTGAAGCTTATAAGCTGGTTTTGAAGGAATCAGCTTCGGTCAGGCGTGCTGAAGAAATCGCCCGCCGGCTGAGAATTGCTTCAGGACAGCCATCCCAGTCATTACCAAAAGAGAATAAGTCCCTTGAGCATAAATTTATTATTGATGAGAAAGTAGATCAACTGGAGGACGAAATGAGAGAGGCACTCGGTAAAAGCTCAAGAGTAAGGTTAAGAAGAAGCATGAGACAAACAAAGCTTTATATTACTTTTTTGGGTAATTTGGAAGATACTGAAGATAAATTGCGGACACTTCACCAGGCTATCGTGGGCAACAGCCCTGCCCTAGAGGGTGGCCAATAACGCACCCAGGTTTTGCCGATAATGTTTTCTACACGTATAAAACCCCATTCTCTTGAATCGCTTGAGTGAGACCGATTGTCGCCAACAACAAAATACTGATTTTCAGAGACATCAACTTCTTCATTTTCAGGTAAAAAGCTACCCTCCTGAGTATAGACATCATCAGCCAAGTAAGCACTTTCATCTAAAACTGAACCATTAATAAATATCTTGCCGTTGACAATCTTTACCTTTTCTCCGGGTAGTCCGATAATTCTTTTTATATAATCAAAATCTTTATTCTGAGGGGACTCGAAGATTACCACCTCTCCTCTTTTTGGTTTATTAATACGGTAGGTTACTTTATTGGTAAGTAAATATTCACCATCTTCAAAATTCGGCTGCATGGAATTGCCCTTTACTTGATGCGGTTGAAAAAGAAAAAGGTAAATGATAACAAAAACAAGCAGGGCAGTGATAATTGTTTCTACTAAATCCAAAATAAGACGGCCAATAACCAAAAAAAGTCTTAGCATATTATTCCATTATAAAGCTTTAAAAGATTGAGAAGCAAGAGTAATTTTGGTAAAATTAGGCAAAAGACCATGTAGCTCAGTGGCAGAGCGTTCGGTTCACATCCGAAAGGCCCCTGGTTCAAATCCAGGCATGGTCACCTTTTTTAATTTGCCTTTGCTCAAAGACATCCTATAAACTTCAGCGAAATCAAAATATTCATATTGAACCTATAATAAAAATTACATTGACAAAACGCATTAAATATGTTAATTTACGCTAAATGCCTGTTTATTACAGGCGTTTGTTGTATAATTTAGCACTTTAAAAATTTATATAGCTAAGAATGTCATTCCCGCGCAAGCGGGAATCTATAAAGAATGACTTGTCTTTCCCATGAAAATGGGAATCTATACAAATAAAAAGTCATTAGGTTAGCTAAAGTTTGCACAGAACACTGGAAACATAAACAATTTGTGTTTCTTGGGTTCTGTGCAAAGTATCGCACGGACGCCTAACCAACAACCCCCTTGCGCGCGGGGGAGTAGTTGATGGCATTTATTGGCATGCACGTCGTACTAACAGTTATTGGACAGGAAGGAACGTACACACAAACGTTTGGTTATCTGATGACACCCAAGGAGGATTGTCACCATGTTGTACCGTAAGTTCGGCACGTTCAAGCTCGTGTTCGTCATCGGCCTGCTCGCTGCAGGCTTGCTGGCGCTCGCTCTGCCGGTCACCCCGGCCTACGCCGCCGGCCCCGTCCATACCTGGACTGCGGATGAACTCCAGATGGCATACGACGCAGAGCCCAACTGGCGCCGGTCGTTCAGCGTCGCCGTCTTCAAGGACAATGGCGATGGTGCCCTGAACCTCGATCCGGATTCGCCCTACCGCGACTATCCCGTCGAGAACGCCCAGGTGAAGATCGTCATGGCCGCGGGCAGCGAAATCGCCGACTGGAAGGGCGGCACCAATGCCAACGGCTGGACCCAGAGGGATGGGAACTTCGCCATCACGGGTATCACCGGTCTGACTGTGACCGCATGGCCGAAGGGGATGACGGGTAGCGTCCTGAGTACCTGGTCCGTTGGCTCCCACGGTGAATGGCCTGAGCGGCAGGCGTTCCCTATGAAGGTGAACCCGTTTGACCAGTACGTGAGCCTCGTGATCCTGGTCCAGTAGCACGGCAGACCTTTCACTAATATATGACGCTTAAGAGGTTTTTCCAGAACTCTTACAGGTTTTCTCCAGGAAAGTGGGGGAAAGGAACTTGTGAGGGTCGAGGAAAGCAGTTCCTCGAAAGCGTCCTTGAGCGTCTCCGGATGACCAGAATGCAGTCTTGCATTTAAAATCCGGCCGCAGGCCAAACACACGGGCCCCGCCAAAACCCGTTGGCTTGCGCGAGCTAACCTCGTCACATCTCGCCCCGAGTAAGGCAAAACTCGGAGTACTTAAGTCCACTTGAGAAACCGCGCGAATCCGCGCGCCGCTTTCTGGCGAGTCCCCCGAGTTGGGATGAGCAAGGTGGACAAAGACTTGAGAGGATGTGACAGGGAAGGTGTCAACCTTCCTACCTCTTGGAGTTTGCTGGACTCCCAACCTAGCCACGATCTAGGATAAATAATCTCCTTCCCAAGGAGAATTATGATTCCAACGATTAGGCTAGCGGCGTGGTCACATGGACCAGGCTGTACAAAAACCAGCGCGCAGACGGCTTCAGCTAAAAAGATTACCTCCTCACGACCGAGGAGACTCCCTCTCATAAAGGACCAATCTTTTTTCCTGAACCACAACCTGCGCTTAAATTCTTTGAAGTTAAAAATTTAACTTTAAGGACGTTAAGCGCAGGAAAATCAAGCTATATAAATTGAATTTTAAACCCGTTTTTAATTTGCAAAAAGCTGCAAACAAGAAAAACGGGTTTTTTATTGGCTCATCGCTAAAGCTACGGAAGACAGGTCGTTCGACCTCCAAGGTTGATTTCCCAATGTGTAAAAACTTAGGTATAAGAAAATTAAGTTAAATAATTACAAATAAAACATTACCATCTACAAGACTATTACCTGGAGTCAAAAGCTCCCTCTTTGGATCTAATACGTTATATTCTGGATCACCCCAAGTAGTTATTTCCGCACCAACATCTTGACTTGCTAAAATTCTTTCTAAACCATCAGGGGTATCACTTAACTTAACTACAGCACCTGACTCAAGTACCCCCAAATCTCGTTCTCGTTCTCCTAAAACAAACCTTCTTATAGGTGACATTTTTTAACTCGGTTTCTTTAAAAATTAAATATAAAAATGAAAGCAGGTTTTTTACTAAATGAATTTTACCATATTTTGACACTATATGTAATCTTACACGCATCACCTTAACGGAGAAGGGAAGTTGTTTCCAGCAAGTAGAATCTGCTTAGTACAAAATTGATATAAGCTTTTTCCAAATGAGATTGGGTCAGGGCTGATTGGCCTTTTTCCTGATTTTGCAATGCCAAGGAATAGGAAAGGAA
>Ga0307380_10002098_pt1 | contig 28566 bp, 26 predicted proteins | sample UN3MG_FD_202239 | JGI IMG/M metagenome (GOLD analysis project Ga0307380, IMG submission 202239) | Soil microbial communities from Risofladan, Vaasa, Finland - UN-3 | ecosystem: Environmental > Terrestrial > Soil > Coastal area > Acid sulfate soil | place: Finland: Risofladan, Vaasa | collected... | reverse complement strand
TTAGCCGAATGTAAGTTATGTCAGCTGCCCAAGCAATATCTGGCCGGTCTATTTCAATATCCCGGAGAAGATAAGGATAGATCTGATGCTCCTTGTCCGGAAAGCTCGATCTTTTCCGGGGATAGATAGCCTCCACCCCGAGTATCCGCATAAGACTCCGTGCTTTGTGCCGGCCGACTTTAAATCCCCGACGCTTCAACTCCCGGCTCATCCTCCTACTTCCATAAATGGGGAAATCCAAGTATATCTTATCCATTTCATCAAGAATTCTCTGATCCTCCTCGCTCAACCCGATCCGTTCATAGTAGAGAGAAGACCGGTTGAGAGAAAGAATCTCACACTGCCTCCGGACGCTCAATTCCCGATGCTCCTTCTCCACAAGCTCCTTCTTTACAGGCTCTGGATTTGCTTGTACTTTTTTTTTAGAAACTCAAGCTCTATGTTCTGCTTTCCGATGTTCTTGTACAACTCTTCCGTCAGTTTTTTCAGCTCCTCAATCTCAGGATCTTTCTTCTTTGAAAAAAGACTGGAAACATTCTCTAAAAGCTGTTTTTTCCATTTCGTTATCTGATTAGGATGGACCTCAAACTGACTGGCGATCTCCGAGATCGTCCTTTCTCCTTTGATTGCTTCCAATGCCACTCTCGCTTTAAAACTGTCGTCGTAAGCTTTTCTCTTTTTCAATAGTGTCCTCCTTATTATATTGTAAGGAGATACACCTTAAATTGCGACCCATTTTGGTCTGAATCAACAAAACCATTATACTTCCCCTTTTTTGAAAAGGCAGTAAGCCTAAAATTTCCACTGTCAAAGACATAAATATTACCGTCATTTCCAAATGAAATTCTTAATCCGCGCCCATAAAACTCACCTGGTCCCTGACCTTTTCTTCCAAAGGACAATACAAATTCACCTTTTGCATTAAATTTAAAAATTTTATTCCAACCAGAGTCTGCCACATATAAATTGTTTTCATCATCACAACACATGTCATTTATGTGCCAAAAATAATTCTCTTCACCTTCTGTAAAATCCTCGGTTATTTCCCCAATTCTTTTAAATGTAATTATCTTAATCTTATCGTCAGTTGCGTGGATGAAGCCGAAAAATCCCCAAAAAAACAAAATGAAAGCCAAGAGTAAATTTCTAATCACTCTATTCACATACTCATCCTTGCTGGATTCATGTTGTCCCTTAGCTGTGGTTTTCTAATTTATATCACAAAGAGAAAGGTCATTCAATAGGGAGTGAACAGACCTCTCCCCACGTCACACCTACGTCACAGATTTTGCCTAAACTTGCCTAATTATGAGTACGGTTGACTACGCCAAGATGAGGACTTATCAGAGGAAAAGCTGGCACGCCTGGCAGGATTCGAACCTGCGACCTAGGGATTAGGAATCCCTCGCTCTATCCATACTGAGCTACAGGCGCACTACTCATTTAAGAATATAACGGAAAGGCTTCCATATTTCAATTCTTCCTCCGATTTTCAGCAAGGTGTTTTGATCTTGTATAATGTGCGTATATTACCTTAAAGGTGGGCTTGATAAATCAAGCCCCTACAGAAGCTGAAATAAGCCTCTACAATTTACCTTGAGATATTTTTATGAGTTTTTCTTTCACTAAACAATTCCTTTTAACAGGTTTATCATTTTTGATGGCTATGTAGAGAGCCTTGTATGAGCCAACGATCACACTCAACTTCTTAGCTCGGGTGAGCGCAGTGTAAAATAAATTTCTCTGGAGCATTATGTAATGCTGGGTAAGAAGGGGCATGACCACTGTCTGATATTCGCTGCCCTGTGATTTATGAACTGAGACAGCATAAGCAAGAGTAAGATCATCCAGTTCTTCTCTTTCGTAGACGACCGACTTTCCGTAAAAATCCACAAAGACTCGGTACTGCTGCTTATCAATATGGGACACCACTCCAATATCGCCGTTAAAAACTTCTTTCTCATAATTGTTCCTGAGCTGCATCACCTTATCATGGCTTCTTATCTCCCGATTTCCGATTTTAAGGCCTTCTTGAAAACGATTGAACTTTTTTTGCATCTCTGAATTAAGATTATCAACTCCAACAAGACCTCTGTACATAGGGCTTATGATCTGAATCTCGGGAGAAAGAGGGTGCAAACCAAACCTTTTGGGTATACGCCAACCGCAAAGACTCATTATTGTACTGAAAACCTTTTGTTCGTTCTCCTGACGAATAAAATAAAAATCAGCTTCCTTTTCACCTCGAGGAGGATAAACTAACGACTGTCCACGATTGATACGATGGGCGTTAACGACAATAAGACTATCCTTTTCCTGACGAAAAATTTCATCCAGCCTCACAACATCTATTTCCTGCGACTCGATAATATCCTGAAGCAGATTCCCCGGCCCTACGGAAGGAAGCTGGTCTTTATCGCCGACCAGAATAAGGCGCATCGAGGATGGAACTGCCTTTATTAGATAATACATAAGGGGCAAGTCCACCATCGAAAATTCATCGATGATCAGAGCATCTCCAATGAGGGGAGATTTCTCCCCACGCCGGAAAGTGCCGAGCTTGGGATTATATTCTAAAGTCCGATGAATTGTCTTCGCCTCCTTCTGGGATGCTTCAGACAACCTCTTGGCTGCCCTCCCTGTAGGGGCTGCCAGGATAACTTCTCTTCCCCATTTATGAAAAATATCAACAACAGCTTTAATAATCGTAGTTTTGCCTGTCCCCGGGCCTCCAGTTATAACCAGAATTTTCTTATCGAAACACTCTTTTATGGCGCGCTTTTGCATGGAGGAGAATTCAAGGGATAATTCTTCCTCCACATCAGAGATGGCACTATTGATATCAAAATCGGGAGTGAGACATGTAAGCGAAGATAATCTATGAATAGCGCGGACAACTTCCTCCTCGGCTTTATAGAAAAAAGGAAAGTAGATGCTCGTCTCCGAATCAACCTTTCCTGCTATTACTGACTTCTGTCTTTTAAGCTCCTGTATGGCTTCTTTTATCTTTTCTTCTTCGACTTCAAGATCCTCCCTGCATCTTTTTTCTAAATCTTTCTGGAGAGAAAAAACATGTCCTTGCTCATTATCTTTTTCTAAGAGATAGCGAATATAGGCTTTTATCCTTTCCGGGGAAGAAGGACTCATTCCCAGCTTCAAAGCCATCTTGTCTGCAGTCTTAAAGCCAACCCCCCAGATATCAAGGCAAACTTGATAGGGATTAGTCTTCAACACACTAAAAGATTTTTCTCCGTATTGGCGGTATATCTTTGTAGCCAAATTAGTGGAAACATTATGCCCCTGAAGGAATATGATAAGCTCTCTTATATGTTGGTGCTCAACCCAGGATTTCTTTATCTCTTTCAATTTAACACGACCCACTCCTTCGACTTTCTGCATTTTGTCAGGATTCTTGGAAAGAATATCTATAGTTCGATCTCCAAATTTCTTAATAATTCTTCGAGCCAATACAGGCCCTATGCCTTTGATTAAGCCTGAAGAGAGAAATTTCTCGATTCCCTTGATTGAGGCGGGCAGGACAGGAAGATAATTTTCCACCTTAAATTGCTGCCCATACTTAGGATTCATTACCCATTTCCCTTTTATCTTCAGCACCTCTCCAGGAGATAAAGGTGGGAACGAACCGATAACCGTCATGGACTCCCCATTTTCAGGAACAAATTTGAAAACCGTGTATCCTGTATCAGGGCTGTAGTAGATGATGTGCTCGATAGTACCTTCAAAATAATCCACGATCACTTTCTGCCTCATCTGTGAAGCTTTTTTCAATTTGCTACTAGCTCCTTACGATTATCTTATATTTATCCCCATTTTTTATTTTTAATTTCTGAGCGGCAGAGCTCTCCTTCGCAGCAATCTCAATCAGTCCTAAGCTGCCGACAAGAAAAAGAAGTTCTCCTTTCTTCACAAAAGAGTAGCTTTGCTCAAAGGAAGTAATCTTCCTATCATTAATGGAGATGCTAAGTGTCTTCTTGCCCGTTTTTTTCTGGAGAAGTTCTAACATTCTCTCTGGAATGTTAGTGATTAAATTGCCAAATTTATCTATGTATAGTATATGGCCAATTATTTCATCTCTTTTTATCTGCGGCTTCTCCGCATTAGACTTTTTGTACGAAGTTGTTTCAGGCCCAAATTCCTGGCAAGAGATACCTCTTGAAAGCCAGGCTGCAACAGGAGCCATCTTGTCTCGTCCTTCAAAAGTCCTGCTTTGTTCTGGAAGAAAATAGTTTTGATTTGTGACTTCTCTTAATTGCCTGATATTTTCCTCCTCTAACACTAAACTTAACACTCCGTTATCCGGAGCGATAAAAAAATAATTTTCTGTTTCAGCCAAAACGATATTTCGAGAGGTGCCAACTCCCGGATCAACAACAACTAAAAAAATTGTTCTGGCAGGAAAATATTTAAAGGAAGAAAATAGAATAAAGCTCCCCGCCTTGATAGCAAAGGATGGAAGGCGATGTGTGATGTCGATTATCCGAGCTGAGGGATTGATTTTAGCGATAACACCTTTTAGCGAAGCCACAAAAAAGTCATCTTCCCCAAAATCTGTCATCAAGGCTATAAGAGGGTATTTCACTGTTCAATATATTATTCGAATCCTTGCCATCGGTCAACTTCGATAAAAATGGGACTAAAATGGGGTCAGACCTTTCAAACTTTTATAAAATATTATTGCCCTATTAAAATATTAAAAAGACAGTAAAAAAGGGGACAGGCTACTTTATTCTCTTTTGCAACAAAGTGAAAGATCGCAATACATTAAAAAAGTAGCCTGTCCCCTTTTCTTTCACATGAATCAAGCGCCTGCAATTTATTTATAAGATCAGGTTATTTATATAATTTAAAAGGTGGGCTTGATAAATCAAGCCCCTACAAAGACAAACCAAATCCATACGAATAATTGAAAGTGTGGGCTTGATAAATCAAGCCCCTACAATATGAATAAAAACACACAAGATATGAATAAAAGGTTATGAATAAAAGGTAAGGCTGGCTTTGTTTTTATCTAATTATTTTAAACAGGCGATTCCATCTTGCTTTCATGATAAAATTTACAAACTTTTTCAATCTTTCTCTCATACCTGTCTTTTTATAAGCATCCTTTTCAGCATTATATGAAAAATAGACAACCCAGGGTTTCCCTTTTATTAAGTTAAGATCTAAAAAACCCCAGCTGCGGCTATCCTGACTGTTATCCCGATTATCTCCCATGACAAAACAGTGACCAGCAGGTACAAACACTGGTCCGAAATTATCCTTTATAGAATTATTATAATAATAATAATCATCCCCGGCGCGAGCTTGGCTATCAATATGAACCTTGTAATTCTCAGTTAGGGGCACATCATCTACGAAAACCTGTTTATCCTTAACCTCAACTTTTTCCCTCTCCAAGCCAATAACTCTTTTGACAAAATCCTTCCTTAAATCATCCGGAAACTTAAAAACAACAATGTCATGTCTCTTTATTTCTTTTCGGGGGATTATCAATTTCTCCAGCGATAAAACAGGCTCATAATAGGCTATCTTATTGACAAGGAGAAAATCTCCCACGAGCAACGTAGGTTCCATAGAACCAGTAGGAATCTGAAAGGCCTGGAAAACAAAGGTCATGACAAAAAAGACAAATACAGCTGTTTCTGCAAGAAGCTCAAATAATTCCCGATAAAAGTTTTTTTCTCGCTTTTTCTTTGCTTTTTTTATTCTAAATTCTTTTTTCATTTCAAACCACGAATGAGACACTTAATATAACTAAAAAAATAAAATTCATCAATATTGTATTTTTAACTGCCGGTAGAAAAGATGGCCAATTATCCAGGCTCCTTAGGCCAACTTTGTAAGCCATGAGAGGCAAAGGAAGCGTAACTACTGCCAGTAATGACCAAATCGGCCAGCCTCCCCAGAGCACGCCGCTCAAAACAAGAATATAGCAACTTAAAGCCAAAAATAGATAAATCAACAGACTCTTTTCGAATCCAAAAAGTATGACCCAAGTCTTTCTTCCCGTTGAGAAATCAGCTTCTTTATCAGCAAACTCATTAATCAATAAAACCAGAGTAGTTAAAATGCCAGAAGGAAAGGCCACAGCGAGAACCCAAAAAGAGGAAAAACTCCCAGCCTGAACATAGTAGGCTCCTAAAACCATTAAAGGCCCCCAGGCTAAAAATATGGCAATTTCTCCCAATCCCTTGTTGACCAAGCGTGCCGGAAAACCATTGTAGCTGAAAACAAAAAATAGAGCAGCCAGCCCTATGAATAAAATTATATTTCCGTTTGATACAGAGTTAAGATAAAGGCCAATCGCTGAGCCTAAAATAGCGAAAACAAGAGATACAGTTAGAGCCTCGTTGGGTTTGACAAATCCATCCAAAACCATTCGGCTTCCCCCAGAAAAAGGGACTAAGGCATTCTTGTTGTAAGCGTCATTCCCGCTTTTAAAATCGAAATAATCATTAGCAACGTTACAGCTAATATGAAAAAAGCAGGCTCCAAAAAAAGTTAAAAGGAAGAACACTAAATTGAATTGGCCAGTCTGCCACCAAGCAAAAGCCGTTCCCACAAAGACAGCCCCTGCAGTGACGACCAAAAATGGTAAGCGTAGAAGGAGGAGAATCGCTTTTGATTTTTTCATCTAATTTCTCTAAGATAACTATTATATTTCTCTTGCATAAATAATCAAGTGCTGTCAGCGGCAATGGGGTCAGACCTTTCAAACTTTCATAAAATATTATTGCCTAATTATAAAATTTACGGATTTGAGGATGCCGAATAAAACTCGAATGATTTGGGGGGCAATGGGATCAGATTTTGAAAACTCTAATTATTTAAATATCAATGGGTTCAGACTTGCAAAACTTGAATAATTAGCAAGGTCATGCTCCTAATATAAATAACTCAAGTTTTGCAAGTCTGACCCCGCAATTCCTCCAATTCGCCTTTACTACCTATTTATATTATACTTATTTATATTATACTTAACCCATGAACATCACTCTTTTTGGCTATCCAAAAACAGGAAAAACCACTTTGTTTAATCTGCTCACCGGCGCGAAAATAGATGTCAAATCTTATGACACAGGGAAAAAAGAGTTCAACCGAAGAACATTCCCTGTTCCCGATTCTCGCTTGGAAAGAATATGTGCTCTTTACCCAGAAAAAAATAAAATCCCGACAACAGTCGATTTCATGGACTTGGCTGGGATCTCTTACGGTGATGTCAAAAGCAGTGCCTACCTGAATTATCTCCGAAAAGCAGACGGTCACACTCATGTTGTAAGGGGATTTCTCGATGCTCAAATTCCCCATCCAAAAGAGAAAATCAGTCCTGTGGATGATATCCTTTCCATGGAGGAGGAACTCATCCTGTCCGATTTAGTCTCGATAGATGCCCGGCTGGAAAAACTGGAAAAAGAACTGAAAAAGTCAATAGCTCCCGAAGGAGAAAAGGAGAAAGAACTCCTCGGACGCCTGCGCCCCCATCTCGAGGAAGGAAAAGCGATTCGGGAGATAGACCTTTCTCCATCAGAGGAAAAGCTCAGCCGCAGCTTCTCATTTTTAAGCCAGAAGACACTTTTACATATGATTAATGTGGACGAGAAAGATATTCCCTTAATTGAAAATCCTGATAAGATTTACTCATCTGAGAAAAAAGGAGTGAAAGTCCTTGCTTTTTGTGGAAATATTGAGGTGGAAATTCTTGAGTTAGAAGAAAAGGACAAAGCAGCTTTTCTTTCTGAGTACGGATTAAGAGAGCTGAGTGCTCCTAAATTTTTAAAGGCTTCCTACGATCTTCTTGAAGCTATTACATTCTTTACAATCGGCAAGGATGAAGTCAAAGCCTGGACTATCAAAGAGAACACGACAGCCTTGAAGGCAGCAGGCTCAATTCATTCAGATATAGAAAAAGGCTTTATCCGGGCAGAAGTCATCTCCTGGGAAGAACTCCTCAAGCACAGCTCCTTTCAGACTGCTAAAGAAAAGGCAGCCGTGCGCCTGGAAGGAAAGGACTACCTCGTGCAAAATGGAGATGTTATATATTTCCGCTTCTCGCCGTAAATTATTGTTACTGGAAGTTGAGAATTGTATAAAAAAGGTGGGCTTGATAAATCAAGCCCTTACAATTTATTCATAAGATCAGGTTATTTATAAAATTTAAAAGGTGGGCTTGATAAATCAAGCCCCTACAAATAATTGAAATGACAAAAAGGTATGTTTGATAAATCAAGCGCTTGCAATTTATTCATAAGATCAGGTTATTTATAAAATTTAAAAGGTGGGCTTGATAAATCAAGCCCTTACAATTTATGAAGAAAACATTTGAGATTAAAGCTTCAGATAGTGATTCCTCTGCCCGAACCGGGATTATTCACACCCAGCATGGAACTATTGAAACTCCTGCCTTCGCCCCTGTGGCAAGTCAGGGAACCGTGAAGGGCCTTCCTCACAGCCTGCTTCAAAACCTGGGAGCTCAGCTCATGCTCGTCAATGCTTACCATCTGTATCTTAGGCCCGGGCTTGAAACAATAAGCAGATTGGGAGGAATTCATTCTTTCATCTCCTGGCAGAAGCCAATTCTCTCTGACAGTGGTGGTTTCCAGATCTACAGCCTCTCCCCTCTTGTTAAAGTGAAAAAGGAAGGAGTTGAATTCACCTCTCATCTCGACGGAGCGAAAATCTTTCTTTCTCCTGAGGACGTCATAGATATCCAGACAAGATTATGTTCGGATATTATAATGGTCTTGGATCACTTCCTCCCCTTCCCTTCTTCTGAAGAAAAGATAAAGGAAGCAGTGAAGCTTACCACTCACTGGGCTCAGCGCTCCAAGACCCACTTCCTTCAGCAGGATTCTCCTCAGCTTCTATGGGGCATAACCCAAGGCAGTGTCTACTGGAACTTGAGAAAGCAGAGTATCGAGGATTTACTTAAAATCGATTTTGATGGGTATGCTTTAGGAGGGCTCGGGATAGGAGAGCCAAAATCTCAACTTAAAGAAATCATGAAGAGAACCGATTCCCTTCTTCCAAAAGAAAAGCCTCGCTATCTCATGGGCATAGGCTACATCAGTGACATCCTGGAGGCGGTGGAAAGAGGGATAGATCTTTTCGACTGTGTTCTACCTACAAGAAACGCCCGAAACGGAACTCTCTTCACAAGCAAGGGGAAAATCGTCATTAAAAACGTAAAATATGCTCAAGACCAAAGACCTCTTGATGAAGATTGTTCATGCTATACTTGCCAGAATTTCTCACGTGCCTACCTCCGCCATCTATACGAAAGACAGGAGATTAGCTCCGCTATCCTTAATACAATCCACAATCTTCATTTTTATCTTGACATCTTCAGGAAAATTAGGCAATCTATTCAATCAAATGTGTATAATCGTTTTAAACAAAGCATAATTAAGCCGAGAGAGGAAGAATAAAATGATATTTAGTGGGCTTTTGCTTTCCCTTTCCCAAGCTCAACCCGCTCCTCGCGGCGGGGGAGTCTCCCTCCATTTTTTCATTATGATGGGCCTCGTCTTCCTGGTCTTCTACTTGTTACTTATCAGGCCTCAGCGCACAAGACAGAAAAAGCATCAAGAAATGGTTGAGAACCTCAAGTCAGGAGACAAAGTCATAACATCAGGCGGAATACACGGAACTGTCATGGGAGTTCAAAAAGACAGGCTTGAGCTAAAAATAGCTTCCAATGTCAAGATTGATGTCACCAAAACCTCTATTGCAGTCATCCTAACCCCGCCAAAAAAGGAAAAATAACATATCTTTGATCCGCTATTTATAGATAAATTTCATTCGTTTCTCTTCGTGTGAAAGTAATTGATTTAAGATGAAAAAAGGCCTACGTTGGAAACTTATTCTAACCGCCTTGGTCATTGTTTTTGCTTTGATCCTCGCCTACCCTCCCAAAGACAAAATAGAACTAGGGCTTGACCTCAAAGGAGGAATGCATCTTGTCCTTCAAGTTGTAACGGATGACGCCTTAAATTACGAAACCGATCAGGCTATTCTGCGTCTCGGAGAACAGCTAAAAAAGAAAGATATTGAACATGAAGTAATCACTAAGAGTACAATAAGTAAATTTTCCCTCCAAGAAATCAACCTTGAGCAAGAAGGGCAGATTAAAGAACTCCTGGACGACTATTTCAGGGACTGGGATTACTCTATCACCGGCAGGACAGTATCCTTTTCCTTAAAACCAAATATTGCCCGACATTACAGGGACCAGTCAGTCAACCAAGCTCAGGAAACAATCCGAAACCGAGTTGACGAACTCGGGCTTACTGAACCGACTATACAAAGGCAGGGCCTAACAACAGGAGGCGACAGGATTATAGTCGAACTTCCCGGAGTCGAAAATCCGGAAAGAGTGAAAAACATCCTTAAGACCACAGCCCTCTTGGAATGGAAACTCGTTAAAGCAGGACCAGCGCCTGATAGAGAGACCCTGCTTGCGGATTTTGGTGGTAAGGTTCCCGAAGATCTCCAGGTCATAAGGGGAGATCCCAGGAGAACAGAGGGAGGTTACTACCTTGTAACTCAGGTAGCCCCTGTTACAGGAAAGGATCTGAGAGATGCCCGCCCTTCCATAGATGAATGGAACAACCCAGCTGTATTATTTTCGTTTAACGCGGACGGAGCTAGAAGGTTCGCTAAACTTACTGCAGAGAATATTAACAAACCCCTGAGCATTATCCTGGATGGAAAAATTCAAGAAGTGGCAACTATCGAAGATAGAATCTCTGACAGTGGAGTATTACGTGGCAAATTCACACAAGAAACGGCTGAAGATATTTCTCTTGTGCTTAGAGCGGGCGCACTTCCAGCTTCGATCAAATATTTGGAGGAGAGAACGATCGGTCCTTCACTGGGCGCTGATTCCATCCGGCAAGGACTTACAGCTATCTTCATGGCCCTTATTTTGATCTTGGTGTTCATGGTTATCTATTACCGGCTCTCTGGATTTAACGCTATTATTGCCCTCATTTTTAATATCATCATACTGATGGGCACTTTAGCCTACTTTAAAGCGGTCCTTACGCTTCCTGGTATTGCAGGAATCATATTGACTATAGGTATGGCAGTCGATGCCAATGTCTTAGTCTTTGAGAGGATAAGAGAAGAGCTTTCTTCAGGTAAGGGTATATTAAGCTCGATTACATCTGGTTTTTCTCGTGCTTTCAAGACAATTCTGGATGCAAACGTAACCACTATCATCGCCGCTATTTTCCTTTTCCAGTTTGGAACTGGCCCCATTAAAGGATTCGCGGTTACGCTTATTATCGGCATTACGGCAAGCATGTTCACCGCCGTATTTGTTTCCCATTTAATTTTTGACTTATTCCATTCAAAAAGAAAAAAAAGAGATAAATTAAGTATATAAAAATGCAGATATTTAAAAAACCCGACTTCAATTTTATGAAGTACAAGCTTTTTGCCTTCAGCCTCTCTGGAATCATCATTATAGGAGGGATCATTAATATCACCAAGGGCAAAGGATTGGATGAGGGAATCGATTTTGCCGGTGGCTCGTTGGTCCGGGTGATGTTAAAAAACGAGATTCCTATAGATGAAGTCAGAAAATCTTTGAGTGAGGCTGGTTTAGAAAAGAGCCGCATACAGGAAATAGGCGCCAACAAAAGAGAATATATGATCAGAAGCCGGCAGACTACAGGAGAGAGCCAAGAAGAAGAAATAGAAGCCCATGAAATCATCGGGAATAAAGTAATAGAAGCTTTAAGACTACAGGAAGACAAAACAGCTCTTGAAAAGGGTCTTAAAGACTTGAACACTATTGATGAGAGAGAATTAACTCTCATTCTTGAAGCTGCTTTTCCCGAAGAAGCATCGGCCATCGCTCAAAATATTCTCTCTTTCAGAATCTCAGAAGGCATTATTCAAGATTATGCCCAGCTTCAACAAGAGACAGGAATAGGCCAAGAGATTATTAACACCCTTGATGGCAAAACATTTCTTGGCAGTTTGGCTGTTCTCAGCAAGGAAACAGTGGGGCCTCAGGTCGGACATGACCTGAGAAAAAAAGCCACTCAAGCAATAGTCTGGGCCCTTATCGGAATGCTCATCTACATAGGGATCCGCTTCAAGTTTGCCTATGGAGTTGCTGCCATCTTGACCTTAGCCCACGATGTCTTAATCACTCTGGGGATCTTCTCTTTGACCAACAGAGAAATAAACCTTCCAGTTATAGCTGCGATGCTAACCATAGTCGGATACTCGTTGAATGATACGATTGTCATCTTCGACAGAGTTAGGGATAATTTAAGAATTTTGAGGAAACATGACTTTGAAAGAATTCTTGATACGAGTATTAACCAAACCTTAAGCCGGACTGTGATCACTTCAGCAACAACTTTCTTAACCGTATTAGCTCTTTTTCTATTTGGTGGCGAAGTTATAAATGATTTTGCTTTTACCATGATTATTGGTGTTGTCACAGGAACTTACTCTTCCATCTATCAATCCTGTCCGCTCCTTCACTACTGGAATAAGATATTCAAGCCAAAAAAAGGCATGGGAAAATGATTATTTTAGACTTGTCAAAAGTGTTTTTTTGATTTATACTTTTTTTTTACGACATAAGAAATACCTATAAACCGAGGTAAAAAAATGGCTGAAGAAATCAAGCCAAAAGAAAAACCTAAAGAAGAAATCCCTTCTCTTTTCAAAGACTCTTTTATTATCGCAGAAAAAGGAGGCTTGAGAAGAGCCTTTGCTCTTCCTACCGCTATTCTTATTCATGTTTTTCTCGTTGGAGCTTTAGTTATTATTCCCCTTCTTAGCACTCAAAATCTACCCTCAATAGAAATTTACAGCGCTTTTCTTGCTCCACCCCCTCCTCCACCTCCACCCCCTCCTCCCCCAGCAAAAAAACGCGAAACCGCAAAAAAAAGAACACGTATCAGACCTGTCCAAGCTCAAACCACAGTCGAACCTGGTAAACTCGTCGCTCCTGTAGATATCCCCGAAGAAATCGCTGAAGAAGAACTAAGCGATATTGGTATCGAAGGCGGAGTGGAAGGCGGAGTGGAAGGCGGAGTCGTCGGCGGTGTGCTCGGTGGCGTTGTCGGCGGTATCCTCGGCGGTGTTGTCGGTGAAGTCGAAGCCCCTATAAGAGCGGTCGGAGAGATTAAACCGCCTAGATTAATCAAGGAAGTCAAGCCTCTCTATCCTGAAATTGCCCGCCAGGCAAGAGTGGAAGGGGTAGTAATTATCGAGGCTGTGACCGATATTTATGGAAGAGTGGCAAATGTAAAGATTCTCAGATCCATCCCACTTCTCGATCAGGCAGCTGTCGATGCTGTCCGTCAGTGGGTCTATGAACCAATGATTATCAACGGCCGCCCAAGAGGCGTTATTTTCACCGTTACTGTTACATTTAAATTAAAATAAGTTACTCTTAAGATGACTTTCCATCTTAGAAAAGGAGGTACCTAAAATGCAATGGGGATTAGTAGAAATGTGGGGTTTGATGGCACCTTTAGCCAAAGGAGTTGCGATCCTACTGATGATTCTTTCTGTCGTTTCACTCTATCTCTTCATCGAGCGACAGATGGTTTTCTACAAAGCTAAGGCAAAATCAAAGAGTGTTGCGCCACAACTTGCAGGAATGTTGAAAAGAGGCCAAATCCAAGAAGCCTTGAAACTTTCTTCCACTAAAGAAAACCAGGGAAGCCATTTAGCACGGGTGACTGCGGCTGGCATTAAGGAATTCTTAGAAGGAAAACAGTATAACCTCAGCGTTGAAGAACAGATTGAAACAGCTCAAAGAGGTTGTGCAAGAGCTGCTACAATTTTCACCCAGGAACTGAATAGAGGTTTGAATACGATAGCTACAATAGCTACCTCTTCTCCTTTTATCGGTCTATTCGGAACAATTGCGGGAATCATGAACGCATTCCGTGGTATGGCTCAGACAGGCTCTGGAGGAATCGGTGCTGTTGCTGGAGGTATTGCAGAAGCTCTGGTAACAACCGCCTTTGGAATAGGTGTGGCTATTCTCGCGCTTTGGTTGTACAGTTTCCTGCGGACAAGGATCGATATCTACAGCGCTGAAATGGCAAACACTAGTTCTGAAATTGTGGACTTTTTCATCAGAAGGTTACAAGGAAAATCTGAATAATAAAGCCAAATCAAGAAAATTTTAAATAGAGAGGCATAAGATGTCAGTAAAGGTTTCAACTAAACACGAAGTAAGTTCTGAACCTAATGTTGTTCCTCTCTGTGATGTCCTGCTTGTTCTGCTCATCATTTTCATGGTAGTAACACCTCTTATCCAAAAAGGAGTTGACGTAAGACTGCCTGTTGCTCTTAACACTATAAACATGCCTGAAAATCCAGAAGTGGTTCTCTCCATCAGGAAAGACGGCAAAATGTATATGGGCCAAGATCAGGTAACAATGGATAATCTTCAAACTATGATAGAAGAAGCTTTCATGACCGCGTCTGATAAAAGGCTCTACTTAAGAGCTGATGGGGAATTGGAATACGGAAATATCGTAGACGTAGTCGAAATTCTTAAAGCAGCTGGCGTTGAGATAGTAGGCATCATTACTGAGATTAAAACAGAAAGGATTGATTAACCAAGGGAAGAGGAAAGATACGCCTCAAGGTTTTCCTCTCCCTTCGGTATCCATCCCATAGCTTCACGCCAAATATCTTCACTTTCCATGCAAAAATAAAGAGGAATCTCCTTCCCGCCCCGTTCCCTAATAAAGCCAACAATCTTTTTGTAAAGTTCTAAACGAAGAGGCTTGAAATAGCGGAGTTTTCCGTCTTTTCCCTTTATAAATTCATCGTAGATAATCTTCGTCTTAGGAAACCTCTCTTCGATAATAGCTTTTAGAGAGGCGGGGAATCTAAAACTCCCGAGACTTATCCAAGCAATCCTGGCCGAATCGACAGTTTCCAGCAATATCTTAATTACTTTCTCGTATCCTTCTTCCCAGTCAGGGTGATGAATTATGGGATCAAAATGAAAACCGGTACGAAACCCTCTTTCCGAAACTCTCCTGGCTGCATCTATTCTTTCTTCGACAGATGGAGCCCCCTTTTCTTCCTCATTGGCAATTCTCAGAGAATTAAGAGACCAGGCAACGACAACATTAGGAGCTGGTTCTATTTTTAGAATATTTTTTATATTTACAGTTTTTGTCTTTAGCTCAAAGATGGCATTTCTTTTTTTTCTGAAGTAGGAAACGAGATCTATGGAATTTTCAGTTAAATGGTCCAGGGCCAACGAATCTCCAAGCTCACCTGTTCCTATGCGAACTGTCCGGTGTCTTTTCCTGTGTAAAAAAATATCAAGCTGTCTCCATAAATCTTTCCGGTTGACGTGGACTGTAATTAAGGGATTCGTTAAATAATGTTGAAGAATACAGTAGGTGCAGTCGAGAGGACAATTAAGATCTATGTTGACGATAAAATAATTGCATCCATGGTAGTGAGGAGTGCAGGGACAGGGTTTAACGAACTCTCCTCTTTGGCGGGTGATTAAAAGATACTTTTTTCCCGCACCTATAACATCCTTTGAAGCTTTTATGTCTTCAAGCACCTCTCGGGGATCATCAATGACTTCTCTAGGAACTGAGCCTACATTCTTTAAGATTCTTTTCGTTAGAGGAAAATCGAAACTCCCTTTTTCCACATAAACTTTTTTAGGAAAGTATTCCAATTTGCTCATCGATAATTATCCTGGTTTATTCATAAATTATGCCGACACCAATATTTATTTTCATTGATATCTGCCCATTACGCTGATTTCAATTCTAGCAGAACATTCAATCGGTCTCAAATGCGTTTCTTTTTATTATATGTCGGCATAATTTACCCTTCGGGCGGGCCGATTTCACCGCATCTGCTTCGTTACACGGCATTTGCGGTGAAGAACCACAGCTGCATACCCTGTGCCTCGCATCTGCAGCAAACTCGACCCGTGAATAATCCAGGGGGGTTATTTAAGTTTAAATATTTCTGCAAATTCTTGTTTTGCGGCTAATTCTTGAAGCTTGACGAGGTTGGTTTTCAATTCCTTGCGATTTCCGAAAGAAAAATTCACCGAAAAGTTTTCTTCCTCGAAAAATGGCGAAGGCTTAACCATGATATTCTTGGGCAACCGGAGTTTCTTCAGCAAAGAATCAAAAGATTCTTTCCGTGAGGAAAGTGCGGGATACCGCTTTTTCATTAAAATGAGACGAATTTTATCTGCCTTTTGAAGGGGAGATAATTTTTCAGACCCCATAATATCCAGAATTTCTTTTGAGGATAGTACTTTTTTGGCAGGGATATCATTTCTCCTCGATATTTCCTTCAGGTCCTCGAGTATTCCCTTCATTTTGTTTTGACCTGAAGGCAAAATCAAGGGCAAGAGTGATTTCCTCTCCTGGGGAGTAAATCCAGCAAGGAGTTTGACCGAAGAGAAAGGCATATTTTTCTGATGAATGATTCTTTTCACTTCTGATTCGAGCTGAGAAAAGGCCAAGTATGATTCAAGATTGGATAAGGTTGAGGGGATATCAAGGAGGGGCAGGTAGTGCTGAACGATCTTCTTTTCATCCTCTCCAAATCTTTTCAACCTATTCAGTATTTCTGCTTTTTCGAGAAGGCTAAATTCCCTGGTGGCCAAGTTTTCATAAAATGCCGCCAAAAAGGTCTTAAGCTCGTCCTTTTCTTCGACCACAAAGACAGGAAGAGAAGAAATGCCCAGCTTGATGCAAACAAGGACTCTTTTCCACCCCGATACAAGAATAAAGCGCTTATCCTGCAATACGACAAGAGGGGGGTTGAGGAGACCCACCTTCTGGAGAGAAAGAATCAGTTTTTCCAGAGAAAAATAATAAGAAATACGGAATCTTTCATCCTCGAGAAAGATTTCTTTTAGAGGCAAATTTTCCTTTTTCATGCTTTTATTCTAATTGAATTTAACGTTAAGTAAAGAGGTCGCGCTAAATAAAGGAGCGTCTCGCCTCAACATTTAATAATGTTTGCCGGGGTTTGATTCACCAAACCCACCTTATTATATTGGCTTGATTATTAAATTCTAAAGGAAAACGGGTCAACTCTTTATTTCCCTATAATGCAGGGCTAAGGTTTTGTTGTAGGGGCTTGATTTATCAAGCCCACCTTTAAATTATTCATATGGACTGATTTACCAAACCATTTGACCCTCTGTTTGCTTTTCTGTTATCTTGATTGACCAGAAGCGATGAGCAAACTTCATGAAAAATCAAGAGAAGCGATATGAAACCAAAGATATTAATAACAAGGAAAATCCTGCCCGAGGCTCTTGACTATCTTAAGGAGCACACAGATTACGAAATAGGTGCTGCAAAAAGAAACCTGACAAAAGAGGAAATCATAAAAAAAGTCCGGGGTAAGGAAGGACTTCTCTCACTTCTTGTGGATGATATCGATAAAGAAGTCATCAATTCTGCACCCTCCTTAAAAATCATTGCTAACTGTGCCGTGGGCTATAACAACATTGACATCAGCGAAGCAAAGAAAAAAGGGATTCTTGTCACCAATACTCCTGGAGTTTTGACAGAAACAACGGCCGACCTAACTTGGGCGCTTATCATGGCTGTTGCCCGAAAAATCCCTCAAGCTGATCAATATACACGGCGCAAGAAATTCAAGGGCTGGGAGTTGGATCTTTTTCTAGGGAAGGAAATCACCGGGAAGCGCCTCGGGATCATAGGCATGGGCCGGATAGGCAAAGCTGTCGCCTTGAGGGCTCAGGCTTTCAGTATGAAAATCGTGTATTCTGATCCACATAGACTAACTCCAGAGGAGGAGGAAAAATACAAAGCATCCGCTCTTCCCTTAGACAAACTTTTATCAACTGCGGATATAATCACCATCCATGCTTCCCTCAATCCTCAGACATTTCATCTGATTTCCAGAGAAAAAATAGATTTGATAAGAAAAGGCGCTGTTCTTATCAACGCCGCTCGAGGACCAATCGTAGATGAGAAAGCATTGGCAGACGCCCTGGAAAGAGGGCAAATTTGGGGAGCAGGCATGGATGTTTATGAAAGAGAGCCTGAAATCGAAACAAAGCTTTTTTCCCTGGACAATGTTGTCCTTCTTCCTCATATAGCAAGCGCCACCTACGAAACTCGACTCAAAATGGCCATGATGGCTGCTCGCAACCTAGTCCAGGGATTGAAAGGTGAAAAACCAGATAATCTCGTTGTTTGAGCCAGTCGGTTGATTAGCTAGGATTTGAAGAATTAAATCCTAAGATTCCTATCTGCGATCATAAGTGCGGGTTTGATGAATCAAGCCCCTCCCTTCTAGTTTACCAATCTCCGCTTTCTGCTCTCTATCTTACGTATTCTTACTTCTTATTTTTCGGTTTTCGTTTTTCTTCTTGCTTTTTTCCACTTGCAAGGTTAAGCGGCTCATTCATGCTCCCGCTTCTGAAACCAGCAAGGTCTAAGGCTACGTAGATATATCCGAATTTCTTAAAATTTTTGATAACTGCCTCCCTAACCTTCTTATCTGTTATCTTTTGAAATTCAGACGGTTCTATCTCAATCCGGGCAATCTGACCATGATGTCTCACTCTTACTTGAGTAAAGCCTAATTTTCTAAGGTATTCCTCAGCCTTGGCAACTTGCTTTAGATTTTTTGTGTCGATCTTTGTGTAATAAGGAAAACGCGAAGAAAGACAGGCTAAAGAAGGCTTGTTCCAGGTGGGAAGGCTGGATCTCTTGGAGAGCTGCCGTATTTCACTCTTCCTCAGATGAGCTTCCTTCAACGGCGACCGGATGCCCAGCTCCTCAGCGGCTTTCGTTCCAGGCCTGAAGTCAGTCGTGTCCTCATAGTTTGAGCCATCCAGAACGTAGGGAATGCCCTCAGCTTCTGCAATATCTTTAAGCTTCGAGAAAAGCTCCTTCTTGCAAAAGTAACATCTCTGGGGAGGGTTGTTCACAAAATCAGAGCTTTCAAGCTCCTTTGTTTCGATAACTTTATAACGAATATTAAATTTTTGAGCTAATCTTAAGGCTTCCTCTCTTTCTTTCTGAGGGTACGTCTCCGAGCTGGCAATAACCGCTAAAACATTTTTCCCTAAAACCTCATGAGCGGTCTTCAAGAGGAAAGTGCTGTCCACCCCACCAGAGAAAGCCACTAGAACACCTCCCATTTCTTGAAGAATATTCTTTAATTTCTCATCTTTTAAAAACGTAGCTTTGGGGATCTTTTCTATTTCTATCCGGTTTAATTTATTCATAACTATTCTCATATCTGATTAAATGTTCTTTTTCGTGTATATTTTTACCTTAATAAGGTGGGCTTGATAAATCAAGCCCCTACACTAACTAACAAACCGCTACAATTCCTTTTAATCCTCATAAATGCGGGCTTGATAAATCAAGCCCCTAAAAACAATGTGGGTTTAATGAATCATATCCCTACGAGTTTTTTGACTTCCTTTACAAATTCAGGGATGATTTCGCGCTCTTTTAAGCTGCGGAATGCTTTACCTCTCTTAAAGATCACACCTTTCCCTCGCCCGCAGGCCAGGCCTATGTCAGCTTCTTTAGCCTCCCCCGGTCCATTGACCATGCAACCCATGACCGCAACATCAAAAGTACTTTTTATCGAAGAAAGATGCTTCTCGATCTCAGCAACGATTTTAATAAAATCAACCTCACACCGACCGCAGACAGGACAGGAGATGATATTAAGACCTCGGGAGCGAAGCCCGAGGCTGGATAGGATTAAATAGCCAACACGAACCTCATCTTCAGGAGGCGCTGTCAGAGAGACTCTAAGGGTGTCCACCAATCCCAGATTCAGAAGAAGAGCTAAGCCCACAGAAGATTTTACTGACCCGGGAACCAGACTCCCTGATTCTGTTATTCCAGCATGAAAAGGATAGTCAACTTTATCTGCTAAAAGCTTGTAGGCATCGACTGTCCGGATAACGTCAGAGGCCTTGAGCGATATTTTGATATGAGGAAAGTCCATATCTTCCAAAATTTTCACATGTTTCAAAGCACTCTCAACCATAGCCTCTGGGCAAGCTTCCCCATACTTGCGCAGCAAACCTTTCTCCAGGGAGCCTGAATTTACCCCAATTCTTATAGGAACAGCACGATCTTTTGCAGCCCGAACAACTTCTCTGACTTTCTCCTTAGAGCCAATATTGCCCGGATTGATGCGCAAGGCATCAGCTCCCTTTTCCAGGGAAGCCAAGGCCAGTCTATAATCAAAATGGATATCAGCCACAAGGGGAAGTGATACCTGTTTCTTTATCTCTCCGAATGCTCCGACAGCTTCGTTATCCGGAACAGCAATACGAACTACCTCACACCCTACTTTTTCCAGTCTTTTTATCTGCGCTACGGTTAGTTCGATATCCTTTGTGTCTGTTTTTGTCATTGATTGGACAACGATTGGAGCGCCTCCACCGATAGCGACCTCTCCAATTTTAATCTGTCTTGTCTTCCGCCGTTTAATAGATGTTTTCGCGTTTGGATATTGAAAATTACAGGAGTCAACGGTATTTTTTTCTTTCATAAATTATAAATCCTATTTATATCCATAAGGTGGGCTTGATGAATCAAGCCCCTACAACAATCCGATAAGGATATCAGGCATTTTTTTTAACTCAAATCCATATGATTCATTTTATTCCTTAAAGGTGGGCTTGATGAATCAAGCTCCTGCAATCAATGTGGGTTTGATGAATCAAGCCCCTTTAAAATTATTTCCAGAAAAGAAAACCTTCCCAACCTTTGGGAAGGTTTCTGGCGATATCATTCAGGATCACAAAGACAAACAGGAGAATGAAAATAATAAATCCAAACTGCATCACAGTTTGTTTGACCTTAGCACTGAAATCTCTTCGGAATAATCCCTCCAAGCACAGGACAAGAATCTGACCTCCATCCAATAGAGGAATAGGAAAAAGATTGATTATTCCCAGTTGGAGGCTGATGAAGGCGATAAAACCCATCAGAGCAAAAAAACCCATGCGGAAAAAGGTACGAGAGAATCTTGCTATTTCTATAGGTCCTGCGATTTGCGCTGCCGATGCTTCGCCCGTAGCCAGGTCCTTCACATAATTGACAAGAACAAAGGCGAGCTTCCAATTCTCTTTAATGCCTCGACCGATGGCAGAGAAAAAGCCAAATTTCTTGAGCTCAGACTTCATTCCTGTTCCGATTCCTATTTTCCCGACTTTTCCATCGAGGCGAGGTGTAAGATGGAAGGTTAAAATCTCTTCTTCCCTTTCGACAAGGAACTCAAGCTCCTTTCCAGGACTTTCTGCGACTATTTCCAGAAATCGATAATCATAGACATATTCTCCGTTAATAGCCAGGAAGACATCTCCTACTTTTAGCCCGGCTTCCTCAGCAGGAGTTCCAGAGAAGATATAAGCCACCTGGACTAAAATCTTGGGGTAGAAACCAGCATAACCATACGCTAATCTTGTCCTGCTCTCGGTCATTAACTGAACTTTGATTATTTCCTCTCCCCTCTTGCACTCTATTGTTATCAATCTTTTGGGCTTAGTTCCCACGGCTATTTCCACATCACTCCAGGTTTTTGTCTTCCTGTCGTTGACGCTCAGGATTTCATCATTAACCTTTAAGTCTGCGCCTTTTGCGGGAGAGCCAGGATCAATCCAGCCAATTACAGGCTTCTGTTCCGAATACTCAGGAATCGTAACTCCAACCATGCTGATAATCGAGACGAGCACCAAAGCAAGAAAAATATTCATCAGTGAACCGGTAAGCAAAACCAAGAATCTCTCCCACCTCTTCTTGGCCATAAAATCATGGGGAGCAAGCTCCTTTTTCTCCTCAAAGGCCTCCTCTCCAGAAAACTTGACGAAGCCGCCTATAGGCACAAGGCTGATCCGGTAATCAGTATCACCTTTTTTGATACCAAAGAGCCTTTTGCCAATACCCCAGGAGAAGACTTCTACTCTAATCTTCATGAGCTTCGCCATGAAAAAGTGTCCTAATTCATGAACGAAGACAAGGATGCCAAAGACAATAATAAAAGATAATAATGTTTCTAAGATTATAAAAATTTTTGCCATTTCAAGACCTTTTTTTTAGTAAATCCAAGGATACTCGCCTCGTTTCCCTGTCTACATCGAATATATCCTCTAAACTTTGGACTTTTCTTTTTTGATGATTTTCGACAATCTCGGTTACAACATCTGAAATATCCATAAATTTTATTCTCTGTTCGAGAAAAGCAGAAACCACCACCTCGTTGGCGGCGTTAAGGGCAATCGGGAAACTTCCTCCGTCTTCCAATGCCAGACGAGCAAGTTTGATAATCGGAAATTTTTCTACATCAACTTCATAAAATTCTAAAGCTTTTATCTCGGATAAATCCAGTGAGGGCAATAAGGAATCTTCCCTTTCGGGATAAGTCAAAGCATACTGGATAGGAATCTTCATATCGGTCGGGCTAAGCTGGGCCAAAACAGACCCATCACTCATCTCAACAAGGGAATGAACGATGCTTTGGGGATGAATCAAAATTCCCAGTTGCCGAGGCTCGAGACCAAAAAGCCAGCGGGCCTCAATCAACTCTAATCCCTTGTTCATTAAAGTCGCTGAATCAATAGTGACCTTTTTGCCCATTTTCCACCGGGGATGATTCAAGGCTTCCTCAAGAGTGATATCATTCATTTCAGAGGAAGACTTCGAGAAAAAGGGACCACCAGAAGCCGTCAGAGTTACTTTCTTTACGTTTTCCATCTCTTCCTTGGCCAGGCACTGGAAAACGCCACTATGCTCACTGTCAACAGGAATGAGTTGAGCTCCGAACTTCCGGATCATATCCTGGATCAACGGGCCAGCTACAACCATAGACTCTTTGTTGGCCAGAGCAACTTTTTTCCCTTCTCGCACTGCAGCTAGAGTTGGCCTCAAACCATCTATGCCTGTTATAGCAGAGATAACAATGTCATTTTCCGAAAAACTGGCCACTTCCTCTGCTCCCTCCTGAGCGAAAGTGACTTTAAGGGATTCTCCTCTAAATTTCCGCCTGAGATCCTCGGCTTCTTCCTTTCTCTCTAAAGAGACAATTTTTGGCCTGAATTTTTCGACTTGTTTCTCAAGAAGCTGGGTATTGCGGCCGGCTGTAAGCCCCACAACTTTGAACCTATGACTGAGCTTATCGATGACTTCGAGGCTGCTGCGACCGATAGAGCCGGTTGAACCAAGGACTGAAATATTTTTCATTTTATCTCAAAAGTTGGCTTTGTCACAAAGTCATGTGATTATATGTCATTGCAGGCCCCAAAGGGGTGAAGCAACCTCATATAATAAATTGTCATTGCGAGGAACGCAACAACGCGGCAGTTTCAGCCTTTTTTCTTATAAGATTGCCGCGCTTCCTTTAGTCGCTCGCAATGACAAATATAGCCTGAAAGACAACTCATTATATCACGTTTCCCTAGGACAATGCCTAAAACTTATTCCCAAAAAAATTTAAGAAAAAAATAGAAAAAGGGTGCAGCTAATATGAGACTATCCACTCGATCCAAGAATCCGCCATGACCGGGAAGGATATTGGAGGAATCTTTTACTCCTACCGCTCTTTTGAAAAGAGACTCCAAAGGATCGCTTATCTGGGCCACTGCATGAACAAGAAAGCCACAGAGGATAGCCTTCCAGAGAACAGTATCTGGCAACAAGACCTGCTGAGCAGCAAGAGCTCCCAAACAGGCAGTTAAAATCCCGGCAATGCTTCCCTCCCAGGTTTTTCGAGGGCTGGCTATGGGCGCCATTTTTCGCCGCCCCCACAGACTTCCGAATAAATAAGCTCCTGTATCCCCTACAATAATCACCACTAAAAGAAAATAGATGTAAAACGGGCCTCTTTCTTCCATCAGTAGATAGAAAAAATTGAGTGTAAAGCTCAAATAAAAAGCGCCAAAAAACGTTAGGGCAACGGAAGAATGAAAGGAAACAAGTTTCTCTAATGTATTGTAATAAATGAGAAAATATAATCCTGCGACGAGAAGAGCTACAAATAAGGCTAGCTCAAGCGAGATTTCTTTAAAGTAGAAGGAAGAGCTTATGATTAGTGCCAGAGCAATTCCGAGTGTTTTGTGAGGATAGATTTTTTTTGCTGAAAATAAGTTGTAGAATTCAAAAAGAGAAACCAATATCAAAATCTGTAATACAATGAAAAAACCAAAAAGAGGCATAAATTGTATGACCAAAAAAAAGATGGTCAACAACACAAAAGCAGTAAGTGTTCTTTTACGAAAGCTCATTTTGTTAAGGAAAATAGAGGGAACCCTTCAGGGATAAATATCTCCAAACCTCCTTTCTCTCTTCTGGTAATCGACAAGCGCCTGAAGCAGGTGTTTTTTCCGGAAATCAGGCCAAAATTCCTGAGTAATCCAGATCTCAGCATAAGCAATCTGCCACAATAAAAAATTTGAGACGCGGAGCTCTCCACTTGTTCTTATTAGCAAATCAGGATCAGGAACATGGATTGTATATAAATATTGAGAAAATTTTTCCTCATTCAACGTATCTATATCAAAGTCTTTATCGTTAACTATTTTTTTGACTGCATCCACAATTTCATCTCGTCCCCCATAATTGAGGGCCAATACGATGGTCAAGCGAGTGTTATTTTTTGTCAACTCTTTAACACGCTCTAATTCTCTCCTCGCAGAGGCTGGGATCGCTTCTATCTGGCCTATGTACTTTAAGCAGAACTTATTTTTAACCAGGACTTTATCCTCCTTCTTAAGGAATTCCTCAAGAAGCCTCCAGAGAGTTGCAACCTCTTTTTTAGGCCTTTTCCAGTTCTCTTTGGAAAAAGCATACAGAGTCAGGAATTCGATTCCCAAATGAGCACACGTTTCCACCACTTCGCGGACAGATTTGGCTCCGACTCGGTGGCCTTCTACCCGAGGCAGCTTCCTCTTTTTCGCCCACCGACCGTTACCATCCATTATGACAGCCACGTGCCGGGGAAGACGGGAAAAGTCGAGTTGCTTCACCAGCAACTCTTCCTCGCTGCCTGGTTTAATGAAATCTTTAAGGTTCTCGGGCATAGATAGATTATAGGAACTTGCATATGAATTGTCAAAAGATAGACCTTGCGTCCTATATCTGGTAATCTATAAACCTAATGTATGCGGAGGACAAAAATGTGCTTAGGAATTCCGGCAAAAGTAGTCCAGATCGACAAATCCAACTTGGGAAAAGTTGATTATTTGGGGACAAGAGTTAAAACAAATTTTGAGCTTCTTGATAACCTCAAGGTTGGAGACTGGGTTATCGTTCATGCCGGATTTGCTATATCCAAATTGAATGAAGAAGAAGCAAGGGAGACCTTCTCGCTACTCAGAGAAATAGTCGAAAAGGAAGCACTAGCAAATAAAAATGAGGAAAGGAAGAAGCAAAGGAATGGACAGAAAGGATAAGGGGAAAAAGACGAAACCTTCTCCTCTGGCCAGGATTGCAGGCCCAGCTTGATTTCGAATGAAAGAATTAAGAGATAAAAGAGTAATCAGAGGTCTTCTTTCTGAGATAGAGAAAAGGACTCGAGAACTCCCGTCGTCTCCCCGGATCATGGAAGTCTGTGGGACCCATACTATGACAGTGCATAGATATGGTTTGAAAAAAATGCTTGAAAAGGCGGGAGTGGAAATGGTTTCCGGACCGGGATGTCCGGTGTGCATCACCCCGAATGAAATTCATGAGGCCGCCATAGAGTTAGTTACAGATAATGAAAATTTTATCCTGACCACTTTTGGAGACATGACACGGGTTCCCACAAGAAAAAGCTCTCTCCAAAAAGCGATTCCGGCTGCAGGCTCGATGGTTAAAATTGTCTATTCTCCACGAGAATCTCTGGAGATAGCCGGATCAAATCCAGAAAAACAAGTTGTTTTCTTCGGCGTCGGATTTGAAACCACAATCCCTGCTATTGCCTTAACCCTCAGGGAAGCTTCCGAGAAAAATCTTGCCAACTTCTCAATCCTCTCGGCTCTCTGGATTATTCCTCCTCCCCTCAGAGCAATCGTCGAAGCAAAAGAAATAGCCCTAGACGGCTTTCTTTACCCGGGGCATGTGAGCGCCATTATCGGAGAAAAGCCTTATCAGTTCATCGCCGAAGAGTACGGGATTCCGGGAGCTATTACTGGTTTTGAACCCGGCGATATCCTCCTTGGCATATCTTCTATCTTAGATCAGATAAAAGACGGAAAGGCCACGGTTTCCAACGAATATTCAAGGGTAGTAAGAGCGTCCGGGAATCCAAAAGCCCTGGCCGTTATGGAAGAAATGCTGGAGACCAAAGATTCTTATTGGAGGGGCCTGGGTCTTATTCCTCAAAGTGGCTTGAAAATCAAAAAAGAATATTCTGCTTACGATGCTGAAATCAGATTCAACCTGAGCATAAAAGGTGGAAGCGGCGATCTTCCGGGCTGTCGATGTGGGGAAGTTTTGCAAGGCCTAATCTCCCCACCCCAATGTCCTCTGTTTGTTGAAAAATGCAATCCTGATTCCCCTTATGGACCCTGTATGGTCTCTTTTGAAGGGGCATGCTTTGTATATTATAAATATAATCCAACCATAAAGAATGAATTGTAGGGGCTTGATTTATCAAGCCCGCATTTTTATTATTCATATGAGTTTGATTCATCAAATCCTAACTGAAAACATAAAAAGAATGAGGTGAAAATGATGAAAAAGGTCAGCTTAGAGCTTGGAAGCGGCGGCAGGTTGATGAGAGATTTTATCGCCCAACATATTGTGAAGACCTTTAAAAATCCTTTTCTGAATGAGCTTTCCGACTCAGCTCATCTCCCTCATAAAATTGCTTTCACGACTGATAGCTATGTGGTCGACCCAATCTTTTTCCCAGGGGGGGACATCGGCACACTGTGCGTTAACGGCACAGTCAATGATCTTGTTGTCTCAGGTGCTGAGCCCAAATACATATCCCTCTCCTTGATCTTAGAAGAGGGATTTTCCTGGGAAGACCTGGAAAAGATCCTCAAATCAGTCAAAAAAGCAGCCAAAAAAGCTAGTGTTGAGATTACAGCAGGAGACACCAAAGTCGTCAGGCGCGGCCAGGCCGACAAAATCTATATAAACACCTCAGGCGTGGGAATGATTCAAGCCAAACCCGCTGTCAGTAAAATCCGACCTGGCGATAAAATCATCTTAACAGGCACTCTTGGAGAACACAGCCTTGCAGTGATGCTGGCCAGGGGAGATTTTGGACTGGAATCAAAGGCTAAAAGCGATTGTGCTCCTTTAAACTTTCTCCTTCCCCTCTGGAAAAAAGGTGCTTTGTGGATGAGGGACATCACACGTGGAGGGTTGGCCACTGTGCTCTGTGAACTTGCGGAAAGGATCCCCTATTCTCTCCTGATAGAAGAGGAAAAAATTCCTCTTTCCAGAGCTGTAAGGGGAGCAGCAGAGCTTTTGGGAATTGATCCCTTCTATCTTGCCTGTGAAGGAAGGGCTGTGGTCATAGCACCTGGGAAAAGGGCCGGTGATATCCTTGAGGAAATAAAAAAGGATTCCCTTGGCAAAAAGGCGGAGATCATAGGACAGGTGGAGGACAAAATCGGAAAACCAGGAGAACTTCTTCTCTCAGCCTTCTCAGGGGGACTAAGATTGCTTGAGCCTCTAACTTCAGAGCTCCTCCCCCGCATTTGTTGATAAAAAGAAAAAAGGGGGCAGGCTCCGTTTTTTACATTTTTTTTAGTCATTTGTATAAGACAAAAGGTGGGCTTGATGAATCAAGCCCCTACAGAAGAAAAACCATTCCCATATAGAAGATTAACTGATGAAAAAAAGGGGGCAGGCTATATTACTGGCGGCCGATAGAGTAGTATTCAAAACCGAGTTCCCGCACTTCCGAAGGATCATAGACATTTCTCCCGTCGATAATGATGGGATTAGCCATCACTTCCTTAATCTTCTTCAAATCCAGCTCTTTAAACTCATCCCATTCTGTAATAACAAGCAAAGCATTGGCCTCTTTTACTGCTTCGTAGGGAGATTTGACGTAGGAAATTTGCGGTGACTCTTCAGGAAAGATCCCTCTCATATTCTCCATAGCTCTGGGATCATAAAGACGAAGATAAGAACCTTCGTCAAGAAGCCTCTTTATAATCTTAATACTCGACGCTTCTCTTATATCATCAGTCTCAGGCTTGAACGCTAGCCCTAACACAGCAATTTTCTTGTCTTTCAATATCCAGAGAGCTTTCTTTGTCTTCTCTACGAAAAAATCAATCCTATCCAGGTTGATTCTGTCGGCTTCTCTGAACAAGTTCATGTTAACACCTAAATCTTCCCCAATCTTGGTGAGCGCCCTTATGTCCTTGGGGAAACAGGAGCCTCCATAGCCAAGGCCCGCTCTCAAAAACTGGCTTCCTATCCTGGGATCAAATCCCATTCCTTTAGCAACCTGATTCACATCAGCATCTGTTTTCTCACAAAGCTCAGCAATAAGGTTGATATAAGAAATTTTCAGGGCCAGATAAGAATTCGACGCATGCTTGAT
>Ga0307380_10002096_pt1 | contig 28573 bp, 19 predicted proteins | sample UN3MG_FD_202239 | JGI IMG/M metagenome (GOLD analysis project Ga0307380, IMG submission 202239) | Soil microbial communities from Risofladan, Vaasa, Finland - UN-3 | ecosystem: Environmental > Terrestrial > Soil > Coastal area > Acid sulfate soil | place: Finland: Risofladan, Vaasa | collected... | reverse complement strand
TTTGGAACCAATTATTGTCATTCGACGCCAAGAAACAAGTTTCAAAAACGGGTGCTTTCAATACCTGGATCAAATTAATGCCTTAGAAAGAAAACCTAAAGTATCATATGAGGGGATCTCTGAGGACCGGGAGAGCATGGGCCCACATCTGGATATGTAAATCCAATTCTTGATACTGATCATTATAAATGGGTTGACTGGTTGCATAGAAAATATTTTATTTACCGAATGCCGTATATTCAGAACGTTACAGATCATTCGGCAAATATTTACTGGCGCAAGGATTCATGTGCGAGATCGTCAACATCACAACAGGCTGATTGTACTGATGATAGGCAAATGAGAATCTGTTGGGGCGAAGTGGGTATGCCCATGTCGACTTGCGCTCCAGATCTGATTTCGCATATTCCGAATCTGAGGGATGATTTTCAGTTTCCGGATCTTGAGTATTCTATAGAAATACAGAATCTAAGGCCTTCCACTTGGTATCATTACGTGATTACCGATCTGGATTACATTGAAAGTTCAAGCGCTAGATATGAGCTTTCAAGCGATTCTTACTTCAGAACGGCACCGTTGTCATTGGAAGATCAAGTAGAGATCATTACATTTAGCGATTTCGGCCCGGCAACGGGATGGTGTGTTGTCGGTAGTTGCGAATTCAAGCACAATGCTTATGGTGTATATGGTGGTTATGATAGTTTTGAAATAACGCTTGAAGGCAATGTCTCAGAAAGAGCACATCTGCTAACCTATCAAGGCGATTCACCATCGTTATGGCTAGCTCCTGGCGATCTTGCACAGACTTATTATGATGCTCCTATTTACAAGGCATATCTTTTTGGTGTGTTCAATAGAGTACACCTTGGCGCAGATGATGTTAGTCCACCAGATCTTTACAACGGATTGATGGAAGGCGTGCCAATTTATGCCGCCCTTGGCAATCATGGTTGGAATGTACCCCCAGCCGGAGTCTGTTCTTTTACAACCACCTTGCCTGATAGTGATAAGATCTCATGCACTCCCATTTCAGCAACTGAGTGGAATTGTCATTCAAATGACAAAGAATATTGTGATCAGAATGGATATCATTGGATATGGTTAGGTGGCAGGGCAAGTGAGCAAATGTGGAATTTATTCCCTCCACATCGAAGGTTTGAGGAAGAAAGAAACAATAAATTTAAATATAATAGATCTTCATATTCTTTTGATTTCGGCAACATGCATATTATATCTATGGATGTTGAGGATAATGGTAGTTGCGATTTCCGTTACGATGATGATAATCCCTATGACGAAAATACCAATTTCGACAAAGACTGTTTCTTAGCACCCTGGGATCCCGGTAATGATGAAGATGCCTATCGGGAAAATGGCAAGTATGATGAACTCTCTGACTCCGAGCAATTTATTTGGCTCAAGCGTGATCTGTGGAAGTATAAAGACGACAAGGATATTTGGAAGATAGTCATTTTTCACGTTCCTATGTATGGTAAAGATGACAATATAGATCAGCCCCAGGGATCGTTCAGTATTAGGAATCATATGCATGATGATACCCGCAGGAAAATTGCAAGGTTTTTCGAATTAGAAGATGTGGATATCATAATTACTGGCCATGACCACTGGTACCACAGAATGAGCACGGAGCCGATATCGGAGAGGTTTGGTGTGCCGCCCGATCTGCCGAATACAAATATTCCAGACGAACAACATTCTACACACTTAGTGGCAGGTACCGGCGGTTACAACGATGCAGAAGGTGCGTCGGAACAGATAGGAGTTCCTCGGCTGTTTGTCGATGGGAACATGCTATACTTGGTCTGGCATGACGCAAAGCCAAATTATGTCCCCAATGGCAATCTATATGAACCGCATGAGGATAACTGCCTTTTCGTGAAGGGAGTTCCCGGAATCAACAAAAGTGACTGCCTAAACCCATGGCAATTTCCGAGTACCATTTGCAATGGAACAGAGGGTAAACTTTGTGGGTACGTTGACGAGGATCTTGGCCATTTCATCACTGGTAGATGCCTAATACCTCACACAAACAGGGTAGATGTTATTGGTCAAGCAGGACCTTCGTCTTTCCGATGGGGGAATACACTCAGGTGCATACCGCTGCCGGCGAGCTTTCATTTGAACGACTCAGATGGCGACGGAGCGCCAGATAGTTTTGACAACTGTATGGATATTTCAAACCCAGGGCAACAGGATGAAGACCATGATGGTGTTGGAGATGTATGTGACAATTGTAAATATGCTTCAAACCCAAAGCAGGAGGATTGTGATGAAGATGGCATCGGTGATGCCTGCGATCCTATCGAGAACGGCATGCCGCTTACCGCCACGCCACCAGAAATGCTCTTTCCATTCGGCAACCCGGGAACGGAGCAATCAAGCTGGGTCTTAGTGCAGAATACGAGTGATTACGCCGTACAGGTTGCTGCTGTTTCGCTAATTGGTTCCGATTTCGAATTAGATACAGGCCCCATTATATGCCCTGTCGGCCAGCCATGTTATCCGTCTTGCGGGAGCCTGCCGAATCTTGAACCAGAGGGCTATTGCACCGAGAATATCATTTATGTCTCACCCGGTGGACCAACAGTATTTGGTAAACTGATTGTAACTGCAGATCTCGTGGACCCATGCAGTAATGGCGTATTCTCGTTATTATTACCGTTGATCGGTACTGGCAAACATTTCGGCGGTATTCACGAATATAAGACAACGATTACCCCTTCGACAATCGACTTTGGCGACGTCAATGTCGGTACGAGCGCGGCAGCGCGAATATTTGAAGTTACCAATACCGGCGACCTGGGGCAATTAGTGACGATCGTCAATCCCGATACGCAATATTATGGCGTATGGATGGTGCCGGACACGCAGTGTGAGCGAGTACAGTACCTCGATCCTGGCGAGAGTTGCGAATACATGGTGCACTTTGTTCCGGACAGCGTCGGATTATTTCAGGATCAAATACGCGTTCAGTCGCAGGATCCTGATGCACCTGACATTGTCCAGCTTCTTGGTCATGGCGTTCAATAGTGTACATTGGGAAATGAAATGCGTATATTCCAGACGAGAATTCGTCAATTACATGTACCGTTATCGGTCGGTATCTGCCTCGTAATTTCTATCTTCGCGGCATCTTGCCGCGACTCCAGGTCGAAGTTGCTTGAAGTGGATGGTTGGCCTGCGACGATGTCATTCACTCGTGATTCCAAACACCTGGTAATCGAATACTACAAACGCACCGGCTACCATGGAGATACACTGGCCGTCTTCGAAGTGGGCAGCTTCAGGAAGGTCGCCGAATACGAATCGCCGGGCGAGGTGTACAGCTTTCTCACCAGTTGTGCCGATCCCGACATAATAATGTTCGCGGAGCAGAAGGATCTCGAGAACGGAAAAACCCATATCGTATATCGATCAATAGAAGACAACATGGAAGTCGCCAGCAAAGAAGAGGATGAGCTGAGCCAAATCTACGGTCATCCGTGGTGCGACATGGAGAGCAATATTGTCTACATCCGGGTTGGAAAGGACAAGATCGCCGCTTTCAACGGCAGCACGGCTGAGATGCTGCATGAATATTTGGCGCTAGACGTTGGGAACTATGCGCCGTTCGAAGTACAAAAAGAGAAAGACCGGCTGGTGTGGGTAGACCGTTCCAATGAACTTCTCTATGTGTACGGGTTGTCCGATGGGGAGTTGCTTTCAAGGATCGACGTCTGGCCGGACAATCGGCCCGCCCCAGGGGGTGTTGACTACGGCTTTCTGGACGACGATCATTTGGTCTTCGGGCTTCTGGGGCAAAAGGACGGGGTAGGAGGGGCATACCTGGTAAAAGTGGATCTTGAGGCACTTTCTGTGGAAGGCGAGTATTACATGGGGCCGTATGACCTACACGGCCTCAAGGTGATGGAGCCGGGAGACGGCAAGGTGTGTGCGGCCATGCATGATCCAGCGGCTGCATGCGGCCAAATTTGGCTTGTCGATACCGACACGGGAGAAGCCGGCATCGGTATCGATCTGTGCAATGACGGTGGAAGCTATACCGATGCCATAGGGGCTCCAGATATCGATTACTATACGTTCAAAGGGACCAATCCATCCGGCGCCGGCGATCATTTCAGATATCAGTATTCGTATCCCGATTTCAAGATGGTTGGCGCAAGCAAATATCCTATGGGCTCTGGTTATACGCAGTTCGCGAGCAACATCGATTTGCTGGTGTCCACGAATGCCGCAATTGGTTACATCATCGTATATGATCCACTGCGTTCCAGATTCATTGACAGTTTCTATGCTTGCAATAACATGCATGATTCATTTCTGGGCTTTGATCCCACTGGCAACTGGGCCGTTGTTTTGTGTGAAGGAGAAGCGCGCGATGGTCCGGGCCCGCCGAGAGGCGCCGGGTTCGCGGTTGCAGATCTGAGCCGGTACAGGAGCGCCTCTTTTAGCGGCGAGGTGACATGCAAGAAAGACGGCGATTGCCCGGTTGACAAGATGTGCGATGGAGGCTTGTGTAAAAAGAAAGAGTGCTTGCCGACCACCTGCCAGGCCGAGGGTAAGCAGTGCGGCTACATCATGGACGGCTGCGGAGACTTTCTCGACTGCGGAGGATGCCCGGACGGAATCTGCATCGAGGGAGCCTGCACGGAGAACACCTGGGTGCAGATGCCCGGCGGGAGCTTCATGATGGGTTCCGAGACGGGTGAGAATGACGAGAAGCCGATGCATCAGGTGACGGTTCCTCCGTTCGAGATCATGAGAACGGAAGTTACAAACTGGCTCTATTGCCGGTGCGTCAACGATGGTTACTGCAACGTACCGCAATCCGGCTTGGGTTGCGACTTGCAAATTGGCGACAGCGGAAGCCGACCGGTTAACTACCTGGAATGGCCTCAGGCATCGATGTTTTGCCGCTGGGCAGGGGGCCGGTTACCCACCGAGGCTGAATGGGAATATGCCGCCCGGAGCGCGGGGCAGGACATCACCTATCCCTGGGGCGACGAGACCGCCACCTGCCAATACGCGGTGATGAATGATGGCGGTCCAGGATGTGGGCAGAACTGGGCCCAGCCGGTGTGCAGCAAACCTGCGGGCAACACCGCCCAGGGTCTGTGTGACATGGCGGGCAATGTGGCCGAGTGGATGAAGGACTGCCATCATGGAGATTACACTGGCGCGCCTGACGACGGAAGCGAATGGAATGATGACTCTTGTAGTGCATACAGAGTGATGCGCGGCGGTTCTTACATCGATGGCTCGGGCTTGCTTCGAGCCACGGATCGTTCCCCACGGGCTGTACAAGATATCGGATACAACTTTCAGGGAGTCCGCTGTGCTCGTTGAATTAAGGTTCTCCACGGTTTCACTGTAAGTCGCACCTTTCAAGCGATTGCTCTCTTTGCACGCCTGGCCTGACGCGTAGATAATTGATTTGCCACCCGATCGGAGATCCACTATCATCCGTTGCAACGGTTTTTTAATCGATTCAAGCATTCACCCGCGGAAGGAGGGTCCCGTGAGACGCAGGCGACTGGTTGCACTGGCACTTTTTCTTGGCATGCTCCTGCCGCTCGAGGTGGGGGCGGATAGCCTGTGGAAGAAATACACCGACTACTGGGACAAGCTGCTCGAGAAAGTCATCGAGCTCGATCTCTACGGCAATACAGCCCAGTTGCCCCAGGGCGTGTTCAGCATGAAGTACGAGTGGAACATGCGCAACGCCACGGGTCGTTACGACGCCGCCCGCCACCGGACATCCATGGCCCCGCCGATCTCGTTCGGCGAGGAGGGCAACGAGTTGCTGATGCTCGACCTGGGCGCCGCGGGCGGCGGCGGGGGGATCACCATGCAATTCTCATATGGCGTCACCGACGACGTCGATTTCTACTTCGAGCTTCCATTCATCTACCTCGATGTCCAGGTGCGCCCCAAGTTGCGCAAACTCGATCCGCTGGCCGCCTTTACTATCAACGGTTTTTTGCCGAACGACTATCCGCACATCGATCCCAACTGGTTCGACGGCCAGGGTAACACCAAGGACGAGTTCCTCAACCAGGCCTCGGCCTGGTTCATGAACTACCTGCCGCGGCTGGGCCGGCCGACAATCGGCGATCCCGACAACTATCCCGAAGAGCTGGGGCCCGGCGCGGCTTATCACTCCAACGGTTGGGTGCTGAACGACATCAACCTGGGCTTCTCGTGGAACTTCTTCCGCAACCACCGCTGGAGCGGCTCTTTCACCGGGCGGGTGTCACTGCCCACCGGGAACATCGCCGATCCCAACAACTCGCTGACCATGGGCACCGGGCCCAAGGTCGACTTCGGAACCGGCTCGTTCGGGGCGGGCTTCACCCAGGACTACGACCTGCGCATCTTCCAGTACAAGCACTGGATCGATATCATAGTCACGGCCGAATTTACGGGTTCTTATTATTTCAAGAGCCACCGGCGCTATCCCAACTTTCCCAAACCCACAGATGACGGCAACCAGTTGCTGGACATGCTCGACCGCGATCGCAACTACTTCCCCGATCTCTCCGACCTGACCGGCCAGAGCTACGGCTACACGCCGGGCTTCGGCTGCGATGCCATGCTACAGCTCGGGATCTCGTCTCTGATCTTCGACGTCGGCATCGGGATCGGTTACTCCTACGCCCAGGAGCCCGAGTTGGACGCCGACTGGCGTTTTATCAAGATGGTGCAGAGCCTCGAGCTGCAACTGGCCGGCCACTACGAGATCTTGCGCATCGCCGCGGGGGTGAATCTTATCCCCTTCTACATCCCGCTGCAGATTCACTACCAGTACGAGAAGAACATCGGCGGGCGCAACACGCTGATCTTCAGCGACAACCACTGGATCACGGTCCAGGGTTACCTTCCGACCATTTTTTGAGCTTGTGGTCAGGAGAGAAGAACATGAAAAAAATACTCCTTACAAGTATCCTCGCGGTTGTGGCCGGCGCCCCGCCGGCCCATGCACAGCCGGCGGTTGATGATCAGCAGTCGGCTCCGCTGGTAATGGCCGCTGGAGGCGAGACCCGCTATCTCAACTTCCAGATCGGCGCCGATGCCTTCGGCGGTCCCAGCCAGGGCGGAGTGAATTTCATCGCCGGGGTCAACGCCACCTTGCTGTATCGCGTTTGCGATCTTTTCTGGGTTGGCATCCGCCCGGCCCTGCACTACGGTTACCGCGAAGACAGTTCCTACGAGGCCACCTGGTTGCATGCCGACGCGGCATTTCATGTTAATATATTACAAGAGCCTGTGCGCTTATACGTGGTCGGAGCCGGCGGCTACACGGCCGCGCTGGACGGCGATCTGTACCGCGGCCTGGCCCATGGCTGGAGCGTCTTCGGCGGGCTGGGCGCGGCCTGGCGCTTCGACGGCCCGCTGGGTTTGTTTGTCGAGTTGGGCTTCCGTGGCGCCGGGGCCAAGCGGGACGAGACCGTCCTGGATCTCGACCCGAACGGTGACCCCCAGTGCACCAGCCGGATCACCTGCCTGGATTACAAGACCAAAACCGTCACCCGCGACCTGGGCCTGACCGTGTTCACGGTCAACATCGGGCTGGTTTTCCAGCAGTGAGCTTGTTCTTCTACTCCACCGTCACGCTCTTGGCCAGGTTACGGGGTTGATCGACGTCGGTGCCGTTGAAGTCGGCCACGTGGTAGGCGAGCAACTGCAGCGGCAGCACGCTTAGCAGCGGTTCGATCGTCTCCAGGGTGCGCGGGATCGGAATCAGGTGCTTGCTGTAGCCGCCGATGCGCCGGTCGCGCTCCGAACAGACGGCGATGATCTTCCCCTGACGGGCGCGCACCTCGGCCAGGTTGGACAAGATCTTCTCATAGCTCGAGTTGCGCGGGGCCACGGCGACGACCGGGACGTGTTCGTCGATTAAAGCGATCGGGCCGTGCTTCATCTCGCCGGCCGGGTAGCCCTCGGCGTGGATGTAGGAGATCTCCTTGAGCTTCAAGGCTCCCTCGAGTGCGATCGGATAGTTGATCCCGCGGGCGATATAGAGAAAGTCGCGCGCCCGGGCGAAGGCCCGGGCGATTTCCTTGATTTGTTCCTCGTGCCGCAGGATGCGTTCGAGCAGCGCCGGGGCTGCCGACAGCGCGTTGAGCTGGCGGCGCGCCTCGGCCGCATTCAGCGTGCCCCGGGCGCGTCCAAGGTGTATGGCCAGCAGCATCAAGGCCGCTATCTGAGTAGTGAATGCCTTGGTCGAGGCCACCCCGATCTCGGGGCCGGCGTGGGTGTAGAGCACTTGGTCCGCGGTCCGCGGAATGCTCGAGTCGAGCACGTTGCATATAGCGAGCACCCGCGCCTTGTTGCGTTGCGCCTCGCCCACGGCGGCCAGTGTGTCGGCGGTCTCGCCGGACTGCGATATGGCCACCACCAGCTCGCGCCCCGTTAGAATCGGATCGCGATAGCGGAACTCCGAGGCCAGATCGACCTCGGTCGGGATACGGGCCAGCTTCTCGAGTAAAAACTTGCCCACCAACCCGGCATGGTAGCTGGTGCCGCAGGCGATGATGATCACGCGCTGCAGGCGGCGCAAGCCGGTGGCGGACAGGGAAACCGAGTCGAGGCGCGCATCGCCGTCGCGCGCTAAAATGCGTCCGGCTAAAGTGTCGGCCAGCGCCCGCGGCTGCTCGTGGATCTCCTTGTGCATGAAATGCTTGTGCCCGCCCTTCTCGGCCATTAAAGGGGTCCAGTCGACCCGGCGCGGACTGCGCCTTATGCGCTTTCCGGCCAGGGTGCGGATGGTGACCCCGTCGGCGCTGACCAGGGCCAGTTCGGAATCATCCAGGAAAACGAACTCGCGGGTGTGATCGAGTAAAGCCGGGATGTCCGAGGCCACCAGGTTTTCGCCCTGACCCAGGCCGATCACCAGCGGCGAGGCGTTGCGCGCCGCGACGATACGATCGGGCTGCGAGGTGCATAACACCACCAGGGCATAAGTACCGCGCGCGCGGCCCAGTGCGCGGCGCACGGCTTCCTCGATCGAACGCGAGCCCAGTTCCTCGTCGATCAGGTGGGCGAAGACCTCGCTGTCGGTCTGGGATCTGAAGCGGCGGCCCTTTTTCTCGAGCCGGTTTCTGAGTTCGCGATGATTCTCGAGGATGCCGTTGTGCACCACGATCACGCGCCCGGCCTTGTGCGGATGGGCGTTCCTCTCGGATGGCGGGCCGTGCGTGGCCCAACGCGTGTGGCCGATACCGACACAACCCGGCAGCGGTTTCTCAATCAGCAGTTTTCTGAGATTGGCAAGCTTGCCCGGAGCGCGCAGGATGCGCGCATGGCCGCGATCGATAACGGCCAGTCCGGCCGAGTCGTAACCGCGATACTCGAGGCGCGCAAGCCCCTCCATCAAGATAGGCGCCGCCTCGCTATTGCCGACATATCCGACGATGCCGCACATGCTAACCCTCCAACAGGACACCGGATGCTAGCATCCCTTCCGGCGGGCCGCCAAAAGAAAATGCGGAGATGTTGAGAACGGTAAGTATTCCATGTACTATATGTCCATGCGGATTGGTGCAATATTCTGGCTGCTTTTTCTGATGGCCGCCGGCCCTGGTTGCACGCTCGAGGGCAACTACAAGCTTCGGCTGGTTTTTCCAACTGACGAGGCGCGGCAAGCCACCGACCGGGTGGAGATCTGGGCTCTCGACCCAGGGGGCGGAAACTGCCAGGAACTCATGGACGGCAACGTATCGCCCGCGGAAATGAGTGCCTATGCCAACCTAGTGGTGCGCATGTCCATGACGGAGGAGGCGGGGGATCTGCGGGGGATTCCCGAGGGAACCATTCTGTTCTTCGCCGAGGGCCGCATGGCGGACGATGCCGTCATCCTGCGCGGCTGCGAGCGAAAGAAGGTCAGTGGATCCGAAAACTTCGTGGTCACCATCGCACTTGAAATCGTCTGCTGGCCCGATCCGGCGGGAGAACTGCCCGCCAACGGTGTCGACGACGACTGCGACGGTACCACCGACGAGGAGGAGTGTGGCCAAAACGCCGACTGCGACGACGGCAACGTCTGCACGGCGGACTTTTGCATCGCCAACTTATGCCAGCGCACTAACATGGATGGCATCAATTGTAACGATGACAATCCCTGCACCACGGTTGACGCCTGCACTAGCGGGACGTGCCAGGGTGTCGATAGAGACTGCAGCGATTTCGACAGCCAGTGCTTGGTGGGGGCCTGCAATCCCGTAACGGTCGAGTGCGAACCGGTTCCAGGGCAGGATGGAACTTCGTGCGAAGACGGGCTGAGCTGTACGGTGAACGACGCCTGTCATGATGGATCCTGTTCGGGGAAACTGCTGTATTGTGACGACAGCGACCCTTGTACCCGCGACCGTTGCGACGAGGCCACTGGTGAGTGCGAACACACCCTCGAGCCAAAGCCGGACGCCGAAGGTCCCCTGGGCGATCCAACCTGTAGCGACTTGCTGGACAACGACTGCGACGGATTGACCGACGATCTGGACCCCAACTGCCAGGTCTGCACCGACGCCGCGGATTGCGAGGACAACAACCCCTGCACCTCGGACGACTGCCTGGCCGGCGAGTGCTCCAATGCGCCGCTGGGTGACGGGACCGACTGCAATGACGGGTACTTCTGCAGCGTGGAGGATCATTGCCAGGACGGCAAGTGTATTTCTGCCTCGCGGGATTGCTCTGCGTTTGCGGACTCATGTCACCAGGGAATCTGTGTCGAGGCAGAGGATCGTTGCACGGCCATTCCCCTTGCCGACGACACGCCTTGCGAAGACGGTCTCCACTGCACGGTGGGAGACCGCTGTCTGTCCGAGCAGTGTACTCCCCTGGGTCCCAGGGCATGCGACGACAGCGACTTCTGTACGGTAGACAGTTGCAACGAGGACCTCGATCGCTGCGAGTTCGTTCTCGATCCACGGCCTGGCGAGGAGGGGCCTCCGGGAGACAACAGCTGTGTAAACGGCCAGGACGATGATTGCGATGGGCAGACTGACCTGGAAGATGGAAACTGTTACGAATGCCTGATCGATGCGGATTGCGCAGACAACAACGATTGCACCGTGGATAGCTGTATCAACGAGCTGTGTGTGAACCAGGCCGCGCCGGCAGGCACCTCCTGCGACGACGGGAATGCCTGCACCATGAACGACAGCTGCCAGGGGGATTACTGCAGCGGTGTTCCCCTGGACGGCGACGCGGATGGCTACGTGGCAGCGGCCTGCGGCGGGAGCGACTGCGATGACGGCACTTCGAGCGCCCATCCCGGGTTGTTCGAGGGACCGGACGGCGACGCCAGCTGCTCAGACTCGCTCGACAACGACTGCGACGGCAAGACCGACGCGGCCGACACTTACTGCTGGCAGCGGGTCTGCAACCAAAACGGCTGGTGCTGGGAGAATCCCCTGCCCCAGGGCAACGGCCTGATGGGCATCTGGGGCTTTTCCCCAAACGACGTCTGGATGGTTGGCTGGTACGGCACAATTCTCCACTGGGACGGCGTGGCCTTGACGAAGCGGGACACGGGTACGCCCAAGACGCTTTATGACGTCTGGGGAGCCACGGCCGACGACGTCTGGGCCGTGGGACAGGAAGGAATAATTTACCACTACAGCGGCACAAACTGGTTGCCCGGGAATTCCCCTACGACTTATTGGCTGTATGGAATGTGGGGATTCGCCGCAAACGATATCTGGGCCGCGGAAGCCGCTGGTAAGGTTCTCCACTACAACGGGCAGAGCTGGACGGAAAGCGGCACGGGCACCGGCTCGCGTCTGTTGGGCATTTGGGGCCCGGACCCGACTCATCTCTGGGCAGTCGGGTGGGACGGTGTGATCCGTCGTCGTAGTTCCGGGAGTTGGAGCGGGCAATCGAGCCCGGCGACCGATTATCTGACCGCCGTCTGGGGCACGGCCCTCGACAATATTTGGGCCGTGGGGATCAATGGAGAGATCCTTGGTTTTCAAGGGGGCAGTTGGGTGCCGGTCGACGGTGGTGTGAGCACGGGTATTTTCGATGTCTGGGGCACGGCCGCGAACAATGTCTGGGCGGTCGGGGAAGAGGACACCATCCTTCATTTCAACGGCAACAACTGGTCGCAGCCAAACCCGCCGGCAGGCCGGGGTATTTTCTGGATGTCGGCCGGCGACCTGCAAGCTCTGTGGGGCACGTCTGCGAACGACGTCTGGGCGGTGGGCCACGGCGGCACGGTTCTTCGCTATGACGGTGCCGAATGGACCGATCTGACAGCGGGGCACAGGGGCTCGCTGAACGGCGTCTGGGCCCTGAGCGAAAACCAGGCCTGGGCCGTCGGGGACGGTTGCACGATTCTTCGCCGCGACGCGGCCACCCGCACCTGGTCGCGCGATCCGATCGCCGGCTGCAGCACGAACCTGCGCGACATTTCCGGAAGCGCCCAGGACAACATCTGGGTTGTCGGCGAGGACGGCGTGATCCTGAAATGGAACGGGAGTAGCTGGAATGCCGTGGCCAGCAACACGACCAAGATACTCAACGGCGTCTGGACCTTGTCCGGACAGGATGCCTGGGCGGTCGGAGATCTGGGTGAAATCGTCCGCTACCAGGCCGGTCAGTGGAGCGAAGTGCCGAGCGGTGTAAGCACGGATCTGAACGCGGTTTGGGCGTATTCGTCGAGCATGGCTGTCGCCGTGGGCGATGGCGGCGTGATCCGGCACTGGAACGGCAGCGATTGGACGAACAAAACGAGCGGTACCAGCGAAAACCTGTATTCGGTGTGGGGATCCGCCCCCGACAATGTCTGGGTGGCGGGCCGGGCGCCTTCTGATCAGAACAACATGGTGCTGCATTGGAACGGTAGCTCCTGGTCGAGCCAGGACGCCGGTGTTCTGGGATCGCTGGTGGGATTGTGGGGCAGCTCCACGAACGACGTCTGGGCGATCGGGTCCGGCACGTTGATTCACAACAATGGCGGCGGCTGGTCAGAGGTTGAACTCGGAAGTGGCTCACGGATGGCGGACATCTGGGGTACAACAGACGGAAACATCTGGATCGCCGGCGGATCCGGCAATATCCTCCGGCACCAGTGACCCAATATCGGTCGACCGTCCTATTGAATATTAGCTGAAATTATGATATAGATGAAAGCTGTCTGGTTTTAGAAGTTGCACCTGACAGACCAATCTTGAGTCGGCGATGTTTGACCGGCGGGAGAAAGGACGGCTAGCAATGGCAACGCGGTCGGTAAAATCGATTCTCATAGCGGCTGGTGTGACTTTCTTGTTGGCCGGATGCCAGCTTGGCTCGGACGAGTGTACGGGCGGATCTTGCCTGTCATCGCAAGACGAAAACCTGCAGATCAACCCGGCCGCGGTAATGGCCGAGCAAGATCCAAACTTCTCGTCGGTGCAGGTCTTCGACGACCGGCTGGTGTTCACCGGCAAGGGCCAGGCCGACGAGTTCGGTTACCAGGTCGGCGATATATTGATCTCGTCTGACAGCCGACCCGGCTTCATCCGGCACGTGCTGGCGCTGGAGCCCGACGGCAACGTACTGGTGGTTCGCACTCTCCAGGCCGGCGTGGCCGATCTCTACCGCGGCAGGCTGGAGCGCCACGTCAATCTCTCGCAGGGGTTGGACCGTCCCGTGATCACCGACGGCAAGGGCAACGTGCTGCTGAGGCCGTATCAGAAGTATGCAAACCGCAAATTGCCGCTGACCTTCGATATTGATGCGGTCGGGGTCAATATTTCGGGCGACGTCAGCTTCGACTCCAACACCAAGAGCCTCGTTTTCAAGAACATGAAGATAACCAAGAGTATCACCTGTACCGCCGACGGCTGCGACGGAGGAAAGTGCAACGACGACTCGCAGTGCAAAGCCGGCTTCTCCTGCAGCGGAGATCCCAATCACGCCGACGGGAAGATGGAGGGGAGTTGCGGAGGCTTCGGTACTACGGGATCGATATCCCTGGTGATAGATGGATCGATCACACCGAAAGTTGACGCCGATTTCGATCTGAACGTCGGCTGGTCATGGTTCCACCCGGTGATCGACAATTTCAAGGTGGCTTTCTCGGGCGGCATGGACATGGATTTCCAAAAGATCGGCCTGGAGGCGGTCTTCAAGGAAGTCCTGAAAAACGAGATTGAAATCGGCCATGTCAGAATCAACACTCCGATTCCCATCGGTCCGATTGCGATTCCCGCGGCCATCAAGTTCACTTTCTACTTGGGAACGGAAAACGAACTGGCGTTGTCGGGAGAAGCCAGCACCAAGCTTAGCTTGTCTTCCGGCTTCACCATCGGCGCAGAGTACAAGGACGGGGGCTGGCATGAGATACTGGACAAGCATTTCAACGCCACTGCGGAGCCCTTCAAGGGAAGCGGAGTCAACGGCGCGGTCAAGCTGAGCGTATATATAAAGCCCGAGATTTTGTTTGAGTTGATCACAAATACGAATGTCGGGCCGTCGCTTTATCTGAAACCGGCCTTGCACCTTGATTACACATTCTTGCCCATACGCTGTCTGGATTTCTTCTTCGACCTGACCGCCGGTTTCGTAATAAAGGCCGATGCGATAACGAGCTGGTGCCCCCCCGACTGGCTGCATGGCGGGGCCGGGCAGGCGATTGCCGAGAAGGTCTGCGGCGGTCTGAAAAAAGTTACTGCCTTCATTGGAAAATTCTCGGCATCCTGGGATCTTTACAAGTACGTCTTCTACTCGAGTTGCAGGGACAAGGTCTGCAAGAAGGACAAGGTTGGCGGCGACACCAGCGAAGACGTCTACTTCTGGGACAAGCTGAAGAAACAACTCGTGCCGGACGATGAATACGGCCTTTACACCCGCTGCGACAAGGAAGATCCGGTCAGCGTTTGTTGCGGGGGAGAGTGCGTCGAGTTGTGCGGCAAGGGCAACCTGGAAGGGTTGGTAGTCGACAAGGCCGACGAGACCAAGAAGATACAGGGTGCCCACGTCGTCCTGACCGACTCGGACGGAAACGTGAAGTACGACGGGGTCACCGGTGCCGACGGCGTCTACAAGGTAAACGATCTGAACGCCGGTTACTACACCCTGGAAATAACCGCCGACGGCTACTATCCTTACAGCGCCGATATTCAGATCCGCTCCAACGAAACCAAGTACGTGGCCAAGCTGGAGGCCATTCCATCAACCTGCGACATGGACGGAACCATCTCGGGGACCGTGACCGATGCCACCACCAACGATCCTATTGACGGGGCCGAACTCAAGTTCAAGAAGATGTCGGATGACAGCCTGGTAGATACTGTCAAGACCGATCAGGACGGCCACTACAAGACCAAACCCCTGCCGATCGACTACTACAAGATTGTCGTCACCGCCACCGGTTACGCCATGACTGAAGTTGAAAACGTCTCGGTCTGCGGTTACGACGATAACAACCCGGATAACGACGATACCATCCAGAACATCACCATTGCGCCCGCCGAGGGCAACTACCACGTGGTTCTGATGTGGGGCAGCAGCCCCAAGGATCTCGACTTGCACGCCAAGCTGCCAAATGGAGACCAACTGTTTTACCGCAGCGGCTGCCGGGGAGACCGGGATGCTTCTCCATACACAGAACTGGACGTGGATGTGCGGGACGGCTACGGGCCGGAGACGGTTACCATCACCCAGCCCCAGCAGGGCACCTACCAGTTCTTCGTCCATAACTACGGAGGCCAGAACGACCCCGACGATTCCGGATCGCTGAAAACCTCGGCTGCCCGGCTGATGATCAGCGACCCGGAGGGTAATACCCTCCGCACATTCGATGTGCCGGCCAGTTGCGGCTCGTATTTCTGGAATGCCTTCAACCTCAAATTCGACGCCAACGGCAAGGCGACCGTCGAGGCGACCAATACCTGCGGTGGCGGCTCCAACCCGGCCGACTACGAAGACCCGCCTATCTGCAATCTGCCCTAGGCGGGCAGGCGGCAGTGGCAGGTGAGACGATCCGGGGAACGGCTCCGGCCCCTTGTTTCTAGCGGACCGGGAGCGTCAAGACAAGGGAGAGAAGATGGCGATGAAATGCTTGCTGGCCACATTGACCGGTTTATTGTTGATGGCCGCAGGGGGATGTTCTTCGAGCGAGACCACGCCCGAATGCAAGACGGACAAGGATTGCCCTTGGCCCCAGGCCTGTATCGACGGGGCTTGCATAGGCGGTGACAAAGACGGCGGCCTCGACGGTGACAGTGATGGTGGTGACGGAGGCGGGGGCGACGAAATCAACCTGGATTGCAACCTGCAATGCCCGTCCGGCACCTCCTGCATCTGGGATTCACAATTGCTCGAAATGTATTGTCAGGATGCAAGCGGCAACAAGCGCGGGCCGGCCCGCACCTACGATGCGGACGGCAACCTGCTTTCGGATTACACATACAATGAAAACGGCCAGCAGGACGGCGATGTGACGGTTTACAACGAAGACGGAAGCGTGGCCGCCACCGGGCATTTTACGGACGGAGAGGAAGACGGTCTTTTCACGTCATATTATCCCGACGGCAAGAAAGAATCCGAGTTGACCTACGTCAACGGTGAGTTGGAAGGGCCCACCAAGGCCTGGTGGCCGAACGGCAACCTGGAGTACGAAGGCCAGTACGCGGCCGGCGTTCCTGTAGGCCAGTGGACCTACTACTACGAATCGGGCAACAAGGAAAAGGTCGGAACTTATGCGGGCGGCATCGAGTGTGGCGCCTGGGCATTCTACTACGACAACCCGACCGCCTGCCCCGACCAAACCTGCCAGGTAAAGCGGCAAGGCTCGCTGGACGGCGGTTACGAGTGCGGTCCCTGGGTATACTACTGGGAAAACGGGAACACCCAGGCCGAGGGAAACTACTTCGGCGTCTCGGGAGACGGTAACGCCCAACGCTGCGGCCAGTGGACCGAGTACGACCAGGGCGGCCAGGTGTCCGGCTCGCCTTCTTACGATAATTGTCCGGCTGTTGAGCCCATGTGCGGAAGCTGTTGAGGAGAACTGCATCATGAAAAAGCTTGCCGGCTGCCTGCTGCTTTCCGTGATCATGCTCTGGGGCGCGGGCTGCGGTTCGAGCACTGACGAAGTCGACTGTGGCGGCGATCAGGTCTGCCTCGACTGCCTGTCCGATGCCCGCCCGCCCTGGTGCTACGCCGATCAGGCCAAGGCGCTTTCCGATCCCGACATGTGCGTCAAGATCAAGGACTACTGGGGAGAGGATGCGGCCACGGTCGGTGACTATTGCATCTACGACATCGCCAAGGCCACACACGACTGCTCGCTCTGCGGGCGTATTGAGAACTCGTCGGTCAACTCCATGTGTCAGGATGACTGCGGCTGAAACCCAGACCTATCACCGGCCTCGTAAGCAAGTGCCCCACGGATTTGTCAGGCTTGCGTTGCCGGCCTTTTTCATAGCGGGGCTGTTCGCCTGTTCCGCTCCCTCTTCCCCGGCTGATGCAGATGCAGACGGCGTACCGGACGCTTCGGACAACTGTCCTTTCACGGCCAACCCCGATCAACTCGACTCCGACGGCGATGGAGTCGGCGATGCCTGTCAGGAAGATAATGATGACGACCATGATGGTGTAGAGAACGACCTGGACAATTGTCCCCTGGTCGGCAACCCGGATCAACAGGATTTCGACGGGGACGGCATCGGCGACGCCTGTGACCTGTGCCTGAACACACCCAACCCAGACCAGATCGACTCGGATGGAGACGGCTTGGGCGACTCCTGCGACAACTGTCCAAGCGTTTCAAATCCGATCCCGATCGACTCCGACGGCGACGGGCGCGGCGACGCCTGCGACCTGTGTCCGCAGACGGCCGATCAGGCCGGTGCCGACGCGGACGAAGATCAGATAGGCGACGCCTGCGACAACTGCCCGGGTGTTGCCAATAAAGATCAGGCCGATGCCGACCACGATCTGGTCGGCGACGCCTGCGACAACTGCCTTTTGATCCACAACCCAGGACAAGACCCGACAGCCTGCCTGGCAGGCGCTGATTTCGACGCGGACGGTGTGCCGAACGAATCGGATAACTGTCCCTGGATAGCCAATCCAACCCAGGCCGACCGTGACGGAGGCGCCGGGGACGCCTGCGATCCAATCGGCATCGAGCAGATCAAGACAATGCCGGCAGGCGCGCGGGTCTATGTCAATGCCGGTGTCGGAAGCTACCAGGCGCAACTACTCGAGGGCGGTTCGCAGGTCTTTCTGTTCTGGGTATTCGACTTCGATCAGGCTGCCCACCAGGGCTTGCCGATTGTGTACCTGGGCGGAGACGAATTGGTTCTGCCCGGCATGCGTTTGCTGGTAAGCGGCATGGTCGAAAAAGACCCCGAAGGAAACCCGCGAGTGAGGGCCTTGTGGTTGTGGCCGTATCGCCAAGGCTTGCCTTTCCGGCTGCAACCAATCCCGACAACGCTTGGGCAACTGGACGCTGGCGAACAAGATGACATGGCCGGTGCCCTGGTGACAATACAACAGCTGCAAGCTTCCGCTCCGCCTTCCAATCAGGATGCATTCAAGGTCGGCGACGGCCAGGCGGAAATCCAGGTAGGCAACCTGTTCGGAGACATGTTCGACTACCCCGACGAGAATCATTTTACCTCGCTTAGCGGAGTGCTGTTGTTGTCGGCCGGGCGCTATGTCCTTCATCCGCGCTGGTGCGATGATATAGTCGTTGACTACACAAGCGGCGGCAACTGGCCGGCTTGCGAGTGTCCGAGTGGACTGTTGGGCCTGGACTCCATTCAGGATCGCTCGGCCGTTTCCCGCTTCTACCAAGGCTGCGGCGTCGATTTCAACGGGCTTGCCGTAACCGGCTCAGGCGATGGGTTTTTCTATTTTCAGGATGAAAACTTGTCGGCCTTCGGCGGCATCCTGGTGGACGCCGCCACGGCTCAAATCAACGGAGCGGCGCCCGTGGTCGGAGATCGGGCCGGGTTCCGCGGCAGCTATTGCGAGTCCTGGGGACGCAGCCAGGTGGTAGCCGAGCTGGTGGCCGGGCTGGGACCGGCGGCGCCGGTCCCGGCCCGGGAAGTTCCGCCTGAACAGATTGCCGACGGCGGTGAGATGGCCGAGCGGCTGGAGGGCATGCTGGTGCGCGTGCGAGACGTCGAGATCGTCTCCGAACAGGTGTCCTCAGACGCCCGTGACCGCGGCGCCTTCGGTGTTCGTTCCACCAGTGGGCAGGGGCCCGAGTTGGTCGTCGGTTGGCAGTTCCGTCACCACTTCTGCTGCCCGGCCACCCTGGCCGAGTCAGTCGGTTGTCTTGCGGCGAACGACCGGCGGCAGGCCGGCTTTGTCTTCACGTCGATTACCGGCCTGCTGGACTTCAGCTCGGGTCACTTTCGCCTCCAGCCGCGCGATTGCGACGATCTGCGCAATCAGGCCGACCTGCCGGCCTGCAACTGATCCATAAGATTTGAGCGATCTGCCTGTTTGTGGCTATGATGCCTCACATGATCGAGACCAGCTGGATATCCCTCCTGCCGCCGCTTGTGGCCATTGGTTTGGCCATCGCCTTTCGCCAAGTGATCGTGGCGCTTCTGGCCGGAGTGTTTTTAGGCGCGCTTTTCGTGTCCGGCTACAATCCCGTTGTGGCGCTGGCACGCACTGTCGACAGCTATGCCCTTTCAGCCCTGGCCGACAGCGATCACGCCAGCATTGTTCTGTTCACGCTGATGCTGGGCGGCATGGTTGGGGTTGTTTCACGCTCGGGGGGCTCGCATGGGTTGGCCACTGTTGTAACCCGCTTCGCCACCAGCAGCCGCCGGGGTCAACTCGCATCCTGGTTCATGGGCATCCTGATCTTCTTCGACGACTACGCCAACACCTTGCTGGTGGGCTCGACCATGCGGCCGATCACCGACCGGCTGCGCATCAGCCGCGAGAAGCTAAGCTTCATCGTCGATGCCACGGCGGCCCCGGTGGCCTCGCTGGCAATCATCTCCTCGTGGATCGGCGTCGAGATCGGCTACATCGCCGATCAGTACCATACGCTCGGCATTCAGCAGGACGCCTACCTGGTTTTCATCCAGACCATCCCCTATCGCTTCTATCCCCTGCTGATGCTCTTTTTCGGCCTGCTGGTGGCTTCGAGCCGGCGCGACTTCGGGCCGATGCTGAAAGCCGAGCGCCGCGCGACGCTCGAGGGCAAGCTGCTCGCGGACGGAGCCCGGCCGGCGGCCAGCTTCGACGATGCGGCCATCGCCCCCAAGAAGGGCAAACCGGCGCGCTGGGTCAACGCCCTGGTGCCGATCATCACCGTGATAGTCGCCATCGCGGTAGGCCTGTATCTCGATGGCAGGGCCAAGGCGATAGAGAGCGGCTCGATCCTGACCATAAGAAACATAATCGCCCACGCCAGTTCCTACCGCGCGTTGTTGTGGGCCTCACTGCTGGGCTCGCTGGTGGCCATCGGCCTGGCCCTGGGCCAGCGAATTCTTTCGCTGGTCGAGGCCATGGAAGCCTGGTTGGCGGGAGTCAAGTCGATGGTGCTGGCCATGGTCATCCTGGTGTTGGCCTGGTCGCTGGGAGCGGTCTGCAAGGATCTGCACACGGCAAACTTCATAATCGAGGCCATCGGCGGCCGGCTGCACCCGGGCCTGTTGCCGGCCCTGGTGTTTCTGGTTTCCGCCGGTGTCTCTTTCGCCACCGGAACGTCGTGGGGAACCATGGGCATCCTGTTTCCGTTGGTGGTCCCGCTGGCCTTTGGGCTCGCGCCCGGTGACGAGAATATTATGCTGGGCACCATCTCGTCAATTTTAGCCGGCTCGGTCTTCGGGGATCACTGTTCGCCGATCTCCGACACCACCATCATGAGCTCGATGGCCTCGGCCTGCGATCACATAGATCACGTCCGCACCCAGTTGCCCTACGCGCTGACAGTAGGCATGGTCGGCCTGTTGGCCGGAGACCTGGCCTGCGGGCTGGAGTTGTACAACGAGTGGGTAGGGCTGCTGCTCAGCGTGGGCTTGCTCACGGCGATTGTGTTCTTCATGGGCAAGCGGGTCGGGCAGGAGCAGCCTTCGGATCAAGCCTGAAGGCTGCTAGTAAAAAGGAGTCCTGTCTGTGAACAATGAAATAGGAATATTGAATTCAATTGGAAACACGCCTCTGGTTGAACTATGCTATGTCGTCCCGGACGAGTGCGCGCGTGTACTTGTAAAACTCGAGAGCCACAACCCGACCGGTAGCATGAAAGATCGCATGGCGTGTGCCGTTGTCGCCGGAGCCGTATCGCGCGCTGCGCTGGCGCCTGGCGGCACTGTCGTTGAATACACGGGAGGCAGCACCGGCACCTCTCTGTCTAAGGATTCTTCTGTCTAGTTGGGAGGGTATTTTCATGAAATGGCTCGAAAAATACGTGAACCACGCCTACGCCATTATGCGCATCATGGCAGGACTCATGTTCTCTTTCCACGGTGCCCAGAAGATCCTCGGGATACTTTCCGAGTTCCGACCGGCGGCGGGATCCGAGGCTTGGTTTGGCGGGATCATCGAACTTGTGGGCGGGTTGTTTATCGCCTTGGGGTTTCAAACCCGCGCGGCCGCTTTTCTCTGCAGCGGCATGATGGCCGTGGCTTATTTCCAGTTTCACTGGAAGTTTCAAATCGGTTCCATGTTCTTCCCGACAATAAACAAGGGCGAGTTGGCCGTCCTCTACTGCTTTGTTTTTCTCTTTATTGCCTGTCGTGGTGGAGCAAAATGGTGCCTGGATAATCATCGTTAGTTGGCCATGAACCGCCGTCGAAGCGTGTGGAGAAATGGGGTCGGGTCTGGTCACTTACGAGCTTATCATTTTGGCATCTGAAAAGGTGACCGTTCTCGCAATGTCCATAATGGATGCGAACATGATCTTTCAGCTATACGTTCCCCTTGCAGAGCACGGTGCTCTCGTCCAGGCGTTCACACGTGAGATGACCACGCATGGGGCCGTCGAAGCACACCATCTGCTCCCCGTTTGAGTAGCAAGCAAGTTCCTCGACGCGGACGACCCCGTCAGGCACGGAACCGAAGGCCATCAAGGTCGCCAGTAGCGCCGCAATCACCGGGGGAACCAGCAAAAAGTTTGTAATCTTCGACAGCATGTCATTCCTCGCTTTCCGGATCGTTTACCCCTTTGACCCTGAAATCGGCCGAATGGTTGCCTGGAGATTAGATCGAAATGGGAATCGAATTATTTGCAATCCGTCATCTCTGACGTTGTTGACAATCATCCACATAGCCGGATATTGACTAGCCATGTTCAAGGACGCATATCGACGGGGCGAGGAATTCAGCCAACGACTGGCTTCGTTCAAGCGGCCGCTTTACCTGATGGCCCATCATGACGACGAGATGCCTACCGCCGGGCTGTTGCAGCGCCTGGGCCCCGAGACCCGGGTCGTCTGGGTCACCAACAGCGACGGGTTGTACTTCGAGTCGGACATGCAACCCGCGGCCTACGGGGAGGTGCGTAAGCTCGAAGGTCTGCGCTCGGTCGGGATGGTCGGGATTCCCAAGCAGCAAACTCGTTGCCTTGACTTCTCCGAGGTCGAGATCTACAGGCGCCTGAGTGAGTTGTACTCGGGTAAGAGCAGTATTGAAGACCTGCGCCCGTTTTTTGGGCGCATTCGCGAGGCGGTTCGCAAGGTCGTCCTCGAGATCGAGCCGGACGCTGTTTTCACCCTGGCCTGGCAGGGCGGTCAGCCCGAGCACGATCTGACTCATTTCTTTTGCGCCCGGGCGCTCGACGATCTCGAGCGCCGCACGGGCCGGCGGGCCGCTTTTTTTCAGTTGCCGGCCTACGAGTACACCATCCTGGTGGCCATGCGCTTCAATCCGCTCTACCGCGGGGTGCGCATTCGCCTGAGGCTCGACGCGCGCGAACTGGACAACAAGCTGAAGATGGTCGCGGCCTATCCTTCCCAGGTGCGACTGTTTGGCGACTTCAAGAAATTGTTTCGCTACCTGGTAGGCCCGCTGGGCCTGCTGAGCGGCGGCCCGACAAGCGCCGACGAGTTTATGGCCATCGAGGAGTTCGGCCCGGTGCCCGAGATCGACTACACCCGCAAGCCCCACCGGTTGGACTACCTGAGCTACATGTTCGATGATTTTGAAGGCGTGCCGGTTACTTTCTCTCGCTCGGTGTTGCCCGTGGTGAGGGCATTTTTATGATGCGGAACGCCGGTCCCGATCAGGTCGCGGCAGGGCCGCTTCTGCATTTTTTCTCCGGCAAGGGAGGGGTGGGCAAGACCACCCTGGCGGCAGCCACGGCCGTCAACCTGGCCCGTGCCGGGCGCCGAGTATTGGTCACCTCGACCGACCCGGCCCACTCGTTGTCCGATGTCTTCGACATGCAGGTTGGAGATGAAGGAGCCCAAATCGAACCCAACCTGACGGCGCTCGAGGTCGACTCGTCCGCCCGCTGGCTTGCTGCGACCGGGACCATGACCGGCAAGGGGCGTGGCAAGGCGGGCCGCATCGAGAGCGCCATGAAAGACGCGCTCGGCATGTTGGGCGAGGCACCCGGTGTTGACGAATTCATCTCGCTCGAGATCATGCTCGAAGCCATCGCCACGGACGCCTACGACTCGGTGGTCTTCGACACCGCGCCCACCGGCCACACCCTGCGCCTGCTGACTCTGCCCGGGATGCTGGACGGCTGGATCGGAAAGCTGCTCGTTTTTAAAAGCGCTTTTTCCAAGATCGGGCGCGTCGTACGCAAGTTGGTTCCCGGGGGCTCCGGGGACGCGGCCGGGGATGTCGGCCGCGACCTGTTCTCGACCCGCGAGCGGCTAACGCAGGCGCGCGATCTGATCAGCGACGCCAGCCGGACGCTCTTCGCGCTGGTCACGATTCCCGAGGCCATGGCGGTGCTCGAGACGACCCGCACGCTCGGGGAACTTGCGCGGCACGGCATTCCGGTAAGTGTGGTGATCGTCAACCAGATCCAGCCCGAATCGCAGACCTGCCCGCACTGCCGTGCTCGGCGCGAGATACACATGCGGGAAATCGACAGACTGGAGGAACTCGCCGGAAACGTCCCGCGGCGCCTGGTCGAGTCGCTGCCGCGCGTGATCCGCGGTTCGGACGAACTGGCAGCGCTGGGGCAGGCGCTGTGGAGAAAAATTTGAAGTCGCCGGCCGTATCGTCTATTGTCTGCACCCATGAACGATGACACGCCAATGAGCGAACCCGAAGTCACCTTCGAAGATCTCGAGATACCCGAAAACATCATCGCCGGCTTGCGCGATCTTGGCTATGCGTATCCGCTCGAGGTCCAGTGCGTGGCCATTTCTCCCATTCGCGCCGGAAGGCACGTCAGCCTGCGCTCGAAGACCGGCAGCGGCAAAACGGCCGCTTTCGGGATTCCGTTGCTCGAGAAACTCGGTTCGCAAACCGACGGGTCGCGACAGCCGCGCCTGCTGGTGCTGGCTCCCACCCGTGAGCTGGCCGCCCAGATCGCTACCGAGCTTGCCGCCATCGGGCGCCATCGCGGCATCCGGGTACTGGCCGTCTACGGCGGGGCTCCCATCGGCGCACAGATCAAAGCCCTCAAGGACGGAGTCGATGTCGTCAGCGGCACGCCGGGCAGGTTGCTCGACCTTTCCCGGCGGGGCGTGCTTCATCTCGACGGTTTCGAGATGGTGGTGCTGGACGAGGCCGACGAGATGCTCTCGATGGGGTTCTACGAGGATGTCAGCGGCCTGATGGACGGCTGCAAGAACAACAGGCAGGTGATCATCCTCTCGGCCAGCCTCGAAAAAGAAACCGCCGCCCTGATCGATCGCTATACGCAAGACGTGGTGCGCATCGACTTGTCGGTGGACAAGCTCTCGGTCGAGGGCATCACCAACGCCTATTACGTGACCGGAGACGAACTGCCCAGGCACCACTACCTGCTGCACGTTCTGGCGGTTGAGCAGCCCTCTTCGGCGATAGTCTTCGTCAACACGCGCAAGGATGCGTCGCTGATAGCAACCCAGATGGCCCGTGAGGGGCTGCAGGCAGAGATGATCTCGGGCCAGCTTCCCCAGTCCGAGCGCGAGCGCGTCATGGCCGCCATACGCGCGGGCGAGCTGCGCTTTTTAGTGGCCACCGATCTGGCCGCCCGCGGGATAGACATCAGCGATCTGAGCCATGTGATCAACTACTCGCTGCCCGAGGATCCGGCCATTTTTCTTCACCGTGTCGGCCGTACCGGCCGCGTGGATAAAGAGGGCACCGCCATTAGCCTGGTAAGCGGTCGCCGCCTGCGAACCCTGGGCCTCCTTGAGCGCCAGTTCGGGATCAAGTTCGAGGAGCGCGAGTTCCCGTCCGCCGAAAGAATGGTCGAGGGCCGTAACACGGCGCAGATCGCGGGTCTCATTGAAGCGGCCGAAGCCGCTATCTGTGATGGCTACCTGGCGCAGGCGCGCGCGGTTCTGGAGCACGACAACGTAGTGCAGATCACCGCCTACTTGCTCAAGCGCAACGCCGACCAGGTGCACGACGAGCAACGCCCGCGGGCCAATATACCTTCGCCGAGAAATGGGGCGCCGCGGGGTCCGAAACGGGGCCGGGGGCAGGGGCCGCGCCGGGGCGGTAAGAGATAGACTTCTAATTATTGCATAATCTGTAAAAATATATTGACAGATGGCACTCTGTATGCTTGATGTCTGCAATAATATGTTTTATTAATGCAGTTCACGCTAATTGTGGAGGACGCTATGAAGAAGGCTTCTCGGCGAGCGGTGATCGAGCGCCTCGATAAGGACGAGGTGCGTTTCCTGCGCCTGCAGTTCACCGACATCATGGGTATCAACAAGAATGTCGAGGTGCCCGAGTCGGAGTTCGGAAAAGCTGTTGACGGGCAGATCCTTTTCGACGGCTCGTCGGTGCAGGGCTTCGCCCGCATCGAGGAGTCGGACATGTTGCTTAAGCCCGACCTGTCCACCTACAAGCTTTTCCCCTGGAAGGAACAGACCGGCAACGTGGCCCGGTTGATCTGCGACATTTGCGAGCCGGACGGCGCGCCCTTCGACGGCTGCCCGCGATCGGTGCTCAGGCGGGTGTGTGAGAAAGCCGGCCGTATGGGGTACGTCATGCACGCCGGACCGGAGCCCGAGTTCTTCTTGTTTCTGAGCAAACCAAACGGCGAGCCCTCGGTCGAGACCCATGACCACGGCGGTTATTTCGACATGGCGCCGATCGACCGCGGCGAGGACGCGCGGCGGGCCATAGTCGTGGCTTTGAAGGCGCTCGACTTCGCCGTCGAGGCCTCGCACCACGAGGTGGCGCCGGCCCAGCATGAAATCGACTTCCAGCACCGCCCGGCCATGGAGACCGCCGACAACATCGCAACCTTCAGGTTCGTGGTACGCAAGGTAGCCCTCGATTTCGGGCTGCACGCCACCTTCATGCCCAAGCCGATCTTCGGTATCAACGGCAGCGGCATGCACGTGCACCAGTCGCTTTACAAAAACGGTCAGAACGCTTTTTTCGCAAAATCCGCCCCGGACGGCCTTTCGAAAATAGCCCGCGGCTACATCGCCGGTTTGCTGACGCACGCGCGCGAGTTCTGTGCCGTGACTAATCCCCTGGTGAACTCGTTCAAGCGCCTGGTTCCCGGCTACGAGGCGCCGACACACATCGCCTGGTCGGAGCGCAACCGCAGCCCGTTGGCCCGGGTGCCGGCGCGGCGGGGAGCGGGCACCCGTGTCGAGATGCGCATGCCCGACCCGGCCTGCAACCCCTACCTGGCCACGGCGGTCATGCTGGCCGCCGGCCTCGACGGCGTCGAAAGGCGTCTCGATCCCGGACCGCCTGTCAACAAGAACATCTTCACCATGAGCTACCGCGAGCGCAGGCGTTTGAAGATCGACTCGCTGCCCGACAACCTGGGCCAGGCGGTGGGGATCATGTCCAAGAGCAAGTTCGTCCGCGAGGTTCTAGGGGAACATATCTTCTCGCACTTCGTCGAGGCAAAGAAGAATGAATGGGCGGAATATATCGCCCTGGTGCACGACTGGGAGGTCGAGCGCTACCTGGCGAAGTACTGAGGCCTATTTTTTGACATGATGCTTCTTGGCGCGCTTGCCCTTGATGGGCATCATCATCTCTGAGACATATTGCTCGGGCGGTGTGGTTCCGGGCACACTATAGGCGATCTGGCCGATGGGACCCGCGGCCTTGAGCTTCCTCTTCTTGGCTTCCTTGATCAAAAGCTTCATCAGCTGAGGCGATTTCTTGTTGTAGTCGCCGATGCCGTATGCCGAAAGCACCTGCATGGGTTTCATGCCCTTGACGGTGAAGGCGCCTTTCTTGCTGGGCTTCTTGGGCGCGGGGGCCGCCACCGGGCAGCAGACGTCGGTGACGAAGCGCTTGGCCTTTTTCACACGTGGCGGACCCTTGAGGTAGACCATCATCGGCGGGCCCATCGGCGTCAGTTTCTGCTCCTGCATGAACTTGATCAGCTTGTCCATGGTGGCCTTCATTCCTGTGTAGGGGCCCTTCATCGTGAAGCAGGCGATCGTTCCGCCCGGAATCTGTCTTTCGGCGATGGTGCCGTCCTTAACCTGCTCGGGTTTCGCGAACTTCTCGTCGGCCACGGCCGAGCACTCGACCTCGATGCACTTCTCGTCCATGTAAGGCTTGCCGCCGAAAGTAGTCTTGGATGCGCCGGGCATCTTGACTTCACAGAAATCCTTGTAGTCCGAGAACTCGAAGACATACTCGCCCTCCTGGCCCATATGCTTTCCCTTGCATGAACCGCCGACCACCAGGTGGGTTTCAGGATCGAAAAGTAGCTTGCCGTCGATTCCCAAGGCCGTGTTCGCAACAGCCAGGCTGTCAAGTTCGCGATCACCCTGTTTGACCTTGCCGGCCGTAAGCTGCCAGTTCTTTTCGGTGAGAGGCCAGAGCATCAGCGCCTTGTCGAAGGCCATCATCTGGCGGTTATTCTCCTGTTCTTCTTTCATGCAGGGCATTACCACCGGGCCGCTCTTCGTCCAGCAATCCTGCAGCCCGAACATCATCGTCATCTCCTCGCCGCCGGGCATAGCCACTTCCATGCGCATCTTGTCACCCGGGCGGACGAAGCTTTTGGCCGTGTAAGGCATGCCCATGTAAGTACCGCTGGTTTTCATTGTCATGTCGCTAATGGCTTTGAGTTTCAGAAGGCCGCCCCGGGCGGCGATGGCCGCATCGAGCAGCTTGTGGGCCGGATCTTCCTGCTTGGCCGCGGGGGCAGGCTTGGCCGCCGCCGGCTTTGCCGCAGGTGCCTTGTTCTCGACCTTGGCAGGTGCGGCGGGCTCTTGCTCTTTCTTGTCGCAGCCGACTGCCGCCATACCGATTGACAGGAATACTACCCACCCGATTCTCATTCCTTTCATGTCTTCCTCCTTAACGGTTTGATACCGGCGTATCGCTTTGAGCCGAATATGTCAATCCCCCCAGAGGCCCTGGATCTCCCACCCTGGCTCCAGGACGCACCCGATCTTGGCCACTGGGCCGCGGCTCCGATGCCTGCCGGGCCTCATGTTCTCCCTCGGCCGCGGATTTGCGCGTCCTGACTGGTTGTGGACGA
>Ga0307380_10002095_pt1 | contig 28582 bp, 27 predicted proteins | sample UN3MG_FD_202239 | JGI IMG/M metagenome (GOLD analysis project Ga0307380, IMG submission 202239) | Soil microbial communities from Risofladan, Vaasa, Finland - UN-3 | ecosystem: Environmental > Terrestrial > Soil > Coastal area > Acid sulfate soil | place: Finland: Risofladan, Vaasa | collected... | reverse complement strand
CACCTTCCGTATTACTATCTTCCGGTCTTCATCTAAAGTTAAACACGATTGCTAACTTATTATTGAATTATTACCTTGACTCTGAACAGGAAACTCTAGTAGAATCGTATTGTAGTAAAAAATTTGGCGATAGGAGGGAATTATGAGACACATAGTATTTTCATCATTACTCTTTTTTGCAATTGCCGTATGTTTATCTATTATCAACTCTAGCCCGGATTATGCAGCAGCAGATGAGTCTTTAGACGGTAAATCTTTTCAAGTCAAAATTACAGAGTACGGTAAAGGCGGTCAACCTACTGATGACGTGTTAATTTTTAAGGATGGAACATTCTTCTCTACTGATTGCGAACAGTACGGCTTTGGTTCGGCACAATATGAATCAGTGTCAAAAGGCGGCGCTACTTTATTTGAGGCCACGGCTAAAAGCAAGACAGATGGAATAACTGAGTGGGAAGGAAAAGTTCAAGGTGACAGCATTACCGGAAACTTTATGTGGTCAAAAAAGGATCAAGAACCAATTATGTACACCTATGCCGGCAGTTTAAAAAAATAGACCCTATTCTTAAATAATGATTCAGGAATATAAAGGGAGTTACGGCTCCCTTTTTTTCGTTAAGTTAATGGTGCCGAAGGCGGGAGTCGAACCCGCACGCCCGAAGGCACAGCCCCCTCAAGACTGCGTGTCTGCCAATTCCACCACTTCGGCACTGATGCACATTAACGAGTTGCAATATGCGTGCTGAGGTTTAGAAACAAAACAAGTCCTTAGTCTTAGTAGTTAAAGATATCCGCTAAGATTGGCAGTAAGGCCTGTATAAATTAGCATACGGGTGCTGAATTTCAAGATGGTCGACTAACAAATTATGCGCCGTATTTCTGAAGTCTTCCCGCATGGGCAAGAACAAGTGTCATAAGATCTGTAGCTCTAAAAGTTCCAAGCTCACCTTTAAGGCAATCAGACTCGCCAAACCCTTGGGCTCCTTCGGCTCTTACATTCTTTGCATTTATGAGTATGGGTACAGGATGCCAGCTGTGAGCTTTCATGCTTGCAGGAGTTGAATGATCACCTGTTACAACTATAACATCAGGATTTAGCTCTAGAATATCCGGAACGAAACTGTCGAACTCCTCGATCACGCCGACCTTGCCCTGAAAATTTCCGTCCTCACCGTAGCTGTCAGTCTTCTTAACGTGGAAATAGAAGAAGTCATGTTTATCAAAATCTCTTTTTAACGTATCAATTTCAGCTTTTATAGAAGAGTCCTCTACTTCTAGCACTTCCATTCCAACAAGCTTGGCCACACCGCGGTACATGGGGTAAGTTGCTATACAAGCAGCGTTGAGACCGTAGGCTTCTGAGTAAGAGGTGAGATTAGGATGAGTCGCAATGCCTCTTAACAAGAGATAATTTGCCCTTTCTTCATCCCTTATAATTTCGGCAACCTGGTCGACAAATTTTGCTATTACTTTCGCAACCTTGTCCGCTTCAGGATTATCCCCAGTGGCAATAATCGGGCTCTTGCCCTCAGCTTGAGGATCGGTATCGTGAATACTATCCCCTCCTTCGCCAATTGGTTCGGGGAAAGAAAGCACAATTGCTGAGCGGTGCTCCATGCCTGAGGTCATATTGACCTTCACACCGTCTATCTCTTTTATTTTCTCGGTAATCCTGGATACGATTCTGATATTCTCCTGGGTAGGAATACGCCCTGCCCTACGGTCAGTAATTATCGGAGTATCTCCTTCATATTTAACCGTTGCAAAGTTGCCTCTTATCGCAAGGTCGTTCGGGGTTAGATACAACCCAAGACCTAGCGCTTCGAGCACCCCTCGCCCAATTTCGTATTTAAGAGGGTCGTAGCCAAATAAGCCAAGATGAGCAGCACCGCTGCCCGGTGTAATACCATAAGCCACAGGCAAGTGCTGACCACATGCGCTGTTTTGGGCTAGCGCGTCAAGATTCGGCGTATTAGCAGCCTCAAGCTCTGTCTTACCGCTCTGAGGCAGCCCCCCTACTCCGTCTAAAACTACAAACACAATTTTTGTATCGTTTTTTTGAAGTAACTTTTTTATAACTCCCTGCATTATCTCACCCCCGTATATTATGAAGAATTAAAATTGTCCCCGTAGTTTTAAGCAGAATCAAGTTATGCTTGATCCAACTCCACCTCCATACCGTCGTAAGCTGGGACTATGTTGTCCGGAAGCTCGCTCAATAGGGTATCGTATTCGACCTCATGCCCCATATGTGTGAATACTGTAAGCTTCGGATTTAATTTCTGAGCCATTTCAACTGCCTGATCTATGTTAAAATGCGCCGGGTGCTCTCTGTATCTGAGAGCGCTTAAGATTAATAGATCTAGTCCCTTTAACTTGTCCAAGGATTCAGGAGGTATACCGCTGCAATCTGTTAGATAGGCGAAATTACCAATTCGATAACCTAAAATCATCCAATTAGCATGATTTATCTCAACAGGAATTATACTTATCCCGTCAAAATCAAAATTGTTTTCTACCACGTTTAATTCCAATTTGGGCTTACCGCCTGAAGAGTAAACTCCATCAAATATGTATCCAAAGTTATTTTTCAGATTGTTAATAGTTAATGCGTTCCCGTAGCACGGGATTACCATATCGTTAACAAAATTAAATGTCCTAAGCTCATCAATACCGTGCGTGTGATCTGCATGTGAATGTGTATATAGCACTGCATCAAGTCTTGTAATATTGTGTCTAAGCGCTTGAAACCTCAGATCTGTTGAGCTATCAATTAGAATATTTTTGCCCTGAGACTCTATAAACACAGAACACCGGGTCCTTTTGTTCTTTGGATTATCCGAAGCGCATACAGAGCATTGGCAACCGATTATTGGAACACCGGTAGATGTAGCGCAACCAAGTAGAGTTACCTTCATTTAGACAAATTTAGCATTAAGTTATAATCATTTCAAAAAATAATCCCCAACTTAGTATAATTTGGCATCTGAAATGTTAAAGTAGATTATAAAATAATGTTTACAAATTACTACAAGAATAGTATAATTATATCACTAAGGTGACTAAAAGAACTGTAACTTTCTTAATAATTTCGTCTCTAATAGCACTATTTTCCTCTATTAATACCTCATTTGGTGAAGATAGAGGTGAGAAACTCTACGTCCAAACCTTTGATCTTTATAAAAGCCTTACCGTAAACAAAGATAAATCACAAAACAAAGAAATTTGGGAAACAATTGCGCGAGCTTTCTACAGTATAGACAAGGATTATCCTAACAGCCCCAAGGCTCCTAATTCGCTATTTCTCTCAGGCAAAATGTATGAGGAAATGGGAGAGAGGTTTAATTCACAAAAAGATTTTGATATGTCTGTTGGAATATCCAGAAAATTTGTAAGGAAATATCCTGATAGCAACCTAGCTGATGACGCTCAGTTAAGAGTCGCAAGAATAGTTGAGAGACAGAGCAAATCAGATGCCTATATTGAATATGACAAACTTATAACAGAGTTTCCAAATAGCGACATGAGAACAATCGCTCAAAACAAAAAACAGGAATTAGCACCGTTTAAACCGGCCAGTAAACCTGTTTACAAAGCTAAGGATACAAACGCCTCTAGTCCATCAACAAGCGGGCTTACTAAAGTAAGTCAAATACGCCATTGGTCCACTGACGATTACACAAGAGTTGTTATCCACTTAGACAAAAATGCGTCTTATACATCCAGGTTATTAAAACCAGACCCGGCACAGGGAACGCCACCAAGGCTTTTTGTAGATATACAAGGGGCTACAGTTGACAAGAACTTATACATTGAACCGATAAAAGAAGGCTTACTCGATCAAATCAAGTTTGCTAGAAATACTAAAGATACCGTGCGCGTTGTGCTCTATATAAATAGCTTTGATGATTATAAGGTTTTTGAATTGAAGGACCCTCCCAGGATAGTGATGGATATTGAGGGAAGCGGGAAGAAAGCAGGCGGATATTATGCAAGCGAGAAAGACACAGAAACTTATGAGTATATATCAGGGATGCCTGAAGATGAGGTATCTTCCCTTTCTGAAGCTCTAGGACTGAAAATACGTACAGTGGTTATTGACGCCGGACATGGTGGTCATGACCCCGGCGCTATAGGTCCTACCGGGCTTAAAGAAAAAGATGTAAATTTAAGAATTGCAAAAGCGCTTAAAAAGAAATTAGACACTGATGGAAAGAAGTTTGGAATAACAAAAGTTTATTTGACTAGAGACACTGATAAGTTCATACCGCTAGAAGAAAGAACTGGTATCGCTAAAAAATTAGGAGCAGACCTGTTTATATCGATCCACTGTAACGCAGCTCGGAGCAAGCAAGCATATGGAATAGAAACTTATATCCTAAGTGTAACCAATGACAAGGCTGCACTTGCAGTTGCCGCGAGAGAGAATGCCAGCACTATTATATCCAGAAGTGAGATGGACAAAGTTCTTAAGCAATATCTACTTGGAGCAAAGATTGAAGAATCCCAGCGTTTTGCGAATCACGTACAAAGCTCTGTCGTGAACAACGTTTCTACCAAATACCCTCCGGTAAAAAACAAAGGAGTTAAGAAGGCTCCATTTATTGTGCTTATTGGAGCAGACATACCAAGCATCCTGGTAGAAACATCTTTCATAACTAACCCAAGGGACGAAAAAAGATTAAATAGCAGCGATTACATAAATAAGATTGCAGATGGTATTTTTGTAGGCGTTCAAAAATTCTCAACTGAGATGCAAACAGCATCTATTCAATAATTCTATTTTATTCCAAGTTATTATAATTTCGTATTTATTCTATATATAGAAACAAGAAGTATCATTCTTAAAGCTAAAAATCCGTAACCAAACATGTTATTATTTCCTTTTATCAACATGCTAAATATTAATACTCCGGGACTGACAAACAACTTATGAGCAAAAATGCAGATATAGCTAATATTTTTGAGCAGATGGCGGTGATGCTTAGCATTTTGGACGATAATCCATTTAAAATTAGGGCATATAAGAAAGCTGCGGTCAACATACTGGAGCTTAACGAAGATATAGAAGACAGAGTAAGCCAAGACGATGTAACCGATATACCCGGGGTGGGAAAAGACCTTGCAAATAAGGTTAAAGAATATGTAGAAACCGGGGAAATTAAGGAATTCGACAAACTCCAGGAACAAGTACCTCTTGAAATGACTGAGCTTCTGGGAATATTGGGTCTTGGACCAAAAACTCTAGCTCTACTTTATAGAGAACTCCATGTAAGAGGACTTGAAGATTTAGAGAAAGTACTTGATAGTGATGAAGTTCTTAAATTCAAAGGACTCGGACAAAAAAAGGTAGATGAAATTAAAAGAGGCATACCACTTCTTAAAGAAAAAAGAGACAGGACTCACCTAGGCAAAGCTCTACCGCTAGCAGAAGCAATAAAGAAGGAAGTAGAAGGTATAAAAGGCACCGAAGGAACTATAATAGCAGGCTCTATCAGAAGAATGAGGGAGACAATTAAGGATATAGATATACTTACGATTTCTGATAACACAGAGAGGACGGTAAAGGAATTTACTGAGCTTCCATTCGTAAAGGAGGTGCTGGCTTCAGGAAGTACAAAAGGAAGTGTAATTACCAAAAACGGAATACAAGTGGACCTCCGTGTTGTTGGGCCAGAATCCTACGGAGGGGCGCTTCAGTATTTCTCAGGCTCTCAAGCGCATAACGTTAAGCTGAGATCCATTGCCTCTAAAAATGGACTCCGAATAAATGAATACGGCATTTTCAAAGGTGAGGATAAAATTGCCGGAGAAACAGAGAGGGAGATGTACGGCACTCTAGACCTGCCATTCATCCCCCCTGAGTTGAGAGAAGACAGGGGTGAGATAGAAGCAGCAATGCAGGGTAATCTCCCCGATCTCATTGAGCTTGGAGATATAAAGGGCGATCTCCACATGCACACAACCTGGAGCGACGGTAAAGCGTCAATTCAGGAAATGGCGGAGAGTGCTATGGCGTTAGGATATGAATATGTAGCCATAACCGACCACTCCCCCTCTTCAACTATCGCAAACGGGCTATCCATAGAAAGGCTTCAAGAAAAGAGAGAAGAATTAATAGTAGTGAATAAGAAAATGAAGGGCATTAATATACTCATGGGCTCTGAAGTGGATATAAAAACTGACGGCACTCTTGATTATCCTGATGAGGTTTTAAAGGAATTGGACGTAGTAATAGCATCTGTTCATAGCGGATTTAAAATGGACAGGGATACGATTACCAAAAGAATATTAAAAGCGCTTGAGAACCCTTATGTCCATGCTCTCGGGCACCCCACAGGAAGACTAATTAACCAACGCGAGCCCTATGACGTTGATATAGATCAGCTAATAGAAGCAGCACTCAAATATGATAAGGTTCTAGAAGTGAATTCATCTTATTTAAGACTTGATCTCAAAGACCTCCATGTAAAAAAAGCAGTTGAAGCAGGTGTGAAGATTATTATCTCCACTGACGCTCATAGACCAGAAGAACTGCTTCAGATGCGTTATGGAGTTGGTACAGCTAGAAGAGGATGGGTTCAGAAAAAGGATGTTTTAAACGCTTTAGAATTTGACGAGCTTAATGAATGGCTAAAGAGCAAGAAATAGAAATTCACTAAAACAATTCAGGAACAATTATTTATGTCTTCCACAAACAAACAAATTTCAATATCCCAGGCAAATAAACGAGTTGAGGAACTTTCAAAAGAGCTTGAGCACCATAATTACCTTTACTATATCAAAAACAGCCCTGAAATATCTGATTATGAATTTGACACTTTATTAAACGAGCTTAAACGGATTGAAGCACTTTACCCAGAGCTAGTTAAACCTGACTCACCTACACAGCGCGTGGGTGGTACCGTGGCAGAGGGTTTTAATTCTGTCCCCCACCGAGTGCCTATGATGAGTATCGATAATATTTCAGACGAAGAAGGAGCTTATGATTTTAACGGGCGGGTAAAACGTATTCTGGAAATCACAGGCGATATCGAGTACATAGCAGAACCCAAATTTGATGGAGTATCAGCCTCTTTAACTTACGAAAAAGGGTTGTTAATTCAAGGCGCCACACGTGGGAATGGGCGAATGGGTGAGGAAATCACCGCAAACCTAAGAACAATTAATACAATCCCTCTAAGGCTTAAGCGCTCAAAAAATATCCCGGACATAATAGAGATTAGAGGCGAGGTTTTATATCCGATTGAAGCTTTTAAAGCACTAAACAAAGAGTTGTCTGATGAAGGTGAGCCGGTTTTTGCAAATCCAAGAAATGCTGCTTCCGGAGCAGTAAGGCAACTTGATTCCTCAGTTACAGCAAACCGTCCTCTAGATTTCTACGCATGGGGCGTTGGTGACGTAGTTGGCTTTGAGATCAAATTTGAGGAGGAAATAGTTGAAGCTCTGAGATCATGGGGCTTTAAAGTCGAAGACCATATTATGAAGTGTGCGAATATTGAAGAGGCCATTTCGTATCAAAAAGAAATTGAATCAGCAAGAGACAACCTCCCATATGAAGCCGATGGGATAGTGCTTAAAGTAAACAGAAAGGATTACCAAAGAGAGCTTGGAGCAACCGCAAAACACCCAAGGTGGACTATTGCATATAAATTTAAAGCTAGACAGGCAACTACTGTTATTAATGGTATAACGGTGCAAGTTGGGAGAGTCGGGCTCCTTACCCCCGTTGCCGAGCTTGAGCCGGTTAATATCTCAGGAATTACTATTAAGCGGGCTTCTCTACATACGGACGACATAATAAAAGACCGGGATATAAGAATTGGAGATACGGTTCTTATTCAAAGAGCAGGAGATGTTATACCTGAAGTGGTGATGCCGATCATTGAAAAAAGAACGGGTAATGAAAAAGTGTTCTTAATGCCTGAGAACTGTCCTTCTTGCCAAACACCGGTAGAAAAAGAAGGCTCTTATTATTATTGTCCCAACCTGTCCTGTCATGCACAGTTAAAAGGCCGCATAAAACACTTAGCCTCAAGAAAGGCTTTTGACATCGAAGGGCTTGGAGAAAAGATAGTAGAGCAGCTATTGGAAGTAGGATTGATTAAAGATATGGCTGACATTTTTTACTTAAAAAAAGGGGATATAATCCCCCTTGAAAGGTTTGCAGAAAAATCGGCAGCTAACCTTGAAGACGAAATTGCAAAGAGTAAAAAAGTCACTTTTGACCGTTTTATAAACGCCCTAAGCATACGACATGTAGGAGAGCGTGTAGCTCAAATACTGTCTCAGAACTTCACAAGCATTGAGGATCTAATGAGCGCAACACAACAATCGCTAGTTAATATCCACACTGTTGGGGATGAAATAGCAAAAAGCATAGTGCACTTTTTTGAATTGGATAGCAACAGGGAATTAGTTGCTAAAATGCTTGATTCCGGAATAGAAATTCAACATAGCGAGAAAACTGAGATCAGCGATAATTTTGCCGGGCAAAGTTTTGTTTTCACGGGCGCGCTACAAACTATGACCAGGGATGAGGCTCAAAGTTTGGCACAAAGCCACGGTGGGCGCGCAACTTTATCTGTGACCAAGAAAACGAGTTATGTGGTTGTAGGAAAAGATCCGGGATCTAAATATGATAAGGCAATCTCTTTAGGTGTAGAAATCTTGACTGAAGATGAATTCCTGAAGCTAGTTAATTCTGATTAGATTTTTTATCTGATATCTGACATCTGATTAATTTGAGGTTCTCTGTCTGATTATCTCATAAACTAATATTCCGGCAGCAACAGAGGCGTTTAATGAAGAAACTTTCCCGCTCTGGGGTATCGATACCAGAAAATCGCATTCACTTTTTATATTATTACCTAGCCCCTTCCCTTCATTGCCAATAACAAGCGCAATATCAAGATTCTTAAAATCTTCTTGGTGAACAGACGTCGAGGATGAAGAATCAGCTCCAACTATCCAAACACCGCCTTTTTTTAAGTCTCTTATAACATTGGCCAGGTTTACCACTCTTGAAACCGGCATGTAACTTACTGCACCTGAGGAAGCCTTAACTACTGCAGGGGTAACTGACGCCGCCCTATCCTTTGGAATTACCACTCCATGCGCGCCCAGCACATCTGCGGTTCTAATTATAGCCCCTAGATTTTGAGGGTCTTCCAGATGATCTAAAATTATTAAAAGGAGCTTATCTCCTTTTTCTTTCGTCCTAGAAACAATGTCAGCTAAATTGTGATATTCGTAGTCTTTTATACGAGCCGCTATACCTTGGTGAGAATGGGTATCACATAATTCAGACAGGCTTTCTTTAGTAAGGCTTGAAGTTCTTATCCCCCTACTCTTGGCGGTCTTGAGAATTTCTGAAGCTTCATTACTCTTATCATTTCTTGAAATATATAACTCTTCTATCTCCGAAGAAGGATTTGAGAGTAGTTCAATGATGGGGTTTTTCCCGTAGATGATCAAATTAGATATTCCCTTTTATTATTAGTTGACTCTATGCTCTAATTTTGAGACTGAGTTTCAGGACTTTGTGGATCAAATTCCCCGTTCGCCTGGTTTATCTTCAATATGATATTATCCTTGATCCACTTATTATCCCACCACTCAACGGGCCTAACAGCTACACCGTTTACATATATGCCGTAATGTAGATGATCCCCGGCTGCAAGCCCAGTTTCCCCGGTTCTGCCGATGATATCATTTTTAGCCACGTGATCGCCTACTTTTACATCTATTGTACTCATATGGCCATAAAGCGTTAGAATGCCCATACCATGATCTATCATTACAGCGTTACCGTATATGCCCAATTCATCAGTATAGACTATTATACCGTCGTTAGCGGCTTCTATAGGGTAGCGCTTAGTTACTGCCAAGTCATAGCCAAGGTGAAACTGATGATCTATAGGTTCTTCATTTAGAATATAAGTTCTTTCATCGGCAAAGTTGGCCTCGACTTTCGAATTGGATAGCTGATGAAAAGCTCCCTTCCACAGCATCTCACTATTTGACTTAGTCCCTACTTTTTTTATAGTTGCGTCATTTTTCTTTCGCATTTCATTATTTACTTTGAGAAAAATCTCTTTGTGACTTGAACCGGAGCTATCTTCTTCCATTAAAGGAACCATAATATTTTCTACAAAATTTTCACTTATATTTATATTACTTTTTCGGTAGTTGATGTCTTTTAGCCTATAAAAAAGACCTGAAGTTTTCTCATTACCGGCTTGATCCTGTGCAATTAAAATAATATTTTCCCCGGGTTCTACGTCATGGGGGTAAGCGAAAAATGCCATATGTACATCTTCGTCTTTAAAACCGGCCTTATAGCCAGGGAAGAAATAATCACCTATAGAAACGCCGCTATTTACCGTATCGGGAGATACTTTATAGACAACAAGTCCAGATCCGCCGTGATTGATGTATTGATCTGTACTTATAATATCAAGCTTGGGTGGAACTAGGTCCAGGGTTACTTTTTTATTTACTTTCGTTTTATTACCTGAGAATATTTTAAGTCTAGATCTGTCCTCAGCGCTGACCCTGAGCTCAGCAGCCCCGCCTTTTACCCCTAGTTTTTTAGGATCAAGTTTGACGGTGATTTTATCGCCTTTTATACCTTCAGGATAGTTTTTATTGACTAATATGGACTCCCCATGATCCCCTACTAGAATTACAGTTACATTCTTAAGCCCCTTACCTTTATCAAGGACATCAATATCAAATGGGCGTGTGCCGATATTCTCAGACTGGAGATTGATATCTACCTCTGGAGAGGACCACTCAATCTCCGGATAGGCATAAATGAATCCGCCAACTATCAGGATTAATAAAACTATATAGAAGAATTTCTTCATAACTTAGTGTTCACTCCTTTTCATCTAGAATTTTATGTGATTATTAGAAGAAATTAATAATCTCTCTCCCGTAATCTGGGAAATAACGCGAGATAACAGAAATATTAAAACTACTTAGTATTGATTCTTTGGATTCTCTTTCTAGCAAAAACTCAAATGAGCAATGTATGAACTCTTCAGGAGAGACTTTACCATCGGTCAGACTTTGATATTCATCTTTACTTATTTCCACTTTATGAGTTGTTTGGGAATCCCCTTCAATCACTTGTACTCTAAATACAAGCAGCTCATCATTTGAATCAAGACTCTGAACAACTATATTTGTCATTATCTACCAACTTTGATTGTTATTTGGAAATATTATAACCTAGAATAATTGACCGGAAGCAAGTTTTTATTGAAGATCAATGGAAATTAAAAAATTCGATAGAGAAATTGATGATGTTGGTATTGTAGCCGATCTAATTCTAAGAGCATATAGTGAAGGTGGGCAAAATATCTCTTATGATGAAAATTCGAAACAAATAGTGCGGAATTTTGTACAAATCGGGAACAATTTCATAGGTTATGAAAATATTTATCTATGTTTCACAGACAATATTATTGCCGGTCTGATAATAGGATACGCTGGAAAATCATATAGCAAAATCAAGACATTGCTCGATCTATTATTCAAATTACGACTGACTCAAATTCTAAACTACCTAATAATTAGCTCTGAATTATTCGACACCGCATATACGCCTTACTTAGAAGAAGATGATTTTTATATCAACGTAATAGTTGTGGATGAACAATATAGGAACCAAGGAATCGGCACTTTGCTGCTAAATCATGCTGTTGAGATAGCAAGAGAAAAAGAGTGCAAGAAAATAGTCCTAGACGTTGATAAAGATAATGAGATCGCTCAATCACTGTATAAGAAATTTGGCTTCATTTGCCTAAAAGAAAAGCCTCAGAATAAAATCAGCTCTCACAGTGATAATTTCAAAACTATGCAGTACAACATAAAGGGGTTTGCTAATGGCTGATTTTAAGAATGAATTTAGCTGGTCGTACTCAAGAGATAACCTCTTTAAGGAATGTAAAAGAGAGTATTACTATAATTATTACGGCTCTTGGGGCGGCTGGGAGAAAAACAAAGCTGACGATATTACTAGAACGCTGTATGTTCTGAAGAATCTTCAGAACCGTTGGCAGTGGAAGGGCTCAGCAGTTCATGATGAAATCGAAAGGATACTAAAAGAATTAGTTAGTACCGGCAAAGCACCGACGCTTGATAAATCTAAAGCCAGAGTAACCGAGATCATGAGAAACGATTTTAGATCATCCCGGGATGGTTTGTATTGGAACAAAAATGGCAGCCTAAGAAATGAGCCTGGGCTTTTCGAGCATGAATATAAACCTGAGATCCCTGATCAGATATGGAAGAGAAATTATGATGAGGTGATATTGTGTCTGGAAAATTTTTATGAGTCCAGTGTGATTGAAGAGATCTCCGGGCTCCCTAAAGAGGTTGTGTGCTCAATTGAAAGCATGACAGGGGCATATTTTTCTTTTAATACCTCTCTTTATTACGTTAAATTAGATTTGGCATACAGCATAGAGGACACAATCAAAATTTATGATTGGAAGACTGGATCAGGTGTGGCGGATGACCTTCAGTTTTTAATATATGCTCTATATGCGCTTGAAGAGCTTGACTTTGATCTGGATAAAATTAGTGTCACGGAGCTTAATCTCTTTGAAAATTATACTAAAATCTACACATTCACTCCTGAGCAAATAGATTTTGCCACCAATTACATTAACAATAGCATTGAAAGTATGAAGAGCTATCTTAGCAACCCAGAGGAAAACGAAGCGGTTATGAGTAATTTCCCACGAACTGAAGATAGAAAAATTTGTGAATTATGCAAATTTCAGAAGATTTGCTTCGACCTTGAGTAACAAATCTTTCTTTATATAAGCTAACTCTAGATTAACATCAGACAATTATTACAATAATCACCGCATGCATACATTTGACTATGAAATTCATCTGAATTACAGTAAGGAAGATAAGCGTAAAGCAATACATTACATAGTTAACGTAAAATGGCAGAACTAATAAAAAAAATAAATGATTTTCTCACCAGAGACCTTTGGCATCTTGATACAGAACCGCTCAACAGATTCCGGACCTGGCTCATATACCTTCTTAAGTTGATATATGCAACGGTTAGAGGCTTTTCTACAAATGAATTAACTCTTAGATCAATGAGTCTCGTTTATACAACAATTCTTTCGATTGTGCCTCTTTTAGCTTTTAGTATATCTATCCTAAAAGCATTTGGAGTTGTCGAAAACCAGTTAGAACCATTCCTGAATAATTTCCTAGACCCACTCGGAGAAAAAGGGGCTGAAATAACCACTCAGATTTTAGAATTCATAAACAAAATTAATTTTGGTGTCTTGGGTGTAGTTGGTCTTCTCATGCTGATCTATACGTCAGTATCCTTGATTATGAAGATAGAAGACTCTTTGAACCATATATGGAAAATAAAGAAAGGAAGAAGCATCATAAGAAGATTGAGCGACTATATCACTATCTTACTAATAGGCCCGGTACTTATGTTTTCGGCTATAGGATTAACCGCATCTTTTGAAAGTAACGCTATAGTTAAAGAAATAGTATCAATAGAACCTTTCGGAACTCTGGTATTATTTGCTGGCAAGTTAATACCTTACTTATTTGTATTCTTGGTCTTTACATTCATCTATATAGTTATTCCCAATACAAAGGTCAAATTCAAGTCTGCATTTATTGGTGGCGCTATAGCAGGCATAGCCTGGCAAACCACTGGATGGGTCTTTGCCATTTCAGTTGCAAAATCCACCAAGTATGCAGCAATTTATTCCAGCTTGGCAGTATTAATACTGTTTATGATCTGGATCTACGTAAATTGGCTTATTCTACTCATCGGAGCCCAGATTGCGTATTGTCATCAAAACTTAAAAACACTTGATTTAGGCCAAACAATCTTTCAACTTAGCAGTAAAGTAAAGGAAAAAATGGCTTTTCTTGTTATGTATCTAATTGGGTACAACTTTTATCATAATGAAGAAAAATGGACTTTTGATAGCCTAGTAAATCATTTAGGTCTCCCCCAAGAATCGGTTGACACTACTCTTAGTGAGCTCAAAGATAAAAATTTAATACTTGAAGTTGGAGATGATCCGACATTTTATCTTCCTGCTAAAGATATTGAAGTCATCACTTTAGCGGAGATTATAGATGCAGCACGTACGAATAGAGAAACCCCACTTTTAGAAAATAGATATCTCGCAAATCCTGAGATTGATCAAATCACTGAACATGTAGATGATGCAATACACAGTGCGCTGGGGAAAATGACGCTAAAAGATCTCGTACTAAACAAAACAGATCTAGGTTCTTAATGTAATTAGTGATATCAAGAAGATGCTAATTGCATCTTAACCTGCCGTTATCATTCTGTATACCATTGTTACAGTTTTTATATTTAATGCTTGAGTGCTTCCATTTACCGTTATCATTCTTACAATCTGCTTCTAATAAGTTTCCTTCTTTATAAAGGTTTTTACATGATTTTTTATAACTGCCTTTTGGAAAGTTGGAGTTATTACCGCCCCCACAGGTAAGTTTGCCGTTATCATTTTTTATATCTTTATTGCAGTTTTTGTAATTCATTGAGCTCTTATTCCAACCACCATTATTCTTCTTACAATTAGAATACAGTGTACCGCCTTCAACATAAGAATTCTTACACGAGTCTCTGTAACTACCCTTTGGTATTTTTGATCCTCCTCCACCGCCCCCATTACAACTAAGCTCACCATTGTTGTTAGTGATATCACCTTTACAATCTTTATAATTCAGTTTTGTATTATTCCAGGAACCGTTTCGTTTCTCACATTTGGCCTTTAACTCTTTCCCGTCTACTCTTATATCCTTGCACGAGTTCTTATAACTCCCGCTTGGAGGCTGTTTGCCGGGCTTTTGTTTGCATGATAATTTCCCGTTATTATTTGATATATCCCCCTCGCACTGCGCAAATCTTAATGTTGATTTTTCAAATTTGCCGTCTGTCTTTTCACACTGTGCCCATAACACACTACCCGGCATCACCTGAATATCTTTGCACGAATTCTTGTAACTACCGGCGGGAACACCGATTTGTGCACTTACGGGGTCAACATTAGTTAGTATTAGTAAAAAAAGGGCTAATATAGGGACAATCAATAAAAGATACGTTTTAGATATGGTATTCATATTCTATCCTCCTTAGAATGGGTTGATCAGATCGCTCAAAAACTTATAATCACCAAAATTAATATTTAGAACATATTGCCCAGGCTTTCGCTTGAGCCTCACCTGCTTCACGGTTCATGTTGGTACATTCAACATTCCATGCTGCGTTTAAGCTGTCAGGTGCGCTTGTCGTAAGAACTATTTTACTCTCTGTATTTAGAAAGCCAACACACTCCCCTCCCCCGCTAACAAGCACACTTTTCTCGGGACAGGTACTATTTACAGAAACACTCCTACCTGTGGCAAGCTGGACTTGTGGAGACTCTTTAGTAACCGTAATAAGATCATCTCTTCCATAAGATAACCCGGCGCTCAGCAAAATAATTGCAAGCAATAGTAGTGAATATCCTCTTAACATTGTTGCCTCTTAAAAACTTTCCTAGCAATTGAAGATTATCATTGACCTACTCGTTATAGAGTCCGCCGTCACTAGTAGGGTCCTCGGACTTCCCTTTCATCTGCCTCACAGAATCATCATATGAGTCTTTGTAAGCATCACATTTAATCTGGTTATCCGGATAATCTTGCAAGCACTGCTCATAGGCTGATTTATTAGCCTGTTTTTCTTTGAGTGGTCGTTTCCAGCTCATATTACAGGAGGTGATAAATAAGATAGGAATAATTAACAAAATCCATCTGTACATTGTAGACTCCTTTAATCTCTAAGATAATCCATTTCTAAAAGCAGGCACAGCCAATAGAGGAATAGGTGCTCTACGTAAAACCTGCTCTGTGGTGCTTGTTCTAACTACATCCAAAAAGCCCTGGCGTCCTTTGGTTGCCATCACTATTAAGTCAGGACTATTTTCTCTGTTATTTTTTTTGAGCTCTTTGCTGTAACCGTTCATTTTGCACAAACCTATCCGGGTGCCAAATTTGGACCAAGTCTCTATATGAAAGCCTAATATCTTCAGATTTAAAACCACTGTCCAACTCAAAGAGATTAAGCAAGTTAGCTAATTCATTTTTCTTCAAGTCAATTATCTTCTAATTTAAAACGTTATAGCCTCTGCCAACCATACAGTTACGGTATATTTGCTCATAGCCTTTTTCGCTGTCGTATATACCTTTGGCTCCACCAGCTACGCCGCCAATAACAGCGCCATACGCAAGACCTTTAACTGCGTTCCCTGCAATAGCGCCGATCAAGGCACCTGTACCAGTACCAACAGCGCCGCCAACTACGGTGTCTTTAGCAGTGTCTTTCCAACCTGGCGCGCCCTGTTTGGCTATGGCCCTGCATTCAGCCTGATCTCTGTAATATCTATCACCATTTTGAACGCTTCCCTGGTCAATTACCGGAGTATATGTCTGACATCCAAGAACCGCAATAATCGAAAACATTGGTATTATTAATAATAGTTTTTTCAATTTAAAAAACCTCCCTGTTTATGTTTAATTCATGCATAATACGCAAAGACAGTTATAAATAGTTTATGGTGAGACTTCTTCTTCTGCAACTATAACATAATCAGTGCCTATCGGATCGCCAAGCGTATAACCCTGGAGCGCCGTATAATCACCTAGTTTAAAGTCACGAATAGTCAAAACACATTTACTCTTAGCGTTTTCGGGATAACAGGAATATGAGATATTGGAGGCCGCAATCTCATCATTGTCACCTTCTACATTAACTGAGGGAATTAGACCAAAATTATGGACGTCAAATCCACCCTTTTCATTTTTTGATGCAACGAATTGACCAAGAAATTCTGAGTCTCTGGTTGTAAGCGGTTCTGAACCTGCATTTTCAACAGTTATCATCCTTGACTCCTCGTAAATAAATGCGGAGTTACCAAGAGTATTTATTCTGTCTACAATCTGCAGAGTTTTCTTCTGAACCATTTCTCCGTTCTTAGTTATTGTAATAACTCTTGTTACAGGAATATCAAAATCACCTTCTCCTAAATCTAATGCCTGACCATACTGCCATTCTGATTTAACAACTACTCCATCCTTTTCAGCTTGAGTGGCAAGGGTTTTTCCAGCTAATAAGCTGTCATAGAGCTGCCTAAATTCTGCAGTAGACAAACTATCGGCGTGTAAAGCCATTCCACCCACAAACAAAAAGAATGCTAGGGTTAAAGACATTATGAATTTATTCATAACTACCTCCTTTGTTTTATTTTTTAATCCACCTTCTGTAAAACCATTCTAACTATAAAGAATACCCAATTCAAGGGAGTTATGGGGTAATGTTATTGCTTAGTAAGTTTGTGTATAATGAAATTTATGGAACAAGGACCAACTCAGAACATAAAGAATAATCCTGACGACGAAAGAAGAAGATTTATACTGCAGGTTGTACAGCCGGGTCTGGCAGGGTTGATGGATGGCACGGTTTCATCATTGGCACCACTATTTGCAGCAGCTATCGCCACCCAGAATAGTAAAACTGCATTCTTAGTTGGACTAGCAACGGCTTTAGGCGCCGGAATCAGTATGGCATTCTCCGAGGCTTTGTCTGATGATGGGGTAATAAGCGGCCGCGGAAGCCCGTGGATGAGAGGGCTTGTAGAAGGGGCAATGACATTTTTGGGAGCAATTGGTCATGCATTGCCGTTTTTAATAGCGGATTTCAGAACGGCTTTTATAGTTGCGAGTATAGTAGTTGCAATAGAATTGGTAGTGATTGCATATATAAGGAATAAATATATGGACACTCCTTTTTTAAGGGCTGCTTTTCAGATAATAGTAGGCGGGGTAATTGTTCTGGCAGTTGGAATCTTTATAGGAAAATCATGAGTTTAGACTTTTTTGATGACGTTCACGAAATTTTCCCAACACAAAATTAATCATTTTGTCTCGTCTTATATAACCCTTTACATATCGATTATTTAGGTTGTCTACAACTGGAACCCACTTTAAATTGTGGTCTCTCATTGTTGCGGCAACAATGGTGCAGGAATCAACTTCTGTGGCAACAATCGGAGATTCTGTCATAAAATCTGAAACCTTAGTAAAAGGAGTAGCTCCCGATTCAACTGCTCTGAAGATATCAGTGCGTGTCATGATTCCTTTAAGTTTATTTGAGCTATCTATTACACAGCAGAAATCAAGCTCTTCTCCACATAATGTTTTCACTGCGGTTTCAAAGCTATCGTCAGGGCTGAGGCTAATCTCAAGAGGTTTTATAAAAGTAGAAAGCGGTTGATTCTTAAGTATCTCAAAGACTACAGGCAATCTTTGCCACATGTTACCGCTTCGTCTCTTTACAGCATCCGCTAGAAAATCCCTAAATGGTCTGAGTGCGCCCGATATCTGTTCAAAAACCTTTTTGCCCATAACGGTAACTTCAAGCACTGTCCTTGCGCGAACTGCTGAGGTTCTGACCCTGTTGTCAAGCAAAGCCATTTCTCCAAAAAAGTCTCCCTGGCCCAATATAGCCAAAACCTTTTCATCTTCTTTACCGGCATTACGCACAATATCGACTTCACCGGATTCTATAATATAAAAATCATTTGAAGGATCGCCCTCATTAAAAATATAATCCCCCGGCTGGTAATGTGACTTGCAGACTCTTTCTGTAAGATCTGCTTTTGGATGGGCAAGATCGCGGGAATAAAAGATCTCCCAGGCCCAGTCAAAACCGACTTTTAATTGATGTGAAAAACTGGGGAGCTTAAATAGATATACAGATCTCCATAGAAACCATGCGACAAAGCCTGAGATATGAAACCCTAGAAATTCAGCTACTGCGTTATGTCCACCGATCGCGCAGAGCTGACCGAGGGGTTTAAATTTAAAAGGCTTAGTCTCTTTACCTTTTAGAACACGCACAATATTCTCTGCAGCTTGCCGGCCTTGACGCTCTGCAAACTGACCTGTTGGCGGGCTAGGAGTATTATCATAAGAATTATTAATAAGTGCGCAGTCTCCAATTGCCCATACGTTTTGGTGTCCTGAAACTCTCATATCCGGATCTGTCACAAGCCTTCCTTTTTCTTTTGTAGCATCTAGGTTTTGTACAATTGGAGCTGTAGCGTTGCCAACTGTGCATACAATTGTAGCGCCGTTAATAGTTTGCCCGTCCCCGAAACCCACTCCTTCGTGGGTTACGTAAGACACGCGCTTGTTTAGTACCACATTAATCCCGGCCTGCTCCATTTTAACTCTTGTAAAATCTCTGAGCTTTGAACTAACTTCAGGCAACAGCTGGTCTCTTGAATGAACAAGCGTAACTTTGATTTCTTCTTTTGGTATATTTCTAAAAAACTTTCTGGTATCGCGCACCAGATCATTAATTTCTCCCGCGACCTCAACCCCGCTGAACCCACCTCCTACAATAACAAAGGACAAATGCCAGCGTCGCCTGTAAACATCTTCACAAATCTCAGCATTTTCCATCTGCTGCATTACATGGTAGCGTAGAGCCACAGCGTCCCCTACAGTCTTAAGAGGAAACGCATGATCGGACATACCGGGAATTAATCCTAAGTTAACGGATGAGCCACAAGCAATAACAAGGTGGTCATAGACCATTTGACCTCTTTTACCCGCATCACCAAAGTACTCTACAGTGTTATTATTGACATCAATCTTGGTAATATCTTCAGTTCTGCAATAAACACCCGGCAGCATTTGTCTAAGTGGGACAGCTACGGGCTCTGGACTGATTGATGCTCCCACGACTTCAGCCAGTAGCGGCTGGAATACTAAATAGTTTTCGCTGTTGTAAAGAATTATGTCAGCCTCTTCTCTGGAAAGTTGTTTGCGCAAAGTTAAAGCGCACTTAACCCCTGCAAACCCGCCACCAATAATCTTAATTTTCTTTCTGACACCCATAGTTTGTTAAGCTCCGTAGTTGTTAAACTCAGTTATTTAGGATACTACACCGATATTAATATATTATGAAGCATGCATTAAAAGCATATACTGGTTATTTTGCTTGATGAAATGTGCACTATTCTTCGCTAAACAACTTTTGAACGGTCCAGTTACCAGGCCCCACCAATGCAATAAATAGAAATGAAATCAGGTAGAGTACTGCAAGCTCTAACTTAGAGAACGGGTCACCAAATATTGCAAGATGTATAACAAATACGGCTATGAGCATATTTATTCCTGCAATCAATGCAGAGATTCTGGCGAATAATCCAAATATGATAAGAAGCGGGAAGAAAGTCTCGGCTGATATTGCGAGGTAAGCCACAATATTGGGCATAGGAAGGCCCATTTTAACTATATTAGCAATAAATGGATCCGGGTTTAACAACTTTCCCAACCCATGTCCAAGAATCATAATAACACTTACCGAAACTCGAAATAATAATAGACCCAAGTTATTAATGGTCATTTATGCATCCTTTTTTACTTACGTTAAGAAATAAACCTTTATTCAAGTATCATTAAAATCAATCTTCATTTCAACTGCTGAACGTTTCCCCTCACTATCAGAATATACTATCAACCCATCTAAAACATTCTCAGATAAGACAACTCCGTCTTGCGCTGTCACATCAAAACTAATCTCCGTTAAGTTGAAATCCTCTGATTTGATAGAGCTGATATTTTGAACCTGCAGAGCATCACCTGGGTTTGGATAGTACTCTATATTTTCACTTTGTGGATTAGATTTCAATATTATTTCAACTTTGACTTGTCCCTGGGATGAATTTGTTTTCTGCACCTCAATCTGAAATGGGTTTTTTCTATCTGTTAAAGAAATCGGCAAGGAGTCAGACCCATCAGCAAAAAGGGCTTCGCTTGAAGAGCTTGTACGTTCACCTAATTTTGGAGAAAAGTTAAGCTTTGCTTTACCCGGGATGCAGATCTCTTTACAGCTTATCCAGGACACTTGAGTTTCTATATCAACACTTTTATCTATTTGAGCATCAGAGGGAACTTGAATATTAGTCCAAAGCAAAACAGAATTCTCGTATCCGAAATCCACACCACCGTCAGTCTTTTTGTAGGCTCTGGGAATAGGCCACATTATTTCACTTGTTTGGTAGCCCTCCGGGATATTAAATTCAAGCTTGGTAGGCAATCCCGTTTCACCAGGATACTTCCAGTAAATGTGCCAGCCGGGGTCTATTTCAAAAAGCACTCCGAGATTAAAGGACTCACCTGGCTTTACTCTATCTATGTTAGATACTAATTTAGCTCTTACTGGAGTAGGAATCTCTTGGGCATAAGAAGTTGTTATTAGCCCTGCAATAAATAAAGTTATTAGCGCTAAGATACTTCTCATAAACTTGCTCCTGGAACTTATAATGACTTACGAATAACCTATTAATTTGGATTTATTTATCGAACCAATTTTCAGGGGGTACTCTTACTGCTAACACCTCAGCGCTTACACATTTCTCATCGCCCGAAAAAAGTTTACAAACAACGAAGAGCTTCCTTCCTTCTCTCATTGTAACTTTAGCTTTTAACCGTACTTCCTTATCTATCGGAATCGGTTTGTGGTAATCGATCTTGATGGATGCTGTAACATACCAAATGATAGGCTTAGTATCGAGATCCCTATTCTCTTGTTTATATCCATCAGCAATCGCCGTACAAATTGAGTGACAATCAATTATAGTTGCAATCACACCACCGTTGAGATAACCGGTAGGCCCGGCTTTATGACTTGCGTGTGGTTTCCATTCGCAAATTGATTTATCTTCAGACCAATAGCTCTTAATATGTAAGCCGTGTTCATTGTTACATCCACAACCCCAGCACTCATTATGTTCCCAATTATCCTGGAAAGCCTTTTCGCTCATTTATATCTCCAATTAATAGAAGGTTAATATCATGAATCAACTATACATTATATAAGTATACTGAGGTGAGAAGAAATCAAGTTTGTATATCTTTTTGCCTAACGATTCTATCTTTGATATGGAAACCTCTAATATGCCCTTTATATAGGATTTCCTTCATGCTAGTTGTTGTGATAAAAATCTGCCCGGTAAAATCTTGAAGGAGTTTGAATAAGAACCTTATCCTATTGTTGTCTAGCTCACTAGTTATATCATCTAATAGCAATATGGGAGTTCTTCCTAAAAATTGATTGATCATCTCAATCTCAGAGACTTTCAAAGCAAGGGCTAAATTTTTAGCTTCTCCTTGAGAAGAATATATTGAAGCATCTTTCTCTGAGATAGAAAAACTTAACTTATCCCGGTGTGGACCCACGGTTGTATGAAAGCGTTTCTTGTCCTGTTCAAACTTTAGTTTGAGCTCATCTTTAAAGGACTGTTCTATATTGCTATTTAAATCAATAGAGCTTTGATAATGAATCCCTATTTCTTGATCGAGCCCAGAGGTCTGTTTATAAATTTTATTTAGCACAGGCCTAATTCTATTCACAAAAGAGACCCTTCTCAAAATCACCTGACTGCCGATTTCGGCTAGCTGTTCATCCCAGACCTCGATCTTATCAAGTGTTAATGAAGAAGGCTTGACAAGAATTGCGTTTCTTTGACCAAGGGCTCTTTGATATAGCTTTAAATCCCTTAGATGCGCAGGATCAATGGAGCATATTATGGCATCCAGGTATTTTCTTCGGACTTGCGCAGAGCCTTTAACTATATCTATATCCGTAGGAAGAAATGTAACAACATTGTATCTTGTAGAAACTTTGGAGGTCTTATATACAACTTTACTGTTGAGCTTTAGAGTTTTATGATTTTCATCAAGCAGGATGTTAATCTCATCAAACCCTGCCTGAGACTGAATTTCTCCTTTGAGCCTGCACTCTGTGCTTCCAAAGCTCACAACTTCTTCAGATCTCAATTGTTTAAATGGCTTGAAAGCTAACAAAAAGTGTATAGCCTCAAGTAAATTAGTCTTTCCTTGTGCGTTTTCACCAATTATAAGGTTACATCTATCGTGGAAACTGAATGTTTCAGCACTGTAGGATTTAAAGTTCTTTAGAGTAAGGGATTTAAGTATCACAGGTACGCTGCATATTTCTTTGTTGGAAAGAGTATAATAAAGATAAGAGTTTTATTCAATTGTTTAGGTCTCAATTAGTACTGTGTCTAATTACTCCTTGACCCTAATTATCTTAGCGGTATTATTTTTTCAAGGTACAAACTATGATTGCACTTAAGATATGTAAGATCGAAAAGAAGGATGCAGGAAAGGGTTTTGCAAAACTCGACCCCGGGGATATGCGGGAGATAGGTGTTGAGCCGTGGGACCTTATCGAGATTGGGGGAAAGAGAAAAACTGTTGTTCGTGTTATGCCTCTTGATAAATCTAAGACTAAAAAATCTATTATTGAATTAGATGAAGCAACTATAGAAAACGCTCGTGTTGAGATCAATGAACATATATTCGTTAAAAAAGTAGATTCAAAATCCGCAACAAAAGTAGTTCTGGTTCCAAGAAATAACGCGATTTTATATAACGGGAATGAGAATAAATTTTTACAGGACCGCCTTGATGGTTTTCCAATAACAGTGGGTGATAAATTAAGAGTAAATCTGCCCGGCAAAAAAAATGAAGAGTTTAATGTTGTTGGCATAATGCCTTCTAATTCTGCAATATTCAGATCATCAACTAAGTTGGATATAAGAAAAAAACCAAAAGAAAAGTTTGATAGCTCTAAAGTCAGTTATGCGGATATAGGCGGCGTAAGTGAGCAATTAAAAAAGATTCGAGAAATTGTAGAATTGCCTCTTAAATATCCGCAATTATTTAACAGAATGGGGATAGATCCGCCAAGAGGGATTCTCCTGGTTGGCCCTCCAGGTAGCGGAAAAACGCTACTCGCTAAAGCTGTTGCTCATGAAACCAATGCTAATTTCCAGGTAATTAACGGCCCTGAAATAATGCACAAGTTTTATGGAGAAAGCGAGGCTCGTTTAAGAGATATCTTTGAGATTGCAACACGCAATCAGCCCTCAATAATCTTTCTTGATGAACTAGATGCTATTGCACCTAAAAGGGATAAAGTTTCAGGAGACGTTGAGAAAAGAATAGTTGCGCAGCTACTTTCCCTTATGGATGGGCTAAAGGATAGGGGTAATGTTGTAGTCATTGGTGCTACGAATCTCCCTTCTGCACTAGACCCGGCGCTAAGACGGCCTGGCAGGTTTGATAGAGAAGTAAGCATGGACGCCCCGGATAGAAATGGGAGGCTTCAGATTTTAGGAGTTCATTCACGTGGAATGCCTCTTGATGAGGATATAGACCTAGAGCGGCTAGCAGATGTAACACATGGATTTGTAGGGGCTGATCTTGAGAATCTTTGCAGAGAAGCTGCAATGAAGGCATTAAGAAGAACCCTTCCTGACTTTGATGATGACAACAATGGCGAGAATGGAAATGTGAATATTCAACCAATTACTGTTGATATGACTGATTTCTTGGAAGCTCTAAAAGAGGTTGAGCCCTCTGCTATCAGGGAAATATTTGTCGAAATATCAAAAGTTACCTGGGAAGATATTGGTGGACTGAAAGATATAAAAGAAAAACTAGTAGAGGCTGCAATATGGCCGTTTACTCATAAAGACCTATTTGAATTAACAGATGCTAAAGCGCCGAAAGGAATTTTGCTATGCGGCCCTCCTGGAACGGGGAAAACCCTTATAGCGAAAGCGCTTGCAAATCAAAGTGGCGCTAACTTTATATCCGTTAAAGGGGCAGAACTGCTTTCAAAGTATGTGGGCGAATCTGAGCACGCAGTAAGAGATGTGTTTAAGAAAGCTAAGCAAGTGGCTCCTTGTATAATATTTTTTGATGAAATAGATGCACTAGCCCCGTGTAGAAGAGAATCCGATGGGACCAGGGTTTCAGAAAGAGTTGTTAGTCAGCTACTTACAGAGATGGACGGGATTGAGGATTTAAGGGAAGTTCTCATTTTAGCGGCAACCAACAGGGCCGATATAATAGACCCTGCTCTTCTTAGAGCGGGAAGATTTGATATTATTCTTAATTTCCCATACCCGGAAAACACAGAATTATATGATATTTTAAAGATACATACCCGGGGGAAACCAATTGCCAGAAACGCTAAATTAAAAGAGATAGCGACTAAAGCTAAAGGATTTTCAGGAGCCGATATAGAGCTGCTTTGCCAAAGAGCATCCATGATAGCAATTAGAGAACATATTAAAAACCGCAAAAAAAGTCTGACTATAACCAATAGTCATTTCAATGAAGCGCTAAAAGAAATACAGCATAAATTATCTACTTATTCCAAGCAACCACCTAAAGGTCTTTCGGATTAATCCCGTGCCCGGTGCAGAAATTTTTACATACATCTTATCTTTCATTTTTGGAACCGTTATAGGAAGTTTTTTAAACGTATGCATATACAGACTTCCAAAGGAAGAATCTATTGTCTATCCGGGATCACACTGCACTTCATGTAATGAGCCGATCAGCTTCTACAACAACATCCCCATTCTGAGTTACCTTTTCTTAAGAGGGAAGTGCTCTAAATGCAATTCAAAGATTTCATTTAGATACCCACTTGTGGAGATACTTACAGGACTATTATTTTTGGCGACGGTGTGGAGTTTTGGACTGAGCATTGAAACATTCTTCTATTTAATATTCATCTCAGCACTTATCCCAATAACATTTATAGACCTTGAGCATATGATAATTCCAAACGTTATTACCTATCCCGGCATAATAGTGGGAATACTCTACAATGCACTCAAGACAGATTGGGGCTATGGCCTGGAATTAATTAACAATTTCAGCTTGGGAATACAGAGTTTCTTTTCATTGCTAAGCGAAGTGCCCATACTGGACTCTATATTTGGAGTGATTTTAGGCGGGGGAATATTACTTTTAATAGCTTATGTATACGAGGCAGTAAAGAAAAGACAGGGAATGGGGATGGGAGATGTTAAACTCCTGGCAATGATAGGCGCGTTTTTCGGCTGGGAAGGAGTTTTGTTTGTCATTTTCCTAGGTTCTATATTAGGCTCAGTGATTGGGATATCTATCATTATTGCAAAGAGGGGCGACTTAAAGTATGCCCTGCCCTTTGGGCCATTTCTTTCAATAGCGGCTGTAATTTATATCTTTACAGGCGGATTCAAACTCTTCCTTTAGGTTTTATTGTTGAGCATTCTTAGATTAAATACTTCTCCCCAATTCCCACCGAGCTTCCTTACAATCACCTACATCTAACTTTATAACTATACGATCTATGGTTTAATAATCATATGACAAAGAAGATTGCAGTCATAGGCGGAGGAATTACAGGGCTGAGCGCAGCGCACCGTTTGACAGAATTGCAGAATGAAAAAAATCTGGACATTGAAGTAATTCTGATTGAAAAGAGCAACAAATTGGGCGGGGCGGTAACAACTATCAAGAAAGATGGCTTTTTGATAGAACTAGGCCCTGATATGTTTTTCACCAAAAGACCATGGGCACTCAATCTATCAAAACGGTTGGGGCTTGAAAGCGAGTTAATAAAAACCAATGAAAGTAAACGGGGGACATACGTTCTGTGGAAAAAAAAGTTAGTGCCCGTTCCAGAAGGGTTTTTAATGTTAGCTCCTTCAAAAATGATTCCTTTTTTGATTACTCCACTATTTTCCTGGAGCGGGAAATTAAGAATGTTGGCCGATTTTTTTATTTCAAAAAAAGCGGTAAGCGATGAGAGTTTGGCATCATTTGTTAGACGGCGATTTGGAAACGAAGCACTGGAGCGGGTTGCACAGCCTATGATAGGCGGTATATACACTGCAGACCCAGAAAAGCTTAGTCTTAAAGCTACCGTGCCTCAGTTTATTGAAATGGAAGAGAAATATGGAAGCGTTATAAAGGGAATGCTGCATAACCGTAAAGAGAACAAAGGAGAATCAGGGGCTCGTTATAGCCAATTTTTATCTTTTAAAAACGGCATGCAGACCTTGGTGGATGCTATTGAGGAGATTCTGCCTGAAGGCTCCATATCTTTAAATGAAGAGGTTAAACAAATTTCGCGTAACACTGAAGGTTGGGAGATTCAATCCGAAAAAAGAAATATTCATGCTGATGGACTCATAGTCACAACACCTTCGTATCATGCTGCCTCTCTGATTGAAGGTATCGATCCATTATTGGCAGCAGAACTATCATCAATCGAATACGCTTCCTCTGCTGTAATAATCTTTGCATATAAGACTGAGAAGATATCTCATAATTTAAATGGGTTTGGTTTTGTCGTTCCGAATGTCGAAAAGAGCGATTTGATTGCCTGCTCATTTAGCAGTATTAAGTTTGGCGGACGTGCGCCGAAGGGCTGCATATTAATTCGTGCTTTCGTGGGCGGGGCTTTAAACCCTAATATCCTGAAACTTGATGACGCTGAAATCATTTGCCGGGTAGAGAAAGAATTATCAGATATCTTAGGGATTAAGGGAGAGCCGGAATTCAATTTGATTGAGAGATACCACAAGGCGATGCCACAATATCATTTAGGCCACATAGAGAAAGTAGAAAGCGTCTTCGGGAAGCTGAAAAAATATAAAGCCCTAGAAATAGCCGGAAATGCTTATAACGGTGTCGGCATACCTGAGTGTGTGCGTTCAGGAGAACAAGCAGCTGAGGCTATACTGAAAGATCTATTCTAATTATTTAGAGAAGCCTCATTCATTTTGTGTCTGTAATTTATTTCTTCTAGAAAGCCACCCATAAATTTTCCTGAAAGCGAAAAATATAATTACGACTACAGCTATGACTGCGACAACCGGAAGTGTGATAGCAAGTATGGACATAACTACTGAGCTGCCCGCTTCTACAGTTGATACAACGGGATTACCCAATCCCCCAGTAGTTACTGTGGAGGCTATTCTAGTTATGCTCGTAAATCCTTGAACTGTGCCTGCTACACCTCCTCCAACTATTACAGCAAGGCCCCATTGTAAAAACGGACTCATTTCAGAAACTGCCGCAGCCATGACAATTGTGCCTGCAACTGTAGCTGCCGGAACGGCAATAGTGTCCAGGAGGTTATCTACCCAGGGAATGTAGTAGGCAGCTACTTCAAATAATGTGGCAATACTAAAAGCTGCTAACGCAGGATATGTAGCAATCCAATCAAACTCTGGGGACAACACAAGCTGCCCGGATAGAGAGGAAATGCTCATAATTAAAAGAGGCACGAATATCCTAAACCCGCAGGCCGCGCTTAGCCCTACCCCAACAAAAATACTCAGCATAGTTTCCATACTGTTTACCTCCTTATAAAAGTATAGGAAGGGGAAACTTTATAATCAAGAAGAATTTCTAAATCCAGGAGTAGTATGCAAGATCAATATTTAAATGCGGGATATCATTTTTTCTTAACGTTAATGATTTTTACCGAATAGGTTAAGGTTTCTCCAGCGAGCGGATGGTTATAGCTGATTCCAATATTGTCATCTGTAATTTCTGTCACATGGCAGTTGCCGTACGATGTTTGTATTACTAATCCAATCTCAAGGGT
>Ga0307380_10002094_pt1 | contig 28584 bp, 29 predicted proteins | sample UN3MG_FD_202239 | JGI IMG/M metagenome (GOLD analysis project Ga0307380, IMG submission 202239) | Soil microbial communities from Risofladan, Vaasa, Finland - UN-3 | ecosystem: Environmental > Terrestrial > Soil > Coastal area > Acid sulfate soil | place: Finland: Risofladan, Vaasa | collected... | reverse complement strand
TGGCCTGGAAAAGCATATGCCGGTTGTAGAAACAACAGACAAAGGGATAAAGGTCAAGGTTGGCGATATTCCCCATCCAATGGAGGAGAAGCATTACATAGAGTGGGTGGAAATAACCGCCGACGGCAAGAGTTGCCGGATATTTCTTAAACCGGGGGAAAAACCGGAGGCAGAGTTCGATATTAAACCACAAAAAGTAACTGCCAGAGAGTATTGCAGTATTCACGGCTTATGGAAATCTGCCTGAGGAGTCTAAGTTTTCGAAACCTCAACAAAGGAAACAAAATACAGGAGGACTAACATGGAAGAGTTAAAGGAACAGGTAGTCAGCATGCCTCGGATAGGGGAACCAGCTCCAGCCTTTGAAGCGGTAACTACCCACGGGGTGCTCAAGCTTGAGGACTTCAAAGGAAGCTGGCTGATTCTCTTTTCCCACCCGGCGGACTTCACACCGGTATGCACCACTGAGTTCATCGCTTTTGCTGAAATCTATCCAGAGCTGCAGAAACGCGGCGTGGAACTTCTGGGTTTGAGCGTAGACAGTGTCTCCTCACACATTGCGTGGGTGCGCAATGTAGAAGAGAAAACGGGGACGAAGATACCATTCCCTATCATAGCCGACTTGAGCAAGGAGGTTTCTCTGGCCTACGGTATGATTCATCCTGGCCAGAGCAAGACCGAGACAGTCAGGTGCGTGTTCATAATTGACGATAAGCAGGTTATCCGCACCATACTCTATTACCCGCTGACCACCGGCAGGAATATGGATGAAATCTTGAGAATAGTAGACGCACTGCAAACCACAGACAAGAACGGGGTAGCCACTCCAGCCAACTGGCGTCCGGGCGATATGGTGGTGGTGCCGCCGCCCAACACGCAGGAAGGGGCAGAAGAGAGACTCAAGGAAGGATACGAGTGTAAGGATTGGTATCTTTGCAAGAAGAAACTTTAGGCGAGGGTCTGGCAATCCTGCCTGTCATTCTGAGGGAGCAGAGCGACCGAAGAATCTTGTTCAGGGTAAACTTCCGCGAATGGTCTCCAGATTCTTCGCTCCGCTCAGAATGACAGATAAATGCTCTCGGCTTTGGAAATATCTTGGTAAGGGGGGAAAGATGGCATGCATAGGTGCAGATGGTAAACCTACTGAGTCAGGGGTGAAGATGCTCCGTGCGCTCAAGTCAGGACTGGGGTCTCCTGAAGACGTTGCTAAGTATAGCGGATTACCGCTATTCAGAGTCAGGAGTGGACTCCGCGAGCTTGCCCAGGCTGGCTTGGTCAAGCAGAAAGGCGATGATTACGAATTCACCGAAAAAGGAGAGGAGCTAATAAAATAGCTGGCCTAACCGGAGGTCTTACTTCCTGATGCGAGATACCTTGTCTCTTCAGGGTTGTCCTACTTGTTGGCGAGGATCAAAGCATTACAGATAGCTTGCATGGCTGGTACTGGGCCACGCAAGCGGGGTGATGGTATTCCAAGCGAAAGGAGAGAGGCGTATGCGTATTTTGATAGCAATACAGGGCCATTATGGCCAGAGAATGGTGGACAATATCAGGCAGCACTGCCCGGATGACTGGGAGGTGTAAAATGGCGGGAAGTTTCAAGGCAAAGCTCCGGGTGAACAAAATATCCGTTGATATGGAGCCCTTCGTCGAGGAATTCCTGGCTCGGACTACGGTCGGTCTAGTTACCTCGTTGAGGGGGGGAGAGAATGTACAGAGCCTGGAAATGCACCAGGAGAAAGGCAATGTCAAGATCACCGTTAATGGTAATGAAATTCCTCTCACCCCTTTTCCTAACGACATTATCTGTAATACCTTAACTGGCCTGGTATCTTCCCTGAAAGGGGTAGATGACATAGACAGTCTGGACATTAGCGTTAAAGTGTAATGACAGGGCGGAGATTGTAAATACTCTCGGGAACGCAGGAGTGACGTTTCCGAGTTTTCCATTCAAGAAATAGTTGGAGGCATCACAAAAGGTGGAGAAATCAGGCTCTAAGAAATCGGCGAAAACTCGCATCCACATAACCGGGATGACCTGTACTACCTGTGCTGCGACTATCGAGAAAGGCCTGGCTGAGACACCGGGGGTGGAGCGGGCAGAGGTTAACTTCGCCCTGGAGAATGTGTCTATAGAGTATGATTCTGCTAAGGTAGGTCTTGCCAAGATTAAGGATACTGTCTCTGGGCTGGGCTACGGGGTAGCGACCAAGAAATCCATCTTCCCTGTAGGTGGTATGACCTGTGCCTCCTGCGTTGCCCGGGTGGAGAAAGCTCTCTCTGATATACCGGGGGTGGTTTCAGCCACAGTTAATCTAGCCTCAGAGAAGGCTACTGTCGAATATATTGAGGAAGTGAAGATAGCTGACCTGCGGCAGGCAGTGAAAGAGGCTGGATACGAACTGGGGCTGGAAACGGAGACTCTGGAAGATGTTACCACCGCTGCCCAGCGAGAGATTCGAACTGTAAGGAACAGGTTTATCTTTGCCGCTGTCTTTGCCTTTCTAATTATGGCTCTGGGGTGGGGCCCCTCTTTTGTAGGTAAATCATACCTGCTCTGGACTCTTGCTACTCCGGTGCAGTTCTGGGCTGGCTGGCGATTCTATCGGGGGGCATGGGGAGCACTTAAACACAAGACCGCCGATATGAATACATTAATAGCCGTAGGCATATCGGCAGCCTACCTCTATAGTATGGTAGCTGTTCTATTTCCTGCTCTCTTCTCTGCTGCGGGGGTAGAGCCTGGCCTTTACTTCGATACCTCAGCTATGATTATTGCCTTGGTTCTACTTGGCCGCTTCCTGGAATCACGAGCTAAAGGGCAGACTTCGGAAGCGATAAAAAAGCTTGTTGGACTGAATCCTAAGACTGCTCTGGTTATTCGTGAAGGCGAGGAGAGAGAGATGCCTGTCGAAGATGTTCAAGTCGGTGACCTTATCGTGGTGCGTCCCGGAGAACGAGTTCCTGTGGATGGCATTATCCGCGAAGGATATTCCAGCGTTGATGAATCCATGCTTACAGGGGAGAGCATTCCTGTAGAGAAAAAGGTAGGTGATGAGGTTATTGGTGCCTCCATCAATAAGACGGGTAGCTTTAAGTTCGAGGTGACTAAGGTGGGGAAAGATACGGCCTTGGCTCGAATTGTCAGATTGGTAGAGGAAGCCCAGGGGAGCAAAGCTCCTATTCAGCGTCTGGCTGATGTCATTGCCAGCTACTTTGTGCCGATAGTTATTGGCATTGCCAGTGTCACCTTTATAGTTTGGTACTTTGCTGGGCCACCTCCAGCTCTTACCTTTGCTACCCTCAATTTTGTGGCGGTGCTTATTATTGCCTGTCCCTGTGCCCTGGGGCTGGCGACTCCAACAGCTATTATGGTAGGCACGGGTAAAGGGGCTGAGTATGGTGTCCTTATTAAGAATGGTGAGGCCTTGGAGACGTCTCACAAGATAAATATTGTGCTGCTGGATAAAACAGGTACCCTGACCCGTGGCGAGCCGGTGGTAACTGATATAATTGCTGTACCCTCTTCTTCGCCAGAAGAGGTTCTCCGGCTGACTGCCTCAGCCGAACGTGTCTCAGAGCATCCATTAGCTGAGGCCGTAGTGAGGGCTGCTTTAGAGAAGAAGCTGGAAGTACCTCCAGCCTCAGGTTTTAGTGCTATCCCCGGGCATGGAGTGGAAGCTTTGGTAGAGGGCAAAAAGCTTCTCTTGGGTAACATCGGGTTAATGAAGGAAAAGGGTTTTTTACTAAACGGACTGGAGGAAAAAGCCAACGAACTCTTCGGTCAAGGGAAGACAGTAATGTTCTTAGGCATGGATAGTCAGGTGGTGGGGCTCATCGCCCTGGCTGATGTTCTTAAGCCGAATGCCAGGGAGGTAGTGAAAGCGCTACATGAAATGGACATTGAGACTATAATGCTTACTGGAGATAATCGGAAGACCGCTGAGGCCATTGCCCGTGAGGTGGGCATTGAGGACGTCTTAGCTGAGGTGTTACCTGAGCATAAGGCTCAGCAGGTCAAGAAGTTGCAAGGTGGCAAAGTGGTGGCGATGGTGGGTGACGGAATCAATGATGCTCCTGCATTAGCTCAGGCAAATGTGGGCATTGCCATTGGCACGGGCACTGATGTTGCCATGGAGACCGGGGATATAACGCTGCTCAGGGGAGATTTAGCGGGAATCGTAACTGCCATATCTCTGAGCAAGAGCACTATCAGGACGATTAAGCAGAACCTCTTCTGGGCTTTTGCTTATAATACCACCCTAATACCGGTGGCAGCGGGGATATTCTATCTTGCCTTTGGACATAGCGGTGTTCCCTCAGGGCTTCACTTCATTTTAGGCAACTATGGCTTTCTGAACCCGATTCTGGCAGCGGCAGCTATGGCAGCTAGTTCCATCACCGTGGTATCCAACTCATTGCGTTTAAGAGGGTTCAAGCCAGCTAAGTTTGCAGTTAATTCAACAGGAGGTGTGCAGATGGCAATTGACCCGGTGTGCAAGATGGAAGTGGAAGAGAGCAAGGCAGCAGCTATCTCTGACTACAAGGGAAAGAGGTATTACTTCTGCGCTGTTGGTTGTAAGAAAGCTTTTGACCAGAACCCTGAGAAGTACCTTACCGAAGAAAAGAAATAGGGCTGGCATCTACAATGCTTATAGGGGCAACCGAGCATTCTCAATATGAGCGTACCAAAATCGGATAGAATAAACCAGGAGGAGGTGAGTCATGGACAAGAGTGTCAAGAAAGCTCTGATTATCGGGGGCATAGCCGTAGCTCTCCTTATCGTCTTGCCCCTGGTCTTTGGACTAATTTTGGGAGGGTATACTGGAGGCTGGGGGATGATGGGGCCGTATATGATGGGTGGCTTTGGCTGGATGTGGCTGATGCCCGTTTTCTCGATAGTTCTCTTGGGTCTTATCATATGGGCGATAGTGGCTTCAGTCCGCAGTCTGGGTGAATCAAGAGGGAAAGACTCCTTAAAAACGAGCCCAGCTCTAGAGGTGCTTAAGGAGAGGTATGCCCGGGGTGAGATAAGCAAAGAGGAATATGAAGAAAAGAAGAAAGACCTGGCCTGAAGAGTCTGATTGGTATTGGTTTATGAGGAGGGACAAATGAAAAACGAAGAAATCATTGCTTTACTGAATCAGGACCTTGAGGGTGAGCATGGTGCCATAATTCAGTACCTGACGCATGCTTACGCTATGGGGGAAGGAGAGATGGCCTGTGAGATTGAGGCGATTGCCAGGGAAGAGATGCGTCACCTTGACTGGCTGGCTGAGGTCATAGTTGAACTGGGTGGCACTCCCAGCATGAAGAGAGGCAAGATACGCATGAACGGTGAGTCAGTTGCCGATTGGATGAAGAACGGTGTGCTTCTGGAAGAGGATGCTATAGAGCCGTATAGAGAGCACATCAAGGTTATTGATAACCCCCGGATAAAACGGCTGTTGCAGCGTATCCTGTCTGACGAGGAATCGCACCGCGGTAATTTTCAGCACTTCGTAGAAAAGGCGGAACGGGAAGGTGCTAAAGACCTGAGAGGCACCCAGCAGGACAGGGTGACTGATATTCTCAACTGGGGCATTGAGCACGAGTATACGGTTGTCCTCCAGTACCTGCTCCACTCTTATACGACGAAAAATAAGAGTGTTAAGCGTGAGATGGAAGACCAGGCTGTCAATGAGATGCAGCACCTTGGCTGGCTGGCTGAGGAGATGGTTGATGGTGGAGGCAGTCCCAGAATCGAGCATACTGAAATCGACCGGTCAACTAAAACGGCCGATATGCTCCGGGCCGACATTGAAATCGAGAAGAAAGTAGCTGCTGAATATGACCGTGATGCCAGGGAGGTCACAGACCCCGGCCTGAGGAAGCTCCTTACCCGGATACGGGACCACGAAGTATATCATACCCAGGTATTCAGTGACCTGCTGAAGGAGGAGGAAAAGTAAAGCCGAGCAGGGAGAGAGGGCCAACCGCTTACCGGACTAGAAAGCATCGTCAGGAAGGTCTGTTTGCACACAAGAATGCTGGCACCGCCGTATGGTTCGGTATGCTCAGAGTGTAGCCTGTAGCATGTTAATGCCATTGCTACCCTGCAACGTTTACGGAGATGGTTTTCCGCATGGTGATAGAGTGCTATGCCGTTCATTAGTGACGGTAGGCACGAGGCCGCTATCCTGATGCTTCAACAAATAGGGAGGTGACTGTCTTATGGTTGAACGAGTAGAAGTTTCGAAAACAGATGAGCTGAGAGATGGGACAATGAAGGCGGTCAATGTATCAGGTCACGAGGTGCTTTTGGCCAAGGTTGGGGGCAAGTACTATGCTACTGGCAGCCGCTGTCCACATATGGGAGGTAAGTTGTCCCAAGGTAAACTGGAAGGGACGGTGGTCACTTGTCCGCTGCATGGCTCTCAGTTCGACCTTCGTGATGGTCAGGTAGTCCGTTGGTTAAAGAAGTCAGGCCTGCTGGAAGCTTTGAGCAAGACACTCAAGCCGCCCAAACCAATTGTCACATACAATGTGAAGGTCGAAGGTGACAGGATACTGATAGAAATCTAATCGTCAACGGGGCAAACGGAATTTCAGGAGGAGGGCTATAATTAGAAGAGGCTTCATCAGGAGGTGTGGTCATGAGAAAAAAGATCAGCGGCGTCACGCTTATGTTCGCTGTGTCCTCGGCGATTTTGATAGCAGCAGGCTGCGTGGCGGGTGATAGTATGGACGAAACCAACGAACTGAGGCCGGCTGAAGTCAGGGAGTATGAAGGCGAGAAGCTTTCATCGATAAGTGATTTCAGAGAAAACTCGATAAAAGGTCCGCAGCACGTAGACATAGAAAGCTACAGGCTCAAGATTGCGGGGCTGGTAGCGAGTCCGGCTGACTATACTTATGACGAAGTCATCAACAGCTATCAGAATTATAAGAAAAGGGTAACGCTGGACTGCGTGGAGGGGTGGAGTGTAACCATTCTTTGGGAAGGCTTGCTGGTTAGAGATTTGCTAGCAGAAACGAACCCACTGCCAGATGCCAAAGTGGTCATATTCCATGCCTATGATGGGTATACCACTTCCTTTCCCATCGAGTACCTCATGGACAACGACATAATCATGGCGTATAAAATGAACGGCGCTGCTCTTGTTCCCGAACGAGGCTTCCCTTTTCAGCTCGTGGCCGAGAGCAAGTGGGGCTATAAGTGGATAAAATGGATAACGGAAGTCGAGCTATCCGACGACGTTGAGTATAAAGGTTATTGGGAAAGGAGAGGATATTCCAATAGTGGCGATCTAGACAAAGACTTTTTTGAGAGATGAAAAACGTATTGAAACGACACCAGGCTAGGCAAGCAGTAGTTTGGTTGTTGGTAGCGGTGATAGTGGTCTACCTTATCACTGGGTTTGGCATGACGGAGTACAGAATCGTTGAACCTTTGACATTCGGATTATTAACCAAACTTCTGGCTTTTAAGATACATACCATTCTGTGGATGCCATTCCTCGTCCTGCTCATCCTGCACATTTACCAGAGAACCCGGACCGTCGGCTAGCTATCTCTTCTTGACATTGTCCCATCGGTGGCGGATTCAGAATTGGGAATGGCTGCCCGTGGCAGAGCCTTAGCTATACTCGACGAATTCAAGCGAAGGAAATAAAGGCTGAACACCCGGGGTATATGTAGCTTCAACGAAGAGCCCATCCTTTATGTGGGATAGCTACCTGTTGTGCGGTAGTCCGTTTTGGCTATGGCTTTGAGGCTATGGTAAAGCCGCATATAGAGCCTTTAGGCTATAAAAGCAAACCAGTGCTTCGCAGACTGGTGACCAGTTAGATGGCCTCTCAACGAGCTTTATTTTGCTTCCTTCAGACCTGTAACTAGAGCTCCCGGACCAGCGTGGACACCTAGCGCCGGTCCCAATCTTACTATTCGAGGTACTATATTGGGAAAGAGCGAACCTACGTACTCGGCTAACGTTTGAGCGTCGTCAGGGGTAGTGCTATAAACTATAGCTAAGTCCTCGATGTGTAGTGCTGACCTTATAAACTTACGGAGTTGGTCTATTCCTTTACTTCGGGTGCGTGCCAACCCGGCTGGGCGAAGCTCGCCGTCGCGCAGAGTAAGCAAAAGCTTCACATTGAGAAGCGATTCCACTGCAGATACAGCCTTCCCCAGGCGGCCACCTCTGGCTACGTATTCTACGGTGTCCAGAAGTGCCAGAGCACGGAGTTGTCTAATAGTTTCATGAGCTTTGTTTACCACCTCCTGTAGACTGCATCCGGCTTCAGCGGCTTTAGCTGCAGCTATGGCAACAAGACCTTGCCACATTGTCAGACCTCGAGAGTCGACAACTTCAATCTGACACCCTTTCCGTTCCGCAGTCTCCTTGCCTACTAGCGCAGCATCGCAGACGGCACTGTGCTTGCTGGTGATATGAATGGAAACAATCTCCCCGGTTTCTTGAGCTGCTTCCTCATACACCCTGGCGAAGTCCCCTGGTGCTGGTGCTGCAGTGGAGGGGTGAACCGGGCTGGTCACCAGCTTGTGATAGAATTCATCGCAATCTATGTCGACTCCATCGCGATAGACTTCGTCACCAAAACGAAGATATACTGGTACTACGGTGATACCCAACTTTTTGGCTTCCTCTTGCGTAATGTCCGAACCGCTGTCAGTAACAATCTTAACTGTCATAGACAAATACCTCTTTAAGAAATAGAAGCGGAGTGAGCATCCGCGATTAAAGTATACTACTGGGCCTATGTTGTGTAAATTACCTGTACTGATTCACATGATTGGTGACACATTACCTTCTTCTTCTGATTCTGATAATAACGTTTGAGAAACTCCAGCGGAGTGAGATATTTCAGTGCTTGATGCGGTCGAATGGCATTTTGGATTGCTCCGTCGCTAATATTCCTTGCAATGACAGTATGGTTGTCGTTGCGAGGCACGGGAGTGCCGCAGCAATCTCGGTGGGGCTTTGGAGGCTACGTCACCCCACCGAGTTTGCTTCGCTTCGCTCGCAATGACGATGTGGGTTTTATGAGTTTGCTTTGTCGCTTATACTCCTTGCAATGACAGTGGCACTTTAGCCTAGATTGGGCAGGGGGGCAATTGACAGCCTTCATTCTTGCCTATCCCCGTCAGGCAGCCTTGAAAGGCTGCACTACATTGGCTGGTGAGTTTCCTGTTTTAGCTTATCCAGCCAGGCGGTTGATTTAAGCTGTCTCTCTAGAAGATACTTGATGTATTCCCGCATCACCTGCTCCAGCTCCGAGGATAGCTCCGGGGTTGTCTTTACCCGTCTGGCAGTGGCGTAGTCGCAATCCTGCCACAAGCGGAGGACTTTTAAGGCGTTTAAGGACAGAGGGCGAGCTATTGGCTCTTGATAGGCACATTCATGGCAGAGGATGCCCCCTTGGCTGGAGCTGAAGAAATTAGTTGCTGGCTGGAGCGGTGAACTGCAATTGGCACACCTCTGTAGCTGGGGACGGTACCCGATATAGTCCAGGAGACGAAGTTCAAAATAGCGTAGCACGAGCTCACTATTTTGGGCTTGAGACAACTGGTGCAGGGTATTAAGCAATAAGTCAAAGAGGCAACGATTTTCAATATGTTCAGCGGTAAAGGAGTCAACAAGTTCTGATATATAGAGGCCACGGTAAATACGCTCCAGGTCATCCTTTAGCGGCAAGAAGTTATCAATAGTCTGGGCTTGAGTGATGATATCAAGGTTGCGGCCTCGGGCTAGCATTAGCAGGCTATGAGTAAGAAGCTCTACATGGCCGCCTAATTTGCTTTTGGGACGACGTGTTCCCTTGGCTACCGCCTTTAGTTTGCCCAGGTCGGGTGTGTAAAGAGTCAGGATTCTATCGGCTTCGCCCAGCTTGATTCGCTTGATAATGATAGCTTCTGTTTGGTAAGTCCGGGGCGCTGTCATCTGGTCACATTTCCTGCCTTCCTTCTAAGGCACGGCTAAGGGTAACATCATCAGCATATTCCAGGTCGCCGCCATAGGGCAAGCCACGGGCCAGCCGGGTGATTCGGATACCCAGAGGGGCAATCAGGCGCTGGAGATACATGGCAGTGGCTTCTCCTTCCAGGTTGGGATTGGTTGCCAGTATTACTTCAGTCACCAGTCCATCGTTGAGGCGGGAGAGAAGCTCTTTAAATTTCAGTTCCTCGGGACCTATCCCATCAGATGGCGCAATCACACCGTGAAGCACATGGTAAAGGCCTTTATACTTTTTGGTGCGTTCCAAAGGGAGAATATCTATGGGCTCCTCGACGATGCAGATTTTAGTGTGGTCACGCTCGTCATCGCGGCAGATGACGCAGGGGTCGGAATCAGTGATATTAAAGCAAATGGGACACAAGCTCAAATTTTCCTTTGCTGCTGTAATGGCTTCAGCTAATGCCTCAGCGTTCTCTGCCGGCACCTGCAGCAAATAGTAAGTTAGCCGTTGTGCGCTCTTTGGCCCAATGCCAGGCAACTTGTTGAACTCTTCGATTAATTTGGCTATCGGCTCGGCAGCAGGCATAAAATCAGCATTCAAAGATTTAGCCTCCTAAAATAGCCCTGGAATTTTAAGCCCACCGGTTAGCTTGCCCAGATGGCTGGCAGCGAGTTCCTGGGACTTTTGAATAGCTTCATTCACTGCTGCCATGACCAAGTCCTCCAGGAACTCGGCATCCTCGGCATTGATGACTTCTGGTGATATGTTCACCGAGCGGATTTTTTGCTGACCGTCAATCACTATCTTGACGGCTCCACCTCCAGAGCTTACTTCAGTGGTCATATCGCCCAGCTCTTGCTGGGCTTTGGCTAATTTGGCCTGTAGTTCTTGTGCTTGGCGAAAGGCAAATTTGTTCATTTCTCTCCCGTTTCAGTCTTGTCGTCAATAATCTTGGCCCCCATTTCTAGAGCCGTCTTCACCAAAGGAATCTCTATTTCCGGTCTTGTTTTAGCCTCTTTTCTGCCTTCGATAATAACGCAGCTTAACTTATATGGTTGTCCAAAGACCTCTCGCAGCTTCTTTTCCACCAGGTGCTTATATTTAGGGTCTTCGATGTACTCTTTGTGGAACTTGTGATAAAAGCCTACGGTTAGAATGCCATCTTCAATGCTTAGAGGTTCACAGGCACTCCGTAAAAAGGCATCTAAATTGCCCTTGGAGCCCTCTCCGCGCATAGTATCAACGAATTCTCTCCATCGACTGCGAAGGTAATCGATATCCTGGGTAGATTCCGTGCCCCGGGTTTCGGCGATTCTGGTCGGTGCCGGAGTTTTAGGCCCTGGAGAAGGCTTGGTCGATTTGGCGGAGGGGCTAGCTACCTCGGCTGGTTGCCTGGGCTCAGTTAACTCAGTATGAGCTAACTGTTCCTCCTCGCTTTCGGATAAGATACATTCTACCAAGGCTAGTTCTAGAGGCAGTGGGGAATAATTATCCAAGCGGAGGTCTATTTCGCCGAACAGCTTAACCGCTGTCAGTAAGTAATTGAGGCTAGCACTAGCTGCCAGATTTTTTATCTCGATCAAGTCATCGCTAGTAACATCTAGCACCTCTTCAGAGCCGGTCTTTGCCAGGAGCAGCTCTCGGAGGTAATCTATCAGTTCCCCATTAAATTGGCGGAGGTCAAGTCCATCATTACTAATGCTGTTAATGGTTTTAAGGCCGGCGGGGGTGTCCTTATCGATAATGTGTTTGGCTAGCTCCTTAATCCGCAGGTCTCCGCTAATCCCTAGCATTGTCTGCACCTGGTGAAGCTCAATTTGATGCCCGTAATAGGCAACTAGCTGCTCTAGTAAATTTTCGGCATCACGAAGACTGCCAGTGGTTAACTTGGAAATAAGCCTCAAGGCCTCAGGTTCAATATGAATGTCTTCCTTCTCACAGACAAAATTGAGCTTGGAAATAACTGCTGATTGGGAAAGACGGCGAAAATCAAAACGCTGGCAGCGGGAGAGGATGGTTGGCAGCATTTTGTGTGCTTCTGTAGTTGCCAGAATAAAGATGGCATGGGGAGGAGGCTCTTCCAGAGTCTTAAGAAAGGCGTTGGAAGCTGCTGGGGATATCATGTGGACTTCGTCTATAATGTAGACCTTGTAGCGAGCAAGATTCGGGACATAGTTGACTCTTTCTCTAAGGTCACGAATATCTTCAATACCGTTGTTGCTGGCTGCGTCTATCTCTATAATATCTGGAGCACTGCCTTCGTTAATTGCCTGGCACATGGTACAGTTGTTGCACGGCTCACCTTCTGCTCGGTTAAGGCAGTTCACTGCCTTAGCCAGGATGCGTCCGCTGCTGGTCTTCCCAGTGCCTCGTGGGCCACAGAAAAGATAGGCATGAGCTACTCGCTCACTATCTACGGCATGGCGTAATGTCTGGGTAACATGCTCTTGGCCTACTACTTCAGAGAAGGTACGGGGGCGCCATTTGCGGTAAAAAACTTGAGAAGTCATGCTGCCTTTATTATACCCCATATGTACTGATTGCTAAAGGGTTTGTGCAATGATTTTGAGCCTGTGTTATAATTCTGGTTTGTAGATATATTAACAAGGAGCATGAAATTGGATAAAGAAAAGAAGGGAGCTATTATTTCTGACTTTAGAATTCACGAGGGTGATACTGGCTCTGCCGATGTTCAGATAGCATTGCTTACCGGGAGGATAAACCAACTGGCTGAGCATTTGAAAATACATCCTCATGACCAGCATACCCGTCATGGGCTTCTAAAGCTGATAGGGCAGCGAAGGCGCTTGCTGGCTTATGTTAGCGAGGGCGATGTCGAACGTTATCGTAGCCTTATTGCCAGGTTAGGCTTGAGGAAATAAGTTAAAGAAGGATTATGATTATATCTCAACCTTGCGAATGTGTAATCGGAGATAGATTACTAACTATTGAGACAGGCAAGTTGGCTAAACAAGCTGACAGTGCTGTCACTGTTCGCTATGGCGATACGCTGGTTCTGGTCACTACTTGTATCGGTGATGAGTCTCGCGAAGGAGCTGATTTTCTCCACTTGACGGTGGATTATGAGGAAAGGCACTATGCGGTCGGTAAGATTCCTGGTAGTTTTATCAGGCGAGAGGGACGTCCAGGTGAACAGGCGACTTTAGCCGCTCGACTAACCGACCGTTCTCTGCGCCCACTTTTTCCCAAAGGTTTATGCAATGATATTCAGGTTGTGGCTACTGTCCTTTCTACTGACCAGGAAAATGACCCTGAGGTTCTAGCGGTTATCGGCGCTTCAGCCGCTTTGGCTATTTCAACTATTCCTTTTAACGGCCCAATAGCTGCGGTGCGTATTGGCTGCATCAATGGCAGCCTGGTGTTAAACCCAACTTTGCCCCAGATGAATGACAGCCTGCTTGATCTTGTTGTCGCCAGTACCAAGGAAGCCATAGTAATGTTAGAGGCCGGGGCCAAGGAAGTTTCCGAGGAGCTCATTTTAGAGGCAATCAAGCTTGGACATGAGGCAAACCGGGAAATTATAGAGTTGCAGGAGGGTCTGCAGCAAGTTTGTGGCCGGCCCAAGATAGAGATTGGGACTGCTGAAGTTAATGCAGAACTGCTAGCTGCTATTCCCTCAGACCTTGGGGGAAAGCTGGCTGAGGCTGTTAGCCAAGCAGACCGAGCCGAGCGTGAGAAGGCAATAGCGGCGGTTGAACAAGAGGCCGTTGAGAAGCTGGAGGAGACCTTTTCTGAGGCTGATATTATTGAAGCTGTTGAAGACCAGCTAAGGAAGGTAGCCAGAACGAACATACTGGACAAAAAGCTGCACCTCGATGGTCGCCAGGCCAATGAGATTCGTCCTCTTAGCAGCGAGGTTGGCCTTCTGCCACGCACCCATGGGTCGGGGCTCTTCGCTAGGGGGCAAACTCAGGTGTTGACTATAACTACTCTTGGTTCTTTGAGGCAAGCACAACTGATTGATGATTTAGGATTGGAGGAGACTAAGCGTTTTATGCATCACTATAATTTCCCGCCATACTCCACAGGAGAGGTAAAGCGCCTGGGGAGCCGAAGCCGTCGGGAAATTGGGCATGGCGCCCTGGCAGAAAGAGCCCTTGCCCCGGTAATACCCAGCGAAGAGGATTTCTCTTATACTATACGCCTGGTTTCGGAAGTCCTTAGTTCTAATGGCAGCACTTCTATGGCTAGTGTCTGCAGCTCGAGCCTGTCATTAATGGATGCTGGCGTACCTATTAAGGCTCCGGTGGCTGGAATAGCTATGGGGTTGGTTACGGGGGAAGATAATAGTCATGTTGTCCTTACTGATATCGAGGGCATGGAGGATCATTTTGGTGATATGGACTTTAAAGTCGCTGGCACCCCGGAAGGAATTACGGCTATTCAGTTGGACATCAAGCTCCAGGGCATAAGCTACGAGATTGTGGCTGAGGCTATAAAGCAGGCCCGTGAGGCTCATTCGGAAATACTCGACAACTTGAGGCAGACTATCGGTTCCAGTCGTCCTGAGCTTAGCCGCTACGCCCCGAGGATATATAAGATAACCATTGACCCGAGTAAGATAGGTGCTGTAATTGGTCCTGGAGGCAAGACCATTCGGTCCATAACTGATGAGGCCAAGGTGACCATGGATGTTGGAAACGACGGGACGGTGACTATTGGCTCGCCCAGCGAGGAGGCAGCGCAGAAAGCGATTGGACTTATAGAAAACTTAACTCGAGAGGTGGAAGTTGGCGGTCTCTACACTGGTAAGGTAACTCGCTTGATGAACTTTGGCGTTTTTGTAGAGGTTCTACCTGGTAAAGAAGGTCTGGTTCATATAAGCGAGCTGGCTGATTACCATGTGTCCAGGGTTGAAGATGTGGTTAAGGTGGGCGATGAGATTACGGTCAAAGTTACTGAAGTTGACCGCATGGGCAGAATTAATCTGTCACGCCGAGCAGCTTTGGGAGACCTGCCTCGAGTCCAGGGGGCTAAGGTCACGGATTCTACCTCGCCAGGCGGTCATTATCGAAGGCAGCCAATGTCCCGCTCAGACGCTCCCAGGCGTAGTAGCAGTGATAGCCAACGTCGCTATAACAAATAAGTATAAAGAAAAGTTGCGTTTATTGCGCTTTGAGGAGGGAGGGGATGAAACCGATAACAGTGGTAGTTCATGGAGCCTTAGGAAAGATGGGGCGAGAAGTCATGGCTGCCGTATGTCGAGCCCCGGATATGGAGGTGGTTGGTGCTGTGGATATTCAAGCGGCTCATGACTGTCTTGATTTGCCCGATACCTTGAGAAAGGTGCCTCTTTCTTCAGATTTGAGTTCACTTCTCCAGGATTGTCATCCTCAGGTGTTGGTAGATTTCACGATTGCTGAAGCTTCTATGTCCTCAGCCCGCCTTGCCGCTAAACAAGGGGTTAATCTGGTTATAGGTACTTCGGGGCTTTCAGCTGACGATATCAAGGAGATTGACCAGTTGTGTCAAGCTAAAAAAGTGGGCGCAGTAGTAGCCTCTAACTTTGCCTTGGGGGCGGTAGTCCTGCTCCATTTAGCCAAAACGGCGGCCAGGTTCTTTGATTATGCTGAGATTATTGAATTGCATTATCACGAGAAAGCCGATGCTCCCTCGGGAACTGCACTGGCTACTGCCAGGGCTATGTTGCAGTCACGAGGCAAACCTTTTGTTTATCCGCAAACCAAAAGCGAAAACCTTGGTGGTAGTCGAGGCGGACAGATTGACGGTGTAACCCTTCACAGTATAAGATTACCCGGGCTTATGGCTCGCCAGGAGGTTATCTTTGGTGCGGCGGGGCAAACATTGAGCCTGTGCCATGATGCCATAAGCCGGGAGTGCTATATGCCGGGTGTTATTCTGGCTATAAGGGAAGTGGTAAAGCGCCAGGGGTTAGTTTATGGGCTGGATACTTTGTTGAATTTAGAGGGAGGCAATGAAGGCGTATAATGTAGCTATTGTTGGTGCAACGGGGCTGGTGGGGCAGGAGTTTATCAAGGTGCTGGAGCAGCGAAGTTTCCCCATGGCCTCGGTTCATCTCTATGCCTCCGACCGTTCAGCAGGGAAGAAGCTCTATGTAGGTCACAAAGAGGTTGGGGTCAAGGAAACTAGCCCTGGATCTTTTCGTAATATTGATATCGCTCTTTTTTCAGCTGGTGCTGAGATTAGTCGCTATTTTTCACCTATCGCTGCTGAGTCTGGAGCACTGGTCGTCGACAACAGCTCTGCTTTTAGGGTGGAACCAAAGGTTCCTTTAGTTGTCCCTGAGGTAAATCCTGAAGATATAAAGTGGCATGAAGGAATTATTGCTAATCCAAATTGTTCTACCATTCAAATGGTAGTGGCCCTTTATCCATTACATAAGGTTAACCCGATTAAGCGGATAGTTGTCTCTACCTATCAAGCGGTGTCAGGCACTGGCTCAGCAGCCATGGAGGAATTAACCACTCAAGCCAAGTTAGTTTTGGAAGGGCAAAATGTTGTTCCTCATGTTTATCCTCACCAAATTGCCTTTAATTTGCTACCGGAAATAGATGTTTTCTTGGACGATGGCTATACCAAGGAAGAATGGAAGATGGTGGAGGAAACTCGCAAGATAATGCACGCGGGTGATGTGGCTGTTTCAGCAACCTGTGTTAGAGTGCCTGTTTTTGTTGGGCATAGTGAGGCGATAAATGTTGAATTTACTGCTCCTATAGCTCCCGAGGAAGCCAGGCACATATTGGCTCATGCCCCTGGGGTTAAGGTGCTTGATGACCCTAGTGTTAGTCTTTATCCTCAGCCCTGGCTAGCTGTTGGCTCAGACAATGTTTTTGTAGGACGTATTCGGACAGATATTTCTCAGCCCAACGGCTTGGTAATGTGGGTAGTATCCGATAACTTGCGTAAGGGGGCTGCTCTCAATGCTGTTCAGATTGCTGAGGAAGCAGTACAGCGGGGCTGGGTTAAAACTCAGAAATAGTTTACTTATGGTGAGGCAGATGATGAAGAAATTTGGTCGCTTGTTAACGGCAATGGTTACTCCCTTCGATGTCGATGGAAAAGTTGATTACGTACAAGCCAGGAAGTTAGCTAAAGCTCTGCTTGATTCGGGTAGTGACGGGCTTGTGGTTTCGGGTACTACCGGGGAATGCCCGACTCTTAGTCGTGAGGAAAAATTGCGCCTCTTTGCCGAAATTAAATCGGCGGTTGGCAATCGGGGCACGGTTATAGCTGGCACTGGTAGCTATAATACCGCGGACAGTTTGGAGCTTACAAAAGAGGCTGAAAAAGCCGGGGTTGATGGCTGCCTTTGGGTTGTCCCTTACTATAATAAGCCTACCCAAGAGGGCTTATTCCAGCACTTTAAAACAATCGCTGAAGGTACCAGCTTGCCGTGCATTGTTTACAATGTGCCGTCACGTACTGTCACTAACCTTACTGCTGAGACTGCTATCAGGCTTAGTCAGATTGATAATATCATCGGAGTAAAAGAGGCCAGCGCTAATCTTGACCAGGTTGCCAAAATTATACAGGGGGCGAGAAGAGGTTTTCTTGTCTACAGCGGTAATGATAGTGATACTCTACCCATATTGGGTCTAGGAGGCTTTGGTGTTATCAGTGTTGCTTCTCATCTAGTTGGCCTTCAGATTAAGCAGATGATTGAGGACTTTCTTGGTGGCGAAACTGGAGAGGCAGCAGCTCTCCACCGTAACCTGTTGCCTTTAATAAATGCTCTTTTCATCGTTGCCAATCCAATCCCGGTTAAATATGCCTTAAACTATCTGGGTTTTCAGGTAGGCAAGCCGCGCTTACCGCTAACTGAACCTGACGAGAAAACAAAAGCTGCTATTGAGCGGGCTTTGAAGAATTACAAGATTGACCTGCCGATAACCACTAAAGCCTAAGTCCGGTTCCACATTTTCAGCCTTCTCTACTTCTTAGTCAAGTGCTTTTTGAGTCTCACCTAGGCTGATGTACCATGGGTCGGTGAGTTAGGCGATGGCAGAGTCGTCAGTGCACTGTTATCCGAAGGCGTCATGACCCTGTAATATACTTTCTTGTCCATGGACAAGCTGCAATACACATTCCACATATCGTTCCGTGGATGTCAACGTTCCGAGTCACGTCTCTTATAGCCTCATAGCACGCGGATGCATTAAAGAAAGTGTTTCTGTGCATCCCAAGCTGCCAGTTATTTCCGAGAGGTGCCCTCCCGGGGCATATTTCTACACAGGATATGCAATCGCCACAGCGGGAAGTATCAATAGGCTTGTCAACAGGAAGCTCAGTTTGGGTCAATACGGTTGTAATGCGGATTGCCGAACCAAACTGCTCAGTTATGAGTAGCGCACATTTGCCTATCCACCCCATACCTGCGCGGGTAGCCACTGTTTTGTGCGGAAGACGTGTAGAAAAGGTGACTGGGTCGATGGCAACGCTGTTTCTGGTCAGCGGCATCGCTCGTTGGCCGAGGTTCTCCAGAAATTGTGCAGCAGCAAGCCCGAGTGTATCTAGGAGGTCGTTTACTCGGCGGTATTCAGCATAGTATTCCTTTGTTGGACCGCTTTGAATTCGTGCAATAACCCCAGGATTGAGAGCAACCGCGATGGAAATGCCAAATCGCATGTTTTCTCGAGCTTCTGGCAATAGCAGGGTGAGGTCAGCATACCCGACCAATGTGGCGCCCCGTTTCAGCAGCGTCTCTTTCAATTCATCCAAACGACGAACTCCCAGAAGTGTGGTTCTAAATGGCCAGTGCAGTGTTACATGACCTGCTTGACCATTATCGCCTGGTCTCGCCCGGCGCCGACGGAAATGATGTCAATGGGGCAGGAGAGAAGCTCTTCGAGCCGAGCTATGTAGTGACGAGCTTGAGGGGGTAATTGTTTGAGGTCACGGATATCGGTTATTGATGTTTGCCAACCAGGTAGTTCTTCGTAGACTGGCTGGCATTTGTCTAAGATAGATATGTTGCTCGGGAAATGGTCTATCTTGTCGCCATCCAGTTTATAGCCAGTGCATATTTTGATTGAGTCGAAAATGTCCAGAACATCGAGGCGAGTTAAGGCTATACCGCTGAAGCCATTTATCTGGACGCTGAAGCGGCCAACTATAGCATCGAACCAGCCGCAGCGCCGTGGTCTGCCTGTAGTAGCCCCGTACTCGTGAGCATGTTCCCTGATAAGCTCACCGGTTTTGTCTTTGAGTTCAGTGGGCATAGGCCCGCTGCCTACGCGGGTGATATAGGCTTTGAAAACACCGATAATGTTGTCGATTTGCCTGGGGTTTATTCCGGAACCTATAGAACTGCCTGCAGACAAAGGTGAAGACGATGTTACATAGGGATAGGTGCCGAAGTCGGGATCAAGCATTGTTCCCTGAGCGCCTTCTAGTAAGACCGTTTCCTTTCGGGACACCATTTCTTGAAGAATGGAGCCAGTATCTTGAATGAAGGGGGCTAGCTGTTCCCCATAATGGCAGTATTGTTCATAAATCTCTTCTAGCGATAACGATGGGGCGTTGTATATTTTGGTCAGCATGGCATTCTTGAATTCAAGGACTGAACTAAGTCGAGACTGAAATCCTTCTTTATTTAGCAAGTCGCTGGTACGGATCCCAAGGCGAGCTATTTTGTCAGCAAAAGCAGGGCCAATTCCTTTGCGTGTGGTTCCTAGAGCTCCTCTACCTCGCCTTTCTTCCTCTAGCCCGTCTAAAAGGATGTGATAGGGCATTATTAGATGGGCCCGATCGCTAATGAGGAGATGGCTGGTATCAATGCCATGTCTCTGAAGCTCGTCAATTTCTTTAAGGAGCACTGTGGGGTTAATTACTACACCGTTACCGATTATGCAAAGTACTCCTTGATGGAAAATGCCTGAGGGCATTAGATGAAGCTTGAACTCTCCATAAGGATTGATTACTGTGTGTCCAGCATTGTCGCCGCCGGAAAAACGTACTACCGCCTTCACCTTCTCAGCCAGAAGGTCGACTATTTTCCCTTTACCTTCATCGCCCCACTGGGCGCCAACAACAGCTATAACCGACATTATTCTTCACGCTAGCTTAATGTAAAATTGGGGAGGTAAACTTGTATGTGGATAAAATCTCGAGCTTATCCTCGGGACATATAATTCTTGCCCCAGTAGCGGAGCAAAGCCCCACCACCAACAATCCATAAAACCAAGCCGATAATTATTACCCAAGCAGTGCCCATCACCCCAAAGATAGTTCCGAGTACCATCCAGAGTATAGCAAGGATAGTGAGTGATGTCAGGCTCCATTCGAACGTCTTGTCGCTCATACCTTTTCACCTCAAGCTTTTATTTTCTTGCTGTCTCCTGCCGTGAGTAAACCAATCGTTGTCCTACGGTAACAAAAGCAAGCACCACCAGGATTAGCAAAGCTATAAGAATTTGGTTAAAAAGTAATCCCAATGCTAGTATTATAACTCTCTCAGTTCTGGTAAACAAACCTACATGGCACTCTAGCCCTAGCCCTTCGGCTCTAGCACGCACATAGCTGGTGAGAAAGGATGCGATCAAGGCTAAGAAAATGACTGTAATTTCAATAGTGTTCCCGCTCTCTAGGTATAAGGCTAAGATACCTAGAAGCAGCACCGCTTCAGAAAGCCGGTCAAAAGTGGAATCTAGCAGAGCACCAAAACGAGTGCTTTGCTTGGCCGAGCGAGCTAATGCTCCGTCGAGAATGTCGAATAAGCCGGCTAGCAGGACTAAGAGTCCGCCAGCGAGGAGGTGATTGGTGGCAATAACCGCAGCCGCAATTATGTTTATCGTCAGACCAAGCCATGTCAAAGTGTTAGGCTTTATACGGCATTTACTTAGAATCGGCATTAGTAGCTTGCTAATCCAGCGAGCAGCGCTTCCTCGTAATTCGGCCAAGTTCATCACAGACTATTTCTCCACATAGTTAGCTAAGCAAACTGGTATAGTAATCCATTACTTGCTGGGCAACGTTTGCCCAGCTATACTTCTCGGCCTTGATTCTCCCTTTGGCTCCCATCTGGTGACGTAAAGATTTGTCATTGAGAAGAGATAGCAAGGCTTGAGCTAAAGCCTCTTCATCTCGAGGTGGTACGAGCAGCCCCTCCTCACCATGAGTTAGCACGCTAGCGTAACCTTCAATGTCAGTGGCAACTATTGGCTTGCCACTCGCCATAGCCTCCAGCAGGACTATGCCAAAACTTTCACCACCGGTGGCTGGGGCGCAAAAGATATCAGCGCTGCGATAATATGAGGGTAGCTCAGTGCTGGGGACGAAACCGGTAGAAACTACATCAGTTAGGTGCGCGTCCTCAATGAATTTTTCATACCCCGGCCGTAATCTGGTGCCTGGACCAACTATAATGAGCCTGAAGTTGCTGAAGCGCTTCTTGACCTTGGCGCAGGCACGGAGTAGGTAGTCTAAGCCCTTGCGTTTCTCTAAGCGGCCGACGAAGAGAATATTCAGTTTGTCATCAGCGAATTCCTCTCGCTGAGGGCCATCCGGGGAAAAACGTTCGATATCAATGCCATTAGGGATAATGCGATAGTCACCTGACAGGTATCGGCTGACATAATCAAGTGCGGGCTTGGAAACGGCAATTTTACCATGTAACCTGGGGAGGCATTTCTTCAAGATGGGCTTAGACAGCCAGTAGCTTCGAGACCTACTATGGCAGGCGTGAAAAGTACCAACATTTATACAGCTCGATTTGAGGAGAGTGCTTAAGCAGAGCATAGGTGTGAAAGGTTCGTGAAGGTGAAGGATATCGAAGTTTTCCTTAGCCAGGATCTCCCCAACTTGAAATGGTAACCATGGGGATATTGGGACTCGAGCTACAGAACCACCGAATGGAATGGGAAGAGGCCTGCCCACGGCGGTAACCTCTTCCTCAAAATATTGAGTCCCCTTTCTCAGACTTGGAGCTATAACTCTGACCTCATACCCCCAGTGGATAAAATAATGAGCTAGATAAGAAATATGATTAACAACCCCCCCTGGGAAGGAATAGTCGTAGGGGGAGACTAAACCAATCTTCACTGTTTTCTTACCCTATCTTCGCAGATCTGCTAGCTTCCGCCCTGCTGAATTTCTTGCTGTTCGCTAGTTACCTCGGGTAAACAAATCGGGCTTTGCTGCTCCTGCCCCGTGATAAATTCCTCCACCCGCCTTCGGGCTTCGTCATCAGAATACTGAATAGGCGGAGACTTCATAAAATAAGCACTGGGGGCTACAATTGCTCCAGTCAATCCTCTATCTAAAGCTAACTTGCAGCACCTTATAGCATCAATAACTACCCCAGCTGAGTTTGGGCTATCCCACACCTCCATTTTAAGCTCCAAATTCAAGGGAACATCACCGAAGGTGCGTCCTTCCATTTTAATATAGCAGATTTTTTGGTCAGCTAGCCAGGGCACATAGTCGCTGGGGCCGACATGAATGTTGTCGGGCTTGAGTTCATAATCTAGCTGGGAGGTTACGGCATTAGTTTTAGAGATCTTCTTTGACTCCAGGCGCTCCCGCTCCAGCATATTATAGAAATCGGTATTGCCGCCAAAGTTGAGCTGGTAAGTTCTTTCCAACTTAACTCCTCGGTCACGAAAAAGTCTGGTTAATACACGATGAGTGATAGTAGCCCCAACTTGAGATTTGATATCGTCACCGATAACAGGCAATCCCATCTCAGCAAAACGCTTATACCAGTAGGGCTCGCGAGCAGTGAAAACTGGTATGCAATTAACGAAGCTACAGCCAGCAGCCAATACTTGTTCAATGTACCACTTGGTTGCTTCTTCGCTTCCCACAGGCAAGTAATTAATGACCACGTCTGTTTTTGTTTCTCTAAGAATGCCGACAATGTCGGCTGTAGGTCCTGGTGCCTTGGTGATGATTTGTGACAAATACTTTCCCAGCCCATCGTGGGTCATTCCTCGGTTTACTTTAATGCCGGTACCGGGTACCTCACAGAACTTGTAAGTATTGTTAGGCGGAGTAAAAATAGCTTCAGCCAGGTCCTTATCTACTTTGTTCTTGTCGATGTCGAAGGCAGCTACAAATTTGATATCACTTATATGGTAGCCCCCCAGATTAATATGCATTAACCCGGGCACAGACTCTTCTTCTTTGGCCTTTTTATAATAGTGGACGCCCTGAACGAGCGAAGAAGCGCAATTGCCAACGCCTATGATAGCTACGTTTACCTTACCCATTATTTAGTTCCCCCTTCTAGTGTGAATTTGATCTTCATGAATCTGCGTTTAAGTCTTAGGTCTGGGAAGAATCATCTTTGGTGACCTGACTAATAACATGGGCATACTAGCCCCGTGCAGCACTTTATCGGCTATGCTGCCTAATACCCATCGGCTAACTCCGGTTCGACCATGAGTTGACATGGCTATTAAGCTTACCCCCTTATCCTCAGCATACTCAACTATTCTTCCAGCGGGGTCACCAGTGACTACTTCATATGTAGTTTTAATTCCTTCTTCATCTAGTTTTTTAGCAATACCGCTTAGATAATCCTCGCCAGCATCATGCATAGCTTTAACGAATTTTCTCCAGTCTGAGCCACCAAGTACGCTAGCTTCTATTGTCCCAGGTGGTGAAATGGCTTGGAGTAAGTTAATCGAAGCCCCTGTTTTTATGGCTAATGCCTCAGCATAAGGTAAAGCTGCTTGACCAATGTCAGAGCCGTCTAAGGGGGTGAGAATCTTGAGGAAGGATAACTTCCTCACCGCCCCGTTTTTCCTAGGATGTTTGCTTTGAACAACTAATACCGGGGTTGGGGCTTCACTTATTACTTTCTCAGCTACGCTTCCCATCCACCAGCGACTAATACCGCTTCGCCCATGAGTAGCCATGATAATCAAATCAATGTCATTTTGCGCCGCGTAGTCAAGGATTTTATCTGCAGCAGTGCCGTAAAGGGCTACCGCTTCGGCTTTGATACCATCGCTTTGGAGACCGGCTGCTACCCTGCTAATGTACTCTTCAAGCAGGCAATTTACACGACGGTTCTTTCTTCCTATTCCTACGCCTAAAATATCAATATGGGTGCTAAATCTTGGAGCTAAATCCCTAAGATAGGGAAGTATACTCTCAGCCTCCCCTGAACCATCTAGCGGAACCAGAATTCTATGTAACATTCTCTCTCCCCGTTTTTTGTCTTCTGTTATTATGGTTGCTCCTGCCTAAAGCAAAGGCCTTGTGGTATTTTCAAAAGGTGCTTTATGACTTTTATACTTATACCTTCAATGGTGATGATGTTTTATCACATTATCACAAATCGAGTTAATATGCTATGATCTGCCAAGAGCTATTCCCCTATCGGCATTACTGACCACGTAGCCCTTGGCCCCCCTTGGTAGAATGATTAAGGAAACGAGCAATGATTGCGCTCTAGTCGGAGCATATCGGCTCGTTTTCAGCTATCCCTAGTGTGGGGCTTAACTCAGCTTCTCCCTCAGGCTATCTTTGAGGTAGCTCAAAAGGCCCAGAAACGGGAGCCTGACCAATAATAATTCACGACAAAGTGTTTGTAGAACCTGCAGAGAAAAGCACTAACCTCGCCACTGTCCAATCTCTCTATTGATATCTTGGCTCATCCAGGTCTAATGATACTCGAAGAAGTCCTTTTGGTAGCCCAGAATGACGCTTTTGTCGAACTCAATGCCTGAAGGGAGCACTCCACAACTAAGACTCACATCGCTATCAAAAAACCGGAAAGCGGAAGCTAAGCCTCTGGTTAATTCTGATGCTCCCATTAAAACTAACTTACTGATGCTGGCTTTTGCCAAAACCAACCTCCATCAGGCTGGATTAGGCAGCCAGCAATACCAGCAAGTTACAAATTACAACCCCCTGCTTTTGATAGAGAAAATTAACAGGTTGTCTTCGCACCCTGGCTAGAGCATACTAGTGCATTAGCTTTTGCCGATTCGGAATACCTTGGTTCCGCAGGACGGACAAACTCCGCGTGTCGCAGGTCTACCGTTTTTCAAGGTAACACTCTGTTGGTTCTTAATCTCCACCTTCTTTCGACATTTGAAGCAATATGCCTGTGCCATTTGTTTCACCTCCTTTCGTTAAAGCTGAACATATCTATTATATACGGAATGTCAAGACCCTTGAATTATTTTAATATAGCGAGACTACTAAAGGGGGAAAACTTTTTCCGGGTGCCAGAGTTTTTTCTCAGATATAAAGCGCAGCAGAGCTATAAACTGCCCATCGGGGCCATAAGCACGACAGTATTTTGAAGGTGGGGACTCTTCGCTTAGAGGTAGGGAGCGGCCATTTCTAATGGCTAATTCTTTTGTTTCGTCAACAATGGCTGCCCTCCAGCTCAAAAGTGGGCTGTCTACAGAGTGGAAAAGCCCCTCCCAATTGTCTTGTTGAAAAGCGTCTTCAATCTGAGATAGAGATAGTGCATCTTCAATATGGAATGGTCCGCACCGTAAACGAATCAGGTTCTTTAAATAGGCACCGCAGCCCAAGCATTGCCCGAGGTCATGAGCCAAGGAGCGCATGTAAGTTCCCCTACCACACTCCACTTTGATTGTTATAAGCGGCAACTGACAGTCGATAAGTTCTAGACTGGTGATTTTGACTTGTCTTGGCTTTGGTGTTATCGGGGTACCAGCACGAGCTAGTTCATAGTATCGCCTGCCATGGTGTTTCAAAGCGCTATAAATGGGAGGCACTTGCTGGATAGTGCCCTGAAAAGCAGTAAGAGCCTCTTGTATTTGGGCTGCAGTAACAGCGCTCGGGTCGCCACGCTGGATTATTTTTCCTTCCCTATCGTAGGTATCTGTAGCCGTACCTAATTCAATCTGGGCGAGGTAGGTCTTGCTGCTATCTGTTAGAAACTGGACAACTCTTGTTCCCTGACCAAAACAAATTGGCAGGACACCTGTAGCTATAGGGTCTAAGGTACCAGCATGCCCAACATGTTTTTCTCCCGTCATGCGTCTAAGCCAAACTGTTACGTTGGAAGAAGTCTTGCCTTCGGGTTTGTTAATATTTAGAATTCCGTCAATGCTCATCTTTGTCCTCGGTACTGTTAAGGGTCACCTGCTCGATTAACTTGAGGATTTCTGCCCCGCGCTCAATAGAACTGTCAAAATGAAAGCTAAGCTCAGGGATGTGTCTTATTCTCAAACGCCTGGCTAATTCTCTGCGGAGAAACCCTGAGGCAGCAGTAAAACCTTGTAGTATCTCCCTTTTATTTGTCTCGTTTCCCAAAGCGCTAACAAACACCTTGGCATGTCCCAAATCACGAGAGGTTGAAACTTTGGTTACTGAAATAAAGCTGCTAAGTCTCGGATCATTGACTTGCTGTCGAAGCAATCCGCTGATTTCCTGCCGGATTAAGTTGTTTATTCGCTCAGTGCGCCGTGTCACGTTTTACTCCTTTGAATCAGAAGTCATGCTTTAGGTTTAGAGAAGAAGTTGGCTTGGAGGTAGAGCTGAAAATCAGAACAGTCTAGGTTACTTTTTCTTGGCGGTAGAATTGAATCACATCACCAACTTGAAAGTCTGTAAAGTTTTCTATTTTAACACCACACTCGAAGCCAGTAGATACCTCTTTAACGTCTTCTTTGAATCGCTTTAAGCTGCTGATGCGAGATTCATGAATCGATTTGCCCTGGCGTAAAATTCGGGCTGAAGTATCCCGCCTTACTTTACCTTCTTTAACAGAAACTCCGGCTATTCTCTCCCCCTTTCTTGAGGAAAAGATAGCTAGTACTTCAGCCTGTCCCTCGATAACCTCAGCATAGGTTGGTTCCAGCATGCCTTTAAGTGCCTTGTCCACGTCTTGTACCAGCTTGTAAATTACATCGTAGTAACGAATGCTTACCCTTTGCATCTCAGCTAGTCGCTGTGCCCCTGGCTCTGGTTGGCTATTAAAGCCGATAATTACTGCTTCAGAGGCTAAGGCCAGAAGCACATCGCTTTCTGTGATACGCCCACTGCCTGAATGGATAACTTTGACCTTGATTCTGTCATCCCCTAGCTGCTCCAGGGAGTCCTTTATTGGTTCGATGCTGCCTTGGACATCTGTCTTAAGGACTATATTGAGCTCCTTTACCTCTCCAGCACCAATTTGAGTTGACAGGTCACTCAGACTCAAAGTCTTACCAGAAGTTACAAATTCATGTTGCGCATCTTTATGCTTCTCTGCGAGCACCCGTGCCTCACGCTCGTCACGAGCCACTATGAAACTGTCCCCAGCTTGTGGGACAGAATTTATCCCCAGAGCTTCCACTGGAGTTGATGGCTTAGCCTTCTTAATCTGTTTTCCTCTCTCATTAAACATGGCTTTTACTTTGCCCCAAGTATTACCAATTACTAGAGTATCACCTGGCTCGAGAGTGCCTTTTTGAACTAGGAGGGTAGCTAATGGTCCCTTAGTTTTATCCAGTTTGGCTTCAATTACTACTCCCTCCGCCGGGCAGTCTAGCTCGGCTTTAAGCTCTAATATATCAGCAACTAGAAGGAGGTTCTCTAAAAGGACGTCTATGCCCTGTCTCTTCTTGGCTGAGATGGATGCGCATACAGTGTCGCCTCCCCATTCCTCAATAATCAAGCCTGAATCAGCCAGTTGCTGTTTGACTCTGTCTGAATTAGCGTTGGCCTTATCAATCTTGTTAATGGCGACTACTACGGGCACCTCTGCAGCGCGAGCATGGTTTATGGCCTCCACAGTTTGGGGCATTACTCCATCATCAGCAGCTACCACCAGGATAGCAATATCGGTTGCTTGTGCCCCTCTAGCTCTCATGGCTGTGAAAGCCTCATGTCCTGGTGTGTCCAGAAAAGTAATCTTTCGTCCGTCTATCTCTACTTGGTAGGCTCCAATATGCTGGGTGATAGCCCCTGCTTCAGTAGCAATTACGTTACTTTGGCGAATAGCATCAAGAAGGCTTGTCTTACCGTGGTCAACATGTCCCATGATGGTAACTACCGGCGGACGGGGGGAAAGCTTGCCACCCTTTCCTGTCTCTGATGGTTTTGTTTGAACGGATACTGGCTGTTTTTCAGTTTTATAGCCGAAATAGGTTGCTATCACTGCTGCGGTGTCAAAATCAATAGCTTGATTAATGTTGGCCATGACACCTTCTCTCATGAGCTGTTTGATAACGTCGATTGCACTTACTTTTAGAAGGTCTGCCAGTTGTTTCACACTTAGAGCCGGAGGGAGGCTAATCTGAGGCAATACTTGTGTGTCAGAGTTAGCCTTCTGGCTATTCTTGCCTTGATTGACAGTCGGTTCTTGCCCATTGTCAATCATGTCTGGTTCTCCCCCTTTTTGGGCAGGCTCTTGCTATATTCTACCAGCGTCTGGAGATTTTCCAAGGTGAGCTTAGTCCGCAAAACATATTCTAAGCGGTTACCTTTTAGCCCTGTCTCCCAGCATTCGCGTGCTGGGCATAAATAAGCCCCTCGGCCTGCCTTTTTACCCTTAGGGTCTATTTCTACAACACTAGCGCTACAAATCAACCGGATTAATTCCCTCTTTGTCTTTGTTTCTCGACAGGCTATGCAACTACGCTGTGGTATGTGCCTCTGCCGAAGAATTTGCTGTTTTGGATGACTCTTCAAATTCGTCTTCCTCTGAATAGC
>Ga0307380_10002092_pt1 | contig 28587 bp, 18 predicted proteins | sample UN3MG_FD_202239 | JGI IMG/M metagenome (GOLD analysis project Ga0307380, IMG submission 202239) | Soil microbial communities from Risofladan, Vaasa, Finland - UN-3 | ecosystem: Environmental > Terrestrial > Soil > Coastal area > Acid sulfate soil | place: Finland: Risofladan, Vaasa | collected... | reverse complement strand
CGCGTTCGTCCGCGTATCGACCTGAACCGTCGGCACGTCTTCGGCGCGGACGAACTCGGCGTTCGGGCCGGTGAACAGGCCGTCGATGACGTTCTTGAGGCGCGTGGCGTCGGCGTTGACGAGCGGCACGATCTGCACAACGTTCAACGACCCCGCGCCGGGGATATCCATCGTCTTGATGACGTCGGCGATGAGCGGCATGACGTCGCTGCGGGCCGCCACGACGATGGCGCTGGTCGTCGGATCGGCCTGGATCGTAAGAGCGGCACGGGCCTTGGGGACCTCGGTGGCGTTGCCGATCTTCTTGCGGTCGAAGATCGTGCGTAGCCGCGTGACCTGCGTCTTGAGTCCCTCGCTGCCGGGGGTCGGCGCGCTCTCGGCGAACACGGCTTCGAGCATGGGCGCGAGGCGGGTCACGTCGGCGTACTGGAGGTAAAACACGCGGACCTCGGTCACGATCTTGCCGGCGTCACGGTCGAGGTCCTGGATGACGAGGTCGGCCAGGGCGAGCGACTCCTCCAGGCCGCTCAGCACGAGCGAGTTTGTCCGGAGGTCGGCCGAGACGTTCAGCGGATTCACAAGGGCCTTGCCGCTGACGCTGTCGGGTTCGGCCTTGCCTTCGACACTGGTTCCCTCTTTGCCGCCCAGTTGCTGGCCCTGGGTGAAGATGTCCTTGAGAATCTCCGTGACGGACTCGGCGTCGGCGTTCTTGAGGTGGACGACCCTTACCTTCGTGCCCTCGGCGAGCGGAAAACGGTCAAGCACTTCGACGATGGCCGCCATCGCCACCAGATTGTCGGGCGTCGAGGAGATCAGCAGCGCGTTGGAGCCCTGCATGTTGACCAGTGTGGGGTCGGGCGTGATTTTGATCGGCTTCGTGAGGTCGAGTTCGGGGATGACGCGTCCGTCGGCGCTGCGGACTTTGAGCAGCCGGACCTGTTCCTGCAGGGCCCGTGCCTCCGGCGTAACCACTGCCGTCTCACTCGGCCGCAGCATCTCCGTCAGCACGGTGGCCAGCCGTGTGGCGTCGGCGTGTTTGAGCGGGACGATGAGTACGTCGGCCTCGGCGTAGGAGGGCTTCTTGTCGAGGGTCTTGATGATCTTCTCGACCTGCTCGAACATCGGGCCGCGCGCCGTCACGATGATCGACCGCGTCCGCTCGTCGGCCTGGACGCTGATCGGCTCATCGGGGCGGGTCTTTTGGAGCTGGGCAAGCATCTGCGCCAGGACGGGCATCACCTTCGTCGGCTGGGCGTTTTCGAGCGGGTAGATGCGAAACTCCAGTTGCGGAGCGATCTCCTCCTTATCGAGTTGCTCGATCAGGTGTTCGACTTCCTCCAACTTCGCCGCCGACGCTGAGACGACCAGCGCGTTCGTGTCGGGCAGCGCCGTGACGGTGACCTGGTCCTCGGGCCGTGCGGCCACGCCGGGCACCGCGCGGTAGAGCGTTGTCAGGGCCAGCGCCACGCGCGTGTTGCTCGTGTTCTTGAGGGAGAAGACCTTGAACTGCCGCTTGGCGTCGGCTGCGGCGGCGTCGAGCGCCTCGGCCAGTTTCCTGATGATGTCGAAATCCTCGTCCGAGGCGTTAATCAGGATCGACCGCTGCTGCGGCAAGACGGTGGTCTCGACCTTGCCGCCCGTGGGTCCCTGCCGTCCGGACGGTCCGGCCTCGCCCTGTGAGCCGCGCGGGCTGTACGTGCGGGTGCCCGTGCTGCTGCCCGTGCTGCTGCGTCGGATCGGCATGACCGAGCGGCTGGTCGCCTCGCCGAAGATCTGCCGGATCGCCTGCTCGACCTCGGTCGGGTCGGCGTGCTTGAGGGTGATGATCTTGAGCGCCCCGCGTTGCGGCTGCATCTGCTCGATCTGGGCCACCCACTCCGAGACCTGTTTGAACATGTCGTCGCTGGTGGCCAGGACGATGGCGTTGGCGCGGGCGTCGGACGAGACGGCCAGCGGGTCGATGCTCCGTTTCTCGCGGACGGCAATCAGGTACTGCTGCCGATACAGTTCCTGGACCATGCCGGCGACCTCGGGCGCGTCGCCGTTGGTGAGTTGGATCACGCGGACCATTGCCGCCGAGGACGTCGTCGCCTTGTCCAGGTCCTTGGCCATCGCCAGGACCTTGTCCACGTCGTTCGACGGTCCGCTGATGACCAGGGCGTTGGATCCCTTCTCGGCCGAGACCGTCACGACCTCCTGCCCGGCCGCCGAGCCGAACCGGCTGGCTCTCGCCCCCGTCGCTGCGGTCGAGGTCTGGGCCATCTTTTCGAGCACCGGCGCCAGGTCCTCGGCCTGGGCGTTTTCAAGGATCAACATCTCGGACCGGATGCCGGCGGTCGCCTCGGAGTCAAGTTTCCCCAGAAGGTCTTTGACCTTCTCGAGGTTCTTCGCGCCGGCCGTCACGATGATGCTGTTCGACACCGGCTCGGCCACCACCGTCACCAGGTCGTTCGGGTCGATGGCCCGGCCGGTGCTTCGCTGTGGCTGGAAGGCCTGGCTGACGGCCGATGCGACGCTGGCGGCCTGGGCGAACTTCAGCGGGATCAGCACGGGTTCGGTCACGCTTCCCGGGCTGGCCGTGTCGAGTTGCGTGGCCAGTTCGCGGATCTTCTCAAACGTCTCGTCGTCGGCCCGGACCATGAGCATCCGGGCGTCGCGGTCGGCCTCAATGACGACGTTCGAGCGTGGTCCGCTGCTGCCCATGCCGTAGGAGCCGTAGGAACTGTAGGAAGCGTAAGAGCCGTACCGGCTGCTCCGGCTGCCGCTCTGACTGGAACCGAACACGCGGTTCAGAACCTGTGCCACGGCCGTCGGGTCGGCATTGGCCAGCGGGATCAGGCGGACGGCGTACTGGTCCGACGGGGCGACGTCGAGTTGCTCGATGAGTTTGGCGATCTGGTCGTGGTCCTCGACGCCGGCGCGGACGATGAGCGAGTTCGAACTGCGGTCGGCGTTGATGCGGACCTGCCCCGTCGTGGTCGATTGTCGTGACCAGCGGCTCCAGGGGCTGCTCCCGCCCGACGCCGAGGTTCCACCCTTCTGGATCGTCGCCTGAAGCGCCGACGCCACGTCCGTCGCCTCGGCGTACTCCAGACGGTACACCTTCACGGTGACCTGGTCCTGGGTCTGTGCCTGGTCGATCTCGTCGATGATCTTGGCGACGAGTTCGTGCTTCTCGGCCGCGGCAGAGACGATGATGAGCCGGCCGGCCTCATCTCCGGTCACGCTGACGCGCGACCGGTCGGTCCCGCCGGAGCGGCCCATGCGGGTGCCCTCGCCCGAGGGCGCGGCGAAGATGTCCTTCAACGCCGTCACGACGGTCTGGACCTCGGCGTTCTTGACGGGGTACGTCTTGACGATAACCGCAGGCGCCTGGTCCATCTCCTCGATGAGCCTGGCGATCTGGAGGTGCTCCTCGGCCGGCGCGCGGACCACGATGGAGTTGCTGCTCCGGTCGGCGCTGATTTGAATCTGGCCGCCGCTTCCTGTAAGACTCCCGGTGGCGCCCTCTGTTGCACTCCCCATTGCACTGCGGCGTGTCCGGCCGGACCGCGATCGCTCGACGGTGCCGCTCAGGGCGGCGGCGACAGCCGAGGCATCCGCGTTCTCGAGGCGATAGACCTTGATGGCGACGTCGCCAACCCCCTGGGCCTCGTCCATCTGGGTCAGGACCGACTCGATGAGTTGATGTTCGTCGGCGGGCGCGGAGACGATGATGAGGCGACCGGCCTCGTCGCCGCTGATGACGATCTCCTTGTCGAGAACCGTCTTCGTCGCGCGTCTTCCCGTGGCGCCTGGCGTGGCCCGCGTGCTGCCGCCGAACACTTCGCGCAGCGCCGTGACCATCGCGCCCACGTCGCCGTTCTTGACGTGGTACATGCGGACCGAGGTGACGGCGGCCATGCCCGACTGGTCGAGTTCCTCGATGATGCCGGCGACGATCTCCATGGCGTCGGTGGGCGCCGTCACGATGACGGAGTTCGTCTGCCGGTTGGCCGACAGGTTGACCATCGAGGCGATATCCACCTGGGTGATGCCCTGCTTGGTCCTGAGTTCCAGCACCTGGCGGATCATCTCGACGCGCTGCTGCTGCGGCTGCTGCGGCTGGGGCCGGCCCTTCTGGTCGCTGCCGCTCTGTTGAGGCTGCGGCCTCGGCTGGGACGTCCGCTGGACGGCCCGCTGGAACAGTTCCTTGAGGTTCCCGGCCACCTCCGTGGCGTCGGTATTCTTGAGGGGGAAGATCCGGACTTCGCTGACGACCGTGGGCACCTGGTCGAGTTGCTTGATGAGCATCTCGACGTCCTCGAAGTCGACCGGTTTCGCCCGGACGATGACCGTCCGCGTTCGGAGGTCGGCCACGACGCTGATCACCGGCGGCGGCGCCGGGGCGGGCGGCGCCGGCTGCTGACCCTGCTGGCCCCGCTGCTGGCTCCGCTGCTGAGTCCTGGGTTTCGGGTTAAACAGATCGTCGAGCGTCCGCGCCACGGAGTCGGGGTCGGCCTTTTCGATCTTGAAGACCCGGAACACGGCATCCACGTCCATGGCGCTGAGCATCAGTTCATCCAGGAGACTCTGGACGTAATCAAGTTCCTGGCGGCTGCCGGAGATGATGAGCGAGTTGGAGTTCTTGTCCACGGCGATGGTGATAGGGGGCGGCGCCTCCGCGGCGTCGGACTTCTGCGCGTCGGCCCCCGCCCCGGGCGCCGGCAGGACACCGGGGCCTTCCACACCAACGGGGCCCGATTCTCCCTCCGGCCCCTTCACCGCATCGGACGACCCTTCGGTCACAATCACCTTGTTGCCGGTCATCTGCTGGTAGACCGACCGGAGGACCTCGGCCATTTTTTCGGCCTTGACGCTCGTCAGCGGAATGACGCGGACGCGGTACGAGTTGTCCTTGGCGGCGGCGTCGAGTTTGGTGATGATCGGCTCGATGACCTTCAACTCGGCGTCCTTGGCGATGATGGTGATGGAGTTGGAGAACTCGTCGGCCGAGATGATGGGCTTGTCGCCCTTGCGGGTCTTGTACATGTCGTTCAGTTGGGCCGCGACCTCGGTGGCGTCGGCGTTCTCGAGCCAGATGTACTGGACGTCGGCCTCGGGCGTCGCGGGCGCCTGGTCAAGGCTGCGCAGGATCTCCTCGACCACGGCGAAGTGCGACGGCGTGGTCGAGATGACGAGGCTCTGCGTCCGGTCGTCGGCGGCGATGCTGAACGGCACGACCGGCGCATTTCGGCCCCCGCCTGCCTGCTGCCGGAGCATGTCCTGGAACAGCCTTCCCAGCGACTCGGCCAGGGCCGACGGCTCCCCGTTCACGAGCGGATACACACGGACCTCGGCCCCGGTGCCGGTGGAGCCCTGGTCCAGGCTCTGGATCATCTCGACGACGGCTGGGATCTCGGCCACCGGACCGCGGACCAGAACGCTGTTGGAGTTCAGTTCCGGCGTGACGGTGACGCGGTCCTCCTGCCCGGAACGCTCGGGAGCGCGCCAGGGGGGACCGTGCCTGGACGAGTAGGACGACGTCACGGTCCCGGCAGCCAGCGCCGCGTTGACGGCCTCGGCGAGACTCGCCGCCTGGGCGTTCTTCAACTTGACGATGAAGACGGCCGAGTGACGCGTGGCGCCATCGGCGTCGAACGTCTTGATCAGTTCTTCGGCCAGGGCGAGTTTCTCGGGCGGCCCCTGGACCACGACGTCGTTGGTGTCGGGCATGGCGGCCACGCGGACGTCCGCGCCGGTCGGCTCGCTCGGGCGGCCGTAGCGGCTGGCCGAGGCCGGGGTATCGACGAGCATCGTCTGAAGCACCTCGACGATGTCTGCAGCCTTCGCGGACTTCAGGCGGAACGTTCGGGTCTCGCGCGCCAGACTGGTGTCCACCTCGAGTTTCTTGATGAGTTCGTCGATTGTCGTGAACTGCGTGGGGGTGGCGGCGACGATGATCTGGTTGGTGGCCACGTCGGGTTCGAAGCGGGGCTCCGGCTCGTTGTCGGCGGCGGCACCGCTGTGGGACCGCTGCTCGGCAAAGAGGCGGCCGAGCGACACGGCAAGGTCGCCCGCCTTCGCGTTGGCCAGCCGATACGTGCGGACCTCGACCTGGCCGGGGGCGTCGGCCACGTCGAGCGACGCCACCAGGTTCGCGATCTCCTCCGCCTTGTCGCGCGGGGCATCGACGACGAGCATCCGGTCGCCCGGGGCGGCGGCGATGACGACACGCTCCTGGTCGCCGGCCGTCGGCCTCGAACCACCGTACCCATACCGGCTGCTGCGATAGGAGGAACTCGATCCCGACGACGTCTGGTACAGTTGACCGAGCATCTGGGCCAGTTGAGTGGCCGAGACGTGCTTGAGCGGGATCTTTCGGATCTCGCGTGCCTGTTCCTGTGTGGCCTGGTCCAGTGTGGCGATCATCTCCTCGAACATCTTGCGGTCGGCTTCCGGCCCGCGAAGGAGGACGGAGTTCGAGAGCGGTTCGGCCTCGATGACCACGGACTGCGTCTCGCCCTCTCTGGGCCGGGGCACCATCGCTTTGAGCGTGTCGGCGAGTCTGGAAGCGTCAGCCGACTGAAGACGGATCATCCGCATCGGCTCGGCGCCCTCGGCCGCCGGCACGTCCATCACCTTGATGAGTTCGGCGATGGCGTTCTGATCGTCGTCGGCCGCAGAGATCAGCAGACTGTTGCTCCGCTCGTTGGCCGCAATCACGACCGGCACGGTTGTGGCCCCCGACGTTGTTGGGCCGTAGCCTCGGCTTGAGGCGTACCGCGAGTAACTGGAACTCGATCGACGCGCCGCGTACACCTGCCGCAGCGTCTCGGCCAGTTCGCGGGCGTTGGCGTGCTTCAGGGGCACGAGGCGCGTCGTGGCGGTGGCGAGCGGGGCGGCCGAAGCCTTGAGCTCCTCCAGGATTTTCTCGATGATCGGCCAGTCGTCGGGGGCGGCCGAGATGAGCAGGCTGTTGGTTGCCGACTCGGCCTCGATGCGGACGTTCTTGGCCGAGACCGTACCATGGCGGTCGTCGGTGCTCTGCTGCGCGAGCATGCGCGTCAGGGCCTGGGCCACTTCCCTGGCGTCGCCGACCTCGAGTTGGACGACGTGGATCTCGCGGGTCTGCTCGTCGAGAGGTTTATCGAGTTCGGCGATGATTTTTTCAGCGGTCTGGATGTCGCCAGCCGAACCGGCGACGATAAGGCTGTTGGTGCGGACATCGGCGGTGACGACGGTGGCGCCGTCCGGCGGGTGACTGTGGCCCGATTCAAACCTGACCACGGCCCTCTGGATGATAGGCGCCAGTTGCTGGGCGTCGGCCGTCTTGAGGCGGAAGGTTCGGATGCCGCCGTTCTCGGTCATGGCCTTGTCGAGCTGCTTGACCATCTGCTCGATGACCTTGAAATCGGCCTCCGGCGCGCGGACCATGATGTTGTTGCTGGCCGCGTCGCCGCGGACGAAGACCGTCTGCCGCTGGTCGCGTTCGGGATAAGGCATCAGGCCGCGGATCGTGTCGGCGATCTTGACGGCGTCGCCGGAGGTGACCTGGATCATGCGCACGGCGTCGGCCTTTTCGGCATCCGGCGTGTCCATCGTTTTGACGAGTTCGGCAATGGCCTTCTGGTCGTCCTCGGCTGCGGAGACGAGCAGGTAGTTGCTTCGGTCGTCGGCCGCGATGACCACAGGTACCGACGACGGAGACGGTCGGCTGTAGCTGCGGCTGTAACTGTGGCCGTAACTGCTGCTGCGCGAGCCGTAGATGCGGTTGAGCGACTCGGCCAGTTCGCTGGCCTTCGCATGTTGGACGGGGATGACGCGCGTGGAGGCGGTGGCACCGGGAACGGCGGAGGCCTCGAGTTGCTGAAGGAGTTTTTCGATGGTGGGCCAGTCGCCGGGCGCGGCGGAGATGAGGAGGCTGTTGGTTCCGCCGTCGGCGGCAATGCGTACGTTGCTGCTGGACTGGTCGTGCGGCCCTCTCGGGTCGCGCTGCTCGAGCATCCGGGTAAGCGAAGAGGCCAGTTCTCTGGCGTCGCCGACCTTGAGTTGGACGACGTGGATTTCGCGGGTCTGATCGCCCTCGTCGAGCGGCCTGTCGAGTTCGGCGATGAGTTGCTCCGCGATCTGGATGTCGCTGGCCGAACCCGACACGATGAGGCTGTTGGTCCGGACGTCGGAGGAAACGCGAGTGGTCATGGCGCTGCGACTGCTGCCGTAGCGACTGCTGCCGTAGCCGCTGCGCGGGTCGCCGGAGGATCGTGTGATGGCGCCCTGGATGACACGTTCCAGTTGCTGCGCGTCGGCCACCTTGAGTTTGAAGACCCGCATGCCACCGACCTCCTCGCTCGCCTGGTCGAGCGTGCGGATGAGTTCCTCGATGCGGGTCATCTGGTCGAGCGGCGCCGTGACGATGAGGCGGTTCGTATTCACATCGGCCACGACGCGGGCATCCATGCCCTGCGAACGTGATGAGGAACTGTGGCTGGAACTCGAGTGCGACGGCTGCTGCGGCAGGAGTTGCTTGATCGTGTTGGCGAGGTCCTCGGCCCGGGCGTTCTTCAGGTCGAAGACGCGCATGTCGCCCGTGGCCCCCGGCTCGATGGCGTCGAGTTGCTCAATGATCTGTTCGGCCAAGGCGATCTTTTCGCCCGAACCGGCAAGGAACAGCGTGTTGGTCCTCTGGTCGGCCGTTGCCTTGACGCCCATGTCCGAGGCCTTCTCCGACTGCCCGTAATCCGGGTTTCGGGTGTACCGTCCTTCCCTGTCGCGGATGTACTTCGGCTCGGAGGCCGAGCGGGAGGCCGGGAACAGACCGTTGACGATGGTCGCAATATCGGTGGCTGAGGCATGCTTGAGTTTGTAGGTCTTCAAGACGCTTTCGGACGAGAGCGTGCCGGTGTCCAACTCGTCGAGAATGACGCGGATGCGTTGCATGTTTTCGAGGCGGTCGGTGATGATGATGCCGCGCCCGGTTCCCAGCGGCGCCACACTGCCGTACGTCGAGACGACCGGCATCAGGACGCGGACCGCGTCCTCGGCGCTCATGAACTTCAGGGGCAGCATCATTGTCGCGAGTTCGCCGGGCCGCAGTTGCTCGGCCTCCTCCCACCCCTTGACGATCCGGAGCGGCGCCTTGGTCGCCTCCTTCATGGCAACGACGCGCACGAAGCGCGGCGTGGCAACCATCGTGTAGCCGCGCATTGCCAGGAGGAGATTGAGCGTATCGAACGCCTCGTCGAACGTGTACGGCTTCGGGTCGAAGAACGTCAACGTGCCCTCGATGTGGTACTCGCCGAGGACCGGTTTGCCTGCCATCTGGGCGAACCGGCGGATGACGTCGTCGTATGGAATGCCATCGAACTGGAAGCGGATCTCCGGCTTGGCCGCCGGTCCATCCGTGGCTTTGGGCGCCGGCTTAGGCGCAGCCTCGGCATTGGGCGCCGGCTTAGGCGCAGCCTCGGCATTGGGCGCCGGCTTAGGCGCAGCCTCGGCATTGGGCGCCGGCTTGGGCGCAGCCTCGGCATTGGGCGCCGGCTTGGGCGCAGCCTCGGCAGGCGCAGCGGGGGTCGGCCTGGGCTCCTCGGCGGGCTTCGCGGCCTCCGGGGCCGGCGCAGGCGCCGCCTCCTTGACCGCAGGGGGCACGTCAGCCGCGCGCGCGCCCGCCGACAGAACGATCGGCAGACACGCCAGGGCTAGCGCGAGGCGTTTGGGAATCAGGTCGGCGATTCGCATGGACATCTCCTTGGGACCGTCCGGGCCCCGGGCCGCGGGGCCCGGCAGGCCTATTGCGTCTCGCCCTCTGTCGAGGGCGTTCCGGGTGGTGGCGGTTCCTGCTTCACTTGCGGGAGGCCGGGCGGCAAGTGCTCGGTCTCCAGCGTGTGCTTCTCCGACAAATACCGTCCGAGTTCCACGGCGTAGTACTCGGCGCCAACTCGAAGCACGATGCGGCTGCTCGAGAGGATCTCGGGCCTGCTCGGCATGGGCAGCGGCCGGTAATCGACCATAACGATGGTGCCGCCGGCCAGGTCGTCGCCCGGCTTGTAACTGGCAACGTTGCCGCTGCTGGAGTCGCGAATGAGGATGTCGGTCTTGCCTCCCCATGTGGGCAGGCCGACCAACTTGTACCGTCCTCTCGGCACTTCGGGCGGGCGGGGCGCCGACGGGGCGCTCGGTTGCGGCGTCGGCCGCGTGGGCTCGGGCCGGCGGGCCGCGATGTACGGCCGGAACAGATCCCGCGTGGCAATGACCTGGTATTGCTTGCGGTCGGGGCTCTCCAGGGCGGCCGGGTCGGTCTCGGTCGTGACCTTTCCCGTAGCCAGGGTCTGGCCGTCGGGCGGCTGGAGGACGAGCGTCGCGTACTTGACTTGCAGGTCCACGTCGGACCGGCCCTGGATCGGCGAGATGACCAGGTTGTCGAGCCGGTGGAGGTGTGGCTCCTTGGTCATCAGGTAGAGGAAGTTGATGATTTTCTCCAGGCCGCCCGCCACCTGCACCATCCAGCCGACCTCCTTGTAGACGCCGGGCACCCGCGCGCCGGTAATGGGCTTGAGGGTGAGGCGTTCGGCACTCAGGCCGCTTGCCGCAAGGACGCCGGTGATCTTGGTGCGGATACTCTCGCTGACTTTCAGTTCGTCGGTCCCGTACGTCCTGGCGGCCAGTTCTGCGAGGCGTGTCTTGTAGGAGGCTTCCCTGGCCTTCTCGGCCCGGGCCTTCTCAATCTGGATGACCAGTTCCCTGGCCTGGTTAAACTGCTGCGCCGCGGGCATGAGAAAGACGCGGTTGATCGCCATGTACGTGACGAAACCGACGCCGATCAGGCCGGCGGCGGCGGCCAGGATTTTCTCCCGCTTGTTCATGACCCTACCTTGACGGCGGGCGGCCTTCGAAGCGGCCGTTGGGATAGCGCGTCTCGGCCGGGTGAGAAGACTTGGACGACGGCCGGCGTTTCATCAGTTCCTTGTACCGCCCATACCATTCCCTGGCAGCCTCGTCGCCGGCGTCCTTCGGCGGGCGCCGGTTCTGGTGTTCGGCGACCAGTCTCTTCCATTCGTCGTAGGTGAGCTGGCCCTCATCGGACCGCGGGCGCTCATCGGACGGCGGGCGCTCATCGGACGGCGGACGCGACTCCGTGGGCCGGGGGCCGGCCTGTTCCGGACGCCCCGGCGGCGGGCCACCCTGCGGCCGTGAACCGGGCGACCGGCCGAACTGCTCGGCCGACACGTCATCGTCGGGACGCGGCGGCGGCGACAGATCGGCCAGCGCAACCTGCATGTCCGGCTTGATCATGACCTTGACGGCCGTCGTGTAATCGTAGCCGTAGCGGTCCTTGGTGGTCGTGATCTGGCCGGGCTTGAAGTCGTAACCCGCCTGGCCCAGGCGGTCGCCGAGGCTGTTGATGGCCTCGTTGCTCTTGGCCCTGACGTTCACCTTGAGCGACGCGTCCGGGTTGGTGCTCAGACTCGCAACGTAGGCCTCGTTGCACGAGGGGAACACGCCCGTCAGATACGCCCACTGGTCGAGCCAATCGCGCCCTCTCGCGACCCATTCTTCGATGGTCTCGATGCGCTGCTTGAGGGCGGCGACTTTCTTGTTCTCTTTCTTCAACTCGCCCAACTGGCCGGTCAGGCTGCTGACCTGCGAGGCCGCGTTGTACCAGTGCAGGCCCGCGCCGGCAAAGGCCGCCACGACCACGAGAACTACCGCCGCCACGCCTGCCACGGTGAACATCTTCGTCAGGTCACGTTCGACGGGCGGGCGTTTGGGATTGAGGAAATCGAAAGGCGGCGCGTCGGCGTCGCCTTGCCCGACAGCCAGTCCAAGGGCCGAGATGAAGGCCGACGCGTCGGCCGCCGCTTCCCGCAGGTCGAGCGCCGACGACAGGTCCAGCACCTCACAAGGCACGCCCAGTCGCGTGGCGAGCGACTCGGCGACCTGCGCCTCGATTCCCGTGCCGCCGGCCAGCACGACGCTCTCGATCCCTTGGCCGCGCGCTACCCCCATGTAACTTTGGAGGCTCCGCCCGACTTCCTGGACGACGGTGACGACGGCCTCGCCGCTGATCGGCTCATCGCCGGAGGGTGGGGGAAGGACGTCGATGACGGCCGAGCGGCTGAAGGTCAGTCCGCCCTCCTGCATGACGTCGATCTCGGTCTCATCGGCCGCGATGTGCACCAGGGCCACGCGGCCGGGCTGCGAGCCGCCGTACGCTTCGACGCACCGCATGTTGGCATACGGCCGCAGACCCAGCCGGAGCAGTCTGACGCCCGCGGCCTCGGCAATCTGCTGGTAGTACTCGAGAACCGGCCGCTGGACGGCAGCGACGAGCACGTGCTCGCCCTGCGGCTCGTCCTCGGGAGCGGGCTCGGCGCCGTAGTGGCTCTCGATCGCAAAGTCGATGACGGCCTCTTCGGGCCGGAACGTCAGTTCCTTCTCGGCCTGGAAGCCTACCATGTTTGCGAGTTCGGCCGGCCCCGAGACCGGCGGAAGAACAAGCGGCTTAAGGACGGCTTGGCTTCGCGGGACATTCATGAGGACGGCCGTGCCCGCCAGGTGCATCTGGCCGAGCGTGCGTCCGACGAATTCGCCCAAGGCGGAGGCGTCGGTCAGATCGAGGCCCTCCGGCATGTCGGCCACCACGGCCCTGCGGATGCGCGTGCGACCGCCGGACAATTCGGCCTCAACAATCCGCAGGTGCCGGACGTCGAAATCGAGGGCACAGAACCGGCCGACTTTCCTGCGGCGCGACAGCCCTTTGACCTTCTCCGAGAGTGATGTCATGGTCACCTTGTCCGTTCCATAAGTTCCGGGTCGAGCGCAAACGGCATTCCCAGCCGGGTGATGTCCCGCAGATAAGCGATCCGCGGCGTCTGCCCGGCCAAGTCCAAAACGGCTTCCAGCACACGATATCGGCCGCACGGCACGCCGAACCCGACGCACCGGACCGAGAACTGATACCCTCGGGCCGTCACGTACGGCGCCACCGTCTTAAACTCCTCTGCATCGAGCAGGTTCTGCGTATAGAGCCATGCTACGGTGGCTTTGGTATCGGCGTCAAGCCCGCCGCGAACATCCACGATTTCCTGGGCCAGGTTCGCGTCGAGCCCCGGCACCGCCGCCAGGACCTCGGCGCGGGCGGTGTTGATGTTCACCAGCCCGGCGGTTTGCCTGCGACCGCGTCCCGACCCGGCCGTCAGCCGGTCCATCACGATCGGCAGTTCGTCGGCACCGACCCCCGATTCTGTCGAGGAACCGCCCGGCCGGCCGCGGGAATCCCTGCCTCCCCGTTTGGACTCATATCGCATCTCGAGCAGTTCGCTTGGGTGCTTGAACGTATTGCCGTCGGCCCGATACACTTCGATGAAGCGGCGTGTCTCGTCCGGGAGGTCCAATTCGTCCGGCAGTGAGCCGCGGTTGATGTCGATGCGCGGACGGCCCTCGCGGTCCACGTCCCGTTCGGAGGAGAAGACGGTGGCCAGGGCCCGCAGGCCCGGGGCGAGTTCGCCGTCGCGGTCGTCGGGGGGGAAGCAGCTGTCGCCGTCGTCTTCGTTCGGGTCGAGGATGCCGTTGAAGTTGGCGTCTTCGCCGTACACCTCGGCCGCCGTAAAGCCCTTGACGAGGAACAGTTCCTCGACGGTCGCGAGCGGCCCGTTCGGAATGATGTACGGGCTGGCCAGGCCGTCGTAGTACTCCTGTTCGGCGCCCTCGGAACGGGGTTCGCTGTCGGCGTCGAGATAATCGAGCAGACAATCGACCTGTTCGCTGGTCAGGTTTTCGAAGGCGAGCCAGGCCTCTTCCGTCGCGGTGTTGATGTTGAGTTTGCCGGCCTCGTCGGTCACGCCGTAGCGCAGGGTGTCGCGCGACGCGGGGTCGTCGGCATAGATGGTGAAGTACCAGATACTTGAGCCGTCGTCGGCTACCACCTGGTTCTGGAAGATGTCGGGGTTGTCGTGCCAGACGTCCATCTCGCCGGCCGAACCTTGAAGGACGGCCATGGCGTAGTGAAGCCCGCTGATGGCCGACTCGTAAGCCTGTTCGCCGCGCCGCTGTCCGGCTGAGGCCGCTACCTCGGCCCGCATGCGGAACATGACCCCGGCCGCAATGACCGTCAGCAGCACCGCCACGATCAGGACCGCCACCAGGACCATGCCTCGGCGTTTCATAAGCCACCCATCCCGCCAAGCCCGCGGATCATGGGCCCGCTCCGGCCCTTGGCAGCCGCGGGCACGAAAACCACCCGGCGAAACGTCGGGTACGGATACTCGAACGGGTCCTCGAATTCTTCGGGCAGCGGCTGGGCCCCCAGGACGATCTCGACGGCCTGGGGCAGGTCGCCGCCGCTCCAACTCTCGAGCCACGCGCTGCCGTCCCAATACTGGAACCGGATGAACTTGATGTGGGGCGTCAGCAGCGTCGCCTGGATTTCGCCTTCCTCACCGTCCAGGGCCTCCTCGGCCACGCGCGGCGTCAGGACCTTCTGGCACGTCCGCTCCAGGCCGGCTGCCACCATGTCGCCGTACTCGTCTTCGACGTAGCGCACGCGGTAGGCCACGATTTCAAGGTCGCGCTCGGGGGGAATCTCCTCAGTCTCCGTGATTCCCTGAACGAGCCAGACCCTCCGGCTCGGCAGCGTGACGGTGGGGAACCTCGCCTGCGTCAGCCCGCCATCCAATCCCTGGCCGAGGAACCGGAAGACGAAGGCCCCGCGCAGTTGCTCGGTAATCAGGTCCATGACCGCGCGCTCGGCGCCGATGAGTTCCGCCTCCTCCATCACGGCCGCACGCACGTCGGCCACCTGCCGATAGAACGTCAGCATTGCCACCATCAGCACCAGCGTGAGCGAGACCGCCAGCACGACCTCGAACAGCGTGAAGCCTCGGGTTGCGGTGCGCTGCCTCACATCTGGTCTCCGAAAGCCATTTCGGTTTCCACGGGGCTCTCGCTCAGCAAGTGATAAAGCCGGTGCGTGTAGTCGTGGGGCGTGTTGCGAATGACGATCTCGACGCGCGTCAGTTCCAGTTCCGTCAGGTTTCCCACGATGGGGGTGACCGTGACCTCCCACGACCAGTCCTCGAGCGCTTCATCCTCGTAACCCATCGGGCCCGCGTCCTCGATCTCGACGGCGCCCAACTGCATCTCCGAAAGCAGGGTGATCGCCAGGTCGGCCGCCCGGGCCTGGAGCCGCAGGTCGCGCGCCGAACGCACGCACGCGCTCAGGCCGGCGAGGATCGCCACCGCCACCCCGAAGAACAGCGCCAAGCCGAGAACGACCTCCAGCAGGGCGACGCCGGCGCGGCGCTGTGGCGCGTGCGGCAAACGCGCGGCGGGTCTGGGCACCCGCCGCGACAGTCGCGTCGCAATCGCGGTGGTTGCGGAGAACCACCGCGCAAGACGTACGTCGGACCGCGTCGTCGTGGAGCCTGTCCGCATCAGTAGGCCCCCAACTCTTCCAGTTCCTCAAGCGTCAGGACGCGCCGCCTCACGGCGCCGGTCAGGCCGTCGAGTTCGACCCTGGCCCGCGGCCCCTCGGGCATCTCGACGGCGACGAGTTCGATGATGACCGAGTCGCTGGACCCATCCGGCTCAAACGTCACGGCGGTCTGATCGGGGTCGCTCGCGTAGCCGCCGGCCACGGTCGCGTCTTCGAAGTTACGGTAGGCGCTGGCGCCGACAAACTCGCACCGCTCGACCACGATGCCCTCGATGTCCAGGGACTTCCGCCACGTGCACGTGGTGTACTCGACGAACTCCCCCGGGCCCGTCAACGGTTCGGGCTCCCACAGGACCGTCGCCCGGCCCTCCTCCTGGTCAAACTGGAGCCGCAGTCGCAGACCCTTGTTGGCGGCATCGGCCCGGGCCATGCGCAGCGCCGTCTCCATCCGAAGCGAGGCTTCTTCGAGCGAGTGGCTGCCCGCCAGCGCCGGGAAGTTGACGGCCACGATACCCGCCATGAGAACGAGGATGACCAGGGCCAGGACGACTTCCAGAAGCGTGAAGCCCCTGCGCGTTTGCGGGGGCTCCGCCGCCTGATCCGTCGCCTGTCGCCGTTCGACGCCGCTACGGCCCGGCGTCGTCTTCGGCCCAGTTGTTGACGTCATCTTCCGTCCCGTCCGTCCCGTCGGGTCCGTTTGACCACAGGCGGAAGGGCTGCGCCTGGGTCTCGCCGGTGCCGGCCACGTTCAGTTCGTAGTTGAACGTGTTCCCCCAGGCGTCGCGCGGCTCCTTCTTGAGGTAGGGCCCGCGCCACATCTCGCCGATCTGCTCGCTCTCGAACGTCGGCTTGACGCGCAGCGCCTCCAGGTTGCCCTCCTCCTCGCTGGGATAGTGGCCGATGTGCATGTTGTAGGTCTCGATGGCCGTCTCGATGCTGGACAGCATGGCCTTCGTCGTGTCGATCCTGGCGCCTTCCCGCGTGCCGACGATCGAGACAATGGTGACGCCGGCCAGCATCAGGATGATGGCCAACACCAGGAGGATCTCGATCAGGGTAAAGCCGCGCCTGGCTTTCGTACGTCGCTGCATCATTGTGCTCCTTCTTGTCTGTGCCACGGCCTCCGTGCCGTGCGTTCATTCCGGCCGCCCCGCCGAGCGGCCGGTTCCGTATTCGTCTAGCGTCCGATGGATCCCGCCATGCTGAAGATCGGGTAGATGAGCGCCGCCGCGAACACCGCGATGCCCCCGGCCAGAGCGACCAGGATGAGCGGTTCGATCAGGCGGACGCCAAGGTCCACCTGTCGGCTGGTGCGCCGCTCCACCGTGTCGGCAATCTGCTGGAGCGTCTTCTCCATCTGGTTCGACTCCTCGGCCACCGCGATCATTTCGAGGATCTCGGCCGGGAAGAACCCGCTTGAGCGAAGCGGCTCGGCCAGCGTCGCGCCGGCTCGCACGTTCTCGGTCGCCTGCGCGATGCTATCGGCCAGTGCCATCGACCCGGTCGCGTCCTTCGAGATGGCGAGCGATTCGAGCAGCGGCACGCCGTTGGCCAACATCATGCCAAGGATGCGGCAAAAGCGCGTGATCGCCACCAGCCGCGTGACCCCGCCGATTACTGGAATCCTCAACCGCCACCCGTCCCACAGACGTTGGCCACGCTCGCTCACCATGAAACTCCAGACGCCGACAACCGCCACGACGCCACCCAGCAGGAGCAGCGGCCAGACCATCTGAAACGAGCCGCTGATCGCAAACAGCACCCGCGTCGTCCACGGAACCGGGATGTCCTCGAACAGGTCACGGAACTGCGGCACAATCGCGACCAGGACGATGATCCCCACGGTCATGCCCACCGTCAACACCAACAACGGATACACCAGCGCCCCGCGAACCTTGTTCCGCAACTCGTCCTGCCGATCGAGGAACTGCGACAGGTTTGCCAGCACCGTCTCCAGAAACCCGGCCCGCTCGCCGGCCCGGACCATCGCCACGTGCAGGGTTTTGAACACGCCGGGAAATGCCGTCATCGCCTCGGCGAGCGATTTCCCGGCGGCCACGTCCTCACGGATCCGGTTGACGTGCCCGGCCAGGCGTCGATTGATGGTGGACCGCGACAGAATCTCGAGCGCCCGCAGCGCCGGCACGTCGGCGCCAAGCAGGTCCGACAGTTGCCCGTACAGGACGGATAAGTCGCGAGCCCGCACGCGCCCGGACCGGAACCCCTTCTCGGTTCGCTCGTGCGACATCACGCGCACCGGGAACAACTGCCGCTCGTCCAACGCGCGGACGGCGGCCGCTTCGGTTTCGGCCTGGATCAGACCGGTCACCTCGTCACCGCCTGACGTTCTGGCCAGGTATTGGTACGTCGCCACGGAACCTCGCTCTCCCCGCGACAGCGTCGGCCCGGTCAGGCCTTCGTTGACCGCATGACTTCTTCGGGCGTCGTGATGCCCGCTCGAACCTTCATCCACCCGTCTTCTCGCAGCAGCCGCAGCCCGTTCTTGACGGCCACGGTCATGATGCTTCCGGACGAGGCCCGGTCCATGATCTTCTCGCGGATCGGCTCGCAGGCCACCATCAACTCGAACAGGCCCGTCCGACCGCGGAAGCCCGTGTCGCGGCACTTGCGGCAACCCGTGCCGCGCCACAGCCTCTGGCCGGGTTCCAGTTTGAAGTCAGGCGGCAGGCTGTCGGGATCGGGATCGTACTCCTCTTTGCAATGCAAACAGGTGGTGCGCACGAGACGCTGCGCCATGGCGCCCGCCAGCGTGCTCGTCACCAGGAACGGTTCCACCCCCATGTCGAGCAGCCGCGTGGCAGCCGACGAGGCATCGTTCGTGTGCAACGTCGATAGCACCAGGTGGCCGGTGAGCGACGCCTGGATGGCGGCTTCGGCCGTCTCGATGTCGCGGATCTCGCCGATCATCACCGAGTCCGGGTCGTGACGCAGCACCGCCCGAAGGGCGCGCGCGAACGTCAGCCCCGTTTTCGTGGACACCTGGATCTGGTTCACGCCGTCCAGGTGATATTCCACCGGGTCCTCGATTGTCACGAGTTTCAGTTTCGGGCTGACCATGGCCTGCAGCGCCGCGTAAAGCGTCGTCGTCTTGCCGCACCCCGTGGGGCCCGTCACCAGAAGGATGCCGTGTGGCCGAGCGATGATCTCGCGGAACGTGGCGAACGTGTCCTCGACCATGCCCAACTCGGGCAGCGTGAACAGAACGGTCGAGGTGTCGAGCAGGCGCATGACGATGCCTTCGCCGAAGAGCATCGGAATGACGCTGACGCGGACGTCGATCTGGCGGTTGCCCACCTGGAACTTGATGCGTCCGTCCTGCGGCAGGCGTTTCTCGGCAATGTTCAGGCTCGCCAGGATCTTGATGCGGCTGATGATAGCGGCCTGGAACCGCCCGATCTGCGGCGGCAGCGACGCCTCGTGCAGAACCCCGTCAACCCGGTACCGCACCATGAGGTCGTGCTCGTACGGCTCGATGTGGATGTCGCTGGCCCGCTCGTTGAGCGCCTCCAGCAAGATCTCGTTAACGAGTTTGATGACGCTCGCTTCCTGGGCCATCTCCAGGAGGTCTTCGGTTTCCTGGGCAGCCTCGCCGATGACCTCCACGTCCTCGCCGCTGACCATCTCGTTCACCGTGTCGCCGCCGACGCCGTAGTGCGTCTTGATGAGTCTGCGGATATCCTCTTCCGGCGCCAGGGCCGGCTGGATCGTCAGGCCGGTGATCAGACGCAGTTCGTCGAAGGCGTACAGGTCAAACGGATCGCTCGTTGCGACGGTCAGGACACCGTCGGTGCGGCTGACGGGAACCAGGTTCTTGCGGTACATGAGTTTCGCCGGCAGGCTGCGGAGGATTTCGATATCGATCTCGGCATCCGAGAGGTCCACCAGCGGAATCGACAACTCCTCGCTCATCAGCCGCAGGAACGATTCCTCGCTGACGTACCCCAGCCGAACCAGCGCGCGGTCCAGCCGCACGCCTTCCTTCTTGCGCAGGCCCATGGCTTCAGCCAGTTGGTCCGGCCGAATCAGGCCCTGCTCGAGCAGCGTCTCGACAATGCCCATACGGTGTAATCGCCTACCGGCGGCTGGGGCGCACTGGAAGCGCGCACCTCGCCTTCCCTGCCCATTCTAACCCCCGCCGGGATACAGGGTTCCGAGTTTCTTCCGGTTACTGAACGCGCTCGCGCCTTCGCTCCTACGGCGTTTCATCGGCCAAATCGGGCCGACGGTGCCACCCTGAGTCAGCGCCGGGCTTTTTCCCTTGAAGAAGACCGATTCGGCGCGTAACTTCCCCTGCGTCGAGCGATTGCCCGGGGCACTTCAGGGGAGACGATGAAGACCAGCGGCGTCGCCGTTATCGGCTTCGGTACGGTCGGCACAGGCGTCGTGCGCCTGCTGCTGGAAGACGGCGTGCGCCTGGCCCAGGCCATCGGCTGCCGCCTGGACCTCAGGCACGTCTGTGACATCGACATGGAGCGACCTCGTGACGTGGCCGTCCCCCGGGAGATCCTGACCGACGACCCCGACGTCTGCTTCAACGATCCGGAGGTCGCGACCGTTGTCGAGACGGTGGGCGGCACGACCGTGGCCGTGGACCTGATGAAGCGCGCCCTGGCCGCCGGCAAGGACGTCGTCACGGCCAACAAGGCCGCGCTGGCCGAGCGCGGGGCCGAACTGTTCGAAGCCGCGCGGGCGGCCGGACGCTCCATCGGGTTCGAAGCGTCGTGCGCTGCCGGCATTCCCATCATTCACGCCATCCGCGACGGCCTCGTCGCCAACCGCCTGACGGCCATCACGGGAATCCTGAACGGCACGTGCAACTACATCCTCACCCGGATGTCCTCGACAGGAGCGGCCTACGACGACGCCCTGGCCGAGGCCCAGGCCAAGGGCTATGCCGAGGCCGATCCCGCCCTTGACGTCTCCGGCAAGGACGCACGCCACAAGTTGGCGATCCTGGCGGCGCTCGCCTTCGGCACACAGGTCAGCCTCGACGACGTCTACGTCGAGGGCATCGAGGGCATCAACCCGCACGACATCCTGTTCGGGGCGCAACTCGGGTACGTGCTGAAACTGCTGGCCATCGGCCGGCGGACCGACGAGACGCTCAGCCTGCGCGTTCATCCGACGTTTGTTCCGGCCGACAGTCCGTTGGCAACCGTCTCGGGCGCCGACAACGCCGTCCTCGTCACGGGCCACGCCGTCGGCGACACCTTCTACGTGGGCCCCGGTGCGGGCGAGATGCCGACCGCTTCGAGCATCGTGGCGGATCTTGCCGACGCGGCAGTGGGTCGGGCTCACCTGACGTGCGCGAACCTCGCGTGGCCGGCCGGCCGGTGCCCTGCCCTGGCGGTGCAGCCCATCGGCGAGACGTCAACCCGCTACTACCTGCGGTTCGACGTCGTGGACAAGCCGGGCGTGCTGGCCGAGATCGCCGGCGTCCTCGGGCGAGAGGACATCAGCATCGCATCGGTGCTTCAGCATGAGCAAACGCGTCCCGGCTCCGTGCCGCTGGTCATTACGACGCACGACGCCCGCGAGGGGAACGTGGCGTCGGCGATGGACGCGATTCGCCGGCTTCCCAGCATGGCCGGGCCTGCGGTCCGCATTCGCATGCTCCAAGAGAAGCGCGAGGCCGGCCCATGAAGTACGCCATCGTCATTCCCGACGGCGCGGCCGACCGGCCGACCGAAGCCTTGGGCGGCCGAACACCCTTCGAGGTGGCCCGACTGCCGAACATGGACTACATCGCCACCGAGGGACGGCTCGGAACCGTCCAGACCATCCCGTCCGGCATGGCGCCCGGCAGCGACGTCGCCATTCTCAGCCTCTTGGGGTACGACCCCGTCAGGAGTTACACGGGCCGCGCGCCGCTGGAGGCGGCCGCGCGCGGCATCGAGGCCCGGCCCGACGACTGGATCTTCCGGTGCAACCTCGTGACGGTCGCCGACGGCAAGATGGTCGATTACTCGGCCGGCCACATCAGCACGCAGGAGGCCGACGTTCTGGTCCGCGCGCTCGAGGAGCAGTTCGGCAGCGACGCGCTCCGGTTCTACCCGGGCGTGGGCTATCGGCACCTGCTGGTCGTACGGGGCGAGTCGTTCAAGGTTCGGACAACGCCCCCTCACGACATCCTCGGCCGGGCGGTCAAGAAGTACCTGCCGAAAGGCAAGAACGCCGCCCGTCTGCGGGAACTGATGGACGCCTCGCGCGACGTCCTCGACAGCCATCAGGTGAACCAGATTCGCCGCGACCTCGGCGAGAACCCGGCTTCGCAGATCTGGCTTTGGGGCGAAGGACAGAAACCCGCGCTCGCTTCCTTCCGCCAGCGGTGGGGCCTCACGGGCGCCGCGATTACGGCGGTGGACCTGGTGCGCGGGATCGCGCGGCTCATCGGATGGGACGTCATCGAGGTCGAGGGCGCTACCGGCTACTACGACACCAACTACGCCGGCAAGGCCGAGGCCGCCATCGAGGCGCTCCGGCACCATGACCTTGTCGTGGTCCACGTCGAGTCCACCGACGAAGCCGGCCACAACGGCGATGCACGCGAGAAGGTCCGGGCCCTGGAGGCCGTGGACCGCGAGATCGTGGGGTCCCTGCTCAAAGCGCTGCAGGGCGCGGGCGAGCCGTGGCGAATTCTGGTGGCGCCCGATCACGAGACGCCTCTGGATGCCCGGACCCACGAGGGCAGGCCCGTTCCCTTCGCCATCATGGGCGACGGCCTGGAAGCCGGCCGCCGCGAGCGTGCCATGACCGAGGCGGCCGCACGCAAGGCGGGCATGCACGTGGCCGTCGGCCACGAACTGATGGAATACTTCCTGACACGGTAGGACCTGCCGTGGACGAATCGGGTGACGATGCGCGCTGGCGGCGGTTCGCGATGACCTCGGCGCAGCGCCGGCTCCTCTGGTTTCTCGTGCTCGTTGCGTGGACGGCCATCGTGCTGGCCGCGTGGCAGTTCTGGCAGACGTTCGCGCCGCCGCGGTTCCCCCGTGTCGAACTCAAGCCCCACGGCGCCTACGACGCGGTCGAGGAGGTGACCGGCCCCGTCTCCGTGCGCCTGAGAAGTGCGCGCGAGATCTGTCTGGCCGGCGTTTCAGAGCCGCAGGAAGCGGCGGCGCGCGACCGGGCTGTTGTCTTCCTCCGGAACCTGCTTCCATGCGGTGCCGAGGTCTACGTGGAACTCGAGGCGCACGCCCCGGATGGCGACACTGCACCCCCGCTCGCCACGGTCTATCTCCCGCCGAAGGGCGCCGCGCGAACCGGCTCGTTCCCATACGCCGAGGCGCAACTCGTCGCCAGAATTCTGGTGCAGGAAGGCCTGGTGCGGACCTGCGCCGACCGGCCGTATCGGTACCGTGCGGAGTTTCTCTTGCTGGAAGACGATGCACGCCGTCACGGGCGCGGTTTGTGGGCGTCGCCCCCGCCTTAGAGCCTGTTGCACAGGTCACCCTGGCTTCCGCGTGGTGGCCTTCCCATGCCACCACGCATGATTCAAACCGTCTCGCGGCGGCCTGGGAAGGCCGCTGCGCGGTTCGTGCAACAGGCTCCTTAACGCCTTTTTACTTTGACCCGCTGCGCTGCCCGTGCCTATAATTCGCGAGCAACCCGGTGCAAGCGAGTAGGCGCGATGGCGGACGAAGAAACCGAGGCAGACGTCGAAGCCCTGCGGCAGGAAATCACCGAGCGCATCGAGAAGTACGCCGCCGAGTCGCCCTATCGCCTGAACCCGGACGAGCGCGTCGTGGCCGCCCTGATCAAGGGCCTCGTTCGCCGCAAACTTCAGTTCGGCGATTACTACTGTCCGTGCCGCGTCGTGACCGGCGACGAGGAGGCCGACCGCCGCACCGTCTGCCCGTGCGAAACGCATCCGCAGGAGATCGCCGACACGGGCAAGTGCCATTGCGGCCTGTTCGTCGCGGGCAACGGTGACGAGAAGGCCTGAGACGTCCGGCGCGAGCGTAGCGCGGCGGGTTTCTGCAGGGACGTGTTGCCCGGACTGTGGTGTAGAGGCGAGGCATGCCTCGCCCCTACGAGACGGGCGGCGGCGCGGCTGATTCGCTGCAACGTATGCCGAGCGAGGGTCATTCAATCAGGACTGGAGACAATCGATGGCTGAAAACGCGCTGGAACTGACCGATGCCAACTTCGCCGCCGAGATCGAGCAGGCCGACGGCGTGTGCCTGGTCGATTTCTGGGCCGAGTGGTGCGCCCCGTGCCAGATGGTCGGCCCCATCGTCGAGGAACTGGCCGCTGAGTACGAGGGCAAAGTCAAGGTCGGCAAGGTGGATTCCGACGCCCACCGCGAGACGGCCGGCAAGTTCGGCATCACGGCCATCCCGTCGCTTATCCTCTTCAAGGACGGCAAGGAAGTGAAACGCTTCGTCGGCGTCACCGCCAAGGACGACCTCAAGGCGGCGCTGGATGAGGCGCTGGCGTAGGCGAGGGGCGGCGGCTCCGTCAGTGGTGCGGTAAGGTGCGCGTCGGGCATGCGCCCGCGCGCACTTGCTTATGGTGGGCAATCGGCCAGTCGGGCAGCACCGTCGGGGGTGTTCAGTCTTCGCCGTCGCCCGGCAGGTCGCCGGACTCGAGCGTCCACTCGGGCGGCTTCGGTGCGCGCACGTCGGCGTCGATGAGGAATCGCATCGGAGAATCCTCGAAGCGCGCACCGGCCACGCCCGCTTCTCACGCGGGCAACGCGTGATGCTCTTCCTGATCGACGATCTGGGCGGCGAACTCCAAGGCCGCTCGCACGTCCTCCGCCGTGACGCCGTACTCCTTCTGAATTTCCTCGAAAGTCATCCCGCCCGCCAGCCCGCTGACGATCCGCGCCACCGGCACCCGCGTACCCCGTATGACCGGCTTGCCGTGCTGAATTCGAGGATCGACGACAATTCGCTCGTTCATGGCCTGGACCTCATCCACACCAACCGTTAAACTGAACCCAACCTATGGTGCTCATCAACCGCCCGGACAGCAACCATTCCGTTCGGCGGACAACCCCGTCACAGGCGGGCAAGCCTTGGACTTGGACCCTGGATTGTCTTGCCCGATTTGCCCCGGCGTCTGCTGAGCCACCGCGGCCACGGTATGATATTGATATATTCCAGGGTCTGGGGCTGGACCTACTGCGTAATCTCTGTCACCGTGTTCTTCTCAAAGTCGTAGTCCCAGCGGCGGGAGCCGTAGCGCACGGTGACGATGTCACTGTCAACCTTGTTCTGCATGAACGGGCTCTTGTAGTTGTGCGTCAGGTTCAGATCGAGTTCTTTGCCGTCGATCTTCGGCAGTGTTTTCGGGTAGGGATCCTTGTCCGAGTTCCTGCACAGGAGGAACTCGATCCGGGCTGAGTTCGGCCCGGTGTAATCCAGCTTGTCCGCGGTCAAGGTGAGTGGTGCGGCCAGGATGGCCTTCTTGAAGGCGGCAAAGGAGCCATAGACGGCCTTTCGGCCGGTCTGGATTATGATCGGGGCATACTGGTCCTGCAAGTAGAGGCGGTGACGCGCGGGTTCGTTCCAGTAGTAGCCGCTCCTCACGATCCGTACCGCGGCGTAAGCGTCATGGTTATCAGCAAACACCCACCCATCCCTCTCTGTCATTTCTTTGACCGCAGCGAAGTCAACCCGAGCGTCGCCCTTGTAGACCGAATCCTTGTAGCGCTGGGCGATCATGACGTCCTTATTCTGTACATTCCATTTCTCGCCGGTGTAGGGCTCGAGATAGATCGAGGCGCCGTCCCGGAAGGCCACCCCGCTCCACCGGCCGAGGGGCGCGTAACCAAACTTCTTGCTCTTGCCCTCACCCTGCCACAGCCGCACGTCGAACATGGAGCAGCCGGTAATGTACTCGGGGGTGCGGTAGGCATAGTTAATGCTTCGGGAGAGTGCCTTGTGGAAGCCGTTCCCCTGGGTCATCTGCTGCGGCACCTCTATCGTTTCACCGGGATGACGGTTAACGATCTCGTAGACCTTTTGAGTCGTGCCGAGTCGGCGCAGAAGGATAGCAGGGACAGGTGGTTCATATCCCTTGAATCCCGGCGGCTCGAGCGCATATCCATGGTGCTCGCCGTAGAGCCGCGCAAGCGTCTTGTTGAACCGGCTGTCGAGCCCGCCATCCTTGGCGCGGGACTTACTGCCGCCGCGCAGGCCGCTGAGTGAGATCTGCTCAATCTCGATCATGGCCAGGTCCATCAACATCCTGGCCCGTGCCGCCACCACCGGATCCGTTGCGAAATCGAGCAGCAGATACAATCCACGATAGGTCTTGTATTCATAACTGCTGCTGCCGAGTTCAACCCACATCCCATGCAGCGCCCATTCTTTCAGACCACGCCGGAAGAACTGCGTGAATCGCTCGTAGCGTTGTGCCACGGTGTCACCCGTCTTGAATGTCTTGTTCCTGTACGTCGGGTCATTATTGAGGCTCTGCAGGATCAGATAATGCTGGGCGTCGCTGCGCAAGGGCCCGTTGGTCGCTTCCACGATGCAGATCGAGCTGTCGAGCGCGAGGATCTTGTCCAGGTCGGATGCGGACTTGGGCACATACCGGGGTTTGCCCTTATGCTCAGCGCGGGGGACGTTGACGCTCTGGAACATGTACTCCTTGGCGGCTTTCTCAACATCCGCCTCAAGACGTCCCGGAAAGTGCTGGCTATGCGTGCCGAACAGGTACAGGAAGACATTCAGGTCCTCACTCATTTGTCCGTCACCGAATGACTTCGCCTTCGACTTGCCCTCCAGCAGCTTTGCGGCGTACTCGCGCAGCCACTGGTTTGACGCTTTCAGGTCTTTGTTGACGGCGAGATTGTACATGGGTTTCTCGGCCTCGGGCGTCTCGTTGTACAACGCCAACTGCCGTGCCCGAACCTGGGTGGGATCCGTGGAGAAGTGAGTCTGCCATTGCTCACGGGTCTGCGCAATCTTCGACCGTTTCCTGGCCGCGGCAACCAACCGGTTATGGACGTCAGGAATCCGGTTGTAGAGTGCCACGGCATCCGTCCCCTTGATCTCAGCAATCGCCCGTGCAGCAGCGACACGAACTTCAACCTCCTCGCCTTGGTTGGCGAGTGTCTTCTCGAGTGCAGGCAGGGCTGCGTTGCCGTCGGGGCCGATCATCGTCAGGAGAAACGCTGCCGCCCAACGGGTTTCCAACGTCTTGTCGTCCAGCAGCGCCGCCACAGGCAATGCCGGGGCTTCACCCATGGTGCCCAGAATCATGCCAATGTACCGCACACCCTCGTATTGCCGGGTACGCATCATCGTGTCGTTCTTGATGAGGTCCAGGAAGGCGGGGATGTGTTTGGGATCCGGCATGGCATGGGCCAACGGGTACCAGCCACCCCGGTAGTGGATCCAATAGCGGTCATCGTCCCAAGTCTTCTCATCGTAGTGTTCGGGGACCACCGCATCGAGCGCTTCCCCGACTGCGGGCCCGATCAATTCGCCCAGACGGCGGATGTTGTTCGCCTCCGCCTTGGATTTCACGCCTTGGGTCACAATGCTCTGCGCCTCCCGCTTCAGAACGGGCACGGCCTTGGGGCCCATCAACGCCAGCACGTGATAATAGGGACTCCTCTGCTTAGCTGACTGCATCTGCTTCTCGAGAATCGGGACGATTGCGTCGATGGTTTCAGTCTGCGACATCCGCCGCAGAATCTCAGCACCCCACCATTTCCAATCGAACTTGGTGTTCCGATTCACCTTGTCGTTGCCCTTGTCGCTGGACGTCACGCTCAAAAGCGTGACCACCTCCGGCACAGCCGGTTCACCGATCTTGACCAGGGCGCCGATCGTCGCCAGACGCAGTGGGTGGTTCTTGGCCGTGCGCCCGCCCTGTTCGTAGAAGAAACTGTTTGAGAGCAGGAACGGCACGGCTGGTGCGGCATCGGGCCCCAACTCGCCCAGGGCCTGGAGCAGTCTGATCTTCTCTTCCAGTTTGGTCTGCTTCGCCTTGAGCTTCGGCAGGGCTTCCGCCATGACCTTCTCGGCCGAGCGGTTGACCTGGGTTCGTTCTGCTGCCGAAGCACCGACGATAGGGAATGCCAGGAAGGCGAGTACTGCCAATGCATGTCTCATCATGGCACCTGTGTGTAACTTGTGGTCCGTTCGGCAGGATACTCCGGGATCCCGCAGACTTGCCCGGGGTTTAACAGATAGGAAACTTGATTCCGCGTGACCGACGGGACGGCTCCCGATCGGTGTTACTTGTCCGTTGACGTCGGCCTTGTGTTTTTCAGGGTCTTGTTGAAGAATGCGATGGCGTCGGCGAGGGACTTGGCGGCCGTCGGGGAGGTCCCGTTCCAGAAGGCGTGGGACTGGCCTTCGATGGTCATCAGCGTGGCGGGGACCTTGGCGGCTTGGAGTTTTTCGAGGAGGATTGTGCTCTGGCTGTAGGGCACGGTGCGGTCGCCCTTGCAGTGCATGAGGAGGAACTGTGTGCTGTCGACGTCGACGTAGGTGATTGGCGAGATGCGTTGTGCGGTGTCCTTGTCCCCCTGGAAGGCACGGCCGAAGCGGGTGAAGTCGCTGGGGGTGGCCAGTGCGACCACGGCGTGGACGCGGCTGGAGACGCCCTCGTTGCCGCCCTTGCCCCCGGGCCATCGCGCTCAGTCCCAGCACGTCGTCGAGTTCGCGATACGGCAGCAGCCCGGCGTCTGAGGTGACTTTCGAGCCGTGGAATTCCAGCTTGAGAGACCCGTCAAAACCTACCCGAACAGCGTCCTTGCCGGCTTCACCCATCGCATTCGTGCCTTCCGCCGTCCGTGGCATCGAGAAAGCCCTTTGTTCATGCGGCTAAAGGACGCTCTATTGTGCATGAACTGTGGTTCTCATCCGGAAAATCCGGGCTTACACCCCTTCGCCTTCGGCCGGGGGCGCATATGCTTCCACGTCCCACTTTCGCGGCTTGGGCGATCGCAGGTAGGCGTCGATGTCGCGTGCGGCGGCCTGGCCGGCGCCCATCGCGCTGATGACGGTGGCGGCGCCGGTCACGATGTCGCCGCCCGACCAGACGCGCTCCTTCGTCGTGCGGCCCGTTGCCTCGTCGGCCACGACGGTGCCCCAGCGGGTCGTCTTCAGATCTGGCGTGGTCTGCGGTACGATCGGGTTCGGCCTGTTGCCGATGGCGACGATGACGGTATCGACGTCGAGGACGAA
>Ga0307380_10002091_pt1 | contig 28587 bp, 25 predicted proteins | sample UN3MG_FD_202239 | JGI IMG/M metagenome (GOLD analysis project Ga0307380, IMG submission 202239) | Soil microbial communities from Risofladan, Vaasa, Finland - UN-3 | ecosystem: Environmental > Terrestrial > Soil > Coastal area > Acid sulfate soil | place: Finland: Risofladan, Vaasa | collected... | reverse complement strand
CATGGATTGAATTTCATTATCCTTGATAGATAGAGAACGTTAAATAAAACCCCTTTTCCAAATACCGCGATTATTGTGCCAATTCCAGCACCATAAATCCCGAGAGGGGTATATTTAACCAGTATGATTGAAAGGACTATATTCCCGATTCCCGCGATGACGGTTACAATCCCGGGGATTTTCAGGGTATTCAATCCTTTGAAGATCGCGAAGATCGTCCCTAGCGAATACGGTACAATCTGACCGAGTACCAGCAGGATCATTAGTTTATAGAGGCCGACAAACTCGTTGCCGAGCCACAGCGACAGCAGTGGTTTTGAAAAACCGCATATGAGGCAAATCGGAAGACCAAGAATCAGCCCCAGAAACTTAATCAAGGTAAATAAATAATATTTTAATGCCTCAAAATCCTGTTTGGCAATCAGTTCCATCACAATCGGGCCAAATAATCGCGTAACAACGCCAGCCAAAGTTCGTATCAAAATCGTCCATTGGATAATCGCGCCATATTGACCGGTGGCGACAGAACCAAGAAAGATGTTGATCACAATCAGATCGGAATTTAAGTACAACAAGCTTCCGAACTGGTTAATGGAAACCCCCACTCCCATCGAAACCATCTCTTTACAGGCGGCAAGGTTAAACCGGCCATAATTGATCTTCAACTCCGGCAGGATAAACAAATCCAGCGTAGCCGTCAGGAGCAATGCAAATAATGTCGACGCAACTGCACCCCATCCGACAAACACAAGCGATTTTGAGATGAAAATAAACCCAAGAACAACCACCGCGACCTGAAGGAGTTTGGACAAGATGCCGAATACATCCAACCAGTAAAATTTGTGGAGAATAAAACACGACCGACCGTAAAGGCTGTTCAGGGCTGCGATAAGGCTTGCCGCGATCACCAGCAGAAAGAGCCCGCGGGCCTGAGATTCATACCCTGCGGGAATATTGAACACCTTATCAAGAATCAGTGAAAATGCGGCCGACAACAGCATTACGACCACCGATATCCCGATCATCCCCCAAAAGGCACTGGACAGGTACGTATTGGCCTGCTCAATGTCTCCTTTATAATAGTTCAGAGACACATATCTTGCCACAGACGCCGACAACACCATCGTAACGAGTCCCAAGTATCCCAGTATTGAAACAAACAGAGGAACAACGCCATAGACTTCAATCCCCAATTTTCCAATGAGATATGGTATCATCCACAAGGAGACACCTGCTGTAACCACCAGAAGCAGGATGTTTGTTGAGAAATTTAATAACGCGTTGTTAACAGCTCTTTTCATTTTAATTTAGACCTGCGATGTTTTTTTTATTTGAGCAGCTCATTCATAACCAGAGACAAGTTTTCAACTAACTCCAATTTATAGTGACTTAGGACCATTTGTCTGTTAGTAAATTCAGCCTTAATCTGAGGGAGTTTTGAGACAAACACTTCGAGGTTCGCAAGCGTTAGATGACTGTCATCTGTATCAAGATTTGACAAATAGCCGTAGTCGAGCTTTTCGTCAAAAAGCCCTCTAAATTTTCGACTGTAGGCCAGTGGAAAGACCGGAACACCACTTGAATAAGCAGCGATACAGCAATGCATTCGCGAACCGATCAGCATATCCAGTCCGGAAATATAGGATTTTGCTTCAACGGGACTATAGAAGAATGGCCCGACACTGCATTGCGGAAACTCTTGCTGTAAAAGTTTGCATATATAATAATCGTCTGTGCTATTGCCAGCACTCGGCCCACGAATATCATGTCCGATCAGTTCGATCGTAACATCCCTGAGGGTAAGTAACCAGCGAATGATGTCTCTGATAACGGTTTTATAATCCTCTTTAAGACCAAACTGGTTTTGGCCCGTATAGCCGCCACACCAAAGGAGTCCGGAAGGATTCAGTCCGACGACAAGCCCTTTTTTGTCGTAAATTTCCCTTTTAATATAGGGCATAAACATCGCAACATCAATCGTTTCAAATATATCAAGAGCTGGCACCAATTCTTTGGCACATTGAGAGCTCAGTGGATCTCTGACAAAAACGGCGGCGGCGTTTTTGAGTATTTCGCGAGCTTGGCTTCTAACCTTTTCTGACTTGAACGGGCCTATCGTTTGCGGCAGCAATATTAACGGCTTGTCTCTTTTTAAAGCATAATTAAAATTACGCAATACCGATTCGAAACGAGCTGGACCATAGATATCACTGAAACTGTCCCCCCATGCATTATCCAAAAATACATTTGCTGTCGAAAGTTCCTTTGCATAGCGTTTAACCTGTCGATAGTTTCGGCGATAAGCACAACGAAGCAGGCCCTTAATGCCGAGATCGGGTAGCTGGTCGATAAAGCGGATGCTATGAGCTTTCAGCTCCAGAGGAACAATACTATTTGAAGAATTTCCAACAAGATAGTACTCAAATGCCGTACCCAGCTTTTGGGATGCCTCTGACAACACCTCCAGCGAGCCATAGGTTAGTGCATTACACCCCATGTTGTTGGAAAAAATCGGCGCCGATGTGTAAGCGATTGTTATGTTTTTCATCTTGCTGCCCCGATGAACATGAGTTTTATCCTTAGCAGGATATATACCAGCCGTTTAAATCTCTTGTATATAATCGCGTGCAAATTCATATTTTTGTTCAGAACCAAGCGGGAATAAAATTGAGATGCACAAGTACGATAAAAAAGGCGCTGCCATAGACGAGTATTCCTTTTAATATACTTCTCAATAATGGCAGATGCCTGTGAATTGACAAATATTGTGTCGCTAACTTTCTCGATCAGGTGGAGTAAGCCCTTGTGTATCATTTCAGTCATAATCTCATCACCTTTTGGGGTCATCGTCCCTACTAAACTAAGTCCAATTTTTTCTGTCTCCATATATTTTTTCAACCAGGGATCACCCACCGTAATATCAGCGTTGATTCCAAAGGTGTCTCTGCAATACATACAGCGTTGAAGACAAAATGGAGGAATCCTGTATTTCCCCCAATCACCGCCCAGGTTGGGATCAAATATCTGCTTATTATTCTTCAGCACAATTCTGATTCCGGAAGGCCAACCTTCGCCACGATAACTTAAATACTCAATATTCTTCCGATGGACACCTTTATTTTTCAAATAAAGCCAAGTTGCTTCCTTTTTTTGCTGCCCGGAACAAAACAAACTTATAATAAAGTGAGAAATATTATTTTTGCTGAGTAGATGTCTGACTCCAGCAACTTGGCACGGCAAGCAGACAACGACAAGGGCACCCTTTATTTCAAGGATGTTGGTCCGTAGATATCCAGCGATTGGTATGTCATGATAAATCGAGCCGACCTGATGATATTCATCGTAAGAAAATATCAGTTCCGGAACAAACAATTCATTTTTATCAAACCGGTAATTGATCGCAGTCTGAACAATACCGGCTGAGAGCAAATATCGAATAATCTCAGAGACGACACCACCGGAAGCCCCACGATGACGAACATCTTGATCTGAAGACGCAACAATGTATCTGGATATACAATTTGGGGTTTCAATATGGGCTGCTTGTGGCATATGAGACAAATGCGAGAACAAGATACTTGATATTTCCTTTCTAATTGTATAAATGGAGCGAGCAAGGGATATACAGTGTTGGGTGACACAAGATGTGGGAGACCAGATCAAGATAACACATCTCTCGAATTTTTGTCGCATCGTTCCGGGCATCAAGGTCACTGACAGCTGGCTTGATAGCAGCAACAAATGACTGTAAGAACATAGATAACATCAAAAGAGTTGCCTTAAACCGTTAGTATTAGATTTGGCCAAAAACATTGGAACATATCGGTTTATTGCGATTGACAAACCCATTTGTAACATCATGGCATAAGCAAAAACTGAACCGATCAAAACCCACACGCCATAAGCTTCTGCACCAAGCGACCTAATCAGGAATGGCACCATGAACAGTGCGATGATTGCGTTGATAATATAAGCAGAAACGTTAAATGCTGTATTGTAGATCAGCCGTTTTGATGTTGTTACGCGCTGGACATTCATCTCTTTATTATTCTCAACTTGTTTACAATTAATGTTGCTGTTCTTTTAACTTTAACAGTGTCTCTGTTATAATCTGTCTGGCCGAATATACAGTCTCACTGTCTGCCTTATTGTTGAGTACTAGTTCTACTTGTAAGTTCAAAATTGACTCAGAATCAACAGAGGTGGCAGGATCAGATGTGCGAATCTGGTTAATTACCTTTCGTAATTGTGTAAGGTATTCATAATCTTCGATGCCTTCTCGCCATGCTTCCCACCGCCTGGACGGAACTATATGTTCTCCCTGTGTATCCACTGGACTTTGGTTAGCGCCATAAATAACCCCATAGTATCCAAATGGCTTAAGAGTGTCATTCCATGCATGTTCTGCCCAATCAATATAAACCCAAAATCCGGCACCTGTTTGCCCTCTTTTGAAAGCATACCATGGCAAGAGTCGATAGCACTCATAAGGAGGTTTTGTTTTAGCGGGAGCAGGTGCTCCGTATCCATATGTCCAAACTACTTTGCCAAAACTTTTCACAGTAGCAAGCCATTTTGGATACCTATCACAGTGGAACCAGTGTGGACTCCAAATGTCAACTAAATCCTTAAAGCGCATGAAATCCTCAGGGCCCTTGCCGAAGTTATTGGCATAAATCTGTATTCTTGGGTCTACTTGCTTTATTAGCTTAGACACCTCATAAAATTCATCACATAAGCTTTCGTCAAAAGGATAGAGAGCAAATTCCTCATAGCTTATACCTTTTTGCTTCAAATGCTCTACCAGAATTTTAAGCCAATTGGAAAATGCTCGCTTCCAGTATGGGCTCATCCATTGACCGAATCTGCCATGATCTTTAAGATCATGGCTCCAGTTAAAAAAAAGCAGATAAACCCTTGCGAAGTCATTGATTTCCAGTTGTTTATCAAACTTGGAGAAATCCATCTTCCCAAGCAAATAACCATCCGCTAATTTTTTGGTTGGAAATGGGATTATGCTAGGATGTATGACGCTGATGTTTGTATAATGAGATCGTAAGTCTTCCGATGCTACCGGTAAAACATGCTTTGTAACAGAATTTGTCGGTGTATACTCATCCCAAACACAAGTGTTGAGAGCAATTTCTTTCGGAAAAAGCATCTTCTCGATTTTTAAATTAATTGGAACAGTTTGTATGGGGAACTTCTCTTGCCTTTTAGAAGCTAATATAGCCAATGTACCTTTGTAATCACCAGCAGCAAGTTTAGGATTGAAAACCGTCAACCAAATCTGTGCAATACCACCTGGTGACAATTGAAATGGTGTATCTTTTTGTAGGATAAGTGCATCTGCTATTGAACCAAGCCCCGTTGCTCTGACAAAAACAGCCCTTCTTATCGTAAACGTTTTGTGGCTGTCAGTACTTTCGCCATCTTGATCTGTAATTGGTGAAATAGAGACGGCCACATTTAGAACCTCCGGTGAACAATTAATAATATTAACCGCTGACGATTCATATTCACCCTGCCAAAGATTAATGTCAACATGGTCTCGTTGTTCTATGTCAACAAGCTGCATATCTTTTTCAAGCAATGCTTGCATGGGATTGGCAGCAAAACAAACAAATGGTTTCTTGTAGAATTCCTTATAGATTTGTGTCCGGATAATTTCCAATTCATTACCCAAAACAGACAGCTCATTCTTGGAAAATATTTTATTTGTAGGCAGTTTTAATTTTTCGCTTAAGTTCATCAAATTGGGCGATATTCTTTGATGCAAGTCGGCGGAAAACACGTTTCGATTATTCTGTAAAGTTTTAATGGTTTCACGCAGATTTTCTCTTTGTTGGAGGTAATCCTCGATGCTAACTAAAAGTTCCTCAGAAGAACTGAACTGGAGCAAATTCTTGCGATTAACAGTTTGCCAATCTAGTTTTTGGTTAATGCGATTGACTTCAATTTCATCAACAAAGAAGAAATATCTTCTCGGGCGAACAACAAGTTTGATATATCTGGTTTCTGTATTCAGGTTGTCGATTACAAAAATATGTGGCACTCCACCACGGACTGGTTTGCCACCAATTGGCAACTGTTCACTACTGACAAGACCGGCAAATCCATATTGCTTGCCGTCTTTACTTACAAGAACGGCGATAAACTCCGGAAATTCCACACTAGATGTTCCGCCGCCAACACTATGTATTTTTACTTGATTTACAAACTCCTGATGTTTAAGGTCTATCACAATTTCTATACCCACTGTACCTGTTGTAGTCATCCTCCAGCCTACAGTGCTTTTTTTAACCCAGTAGCTGCCGCAACTTTTGCCGTCAGTGAGTTGAATCATATCTGCTTCATCGGTGCACAATTTGTAGTTAGGTTTCGGCGAGAGTGTATAACTCTTATGTAGCGCAAGATTAGTCTCTGTTGATGCTGAGGTTGAGTAACCTAGCACCAGAAGCATCAAGAAGCTGAAATAACGCTGTAGCACCATTTTTTATAATCAAAAAAGTATGAGACAGTTCTTATATTGTCCAAAGTTATTCTTGCTATAATCATCCTTAATTGTTTTGGCAATCCTTTCTGCCGCTTTGCCGTCCCAAAAATTGGGAACACCGGCTGTTGTTCTCACATCATCATTTTTTATTTGATGATAATTTTTTAAAATATCCTCTGTTGTAATATGTACCAGACGATTTGTCCCATCCGTTATTGTTATGGGGCGCTCGGTACTTTCCCGTAAAGTCATGCAAGGTATACCAAGTATCGTTGTTTCTTCTTGGATACCGCCCGAATCGGTGAAAATGAGTGCCGCATTGATCATTAAACACAAAAAATCCAGATACCCCACTGGTTCAAGCAACAATAAGTTCTCCATTGCTTTGATCCGTTCCTCAAGCTTGGTACCCTTGATATTATTTCGTGTACGTGGATGAATTGGAAACACAAGTTTCGTTTCCTTCTCTATCTCTTCAAACGCCCCGACAATTTCTCCAAACCTTTCCATATCATCGACATTGCTTGGCCTGTGCAGGGTGATTACACCATAGTTTCTGGGCTCAAGCCCTAATTGTTCGAGTACATCAGATTTTTTGGCCTTTTCACGATTAGTCATCAGTGTATCAATCATGACATTGCCGACAAGGTGAACTTTATTAGAGTCTATGCCCTCATTTCTCAAGTTGTCGATGCCGGATTGCTCGGTTACAAAAAGTAAATCACTTATTGCATCTGTCAGAATGCGGTTTATTTCCTCAGGCATTGTCCGGTCGAAGCTGCGCAGGCCTGCTTCTACGTGTATAAGTTTGACACCGAGTTTTACTGCAACTAATCCGCAGGCGATCGTACTATTCACATCACCTACAACGAGGACATAATCTGGTTTAAAATCCAGAACGACGGGCTCGAAACGTTTCATGATTTCCGCTGTTTGGTAGCTGTGACTACCGGAGCCAACTTCTAGATTTATATCAGGTTTTGGAATTTCAAGTTCATCGAAAAACAACCTGCTCATATTTTCATCGTAGTGCTGGCCGGTATGAACCAAAAGCGTATGAAAATTACCATTAGCTTCGAATGCTTGCATAACGGGAGCAATTTTCATGAAATTAGGCCTGGCTCCGCATACGCAAATAATTTTAATCATCAATTCTCTTCCTCAAAGATTTGGTTTTGCAACAACTCGCCAGAGGACGCTGGCTTCGGAAAAATTGTAATTGTTTAATAAAAAAGCTGGGCAGTAGCGTTTCAGCGGTGATACCACATAAACAGGGAAATTCTGCATTAAATCTTCGATAGTATCTTCATTAAAGACCGGGGCGTTTTTACTGCTGTCATGCTTCGAAACAATCTTAACATCATGTCGCAAATCTTCAACTTCTTGGGCGTAAAGCAGTGCATGGGCAGTTGTAGTATCGGCGTAAATTATCGCATTTTCATCCACGCTATCCATGGCCTGGTGTGCGAATTTTTCCGCACTTCGCTCGCCCACCTTCCACGGCTGAAGAAAATACCTGTAATCATCGCGATAGGGAAGTTTTCTGCGCTGGCTGAGAGGCTTGTACATTTTCCTGCCGACCTCGGGGGTTATTGCGTAGAGAGGTGCGGGCATCAAGGCAAATACCAAAACAGCAAATACCAGGGCGTTATGGTTAATGCGTCTAAATAGCACATCTGCTCCCAGGCCGACAAGAATCGCGGCCAAACAATAAAACGGCAGAAAGAACGCGTGCCTGTCCGGAACCGTATATCTAAAGGCAAAAACAAAGTGTAACACCAGCATTGCGACCAGTATGTTTGCGTAGCTGCGACTTGGGGCGGTTTTATATAGCGCCCACAACCCAACAAAAAGCAGCAGGAAATTTGGTGTGGGGAAGTTAAGAATTATGAATATGATATTTTCAAAGGCTATTTTACCAGTGATTGATGCGTTAAGAACAGAGCCTTGCCAGCCGTTGCCGAACAGAGCGGAAGCCAAGGTTGCTGGAACATCTCCGGTAACAACAATCTCTCTGACTACCAGGTATTCGTAGGGAGCTGCACCGATTAGCCAGAGCAAAACAATCACAGCAAGTTGCTTGAAGTGGACTCGTTTTTTGGCCAGCAGGAAAGCTATGAAAATCACATAGCAGATAAAGCCGAACACAGCCCACAAATGGTTTGCGACAGCCAGGCCGTTGAAAAGTCCCAGCAGGTATAAATATTTTACGCGTTTGGTTCGGACATATTGCAACAGCAAAATCAGTTCAGCGAATAGTTGTGCGGCATAAAGGGAATAAGCTTCAGCAATGACGGCGTGCTGCCAGAAGGTCCACGAGACAGCGAGAGTGACGGCACCTATTACTGCCGGCAGGGTTTTGCCGAGCCAGAGTTTCAGGAGCAAAAACAGGTTCGCAACAGCAAGGGCACCAAAAAGCGCCGAGATAAGATTTATCCGCCAGGCGAGTTGACCGATTGGCACAAACTTGAACAGGATGCCTATCATTATGTAAAGGGGGTGCGCCAGCGCGATTCCAAGGTTGCCCTGGATGTCATTGTGCCAGATTCGATAAACGAATAACGCACTATCCTGCCAGAGTATAGTGGGGGCACAGGTAAGGACATAAAGCGCGCCGGCAGCAAGGAGCACAATTAAATAGTGCAGTGCTGTGCTATGTGACAGTCTGAGTTTGCTCTTTTCTGATATTTCCTGCATTTGAGACTTATATTAAAAATTTCCGGTGGGACTTGACGAGTTAAGAACTCGGCTTATAATTAAGGTTTAAAACTGAACCTGAAAAAACAATAATATGGGGACTTAATATGACAGAGAATAAAACCAATAATCACATAACTCCCGACAAGCAGGTACAAGACGAGATGCCGGCACCGGGGCAGGAAAAACGACCGAGATCCCTGTGGATATTGTTTTTGATTTTCTTTGTCTTTGTGCTAATGGTATTTATCTTCCAGAAAAGAGACTCTATAGACTGGGTTGAAGATTATCAGGCCGGTCTTGAAATGGCCCGTCAACAAAGTAAGCCTGTCCTGCTCGCCTTTTATAAAGTGAATACTCCCATGAGCACTGATATGTGGCAGAACACTTACAATAACCCGGCAGCAAAAGAATATGTTGAATCAAAGTTTGTCCCAATTTTAATCGACGTCGATAAGCAGCCCGAAATCGCCAAAAGTTATAATATTGATTACTATCCTACTCATTATATCAAACAGCCGGACGGTGAAGAGATTTACGGCCCGCTACTTGGTTATGACCCCGCCCCGCTTTTCATCGAGAAACTCGAAGGTTTGCTGAAGAAAATGAACGCTGCCGACAAATAGTTTTTTCATTTACCGCTCTTTTGAATTTTGCCCAAATCCTCTATCCATGCATCAACAAGGTCCAACTCTTTCGCATCGACCAGTGACATATCAACAAGTTTTTCATAGCAAAGATGCAGATTGGAACCAATCTTTTCCGGGCCTGAAGCTATTTTCAAAGCTTCTAATTCTTTGCATATTCGGCCGTTGTGCAGATAGCCGGGCACTTCGTCTTTGAAATCGTGCATAAGGTCATGTTCATTTCGCCTCTGCCACATGGTAGGCTCGTGAAAAAGTACACCCCAGTTGTTTTCCCAGGCAATTCGCTGGGCGATGAAACTTCGCCATATGTCGGTCATACGAAAAGAACAATATGAAGGCAGATACAGCAGGGCGAATGCTTCCGGGTGCCATGTTGTGTTCTGACTGTTAAAGGGGCACCAGCAGCCCTTTGTCAGGGCGAGTAGTCGGTCCTTTCTGAAAACCTGTGGTAAAGGCAGCGTTAATCTGTAAATTGCATCGACATCAGGGTTCTCATCAGCCAGGCCTTGCTGGATTGGGCAGTTTATATCTTTAGTATCCAGTGATTCGAAGGGCTTGAGTTTGTCGCCGATATGTTCCAGCGACATTCCCCGCGGCCAGATGTTTGCATCGGTAAAGTAGCGGTAAACATTAACCCACCCTGTTTTTGACATTGTCTTCGCCGACTGTCTGGGCTGATGCGGCTGCCAGAAACTTTCATACGGGATATTGTCGTCGTCGGTTTCGATTATGACGGACGCTCGGCCGGCGATAGCCACGAGGTAACCAATATTTTTGCGGGCGTAGTGTCTGGTAGGGCACAGTTTTGGCAGTTTGAAATCATTTTGGGCCTGCCTTTCCAAACTGTAGAAATCACAGCTATCCAGTTCAAAATCGGGTGGACTGGCCACATCACCTATCACGATGAAATGATACCCTCTTTGTTTGCAACCGTGGGCCAACCCGGATAAGACTTCGTTGGGCCCGGCAATTGATGTTACGACAACCGAGATTTTATTTTCCGTCTGATTCACTATAAAAACTATAACCTGCCTCTTAACCTCAGGATGAACAAGCGGGATAGATTAACCAGAGCATCTCTAAGCACAGCATTGTTGACGCTTGCACTTGGTGCGCGATAAGTGATGGGCAATTCTATTATTTTTAGATTTCGACAGTACACCTTTATTTCGGTCTGAAAGAAATGTGCTTTGGATTTGATTCCTTTTTCCAGGACCGTCTCAAGGGCCTGACGTGTAAACAATTCAAAGCCACTGGTCATATCTTTAAGCTTCGTTCCGAGCAGAAGATTGGCCATAATGGAACCGCCCCTGCTTATGAGTCGTCTTTTGAGCGAGCTTTCCGCCATGGAACCGCCATCGCAGAAGCGGCTGCCGAAGACACAATCATAACCTCGGAGCATTTTTTCAAAGAACTGCGGAATTTCGTAGGGCTGATGACTAAAGCTGGCATCTATTTCCAGAATCCAGTCACAACCAGCGTTCAAGGCCTCCTTATAACCACGAGCGTAAGCATCAACGACACATTTATTTTCCGGTGCCCAGACCATTTTGAGTTTTGGCTGTTGATTTTCAAGTTCCCTTAAAATCTCAACAGTTCCATCTATACTGACGTTGTCCAGAACGGCAAAAAAGGAGACGTGTTTGAAACCATTGCACTGGGCAAGGACTGCGTCGATAAATTCCACGGCCCTTTCGCGCTCGTTCGCCATCGGGCATACAATACCCAGCTTTACTTCAGATATATTGTGAAATGGATTTTCAGCCATAAACCTACTTGTTTTTGCGATACCACTCGATAGTGGCTTTAAGCCCCCGGTCAAAAGAAGTTTTAGCCTCAAAGCCAAAAAGCTCCTTCGCCCTGGAAGTATCGAGACATCGTCTCGGCTGGCCGTCCGGTTGAGTGCTGTCCCAGCGGATTTGCCCCTTAAAACCGGCAAGCTCAACAATTTTTTCAGCCAGCGCCTTTATTGTTATTTCAAATCCGGTACCGATATTGACAGGCTCCGGACCATTATAATGTTCGGTCGCCAGCACAATCGCCTCTGCGGCATCAGCGGCATAAATGAACTCTCGCGAGACGCTGCCGGTACCCCAGCATTCGATATAATCACGGCCTTGGTCGATTGCATCCACGCATTTTTTTATCAGGGCAGGTATCACGTGGCTGCTTGCGGGGTTGAAATTGTCACCAGGGCCGTAAAGGTTCACAGGTAACAGGAATATCGAATTGAAACCGTATTCGGTTCTGTAGGCCTGGGACTGTACAAGCAGCATCTTTTTTGCCAGACCGTACGGCGCATTTGTCTCTTCCGGATAGCCAATCCAAAGGTCATCTTCCTTAAACGGTACGGGAGTGAACTTCGGATAAGCACATATGGTCCCTATTGCGACGAATTTTCCGATATTGCGCAACCTGCCCTGCTCTATCATCTGAACGCCCATCATCAGGTTCTTATAGAAAAACTCGCCCGGATGCTCGCGGTTGGCGCCGATACCACCAACGACAGCTGCAAGATGAATAACAATGTCAGGATTCATATCATCATACATCCTGTTAATATCGTCGAGGTTTAAAAGGTTGTAATCTTCGATCTTAGGGACACAGATGTTCTTACAGCCTCTTTTCCGCAACGCTTCGATGACATAGCCGCCGAGAAAGCCGGCACCACCCGTAACAACAACTGTCCTGTTTTTGAAAAAATCGCTCATTGTTCCTTCTCGTGGTCCTTCAAAACTTTTTCATTCTCGGCGAGTTCCATGTCTGCATCGGTCATCATTTTCGCAAGGGTCTTGAAAGTTATCCTTGGTTTCCACTTTAGCTTTTTTCCTGCCTTGCTCGGGTCACCAAGAAGGACATCAACTTCCGTCGGCCTGTAATACCGCTGGTCAACCTCAACATAGTTGTGCCAGTCCAAATCAAGGCAACCAAAGACCTCATCCAGAAATTCCCTGACCGAATGTGTCTCACCGGTAGCGACGACGTAATCGTCCGGCTTATCCTGCTGCATCATCAGCCACATCGCTTCGACAAAATCCCCGGCAAAGCCCCAGTCACGTTTTGCGTCGAGATTGCCGAGGTAAAGCTTATCCTGTAAGCCAAGCTTTATGCGAGTCGCCGCGCGTGTGATTTTTCGTGTAACAAAAGTCTCACCCCGCCTGGGAGATTCATGGTTAAACAAAATTCCGTTGCACGCGAACAAGTTATAAGCTTCGCGATAATTCACCGTTTGCCAAAAACCATAGGCCTTCGCACAACCATAAGGGCTGCGGGGATAAAAAGGAGTCTTCTCGGTTTGCGGCACCTCGGTCACCTTGCCGTACATCTCACTGCTCGAGGCCTGATAAAACTTTGCGGGTTTTTTCGTCGAGCGAACCGCCTCAAGTAAACGCAGTGTACCAAGAGCATCAGTATTAACAGTGTATATAGGAGTGTCAAAACTGACCCTGACGTGGCTTTGTGCGCCGAGGTTGTAAACCTCATCCGGCTTAATGTCGTTCATAATTGTCGACAGATTGCCGCCGTCGGTCAAATCACCGTAAACCAGTCTAAGTCGTGTGCTTTGGTGCGGGTCCTTGTAAAGGTGGTCTATTCTTCCCGTATGAAACGACGAGCTTCGCCTTACAATACCCCAGACGTGATAGCCTTTTTTCAGAAGAAGTTCGGCAAGATAAGAACCATCCTGTCCTGTAATGCCGGTAACTAATGCCTTTTTCATGATTTCCAGCCTTTAAATAAAGTTACTTTTTAATTCAGCTTAAGCCGGCGATAATAACTTTGAGCGTTTGGTCCAGATTTGTCCTCGGTTGCCAGCTGATAGTTTGCCTTATCCGCTCGATGCTCGGAACGCGGCGCATCATGTCATCGATGGGTCTGCCATAAGCTTTTTCATAAGGGACGAATTCCTTTTTACTTTCGCTGCCGGTCATTTGAATCACCTTATCAGCGAGGTCCTCAATAGTAATCTCTTCTGTTGAGCCGACGTTATAGACTTTTCCTGCGGCCTGCTCACAATCCATTAGTCCGATGACCGCCTCAACAACGTCGTTAACATAACAGAAGCAGCGGCTTTGCTTTCCCGTGCCGTAAATCAAAACAGGCTCATTTTTTAACGCCCTTTGAACAAAGCGCGGCACTACCATTCCATATTCTCCGGTTTGCCTGGGGCCAATCGTGTTGAAGAACCTGGCTATCACCACATTCAAACCATACTGCTGGTTAAAAGCAAGCCCTAAAAACTCGTCTATCGCCTTGCTGCAGGCGTATGACCAGCGAGAGAAAGTTGTACTGCCGAGCACAATGTCATCATCTTCGCAAAACGGTATCGCTTCGCTCTTGCCGTAAATCTCACTGCTTGAAGCAATCAAAACCTTTTTGTTGAATTTATTTACAGCGTCCAGCACGATCTCTGTGCCGCCGATGTTTGTTTCTATCGTACGAACGGGACAATCAGCGATGAGCTTGACCCCTACCGCGGCGGCCAGATGATAAACGATGTCACATCGCTGGACGAGAGCTTCCATCAAGGCCACATCACAGATATCACCCTCGACAAACTCAAAAGCGGCGTTGCCTTTACAGGCTTCGATATTTTTTAAGCTGCCGGTGCTTAAATTATCAACAACAATTACCTGGTGTCCGTCTTTTAGCAGGCGTTCTGAGAGATGAGAGCCAATGAAGCCTGCTCCGCCTGTAACCAGTGCTTTCATAGAAAATCCATACCAATTTGAAGGGGGAAAATAGTTGCTTTACGGTCTAATTATCGATTATTGACAGACTCCGTCCCCGTCGGCTGCGCCGAAAACCAAGGTATCAGAGCCATATCTGAATTTTTCTTGGATACTTATCGTTAGCGGCCGGAAGAGAAGGACTGACCGCCGGACTTCTCAACAACATAAGTATCGGCAAATAAAGAACATAGCATTAGTAAAGCCTGGTCGAAGCAAGGTACTGCCTGCCGATTTTCTAACAAAAAATATACGCATTTTACGTCCTATAAGTTCACGCGGGGAAATCATCGTCATAGCCGGGAAAACTTTTGAAGACATGCACTTTAAGGATTAAGAACCACTCAGACTGCAATAACGCCAACATCTGCGTTTTTAGTGGCTAAAACATACATTTTATCGGCCTTTATGTAATTAACAGGCTTAATTTGGCTGGCCATAATAAAAACAACACGTTTTGTCTGTTTCCCAGACGGTAACGCAGTGCAATGTCGCGTTGTCAAATCTGTCCGCAATGCTGTTCCAGGCAAAAACGGCAATATTCTCCACGGTTGGGATCACTTTTGCAAAATGCGGCACGTCGGCGTTGAGGTTCTTGTGGTCTATCACATTTATAAGGTTTTCCTGGATGACCTTTTGAAACCGTCCTATCGTAAAACCATTGGCTTTAGCGTTTGTTTTTACCGTAACTTCTATAACATAGTTATGCCCGTGACCGGTGGGATTGGCACACTTGCCAAAAACCTCAAAGTTTTGCTGTGGCGTAAAGTCATCGTTCCAAAGCTTATGCATTGCCGCGAACTCAAATTTCTCACTAAAATAAATCATCTTACAATCCTCCGTAGCTGACTCGCAATCAATCGCCACCTTTCTAAACGGATTTAAGGCCAAATTCAATTCTCCAACCTTTGCAGAGCCAAATCTACCGGTTAGTTTTTCTCTCGCTGATTTTAGAAGTTCGGCTAACTCGGGGAAACCTATGTGCCTGCCCTGCTTAAAATATTCCCTTATTTGCCCGGCGAAAACCGGAACGACATATTGACGAACCGCCTTGTCGACATCAACCACGTTGACAACAAATCCCGTGGCAGGGTCGACTTTTCCGACGAGGGCAACGAACAGTTCAAAAAATATCGACAGGCCCTCTCCCGCAGGTTCGGAGGAGAAAGAGTTGGCCCCCCTGCTGTCCTGCGGCAAAAAGGGGTTAATCGAAAACCGCACCTTCCTTCCGAGTTTGTGCATGGAAAGAAACCTCAATATTACTTTTGCCGGTTTATCTGTTTTCCCTGTGCATCAGGCTCATAACCTCGGTTCGACTCTTCGGGTCTTTCCTGAATATTCCTCGAAGCGACGAAGTCACCATCACAGAGCCCGGTTTTTTTATTCCCCTGATAGTCATACAACTGTGCGAAGCTTCCAATATGACAGCCACACCTTTTGGTTTTAGACTGTCCATTAAGAAATCCGCTATCTGGTCGGTAAGCCGCTCCTGGACATGTAGCCTACGGGCGAAACAGTCAACGATCCGTGCCAGCTTGCTGACGCCGATAACCGCACCGGAGGGCAGATATGCAACGTGGGCGGTGCCTATAAACGGCATCAAATGGTGCTCGCAAATGCTGTAAAAAGGTATGTTACGAAGCAGAACAATCTCGTCATACTTTTCCCTAAAGACACTGGTAAGATGTTTTTTCGGGTCCTGGTGCATGCCGGCCAGAAGCTCAGCATACATCCTTGCGACCCGAGAAGGGGTGTTTTTGAGCCCCTCACGCTGGGGGTCTTCACCAACTGCGGTAAGTATGTCTCTGACTGCCTGCTCTATTTTTTGAATATCAACATTGGCTTTGTTATCCTGGCTCATATGAAATTCCCGCTATAAGGTTTTAGCTTTTTACTTTCCTGCAATGTTCATTAAATATGTTGTCAGCAGCCTTACGCCGAATCCGGTGGCCCCTTCAACCGACGAGGCCGTGGCGCTTTCAAAGATATCCACGCTGGCCATGTCAAGATGTGCCCATTTTCTGTCGCCGACAAACTGCTTCAAAAACGCCGCCGCGGTACACGCCCCGCCCCACTTGCTGCCGATATTTTTCAAATCGGCGATTTTACTTTTCATCTCCTCTGCGTATTCATCACCGCTGGGCATATGCCAGATTTTTTCACCACTTTGCTCAGAGGCTTTTTGTAACTGTTTTGTAAGCTTTTCATCGCTGCTCATAAGCGCAGCCATATACTTGCCAAGCGCAACCCTGCAGGCCCCGGTCAGAGTCGCGATGTCGATGATAATATCGCAGCCTTGTTTGTCGGCATAAGCAAGAGCGTCGCAGAGTATCATTCTTCCTTCAGCGTCGGTGTTCTGGACCTCGACAGTCTTTCCGCTGAAGGTTGTAATAATATCGCCGGGCCTGTAGCTTGAACCGCCGGGCATGTTCTCAGCAGACGGGATTAAACCGTAAACAGTAATCGGCAGTTTCAACTCGGCTACTGCTTTGAGGGCAGCGAGTACGGCAATACCGCCTGACTTGTCCAGCTTCATCTGGTCCATATTGTTCGCGGGTTTGATACTTATACCGCCTGAGTCAAAGGTCACCGCTTTTCCAACCAGTGCGACTTTTGGTAGCTTTTTAGCCGTTTTGGCTGCCGGGGTGTATTTCAACACAATAAGCCTCGGAGGTGTCTTCGAACCGGAGCCGACTGCAAGTATGCCGCCCATACCTTTGGCGGCCAGCTGTTTCTCATCGAAAACCGTACAGGTCAGGTTTGCAAGAGGCTGGGCCATTTTCTTCGCGATTTTAGCCAGTTCCGGTGGATTTATCACGTTTGCCGGCCGATTCGCCAGCGTCCGGGCGTAGCTTTGTGCCCTGCCGATGACTGCGCCGCTTGCAAGACCCTGATTCAATTTGCTCGTCTTCACCGAATCCGGGTCAACGAGTTCGACAATAAGGTCTTTAAGCCTCCCGTTTTCGCTTTCAGTGACATATTCATCGTATCGATAGCTGCCGTAATACGCCCCTTCGGCGCAGGCCCGCCCCGCCAGAGCCAAATCGAATTTGCCGCTAAAGGCTCTGTGTACCGCCAAGCTTAAGGTTTTGACTTTCATCTCGACGGATTTTTTCGCCACGCAGGCTACGGCTTTGCGAAGCGTATCGACATTGGCCTTCTTCTTTTCTCCCAGGCCGACCAGCATGACTCTTTTGGCGCCTATCTTGTCATTTCCATAGACGATGGCCGTGGTCTCCTCTTTGCCCTTGAAATCGCCGAGTTTGATTACCTTCTCGATTGCTCCATCGAGTTTTTTATCAAGCCCCCTGCCGAGAGCATCCAGTGTCTTGGCATCGGCAAAATGCCCGAGGCAGAGCATTTCTGTTTTACAGCCGGCGAAATCGACCTTGCGCGTTTTCAGTTTCACATCAATAATTTCTTTCATTTTCGATACCTTTATTATTGTCACTTACTTTTTAGTTTTTTCTTTTTCTCCTGTAGTTCGCTATTTTTGCTTTTGGCGCGGTGGCGCAGGTAGCTTTCGATAAATCCGTCAAGTTCACCATCCAGTACCGCTGTAACGTTGCCCGTCTGAAAGTCGGTGCGATGGTCCTTGACCATCTGGTAAGGCTGCATGACATAGCTTCGTATCTGGTTTCCCCAGGCGATTTCGCCCTTGTCACCGTAGAGTTTTGCTATCTGGGCGTCGCGTTTTTGCTGCTCGAGCATGTACAGCCGGGCTTTTAGCACCTTCATGGTCTGTGCGCGGTTTTTATGCTGGCTCCTTTCGTTCTGGCACTGAACCACAATACCGGTGGGCAGATGTGTAATCCGTACGGCAGAACTTACCTTATTTACATGCTGTCCACCCGCACCGCTTGCCCGGTAAAAATCGATTTTCAGGTCATCGTCCTTTATCTCAATATCGATATCTTCGTCGAACTCAGGCAGACAATCCACCGCGGCAAAACTCGTGTGCCGGCGTTTGGCCGAATCGAAAGGGCTTATCCGCACAAGCCGGTGAACACCGGTTTCACAAGACAGCTTGCCGAACGCAAACGGCCCGCTGACCCGCAAAGTTACCGACCGCACGCCTGCCTCCTCGCCGGGTGTAAGGTCAAGCTCCTCATACTTGTATTTCTTTTTCTCGAAGTGGCGCGTGTACATTCGAAGCAGCATGTTGGCCCAGTCGCAGCTTTCCGTGCCGCCTGCACCTGCGTGGATGCTGAAAAAGCAGTTTTTCATGTCCTCGGGCCGCGACAATAGACCGGTAAGCTCAATCTGCTCACATTTTTTTACAAGTTCGGCAAGGTCTTTTTCCAGTTGGCCGAGCGTTTCTTCGTCGGATTCGGATGAAGCTATTTCAAAAAGCTCTGAAAGGTCCTGAGCTTCACGGACAGCGGTTTCTACCGGCTCAATCACTGATTTTAGTGCGCTGACGCGGGTAACTACGGATTGGGCCTTATCAGGATTGTCCCAGAAACCGGGTCTGGCCATTTGCTCTTCAAGTTCCTTTCGCTGTTGTTTTTTGCCGGGCAGGTCAAAGCCAGTCCCGGATTTTCTCTATCCGGGCCAACAATTCCGATATAGCTGTCTTTAGTTCTGCAGTTTCCATTTAGTAAAGTCTCGCACACTTAGAAAAAACTGTGTTCCGGCCCGTTTTATATCACATCGGTGAAATTTATGCAACCGGAACTTATCAAAGCTGCTAAAGCTTTCTGTCCAGTTTTCGGTAACTTATGGCCTCGGCGATGTGTTCGGTCTGGATATTCTCTTCGCCGGCCAAGTCGGCTATGGTGCGGGCGACCTTGCAGATTTTATCGTGGGCACGGGCGGAAAGACCGAACTCGGTCATTGCGTGCTTTAACAGCTGCTCGGCGGTGGTGTCCAGTTCGCAGTGCTTTTCAATCTGCTTGTGGGTCATTCTGGCATTAGTCATTATCTTGCCGTTGCCGAACCGGTTTGCCTGAACACCTCTTGCTCTGCTGACATCCTTCTCCATAGCAGCCGAACCGAGCTGGCCCGATTTCGACCGTAGCCTGGTGAAAGTTATGGGGGGGACATCGATGTGAATATCAATTCTGTCAACCAAAGGCCCGGATATTCTGGAGAGATACCGCTCAATCTGGCCCGGCGTGCACCTGCAGCGTCGGGCGTCGGTGCCGAAATACCCGCACGGGCAGGGGTTCATCGCAGCAACGAGCATAAACTCGGCGGGGAAGCGCACCGTGCCTTTGGCCCGCGAAATCCTAACAAAACCGTCTTCGAGAGGCTGACGAATCATCTCAAGAATGTGCCGCGGAAATTCGGCAAACTCATCGAGAAACAAGATTCCATGATGCGAGAGAGACAGCTCACCTGGCCGAGGGTTTGTCCCGCCGCCCACCAGGGCCGGGCCGCTTGCGGTGTGGTGAGGCATTCGAACGGGGCGAACCGCCAGCAGGGCGCGGTCTTTGTCCAGCAGGCCCACCGCCGAGTATATACGCGTTGTCTCAAGTGATTCCTCAAGACTCAAAGCCGGCAAAATCGTTGCCAGTCTTTGAGACAGCATTGTCTTGCCCGCTCCGGGCGGGCCAATCATCATAATATTGTGCCCCCCTGCAGCCGCTATTGTAAGAGCCCGCTTGACGGACTCCTGGCCCTTAACGTCCGCGAAATCGACTTCATAATTCGAGGACTTTTCAAAAAGCTCATCGATGTCAACCGTTGTTGTCTCAAGGGCAAGCTGGCCGGAAAGAAAACCAACAACCTGAGACAGTGAGCCTACGCCGTAAACCTCGAGGTCGTTGACGACTGCGGCCTCTTTTGCGTTTTCCAGCGGGACAATCATCCGGCTAAAGCCCTTTGCCGCCGCGGTTATGGCCATGCTCAAAATGCCGTTTACGGTCCGGACTCGGCCGTCAAGGGCAAGCTCGCCAACGATGACAAAATCCCTGTGAATGGCGCTTGCCAAAATACCCTGGCCGATGAGCATCCCAATAGCAATTGGCAAATCGAACGCTGGGCCTTCTTTTTTCACGTCAGCGGGGGCGAGATTTACCAGCGATTGGGTTTTTGGATATTTGTAGCCGCAGTTTAATATTGCGCTTTTGACCCTTTCGGTGCTTTCCTTTACGGCGGTATCGGGCAGGCCGACAATGACGGACTTTTCAAAACCGCCGCGGGCGACGTCAACTTCCACCTCGCAAACAAGCCCTTCGATACCAACTAATGTTACGCTGTGTAGTCTTGCTAACATAGCTTTTCCTCGATTTTCGATTTGAAAAGGTGCATTTTAAGTTTACGGGGCGCGAACCGCAAGTGATTTCAGGATTGTATATATTAAATTTATGCACTTTCTGTTGCCTTGCAGCGTATAAGTCGATATAATATAATTCGCGGGTTTTAATGTGGAAAAGGCGGTTTATTGGGCCAAAGGGACGGATTTTTGACAAGTGAATACGGGGGCGAACGGCTTCGACCGGATGGAGGATAGGCAAGTCGCATGCCCAGGACGCCGGTTGGCCTGGCTAATCATCCGGCAACAACTTTTAATTGGCAACTACCAGTTGCAAATGGCTGCTTAATTTAGCAGCTCGTCCTGTCCGACTTTGCCTGTGAGTTTGGCAAGGGCGTCACAAAACAGGCTGGCTGAACCGGTTTTTTGGGCCGGGAAGGCGAGAACTTTCCAAAATAGCTGAACCGGAAGCCTGTCGTTTGGCGGCTAGCAAGGCGAAATTTAAATAAGCGACTAAGCATGTAGAAGCTTGTCTTGAAACATCACGGGACGGGGGTTCGAATCCCCCCGCCTCCAGTCTTCGCTCGGAAGACGGGTGCATAAGTTCAATCTTCAGTTTGTCGCAAAGTGGTAGATTCTGCGCGCGAATGCGGCAGAAAAATGGTGAAAAATTGGTATTTTTTTGTATTTTTTCGTAAAAAGCGCGCACTTTTTGTCATTTTTTGGTAAAAATTCGTATTTTTTGCGATTTTTTTGACAATTTTGCGCGGTTTTGGGGTGGTTGTTACATGAGGGGTTAGAGAATGGACACTTGGTTAGTGTAAGACTTTTTGGGGGTGGGCGATTTCTTAAAATGGGAGGGTTAGTTAAAATGGGGAAGATTTCTCTGTCGTGGTGGGTTTTTGCTTTCGGTGGTTTTGGTGCGGTCGGGTTTACACTGGCCGTGAGTTTATTGGTTTTGTTTTTTTTGAGCGGGTTGCGTTAATTTCCGCTCAAAAATATTTTGTTACGGGCTTGCCGCTGGAATTTGTTGGCGGGTGTAGAGTGACGAGGATATAATTTTTGGCATAGAGGGTCGTATATAAGTTTTTTGTCATTTTTTGGAAAAGCACAGGGAGAACAGGTTTGATAATAGGAGTCAAATCTTAAGAAATTAGAAAGGTTTTTTATTCTTAAAGGAACTCTATATGGGAGAATCGTGTTCGGGAATACAGAGCCCTGCAAGTGTCAAAACAAGCAAGTTGGCTATTGCTTCGTTAGTATTCTCGCTAACGGCCATCTTGGTTCTGCTTTTTTTACCAAAGTATTTATCGGTGGATACGTGCGTATTATACCGCCTAACAAATCGTTATGCGGTTCTCTGTGCATCAATATCTTCAGTAGTTTTTGCATTCGCCGCCGTTGTGGGAATAAAAAGGAGCAACTCTTGCCTGCGTGGTAAAGGATTGGTTATTGTTGCGATAGTCCTCTCATTCTGGGCGGCTCACCGTGCAATTATCCTGCCACGCGTCCGACGCATTTCTTACATCGTTCACTGTGCAAAAAATCTAAAGAATTTGGGTGAGGCTATCCGTATTTACGCAACATACAACGATGGTAGATTCCCTTCCGCGCCGCAGTGGTGTGACTTATTGCTGGAACATACTGATGTTAGTGAAGAACAATTCATATGTGGAGATTCATTTTGGCCTGTCTTCAGTTATGGCTTTAACAAGAATCTCGACGGGTTGCGGATCGATGATGTTCCCCCGGATACGGTAATGCTTTTTGAGATCAAGGGTGGTCGGAATGTCTCAGGCGGCCCAGAGTTGATGGTGGATGACAAACATGATGATTTCGCTTCAGTTGTTCTTTATGTAGGTGGCCACACCGAAACAATCAAAAAAGAATGGGCCAAAGACCTCAAATGGGAAGTTCCTAACAAAGAACCAGAGTGAAAAAATAGAGAACGTTTGCCATATATCAGCTCATTAGATAAGCACAGCAGGAGAATAGTTGTGAGATATTCTCATAACAACATGAGCACAAAAAGGGGGCAGGTTACATATTAGTGAGGATTCTGACGTGAAAGATTTGCAAAGCTCAAGATCAATATACCTCAAAGGTTGGATGTTTTTAGCAATTCTCACAATTTCAATCCTGCTGATTTTAATTGAGAACTTTAGCTGGAAACTCACTATTCTATTGGCTCTGGCTATCTGGTCGGCATCTCGATTATATTACCTGATGTTCTATGTGATAGAAAAATATGTGGATCCAACTTACAGATTCTCAGGAATTGTATCTTTCGTAAAATATGTTGTGAAAAGAAGGAAGTAGAACTGTAAGAATTTCCTATGAGCGCGGGGATTTGGGGGGAGTATATAATTATATGCATATATACTTATGTAGTGCGCTATGTCTTTTGGCATCATTTATTTGCGGTTGAAGAATTTTCTGGGCTGTATCGGCAATTTCGGCTTGCTCGCGCTCATCGCCGCAAAAAAACACATCCTGATAGCAATTCGTACAACCTTTCGTTACCTACTTGAGTCGTTCAAACCAGCCGCGGCCATCTAATGGCAAAACATCTGCTCGTTCAGCCCACTTCTGCCACATTGCAGCCATTTTTTTCGCACGCTTAGGATACTTCTGAGCCAAGTTGTTCAGCTCGGCGCGGTCAATCTCCATGTCGTACAATTCCCATGGCCCCTTTACACCCTTGGCGACCAGTTTGAACTTGCCGACACGAATCGCCCTGTTGGCTTCGTGTTCCCAGTAAATTGCCTCACGCTCAATCGCCTCGTTGTCGAAGGCTTGTATAAGACTTTTGCCTTCAATTGGAACAATCTTGTGCCCCTTGTATTTGCGGGGGTACGTGACGCTGGTAATGTCGAGACATGTAGCCATAATATCAATGACATGGCCGGGCTGATGGCGCAATTCGCCGTGTCCCTTAACCCGTGCCGGCCAGTGGACAATCAACGGTGTCGCGATACCACCTTCGTGCACCCAGTGCTTATACAGCCTAAACGGCGTATTGCTTGCGTTGGCCCAGTTTATACGATAACTTTCGAACGAATCATCTGCCCCCAGCAGCTCAATGTCTTTACTTTTCTTCGAAATACCCTCAGCACAGCCACCGTTGTCGGCCAAGAAAAAGATTGCTGTATTGTCCAGCTCGCCCTTTTCTTCCACAGCCGAAACAATTCGGCCGATGCCCTGGTCCATGCAATCGATTTGCGCAGCGTAAACCGCCATTCGCAAATCCCATAACTCCTTTTCGGATTGATCTACATCATCCCACGCCTTTACCTTTCTATCCCGTGGTGTTGTTTCCCAAGCCTTATCCACAAGACCCATCTTTATCATGCGCTTATGTCGCTCAGCCCTCAGGGCATCCCACCCATTCATGTATTTTCCCCTGTACCTTTCAATATCGTGTGGCTTGGCGTGCAAGGGCCAGTGGGGACAGGTATAAGCTACATAAATAAAGAATGGTTCATCACCATTTGAGCGATTGTGTTCGGTAATGAATTTTACTGCGTTGTCACTGATTGCATCGGTGTAATAATAGCCTTTAGCCGGTGCCTTGATTCGAGTATTGTCACGAGTAAGTGTATTAGGATTGAAATAACTGCCGCCCCCGCTGATAGTGCCGTAGAAACGGTCAAACCCCCGCTGACGCGGCCAGCTGTGATTTGGGCCATCCCAGTATTTATCATAAGTCAGGTGCCATTTGCCGGTCATATAAGTTCTGTAACCAGCTTGCTTGAGCACTTCAGCAATTGTTACACATCTATTATTAAGGTCGCCGCGATAACCTTTATATCCCAGATTCGCCGCTGTCATCCACCCCATACCAGTTTGGTGAGCATACAACCCCGTCATCAAAGACGCCCGAGTCGGGCAGCAGCGTGCAGTATTGTAGAACTGTGTAAACCGAAGGCCATTGGCAGCGAGCTTGTCGAGGTTGGGCGTATTAATTTCGCCGCCGTAACAGCCGATGTCTGAATATCCCATATCGTCGGCCATGACCAGGAGAATGTTCGGCCTCCGGGGTTGGGTGCCCGGGTGCAAAGCTGCAGTTCCGCCTGCACATCCTGAAAGAATAACACTGGTACAGGAAATCCCTGCAGCCTTTAGAAATTCACGCCTGTTAAGGTCCTTCATAAAACTTGCCTCCATTGAAAATCATATATACCGGCGATTATAATCGCCCTGTTTGAATTGTGCAACTTAACTGTTCTCAGGAGAAATTGATCCACTTTTTACTATTGAGATATGATCAGAAGAAATACAGGCGAAACTTTTACACTGTTAAAAAACAACACCTAATCATACAATTACTGGACTGCTATTGGTAAATTCTGGTTTTTATGTTTTTGGTGAAGGTGTACATATCTGAGCCAACTCAAGGAGTTAGCAGCAGGTTCTGTTTGCAGAAATAGGCTTTCATGTTGTGGCTTTTGCAGATTTTGAGAAATGGTTTAACGATATTCTTTTGGGCGATGTGATGCGGCAGTCGCCAGGAGCCGCCACGGAAGACCAATCTGTCAGGCTTGGAAATGTACTCGTAAACCTGTTTGAGCTGCTGCATCGCTTCCGGGACAGGTTTGTACCTTAATGAAATGATCTTTGCAACAGAATAAACAACTCGCAGAACGCCGTTTTCAGCGGCGAATCTAACAAGCTCTTCCAAAGCGGAGAGGCTTTGAGAGTCGGGCAACTGGAAATCGGCCAAGACTTTACCGTCGGGCAGCGGGTTACGCGGCAGGAGCGGGTCAATACGCAGCGCAACAGGTATATCGTTTTGCCGAAGCTGTTTGAGGGCCTCGGTGCGATTGACTATTGACGGTGCACCGGGGTCGTAAAAATCGGCATGGTCCTGGAGAGAAAATGCAAGAGAGACTTCAACTCTTAAAGGCGGGATGGAATTGTTATCGAAGAAGCTTTTGCGTAAATGGCCTTGCGGCAGTTCTGCCAAGTCCCTAAGTACAGCCAAATATTGCGGCCTTAAAAGAGTCGAAGGATTTTTAGTTAATATCACAACACTTGTGAAATATTGCCTGTATCGAAGCAGCTGCTGTAGCGTATAAAGCGTTAATTTTTGTTGTTGCTCGATTGGTTGTAACGGATCGGAGCTGTTAGAGAGGTGCACCGGCGCAGGGGGGAGGTTAAACTCTTGAATCTCTTCAAGGTCTTTGAGGAGTTTCTTTTTGAAGTTATCTTTGCACCTGGCCTGATTCGGCTCATAGCCCTGAGCGTAACAATATTTACATTTATGGCTGCAGCCGGCATAAACATTTATGCAATATCTATGCCCGGTTGGGAAGTCTTTTTGGTTGGCAAACGGGCAATACCACTTGACTACTCGCGGACGAGTTACTCCCAGAATCTCTTTTTGTGATTTATGTGGTAAAAAGTACAGAGCAACCGCCGCCCGCTGGGTCGAAGGAAGTTTATCAAAGACAGGCTTATATTTCGTGTTGACCCTTTCGGCAATCTCCAAAGCCTCTTCGGTGTCAATTTGAAATAATCTCATAACAGCAGCACTTTCCCTCAAATTTGCAACTACTGAGGACAAAGTATAATATCAAAAGCAGCTTCAATCTACAAGTCATTATTTGTCGGCAAAAAAAACAAAAAGACCCCTGCTTTTTTGGAGGGAAAGAGGGAAAAGCAGTAACAGGGGTCAAAAGAAAGAATAACAGAAATAGGGGCAAATAGCAAGGAGTTATTTTAGGGTTGAATTGGGAGAGGTAATTGTTAGAATGGTGGGGTAAGGGACTTTTTGAAAGGCGGAAAAGTGTTAAATGGAAAATGTCAGTATAAATAAAAGAAAACCTAAGACATCAAAGCTTGCTGTTGCCTCACTAGTAATCCCTGTTTCTCTGTGGTGGATTGCTTGGCTTGTAATGGCTATTGATGTTTTTACAAATACGAATTTGGCGTTCCTGCTGTTCCCACCTTTAATATATTTGTCTTTGCTAACTGGAATAATAATTCCGACTATTGCATTAATAAAAATATACAGGAATGCCCAGCTTTGCGGAGAGAGGTTTGCAATTGAAGGAATTATAATCTCTATAATCCTATTTTGCTTAAGCATGGCGTTGGCAAGGTTCTTCATCTGGAGCTGGTAGTAGGTCTCATTAGCAAAGAGTTGTTTTAGGGTTATCATCTCCCTCACTCCTATCATTAAATTACTACTTTTTTTCTTTTTGCCGAAATTTTTAATAGATGAAGATAATGCAGGATATCAGGATTAAGGGGCTTTAAAATTCTTGAAAGGAAGAGAATATAACAGTAAAATTAATAGAAGTGGAGTAGAAATCAACTCCTGATTCAAAGGCTGATTTGTCTCGTTTTTGCTGGAGAGATAGAATTAGTTGCTAGAGACATAAAGACATCTGTTAAAAATAAGAAGTATACCAAACGACAAGAATGGCCAGATAGACAAATTCTCATAAACATTTACTGAACGTTTAATTTTATTCAACTTTTTATCAGTCCCATCGTCATATTTTCCCTTGCAAAAAGATCGCACTGTCATTGGATTACACAAAATGCCGGGTGTGTGATGAAAACGTTTCCAAATATCCGGGTAATTGTCTTTGATATATGGATCGTAAGCAGTGCCACTTGGGTGACGGCGAGGATAAAAAAAAGCTATGAACACACACACAATAAAGTTATGTATACCGGGCAGGGTAGACGCAAAGTCCCTGCTGACATAGTAAAACTCATATTTGAGGTACAAAATGGAATTTACAAACCAAGCTACGGTAAATAATATTTCCCATATAATAAAAACCTTCTGTATTTTTGAGTATTTATATTTCATCTCTGACTATTTCCCTCAAATATACAGACAGTGAGGACAGGAAAATATAACAAAGGTAGACTCAATCTACAAGGCATTGTTTTGGGGCTATTAACCGGGTTTTAGGGGTGTAGTCGGCATCAACAGCCTAATTGTTTGCAAAAGATGAATTTTTTTAATTTAGTTCTTGCGTCACTGCATCACATCGGTTATCATGTTATATTGAAGTTTTTAGTGGCGAATATTCTTCCATCTCTCAGGAGTATCCCCCAATAAATTAAGAACGAGAGATATTTATGTGGCCTATAAACAGGCCAAGGAGAAGTACAAGTGAGTATAGGAACAGTAAAATGGTTCAATTCGAGTAAAGGATATGGATTTATTGCCCCGGATGACGGGAGTGAGGATTTATTCGTGCACCACTCGGACGTTAAGACAGAAGGCTATGCATCGCTCGATGAAGGCCAAAAGGTTGAATTCGAAGTGGGAGAAGGCAAAAAAGGCCCATGTGCGACGAGCGTAACTCCCTGCTAAGCAGGTAACAATGCTTTAGAACCGAAAGGCCCTGCCATTTAGCAGGGCTTTTTTTATGGATTTTTTTTTCGAAATGAATCGGTTTTAAGTCTATCAAAAGAATCCGCGATACCTTGTAATCAGCTGCCGTATGTTGTGATCTGAAGAAATGGCATTTTGCCGGGTGTTAAAGCCGCGATTTCAAGTATGGTATCCCTGTCTGCGTTTTTTTACAAGGCGTAATGTTATATCATTTTTGATTTGAGTGGAGGTCATGCACCCTGTATATTCAGCTATATTGAAAAAATATTAACTCACTGAAAAATTTAAACTTATGATCAGACTCAGAGGCATAACATTACCCTTCGACCACAAGGAAGAAGCCCTGGTCAGCAGCATTTTGGAACGTCTGGGTATTCCAGAGCACCCACTCCTGAACTTTACTATAGTCCACAAATCCATAGACGCAAGGCGTAAAAACCATATTGTGGCTGTTTATACAA
>Ga0307380_10002088_pt1 | contig 28619 bp, 27 predicted proteins | sample UN3MG_FD_202239 | JGI IMG/M metagenome (GOLD analysis project Ga0307380, IMG submission 202239) | Soil microbial communities from Risofladan, Vaasa, Finland - UN-3 | ecosystem: Environmental > Terrestrial > Soil > Coastal area > Acid sulfate soil | place: Finland: Risofladan, Vaasa | collected... | reverse complement strand
ATTTAAATTTAGTGAAATTTGCAATAGGTCGGAATGGCGGAACTGGTAGACGCGCAAGGTTGAGGGCCTTGTGAACAGTATTGTTCATGGGGGTTCAAGTCCCCCTTCCGACACCAGTAAATTTAACAAATATGGTTGAAATTATGAAGTTAGATTATTGAAAACATGCCACAAGTGCATGTTTTCAGGGACTTGAAAGGACGGACTGAGTCGAAGACGAGGGAGTCCGCGGTTACGTGAGCGAACGAAGTGAGACAAAAGACCAAGTCCCCCTTCCGACACCAGTTTATATCTTCTAATCTTCGTTTTCTGGCTACTTACACTCTTCTACTTTTTTATTTGCTAATTCTGCTTCTTTGAATTTACACTGTTTTTGTAATATTATATTTAAAACTCTCCAGGCATCTTTATTAATTTCATCAAGTTTTAACAAATTTTTAATAACCTCTTCGGATTGTGAATATTTATTTTGTTTAAATAACGCAGCGCAAAGGCAAAGCCAGGCACTAGCATAATTATCATCTAATTCCAATGCTCCCATACAGGCTAGAGTTCAGCTTCATTATATTTACCCTGCTTATAATAATTAAGGCCAAAAGGTATACATTAAAAAGGAATAAAATTCTTTTTTAGTTTATTATTATCAATCCAGGTTATATAATTATAAAAAGATATATTTAAAAAACCTGGATAAGAAGATGAAAGAAGCATATCTATATAAAAAACTTGATGATAAAAAGGTAAGATGCGATCTTTGCAGCCATAGATGTCTTATTAAAGATCAAAATAAAGGTAAATGCTGTGTCAGGAAGAATATTGGTGGAACATTATACTCCCTGGTATACAGGAAATTAATTGCTGAAAATTCTGATCCGGTTGAGAAAAAACCGCTATTTCACTTTTTACCTGGTACATACTCCTTGTCAATAGCAACAGTTGGATGTAATTTTAAATGTTTTTTTTGCCAGAATTATAATATTTCTCAAAGCCCATCTGAATTGGATAGGATAGAGGGTAGGGATATCTCACCTGAAGAATTAATAAACCATGCCCTGGCTAATGGTGACAAAAGCATTTCATATACCTATACTGAACCAACTATCTTTTTTGAATATGCTTATGATACCGCTAAACTGGCAAGTGAAAAGGGCTTAAAAAATATTTTTGTAACCAATGGGTTTATGACCAAAGAATGTATAATGATGATGGAACCATATCTGGATGCAGCAAATGTAGATTTAAAGAGTTTTTCAGAAGAAACCTACAAACGGAAAATTGGGGGGAGGTTAAAGCCTGTTCTAAATAATATTATTTTAATGAAAAAGCTTGGTATATGGGTTGAGGTTACAACTCTAATAATACCGGGAATTAATGACTCCAATGGTGAATTACAGGAAATAGCAAAATTTTTAGCCGCGATTGATAAGGGCATACCGTGGCATATAAGTGCTTATTATCCACAGTATAAGTCTGATATACCTTCCACAAGTGTGGAACAGATAAAAATTGCCATTGATATAGGAAAAAGTGCAGGATTAAAATATGTTTACGGAGGAAATATTCCAGGAAACACATATGAAAACACCTATTGCTCTAATTGTAATAGCATATTGATCAAGAGATTCGGGTTTTCAGTTTCAAATAATAAAGTAAAACATGATTCTTGTTCAAATTGCGGTCAGAAGATAGATGGAATATTTCAGGAAGATTAATCCTGACATTTAATCTTTAAAATTTTAGATTTAAATATAAAAGAATACATAAAAGCTTACTTAACTTTTAAATAAAATTATTCTATAATATCTTCCTGTTGCATGTAAGGCGGCATAGCCAAGTGGTAAGGCGGAGGTCTGCAAAACCTTTATCCCCGGTTCAAATCCGGGTGCCGCCTCCAGGATTTTGTGTTAAGTTGATTTTTGTGCTTCTGCAATTTATGAATTTTTTTAAAAAGTAGAAGCAGATAAAAAACCAGATGAGTAGTTATTAGATTTAATATCACTAAAAAATTTTAATAAACCATTGTTATTATATATAAATTGGAAGGAGATATAATATGGGTTACACCCAGGACGTGCTTTCAAATGTTTTAGAAAAAAATCCCGGGGAACTGGAATTTCATCAAGCAGTAAGGGAGGTGCTTTCATCAATAGAAGCAGTATTTGAAATACATCCTGAATATGAAAAAGCAGGGATTTTAGAAAGGCTTGTAGAACCTGAAAGGCAGATAATCTTTAGAGTTCCCTGGGTGGATGATGAAGGTAAGATAAGAGTCAACCGGGGATACAGGGTTCAATTTAATAGCGCGATAGGCCCATATAAGGGTGGTTTAAGATTCCATCCGTCAGTAAATCTTGGAATAATAAAGTTTCTTGGATTTGAGCAAATATTTAAGAATTCACTTACCGGATTCAGTATTGGAGGCGGAAAGGGAGGAAGCGATTTTGATCCAAAAGGTAAATCAGATGCAGAAGTCATGAAATTTTGCCAGAGTTTTATGACAGAGCTATTCAGGCATATTGGTCCCTGTACAGATGTACCTGCAGGTGATATAGGTACCGGAGCAAGAGAAATAGGTTATATGTTCGGCCAATATAAGAGATTAAAAAATGCATTTGAAGGTGTCCTCACAGGTAAGAGCATAGAATATGGAGGGAGCCTGCTCAGAAAAGAAGCTACTGGATATGGTCTTGTGTATTTTGTTAATAATATGTTGGAAAAAAAGGGCAAGTTAATAAAAGGAGCAAAAATAGTTATTTCAGGCTCGGGAAATGTTGCCATATATGCGCACCAAAAAATAAAAGAACTGGGCGGTATAGTGGTTGTTATGAGTGATTCAAATGGTTATATTTATGATCCCGAGGGTTTAGATTTAAATGAAATAAAAATAATTAAGGAAATAAATAATAAAAGAATTATAGAATACAAGAATAAATATCCCAATGCCAAATATAACGGAAATTCTAAAGAAATCTGGAAGATTAAATGCGATATTGCGCTTCCATGTGCTACACAAAATGAAATAAACTCGGAAGATGCTGAAATTCTAGTAAATAATGGTTGTTATGCAGTTGGTGAAGGAGCCAATATGCCATGTACACCAGAGGCAGTAAAAATATTTTTGGAAAACAAAATATTATATGCTCCCGGGAAAGCTTCAAATGCGGGAGGAGTAGCGGTATCAGCACTGGAAATGTGTCAGAATAGCATAAGGACACAGTGGACTGTTGAAGAAGTAGACAAAAAACTAAAAGAAATTATGTCCAATATCTTAAAAAATATCAGTATGACAGCTAAAGAATATGGGGACGAGGATAATTTGGTCATGGGTGCCAATATAGCTGGTTTTCTGAAAGTAGCCAATGCAATGCTGGCACAGGGAGTTGTTTAGAAAAAAACCGTATTTTTATTTTATTATTTAGTTTTCTAAACATTTAGAGTCTTATTGTAATTATATTAAGGTACTGTAACTTAAAATCATATATTTAAAGAAAATCTTCTTAAGAAATTATAGAAAGCTTCTATATATAAAATCGTTCTGGCCTTATTTTCAATCTATTAATCTTCTTGAAATGGAAATAGTGAAAGCATATAATGACAAAAAATAAAAGAAAGGGGAACCAGGGATTTAATTATGACTAATAATTCAATTGCTATAGAAACTTTTAACCTGACCAAAAATTTTGGTAATCTAGTTGCTGTAAATAAATTGAATTTAAAAATTAAAAGCGGTGAAATTTTTGGTTTTTTAGGTCCAAATGGAGCGGGTAAAACAACCACTATAAAACTGATGACTGGATTGCTTAAGCCAACATCCGGAACTGTAAAAATAATGGGAAAAAATATACAGGATAATCCAATAGGTGCAAAGAAAGATATCGGACTTATACCTGATGAGCCTCAAATTTATGAAAAATTAACTGCTATAGAGTTTTTAAGATTTATAGGAAATTTGTTTGGCATAGATAAAAAGGAAATTGAAAAAAAAATAAAAGAGCTTTTAAAACTTTTTGATCTTACCGGGAGAGGAGAAGAATTGATTCAAAGCTATTCTCATGGAATGAAGCAGAAAATTGCAATAGCAGGGGCTTTAATTCATTCCCCAAAGGTCCTTTTTTTCGATGAGCCAACGGTTGGGCTTGATCCTAAAAGTGCCAGAATAATAAAGGACATACTTAAATATAGAGCAGAATCAGGAGATTGTATTTTTATGTCCACCCATATTTTAGAAATAGCTGAGAGGATATGTGATAGGGTTGGTATTATCCAGAATGGGGAACTGATAGCTGCCGGAAATATGGAAGAACTTAGAAAACTATCAATGGAGGATAAGGGTAATCTGGAAGAGATATTTTTACAGTTAACCGGTGGGGATGAAGATATGGATATTATAAAATCTTTAAGTTAAGTGATATATGCTAAATCTATTAATTAGAAACAGATTAAACATTATATTACTTGGATATACAAGAGATGAGCCCAAAAAAAAGGCCGGAAGGATAATTGGCACTTTAATAGTAATAATAATTTTTTCTCTTATTCTTTTCTATTCGACGAAACTTATTTCACTCATATCAAATAAATTAGATATGGAGCTTGCCAATATAATATTTGATATTGCTCTGGATTATGCTTTTGCTATTATCTTTATTTTTATAATCTTTACCGGAATTGCTACAAGCCTTTATATACTATATTTATCTAAAGATTTAGAATTACTGTTAAGCCTTCCTATAAGCTATAGAACAGTGTTTACATATAAATATATAGAAGCATTAATCTCAAATTCTCATTTATTTTTTATAGTAATTTTACCGTTTTTGATATCGTATGGAATAACATCAAAGATACCATTGGCTTATTATCCTTTAATGATAATAATTTTTATATTTACGCTGTCTATCCCAACAAGTCTGGGAGTTTTAATAGGTATGATTGCAGCAAGGTATGTCAATCCAGGTAGAGCCAGGGAGATGCTTGCTGTTGTAGGGGGACTCTTTGGAATGCTCATATGGCTGTCTTTTCAGATTATACCCAGATATGTGGAAAATATAACCCCAGAATTAAAATTAATGGGAATTGAAAATATAAAACAGTATATCATAGCTATTTTTGATAAACCATTTTTAAGATTTTTACCCTCAACCTGGGGATCAAATACATTGTTTTACATTCACAATGGTGATTATAAAGAATTTATTTTTAATTTTATTTTAATTACTGTAACTTCTATTTTATTGATATTTCTATGTATAGTTTTATCTCAAAGAATATATTACTCAGGTTGGTCAAGCACGTCTCAGGCGATAGCCAGGAAAGTACTTAAAAAAGGAAAAGCTGAAGAACTAAAAGGAACTGGTGAAAAAAAATACGGTTTTTCATTTTTTTCAGGGGTCAATTATATTATAGTTAAAGATTTTAAATTACTTTTTAGAGATGCTAGAAGACTTTTTAGAATTTTTATGCCGGTTGCAATGCTTATCTTTTTATTTTTCTGGTCTTTTTCAAGCGAGATTAATAAAAGAGGAAATATTAATTTTTTTATTCCATTAGAAATCCTTTTATTTTTATTTTTCCCGCTGCTGATTTCAGGAATGGTAAACGTAAACATATCAGGGAACAATATTGGTGGAGAGGGATTGAAATTCTGGATACTAAAATTATCTCCAGTACATGCAAAAAAAATTTTAAGGACGAAAATCATTTTTAGTTCTGTCCTGACTGTAATATGCGGAAGCATAATTATGATTATATTTTATTTTGTATACAAACCAGGATTATCATATTTGATATTTGGATTACTCCTTTTAATTTTATTTAGCTGGGGTGATTCAGTAATTGGCACTTCTGTCGGTACTTTTTTCCCTGTATTTAAGCCTTCTCAATCAAATAAAGACAATGTCTCATTTATAGGGGGCATATTAAATTTAGTATTATTTTTCTTATATTTATTATTTTTTGTCGGTATTATAGTAGGAATGTTATTTCTGGCGAACTATTTTTCATACCCCACTTTAGTTGTATTTCCGGTAATATTAGTGCTGGAGCTGATAGTAAATCTGATTCTACATAATGTATTAATAAATTTGAGTGCTTACAGGTTAAATGGAATAGAATGGAAATATTGATAATATTGATTAAAAATAGTATTAGCGTCAATTAAATATAACATTTAATCTAGCAGATTTTTGATAATATTTAATAAAATATAAAAATTTTTATAGTTCTTACCAGTATTATTTATTCATTTCATTTATTTTTTAAATTTATAACTTCTACATCATTTATAAGTTTTTCTGCGAGTTTGTTTGCACATTTTTCAGTACAGCCAAATCTGGTGGCATAAGTTATAAGTATTTTCATTTTGGCCCCCTTTTTTGTATGATAGGATATATAGATTTTAGTAAAATATAAAAAGTTTTTTTATATCTGATAATCAAATGTAAATATTATATTAATATATGCTTTTGGTAATGAAGAGGGTGATAGGGTATTAAAGAGTATTGCAGCAGCTATAAGAGAATGTTGCAGGAAAGAAGATATTATTGCAAGGTGGGGAGAGGATGAATTTTCGGTACTCTTACCCAGGACTTCAATGGAATATGCCAGGAATATGGTAAATAGAATTAAAGAAATTTGTCAAAATACTGGCAGAAGTAAAACCAAATTTAACTTTTCTATTGGAACATCTACAAAACAGGATCCTGATCAGAACTTTCAGAGTATCATAAAAGAAGCTAAAGACGAAATGTATAAAAGTAAGTTATTCGAGTCTAAAAGCGTTCCTGACTCCGTTATATCATCAGTGGTAGATTCCTTAATGGAGACAAGTTTTGAGACCAGAGAACATGGAAAACGTGTTAGAAAAATGGTTTTAAAACTGGGACGTGCTTTAAGTTTATCAAAAAGTAAACTGGATGAATTATCAATACTTGCTGATCTCCATGACCTGGGTAAAATAGCTATACCTGATGATATCGTTAAAAAGAAAAATAAACTAAATGAAAAGGATTGGCAGGTTTTAAAGAGTTACCCTGAGATAGGTTATAATATAGCAAGTTCATCATCTAAAATTTCGCATATTGCTGAATATATTTTAACCCATCATGAAAGATGGGATGGAGCCGGTTATCCCCAGGGATTAAAAGGAGAAGATATACCATTAGCTTCGCGTATTACAGCTATTGCTGATGCTTATGATGTTATGGAAGTGGTAGATTCTATAAAGGAACATTAAGTAAAAAAGTCGCTATTGAAGAACTAAGAAAATCCAGCGGTAAGCAGTTTGATTCAAAATTAGTTGGAGAATTTATAAAAATTTTGGAAGAGGAATAAGTTATATCCAATTTCACATAATACCCATTACTGCACAGAATTTGATTATCTTAAGATAATGATAAAATTAAAAAATGTTTTATGGGCCAATAATATATCATTCTACAATTCTGAGTTCTATTATATCTCCATCTGAAATTTTTTTAAGATCAGGAAGACTTTTATTATCTATTATTTTTCCAATAACTGTGACTGGACTTGCTGCCTGTGGTTTGTCTCCAGTACTGGCAGGAGTTTTTCCGAAGAATATACATAAGGCATTTCCGGGAGGCCAGTAAGCTACAGAACCAACATCCAGGATCTCTACTCCATTTTCCAGTTCCGCATATACCGGTATTTGAAAATATATTTCCTCACCCCATCTATTGGCTATGGAGACTATTGGCAACTTTTTTAATATTTCTTGGGAGGCATTTGAATCATTTAACTTAACCGGGAATTCAAGATTTTTAGAAATTATTTTAATAATATTATTCATTTATAAAACTAAGTTAAGTTTATTATTGATAACAAACATAATATATTTTGAAATAAAAATCCACAAGTAAAACGTTTTATTTGAACTTAAATGTTCTACTTCAGGCTTTAAATTGCTTAATAAAGAGATAAAGGATAAGATATCAATTGATAATTGATTTATTAAAAAATATAAATTATTCTTTAAATATATAAAAAAACCATTAACAAAAAGGGTATTATGATGAATAATAAAATGAAGCATGTAGAAGGTACTGATAAGGGCAGGGTAGTTTTATATGCTCTGAGTACCTGTCAGTGGTGCAGAAAGGTAAAGGAGCTTTTAAAAGAGTTAAATATTGATTTTTATTATATTGATGTAGATCTGGCTGGTGAAAATGATAGGAAAGAAATAATAGAAGAAATTAAAAGATACAACCCAGCCTGCAGCTTTCCTACCTTGATATTGGATGATAATGTTTCTATTATTGGATTCGATGAAGAAAAAATAAGAGAAAGATTTAAGTGATGGATACAGAAAGTGAAATAACCGAAGAAGAGATTGAAAAATTATATATAAAATTAAAAAACGACGCGGAGTCAGGTGGTTACCATCTGAATCCGGATATAAATTTTACAAAGAGACTGGTTAGGGGTCTGCTCATAAACCAGAAAAGATATGGATACGAGGCATGTCCATGCAGACTGGCATCAGGTAAGAAGGGTAAAGATCTGGATATAATATGTCCGTGTGATTACAGGGATCCTGACCTTGATGAGTATGGAACATGCTACTGTGCACTTTATGTAATTGAAGAAATTTTAGAAGGCAAGAAAAAGGTAAGATCAATCCCGGAAAGAAGATATATGGAAGGAAAACGGGACCAGAAGAAAGAGATTAAGATGTCAGGGGATAAAGTTATAGATATTAAATACCCGGTGTGGAGATGTAAGGTGTGCGGTTATTTATGTGCAAGGGAAAAACCGCCGGAAGTTTGTCCTGTCTGTAAGGCTAAAAGAGAAAGATTTGAAATATTTATTGAAAAATAGATAAAGTAAATTAATCTATTATTTTATCTTTATCCACCAATCTTGCTATAGTAAGCTTATTTTCACCAAACTTATCTGATATTCTATCAATAGCCTCGGCTAGATTCTCATCTACTGATTTATCTGAAGAAAGCAGGTTTTCCAGCATAAAGGCCGGCCTCAAACTGCTTACCGAAACTCCAATCAGCCTGATTTTTTTTCTCTTCAGGTCAAGATTTTTAAGTAAGAGGACAGAGGACCTGTGTATGTCAAATATACCGGAAGTGTAATTTTTTAGAGTTGCTCTCCTGGTGACCGTTTTAAAGTCGGAAAATCGTACCTTGAGGGTAACTGCTTTGCCCTTGTATTTCTTTAGACGGAGATTTCTGGATATTTTTTGTGAAAGAAGAAGGAGTGTTGATCGCAGTATTCCAAAATCATCCACATCTTTTCTGTAGGTTACCTCTCTTCCTATTGATTTAGGTTCCTGGTTTGATGTTACTTTTCTGTTGTCAATCCCATTTGCCATTTCATGCATAATCCTGCCAGGTTCTCCAAACTTATTTTCAATTATTTCCAGGGGAGTGCTGGCTAGATCGCCTATGGTCTCAATTCCCATTGATTTAAGTTCCTCACCTGTAACTCTCCCCACACCCCATATATAGGATATTGGAAGAAGCTTAACTTTTTCTAAAACTTCTTTAGTATTTTCAAGTACTGTAAGACCATTAGGCTTTCCTATGCTTGAGGCAAGTTTTGCTAAAAACTTATTGGGTCCTATACCGGCAGAAGAGGTTAAGTTGGTCTGTTCGTATATTTTGCCCTTTATTTTTTTAGCAATTTCCAGTTCGTTTCCAAAAAGTTTCTGGCAGCCGGTTATATCCAGAAAAGCTTCATCACAGCCTATAAATTCTACCAGGGGAGTAAACTGAAAGAATATCTCTCTTATCCGCATTGATTCCTTAAGATATTTTTCCATATTGACCGGAACAAAAATTCCTTCAGGGCACAGTCTCTTTGCTCTGATCAAGGGCATTCCCGAATGCAAGCCATATTTCCTTGCTTCATAAGAGGCAGACGAAATTACCCCTCTATTTAATGGACCACCCACAATCAGGGGCTTATTTTTATACTGGGGAGCATCTCTTTGCTCTATCTGTGCAAAGAAGGCGTCCATATCTATATGTATTATTCTTCTCAAATTTCCCATGCTGGTCTTGTTTTCGTCAGTAAATTATTTTTTATGCTGTCTTTTCTGGCCCTGCTTTTAGTTTTTTTTAAGTGGATGAGACTTACGGCATTTTTACCGATTATGGATATTTCTCCGTCTTTAAGACAGAGCCTGCCTTCAATTATTAGGACAGAATGATTCATTATTATTTTTGAATTATTTTTACAGGCATCGGCGAAAAATACTGATTCGTACATTCCGTCCCTGTCTTCCATGGTGCACAGCAGCATATTTTTGCCGTCCCTGCTCTTTTTAATTTTTCTGGTAATGATAATTCCTGCAGTAAATATATTTTTTTTGCTGGATACAAGACCCGGAAAATGCCCGCTTTCTACAGTACGATATTCTTCAAGTTCACTTTTAAAGTACTGCAGGGGAGAGCGGCTTGCACAAAACCCCAGGATTCTTTCTTCTATCCCCAATTTTTCTTCAAGAGTAAAATCTTTGGGGTGATTTTTGCCCTGAAGTAAAGGTTGCCTGCTGCAGCCAGGAATATTTTTATTATTTTTAAGATTCTTTAGATAATGACAGGTCAGCAGCAAATGTTTCCTTTCCAGTCCTGTGAAATCAAATGCTCCCACTTTTATAAGATTTTTAATTGCTTTTTCTGTTATCCTCCAGTTCTCTGAGATTCTGTAATAAAAGTCGGGAAAGTCTTTAAAATCTCCATTTTTGCTTCTTTCATTTATTATAGAACTAACACTTGTATATCCTAATTCTTTTACAGCAAGCAGGGAAATTCTTATAGATTCCCCCTCATCTTCAACAGAAAATTTGAATCCGCTCTTGTTGATATGGGGAAGTTTTATCTTTATACCAAACCGCCTTGCCTCTTCAATGTATTGAGCTCTGCTGTAATAACCCGAGTTGTTGGTCAGTACCACCGATATGAGTTCTGCTGGATAATGTGCTTTTATATAACAGGTTTTATAAGACAGCTCCGCGTAAGCAGCAGCGTGGGCTTTAACAAAACCATAACCGGCAAATTTGGATATCAGTTTAAAAATTTCCTTTGCAACATTTGCGCGGTAACCTTTACTGATTGCGCCTTTTAGAAATCGTGCTGCCTGGTTTTCCATTTCTTCCTTTGAAAGTCCGGTCATAGCTTTTCTTAAATTATCAGCTTCACTTAGCGAATAACCTGCTATACTGGCTGCTATCTGCATAACTTGTTCTTGATATAATATTATTCCATAGGTCTCGCTTAAGATTGGTTCCAGGTCCTTGTGCAGATAAGCAGTCTTCTCCCTACCAGATTTTCTTTCGATGAAATTTTTGACCATACCTGATTGCTGGGGACCGGGCCTGTACAGGGAGATAAGAAGTGTAATGTCATTTAGAGTTGATGGTTTTACTTTTTTTGCAAGTTTTCTGATACCAAAACTTTCAAGTTGAAAAACTCCCAGGGTTTTTCCACTTTTTATGAGATTAAATGTTTTCTCATCATCATATTTTATTTCCCGGATATTCAAGTCTATATTTCTTTTACTTTTCAGCATATCTGCTACGTCGTCTAACAAGCTAAGACTTAAGGAATTTATAAGGTCTATTTTTAAAAGTCCTAAATCTTCTATACTATCCATATCATACTGGCTCATTATTTCGCCGGTTTCAGATAAAGCAAGGGGAGTCCTTTTTGCCAGATTGGAACTGGATACGATAAATGCAGAAGGATGCATGGAGATATGCCTGATGTAGTTTTCAATTTTTCCGGAAATGTAAGTTATTTTTTTATACTGCATGTTTTCTACATCTGTGTATTCCGGATCTTCAGTCAGGCTTCCAGTATACTGTCTGCTTGAGTATCTTAAAGAATCAGGGGCTGTTTTTGTTGCCTGATCCATATCTTCTTTGGCCAATCCCAGGATTCTCCCTGCTTCTCTTATTGCTGCTCTTGGTTTTAGAGTGGAAAAGGTGCATACTCTGGAAATATTATTTTTACCGTATTTAAGTGTCAGATATTTTATTATTTCAGTTCTCCTCTTACTGGAAAGGTCAATATCTATATCCGGAGGCTCTTTCCTTTCTCTGTTAAGGAATCTCTCAAAATAAAGGTTGTTTTTTACAGGGTCAATACTGGAGATGCCTAATATGTAAGATACTATACTTCCTGCTGATGAACCTTTTCCGCAGATAGGGATATTGTTTTTATGTGCAAATCCTGCTATATCGGCAACTATAAGAAAGTATCCGCAGAAGCCCGTTTTTGTTATTATTTCCAGTTCTTTTTCCAGTCTGCTGCAGACATTCGCTGAAGGATTGTTTCCATATCTCTGTTTCAGTCCTCTATAGCAGAGTTTTTTAAGATAGCCTTCCTGCGTCTCATCCCCTGGAGTCCTAAAAGAGGGGAAGCTTATATTACCGAGTGGAAACTCCAGATTGCACCTGTCTGCTATAAATCTGGTATTGGAAATTGCCTGAGATATGTCGGAAAACATGCCGGCCATCTCAGAAGCGGACTTAAAATAATGTTCATTGTTATCAATTGATTCTACGCTGGCATCACTTTTTACTCTCATTGCCTTTATTTTGGCAAGATACTTATATATCCTGTAATCTTCTTTATTTAAATAATGGACGTTGTTTGTTGCTACAATTGGGAGTTCGTTTTCATTCGCAAAATTAATTAGTATTTCGGAAAGCGAGGATGCGCAAAGGTTGCTTTTTGCTTTTGGATATCTCTGGATTTCCAGAAAGAAATCTCCTACAAATAATTCCTGATAATCTATTGCAGATTGCAGCGCTTCCTTTATTCTTCCCGCTCTTACGAGCATGGAAATTTCACCAATTCTACAACAGCCCAATCCTATAAGTCCTTCGCTCATTCTTTTAAGGTCCGATGCTTCAACTGCCGGTGGTGAGGCTTTTCTTTCCATATGTGATTTGCTTATTATCTGGCATAGATTCTCATATCCTTTTATATTTTTTATAAGTATAACCAGATGGGAGAGTATCTGATTATTCATAACACAAATTTCACAGCCGATTATGGGTTTTATATTTTTGCTGGTTGCTTCTTTATAAAATTCAACAGCTCCGCTCATTACATATTTATCGGTAAGAGCAACTGCCTTCATACCATTTCTTGCGGCCGCACTGACCAGGTCTTTTATCTTTATAGTTGATTCCATCAAACTGTACTCGCTATGTACATGCAGATGAGAAAAAAAAGCCATTTTATTTAACCTTGCCCCTTAATTTTATAGATATATATGTTTAAGATTGATCACTTTTATATTACTACCGAACATATGTTTGGTCAATAGAAATTTATGAAATTTATTTTTATCTTATTTTTGATTTTCCGGGTATTTTAATCTGGAAGAAAAATAAATTATTCCAGTTAGTTTATTATAAAATCTCAAGATTTTTACTGATTTTGTTGTTTTTTTATGTATATTTTAATGAAAAATTTTCTCAAATGGTCGGGTTCTAATAATTTTTAGGTTGATTTTTTGAATTTTTTATATATAATTGTGAGCTCTGCACAGCTCTGCACGGTATTATTGAAAGATGTTTTAATTAAATTATTATTATTTTCGGTAAATACCGTATAAAAAAGGATAAAAAAATATGAAAAAATACAATATAGCCATAAATATTTTATTCTGGACTCTGGTAGCATTTTTGTTGTTTATAACTGCATTATCTCTATTTTATAAAAATGATAAAGTAAATTCTATATTATCTGGTCTTAGAGGTGAGGAATCTTCGGAAAAGGAAAAGATAGTGATTGGGGAAGTTAGGGAAATTATGGAAGTTGAAAAGGAAGTAGAATGGTATTATTTCATTGCATCAGGATATAGTGCCAATGATCCTGTGCAGGGTACTAATAATATCACTGCGACGGGTAAAGAAATAAAAGAAGGAATGGTTGCTGTAGACTCCAAGGTAATACTCCTGGGAACGAAGATTGAAATAAAAAATATGGGAATTTTTATAGCAGAGGACACAGGGGGGAAAATTGAGGGTAACAGAATAGATATATATTTTGATACAAAAAAAGAGGCAAAAGAATTTAGTAGAAAAGGCATCTGGGTTAGAATAATAGATAATAGCTATGAATTAGCTGATTTATTTGAAGGCAGACGACTTTTAAATAAATAAAACTGTTTTTTTTATTTTTTATTATCTTTAATGATTTTGCTTAAAATGTTATAGAATTCTCTAGCGTCCTTTTTCTTTATTGTTTATAGTTAGCGTAGAATAGATCAAGCCTTCCTTCAGGCTAGTAGAAACGATAAACGGGTAAGTGACTATAAATTTTTTATCTCTGTCTATATTAGAATAAAAATAGAAGAATAATTTTTTATCAGTTAAAACCAGGTAAACACTAGTTATATTGTCTAAAATACAGGGTGCTATAAATACAGTTTTTTCACCTGGTCCCATAAAAGAAAAATACCCCAAAACCTATGCTTTTTCATCATTCAACGGAAATTTATTCATATTGATATCTCAAGAATTTTTTATATAAATTTTACTAAATAAAATATATAAATAAAAATTTTCTCAAATGAAAAGTCAAACGTAATTAGATGAAATAATAATTGATAAAAAAAGAAATTCTTTTAAAATATTAAAAATTGTATTTCTAGTGCTTTAAGTAGGATAGTTCCGGTACTTTATTAACTTTTATTTTTTTAACTGGTTAATATTTGTTTTGCAAAAAAAATGGTAATATAATAATTAGACTGATTTGAATCGAGCGGAAGTAGCTCAGCTGGTAGAGCATCACCTTGCCAAGGTGGGGGTCGCGGGTTCGAACCCCGTCTTCCGCTCCATTTTTTTATAAAAGATTTTATTGTCCTGCGTATACAAAGATATATAATAAATAAGGAATTTCTAAATAATAAATAAACAAAAAATGATTGAAATAGAATTTAAAAAGATTGGGAAAATTAAAGTAAAAGAAGGCTCAAATATCCTGGAGGCAGTTGGAAAGCTTGATGAAAAAATTGCCCGGCAAGCGATAGCAGCTGAATTGACTGGCGGGAAAGATGAAGGATTGGAAAATAATCTTGTAGATCTTGACTATAGGGTAAATGAAAATTCAAACTTAAATATTATTACTCCTGAGACCGGGGAGAAAGCAAATGATATCTTAAACCATAGTTCTTCTCATATAATGGCTGCAGCCATAAAAAAAGTATTTCCGGATGCAAAGTTTGCTATTGGTCCCGCCATAAAGGAAGGATTTTATTATGATTTCGAAACTAAAAAAAGTGTTGCAATAGAAGACCTTTCTTTAATTGAAGAGGAAATGAAAAAAATAATAAAATCAAACTGCAAATTTGAAAGAAGTGAGATTAGTAAACAGGAAGCGAAAATGTTATTTAAGAATAATCCCTATAAAATTGAACTTATAGACAATATTGAAGATAAAAAAGTAAGTGTTTATTATTCCGGTGATTTTGTTGATTTATGTTCGGGACCCCATATACCATCAACGGGAAAAATTGGAGCATTTAAACTGTTAAGCATGGCGGGAGCTTACTGGAGAGGCAGTGAGAAAAATAAGATGCTGGTCAGGATATACGGAACTTCATTCTTTAGAAAGGAAGAGTTGAAAAATTATCTGGAAAGATTAGAAAAAGCAAAGAGAAGTGATCACAGGAAAATAGGCAAGGATCTGGACTTATTTAGTTTTCATGATGAGGCACCTGGATTCCCCTTTTTCCATCCGAATGGAATGATATTGAGAAATATCATATTGGATTACTGGAGAGAGGAACATATAAAGGAGGGCTATAGAGAGATAAATACACCAATTTTGCTCAGTAATGAATTATGGAAGACGTCTGGCCATTGGGATAATTACAGAGAAAATATGTATTTTGTAAAAATTGATGAGGAAGATTATGCTATCAAGCCTATGAACTGTCCTGGTGCAATTATAGTATATAAATCAAACCAGCACTCATATAAAGAATTGCCGATAAGAATTACCGAGCTGGGGCTGGTGCATAGACACGAGAAGTCCGGGGTTTTACATGGACTGTTTAGAGTAAGGAATTTCACTCAGGATGACGCCCACATATTTTGTACAGAAAGTCAATCAAAAGATGAAGTCTCCAGAATAATAAGTTTAATTGACCGGATGTATAATGTTTTTGGTTTTGAAAAGTATCATCTGGAGCTTTCGACAAAACCCGATAAAAGGATAGGCACTGACCAAATGTGGGAGAAAGCAGAAAACATATTAAAAGAGGCTATCAGTAGCAGTAGCAAAGGGCTTGACTATGTAATAAATGAAGGAGAAGGAGCCTTTTATGGCCCCAAGATTGATTTTCATATCCAGGATTGCCTGGGTAGAACATGGCAGTGTGCCACAATACAGCTGGATTTTGCAATGCCGGAGAAATTTGATATTGAATATGCGGGAGAGGATAATGCAAAACATAGGCCGGTAATGATTCACAGAACGGTATTGGGTAGCATTGAAAGATTTATGGGAATACTCCTGGAGCATTATAGCGGAAATTTACCCCCCTGGCTGGCACCGGAACAGGTCATAATCTTACCGATTTCTGAAAAATTCTATGGGTATGGAGAGAGGATATACAATAGTCTAAAAAACGAAGGCTTCAGAGCAGCAATTGATCATAGAGTGGAATCATTAAGCAAAAAGATAAGACAGGCGGAAATGAAAAAAATACCTTATATGATTATAATCGGAAAAAATGAAGAAAAAACTGGGACTATTACCATTAGAAAAAAAATTGGCGGAGACATAAAGGAAATAAAGCCGGACGATTTTACGAGAGATTTAAAAAAGGTTATAAGAGATAAAGAAAAAGTTTATTAGATATAGTTATTTTTCCTTTATTTTTTAAAAAAATGTTCCTATAATTTAATTTAAACACTCTTGTAGTACTAATTTATATATATACACATAGACTTATAAAATTATTTATTATCCTATCAAGGAGTATGTAAATGACACTGAAGGAAAGAGTAAAGCTATATACCACCAAAACAGCTATAAAGGGTGTACTCAAGGTACTTCCTAAAATTTCCGATGAGATATGGCTTTCGCTTATTAAAGGCCGTGTGTACAGACTCAAGAAGAAAGATGAAAGAGATTTTCTGGAAAATTTGCTTATAAATCTAAAGAACATGGCTTCAAAAGTTTCTCCCCAGGTAAGAGAAAAAATAGTTATGAATCTGATAAACAATGCAATGATACAGGGGCAACCTAAAAGACTTGCTTTTGCCAGGAAATACGGTTTTAATCCTCCTAATCTTTTAGTAATAAGTCCAACTATGAGATGCAATTTAAAATGCTATGGCTGTTATGCATGGCAGTATTCTAAGAAGAATGACCTGCCGTACGATGTTTGTAACAGGGTAATAGATGAAGCAAATGATATAGGGCTTTACTTTTTTGTTATAACCGGCGGGGAACCATTTTGTTGGGATAACTTTTATGACTTCCTGGAAAGACATAATGATTCATTCTTCCAGATTTATACAAATGGTCAGTTAATAGATGATAAAGTTGCAAAAAGACTGGCAGAACTTGGAAATGCAGTTCCATGTATCAGTATAGAAGGATTTGAAAAAGAAACCGACAGGAGAAGAGGTAAAGGCGCCTGGGCAAGAATTATGAAATCAATGGATGTACTGAATGATAATGGAGTGCTATTCGGATTTTCTGTAACTGCGACCAGGGATAATAATGAATTGGTTGTTAGTGATGAGTTTGTTGATTTATTAGTAGAAAAAGGAGCATTTGTTGGATGGTACTTTAATTATATCCCTATAGGCAAAGAACCTGACATTGAGCTGATGCCAACTCCAGAGCAAAGAGACTATAGAAGGGGAAGAATTTTAGAAATAAGAAAGAGTAAGGAAATAATAGTAGTTGATTTCTGGAATGATGGTCCACTTGTAAATGGCTGTATGGCTGGTGGAAAAAATTATTTACATATTAATGTAAATGGTGATGTTGAACCATGCGTTTTTGTCCACTTTGCTGCTGATAATATAAAAGAAAAGAGCCTGGCGGATGTTCTGACTTCAGATTTCTTTATGGGATTCAGAAAAAGGCAGCCTTATACGGAAAATTACCTAAGACCGTGCTGTATAATAGATAATCCTCATGTTTTAAGAGATATAGTTGCTGAAACTGGTGCTTACCCCACGCATGATGGAGCAGAATCAATTATCGGCTGTCTTGCAAAACCACTGGATAAGTATGCCAGTGGTTATAAAGAAATTGCAGATAAGGCATGGGAAGAAGACTATGTTCCTGAAGAAGGAGAAACAGCAGTATAGACAAAATAATTAATAATTAGTATAATTCCAAAAATATTAATATAAAATTGTTAAAAAAATAGAAAAAATAGAAAAAATAGAAAAAATAAGTAGAAATCATCTATTTCTCACCAGGTGGCAGTTTTTTAAACTTGTTAATTTGGTTATTTATATTTAAGTTTAAATAAATAGGTAGATGATCTGTCTGCCTATTTTTTTTCAAAAATATTTAAGGAGGTGTAATTTTAATAACAACAAGAGAATTCGGGTAAACGAACAAATTAGAGTACCTGATGTTAGGTTAATTGCGGAAGATGGTAACCAGATTGGAATAGTTCCGGTTAAAGAAGCATTAAAAACTGCTGTGGAAAGAGCCCTGGATTTGGTTGAAATTTCACCTAAAAGCGATCCACCTGTCTGTAAGATAATGGATTATGGAAAATACAGATATCAACTGGAGATATCGGAAAAATTAAAGAAAAAGAAGCAATCCCAGATTATTATAAAAGAAATCAAGTTAAGACCAAAAATAGATATCAATGATCTTAATACTAAAAAAAGGCAAATAGAAAAATTCTTAAAAAGCGGTCATAAGGTGAAAATAACCGTTATGTTCAGAGGCAGAGAAATAGTGCATAAAGAACTCGGGATGAATATTCTGGATAAGTTGATAGAAGAATTAAAAGATAAATGTGTGCTGGAGTTAGAACCCAAGCTAGATGGATACAATATAATTACGATTTTGGCACCAGTTTAAAAATAAAATTGTTATCTCGTATAAATCAAATTGGAAGGATGTTATTATGCCGAAAATTAAAACTCATAGAGGTGCTGCTAAAAGATTTAAAGTTACAGGGAGCGGAAAGATTGTCAGGGTAAAAGCATATAAAGGTCATATTCTGACTAAAAAGAATGCTGAAAGAAAAAGGCGGTTAGGGAGAAAACAAGAAGTTTCTGCTGCAGATAAGAAAAAAGTAAGAAGACTATTAGGCAGATAAGGAAGGGGTGATTAAAATGACCAGAGTTAAAAGGGGACAGGTCAAAAGAAGAAAACATAAGAAAGTATTAAAAGAGGCAAGAGGATACTACGGCTCTAAAAGCAGAAGTTATAAAATTGCTAAAGAGCAGCTGCTCAAATCAATGAGCTATGCATACAGGGATAGAAAGAATAATAAAAGAAATTTCAGGAGGTTATGGATTATCAGAATCAACGCTGCAGCTAGGATAAATGGAATATCATACAATGAATTTATAAATGGACTGAAGAAAGCAAGTGTCGAAATTAATAGAAAAATGTTATCAGAACTGGCAGTAAGCGACCCTGATGCTTTTCAAAAATTAATTGAGACTGCAAAAAAACAACTTGCATAAAATTATGAGTGAAAAAGAAAAAAATATAGACCAGTTAGAAAAAAAGATAAAGACAGAACTGGATAATTTTACCAGAGAATTAGAAACGGTAAAAAATTTAATTGAATTAGATAAGATAAGAACAAAATATATTGGGAAAAAAAGTTTTTTAATTAAAACTTTAAAGAACATTGGTGATTTACCCGATGATATTAAACCAATAGCCGGAAAAAAATCAAATACTGCGCGAAATAAAATAGAATCAGATATTTTAAAAAAAGAAAAAATTTTTAAAAATATTGAGTATGAAAATAAACTGAGGAAAGAAAGTATAGATCTGTCACTGCCGGGAAGAAGCACCGGTACGGGTAGAAAGAATATCATTTCCCAGGTTGTTGAAGAAATTGAAGAAATTTTTATCGGGATGGGGTTCGAAATAGCGGAGGGTCCCGAAGTGGAAACTGATTATTATAATTTTGAAGCATTAAACACTCCCAGGGACCATCCAGCCAGGTCTCTACATGATACATTCTTTATTTCCGAAAATATATTACTGAGGACTCATACTTCACCAGTTCAGATAAGATATATGGAGAGTCACAAGCCTCCTTTACTAATAATAGTACCGGGGAAAGTTTATAGAAGAGATTATGATGTATCACACACTCCTATGTTTACTCAGATAGAGGGCCTGGTAATAGATAAAGGCATAAATTTCGGTAACCTTAAATGGACACTTGAAACATTTGCTCATGAAATTTTTGGAAAGGACCGGAAAGTCAGATTCAGGCCTCATTATTTTCCGTTTACAGAACCGAGCGCTGAAGTTGATGTTTCCTGCAATATTTGTGGTGGGAAAGGATGCAGGGTATGTTCAGGGTCTGGATGGCTTGAAATTCTTGGGGCTGGAATGGTAGATCCGAATCTATATTCATTTGTAGGATATAATCCGGAAGAAGTTAGTGGTTTTGCCTTTGGAATGGGTGTAGAGAGAATTTGCATGTTAAGATATGGCATTGATGATTTAAGGTTATTTTTCGAAAATGACCTGAGATTTATCAATCAATTTTAACTTCCAATATCATTAATCTGATATATGTTTGATAACCGGTTATCTTTTAAAATAATCTTTATCTTAAGGAAATATTTAATAGAGAGGGAAGCTTAAAGATTGAAAGTAACATTAAACTGGATAGGTGAATTTTTAAATGCTGAAAGGCTTGAACCTGAAAATATTGCAAGCGCTCTGACTATGAGTGGAACTGAAGTAAAAAAAGTTGAATATATAGGTGATAAATATAAGGATATAATTATTGGTAGAATCGTTGATTTTTCTCCTCATCCTGATGCTGATAAATTATCATTATGTGAAGTAGACATTGGCTCAAGTAAGCTGAGCATAGTTTGTGGCGCTAAAAATTTTAAAAAGGAAGATAGAGTTGCTGTAGCGCTACCCGGAGCAAAAGTTAAGGATATTACTATAAGAAAAAGTAAAATAAAAGGTCAGATTTCTGAAGGAATGATGTGCTCAGAAATGGAATTAGGTCTTTCTTCCGAATCAGAAGGTATTATGATTCTGGATAATAGTTGTGAGGTAGGTGATAGTTTCTCAAAATCAGTTGGTCTGGATGATGTTGTACTGGAGCTTGAGATTACGCCCAATAGGCCTGATTGCCTGAGTGTAATAGGAATTGCAAGGGAAATCAGCGCTTTAATTGGCGCTGAATTTATAACTGGTGAATATGATTTTCAAAAAAGACTGAATATAGATTCTAAATTTAAAATTGAAATAGATGACTATAATCTTTGCCCAAGATATTCGGCAAAACTGTTTAGAAATATACTCAACACCCAGTCGCCTCGGTGGCTTAAAAACAGGCTTATCCTATGTGATGTAAGACCAATAGGTTTAATTGTTGACCTGACTAATTATGTTATGCTGGAAACCGGTCAACCGCTGCATGCTTTTGATAAAGACATGTTATATTCAAATAAGATTATAGTCAGAAGAGCAGGAAAAGGGGAGAATATAAAAACTATTGATGATTCCATAAGGATACTGGATGATGATGCACTGGTAATAGCAGATGAAGATAAAGCTGTGGCTATTGCCGGTATAATGGGTGGAAAGGATACTGAAATAAGTGAGAATACAAAAAATGTATTACTGGAATCGGCAAATTTTTACGGACCTTCCATAATGAGGACTTCTAAAAAAATTGGGCTCCGGTCGGAAGCTTCAAACAGGTTTGAAAAAAAAATTGACCCAATGCTTACCGTATTTGCAATCGGGAGGTTTGAAGATCTACTGGAAAAAGTGGCCAATTTTAAAACGGAAGAATGTATATATGATAATTTTAAAAAAGTAGAAAGAGAAAGAAAGATTAATTTAAGAGTAGGCAAAGTCGGCCAGGTTCTGGGCAAAGATATTGATGCAGGTTTGATATCCGGCATTCTTAAAAATTTAAAAATCAGTAACAGAATAAAAGATAATAGCATAGAGGCAACTGTTCCTTCTTTTAGATATGAAGATCTTGAAAGAGAGATCGATCTTGTTGAAGAAGTAGCAAGAGTTTATGGGTACGACAGGCTGGATTCTATTCCTACTCCAGCAAGCGACAGGCATGGGAAATATAGTCTATATCAGAAAACAATTAAAGATATCAGACAGGCTCTTTGTTATATTGGACTGGTTGAAATTATAAACTATTCTTTTATTAGTGCTGAATCACTTAAAAAATTTAAAATAAATCTGGAAGATGGGTATAAGAATAATGTAGAGATATTAAATCCTATTAATGAAGATTTCAAGCTGTTAAGGCCAATGCTTCTTCCGGCACTTATGAAAAATATTAAAGATAACATTAACCATAATATAAAAGATATTGGAATATTTGAGATATCAAAAGTTTTTAAGAAAAACAGTTCTGGTAAATTGCCTTTTGAGATAAATATGCTCGGGGTGATGTTAACCGGAAAAGCAGCACAGAAAGGATGGAATGAAAAGGAAAAAGCTTTTGATTTTTATGATTTGAAAGGTATTTTAGAATTTATATGCAAGAGATATTATCCTTCTGGCAGTTTAAGGATAAAAGAGAGACAGTACAGATTTTTCCACCCCAGGATCAGCGGAATAGTTAACATTGAAGATCTGGATGTGGGAATAATTGGCAAAATTCACCCGGTAATAATAGAGGAGACTGAAACCGGACAGGATGCTTATTATATGGAACTGGATATGGATAAATTTATAAATAATATAAAAGAGACCAAAAAATATAAATTCATACCTGCATTTCCTTCTATAGATATCGATCTTGCAATTGTAGTTGATAATAAAATAAAGAGTGAAGATATTGTAAATGAAATAAAAGAAAGCGGGACGGAACTGCTTAAAAAGATAAGACTTTTTGATATATACAGAGGGGAACAGATAGAAAAGGACAAGAAAAGCATGGCTTATTCTCTGAGTTTCAGGAATGACACCAGAACTTTAAAGGACATAGAGATAGAGATAATAGTAAATAGAATACTGGAAAGTTTAGGCAAGAAATTTAATGCCAGGATTAGAGAATAAATAAGATATGATAATCGAGTTTCCAGGCACAAGAGGTGAGATTGAAGAAAGCAGCGCAGAACATAAGTATCACTCATCTCTAATTATAAGATATAAAAAAACAAGCGCACTTATTGATTTCGGTATAAAATATAATCCACAACTGATAAATAAAATAAATGATTTTGATTTCATTTTAATAACTCATGCCCATCCCGACCATTACATATGGACACTTGAAGATGAAAATAGGATAAATATCCCGGTCTATTTAACCAGAATTGTCCTTGACTACAGTAAATATAAGCCTAAAGATTACAGGATTTTCGAAGGCGGCAGGGAATATAGGCTTAAAAATCTGCAGATTACTGCATACAAAGTAATTCATTCTATTAGATGCCCTGCAGTAGGATATAAAATTAAAGGTGATAAGACTTTAATTTATGCCCCGGATATTCTGGATTTTGAAGAAGATAAGGACGTAGTATTAAAAGATGTCGATTTACTGATTGCCGATGGGTCCAGTCTTAATATAAATATGGTTAGAAGGAAAGATGACAGATTATACGGGCATACCAGAATTAAGACTATGATAGAATGGTGTAAAAAATATAATATTGGCAGTTTAATTGTGACCCACTGTGGGAAACAAATAGTTACTATGGATAAAAAAGAACTTGCAGGCAGGCTGGAAGAGTATACGGAAGGAAAAATTAACGTGATAGTAGCTTATGACGGGTATAGGATGGAATTATGAAAATAAATTATGAATTTACGGAAGAATAAATATATTTTAAAGTTATAAAACTCAAACGGGCAAGGTATACAACTTGCCCGTTTTTTTTATGCTACGTTATTTATAATTTTTTGTTGTTAAGTCAGACCACATCCTTTTTAGGGTTAATGGAGGAGTAAAATTCAACAGCTGCACTTTTTGCATAGTATTCAAATATCGCCTTTTAAGATGTTCACATCCTTACTGTAGCAGAAGAACATGAAGATTTTCTGGAGATTTCCTGAAGGGCTTGTAAAGTATATGGAATATTCACTCCAAAATTTCTTCATTATTTTTTAATATAATTTCAATAAAAACATGAAAAGGGGAAAAGATGAACATAAATAAAAGAAAAACTATCCTTATTATAATTTCCGTGTTAACTGTCATTTTAATTTCAATTGTCTCTGTGTCCTGTATGGGGATGGGACCTTTTGCTGGTTCTATCGATGAAATGGCTGATCAGGGTATTGAAATATTTGAAGTTAAAAGAGGTAATATTTACCAGATTGTTTCCACTACCGGTTCAATAGGTTCAGAAGTCCAAAATACCTACATGCTCCAGGTTTCAGGGGAGATAATATCAGCTTTAGAGAAAGGAGAGATTTATAGGAAAGGAGATATACTGGTAGAAGTGGATAATTCTGACGGAATGCTTCGCCTTGATCAGATAGAAAAAGATATAAAGAAATCAGAAAGCTCCCTTAAGACAGCAAAAATAAATTATCAAAAAGCACTGGATGCAAACCATATTGCAATTCAGCTTGCAGACATTAATACTGAAAAGGCAGAGGATTCCACGGAAAGTGCGCTTAATTCACTGGAAAATGCTAATAAGAGCGCAGAATTATCTTATGAAAGTGCTAGTTTTTGATTATCCTGAAAAGATCTGGAAAAAGATAAGGACCACCAACATAATTGAGCGCTCCTTTAGAGAAGTTAGAAGAAGGGTAAGGCCTATGACTTGTTTTGAGAATGATGCCAGTGTAGCCAGGATAATATTTGGGGTTATGTCCCATTTAAATAAAAGTTGGAAGGATAAGCCAATAAAAGAATTTACTTTTACACAAAAAGCTTGACGTTACCGAAAAAAAATAATCTTTGGACAAATGTAAAATATATTATATAATATTTTAGTATTACTTAAGTAGTTTTACATTTTAAAATTGAGCAGTAGGGATTTTTTATTAAAGTATGTAAGCATAAATAGAATTTAATTCTTCTTTTCCAATATCTTTTATTTATTCCACATTTTTAAATAATAGTTTCTACTACTCTTTTATATATAGAAAAAAGCCATTTAAGGAAAGGTATTTTTAAGTGAATAAGAGAATGTATATAGGTAATCTGGACTACAACACAACTGACAAGGAGCTGGAAGAGTTATTCTCCCAGGTAGGTACTGTTACTTACTCAAAAGTAATTATGAGAATGGACGGAAAATCAAGAGGTTTTGGATTTGTGGAAATGGAAAGTGAAGAGCAGGCAAAAGCAGCTATAGAAAAGCTGAATCAGAGTGACTTCAAGGGAAGAACTATTGTTGTGAATGAAGCCAGAACCCAGACAAAAGGAAACTTCGACTCAAAAGAGAGAAATTATAATTAAAAAAGAGAAGGCGGCAGGGGAGATATAAACTACAAGCTCAGACAATTAAGAAAGAACACGGAATAGGTTTTTTAAAATTTATACTTGTTTTTTTGTCTATAATCTCCTATAGTATCTGTTTAGCAGAATACAAAAGTGGATATTTATTACCTTTAAAATAGTCCGGAGAGGCTAAAAAGGAATGAAAAAAATATTTATTAAAAGTAATAATATAATCGATATTTTAACCTTCTTACCATTTAGGTAAGAAGGTTTTTTTATGTGGTGAAAGGTTATGATAGAAAAAGCGTATATATTAAATGAAGATGATATAGACAGGGTGGTCAGGAGAATCTCACATGAGATATTGGAAAGAAACAAGGGTCCGGAGAGTCTCGTTTTTATCGGCATTCAAAAAAGAGGGGTACCGCTTGCAGATAGAATAGCCAAAAATATTGAGAAGTTTGAAGGGACAGAAATTAAGGCGGGTAAGCTTGATATAACCTTTTACAGGGATGATATCGGGCAGAACATAAAACCTAATGCCCGGATAACTGATATTTCTTTTGACATAGAGGGCAAGAATGTAATTCTGGTTGATGATGTGCTGTATACCGGAAGAACTGTAAGAGCAGCTCTGGATGCAATAATAGATTTTGGAAGGCCCAAATCTATACAGCTGGTGGTTTTAATTGACAGAGGGCACAGGGAACTTCCTATAAGAGCAGATTATGTGGGAAAGAACCTCCCAACTTCACTTAATGAGGCTGTCGAGGTTAAGTTAAAAGAGACTGATGGTCTGGATAGTGTCACAGTAGTAGAAAAGGGATAACCATGCTAAATAAAAAAAGTATACTGGATGCTGACAGCCTGAGCCTGGAAGATATAAAGCTGATACTTTCAAATGCCGATTCTTTTCTTGAAATATCAAGAAGGGATGTTAAAAAAGTCCCAACACTACGGGGTAAGACTGTAATTAACCTGTTTTTTGAACCCAGTACCAGAACCAAGACTTCATTTGAGATTGCTGCAAAAAGGCTGAGCGCGGATATAATTAATTTTTCCCCCTCCACAAGCAGCCTAAAGAAAGGTGAATCTATAATTGATACCTTAAAAACCATATTTTCCATGAAAGTTGATCTGATTGTTATAAGACATAGTGACAGCGGAACGGTTAAGATGGTTGACAGGTTTGTAGATATTCCGGTAATAAACGCCGGTGATGGTAAGTACCAGCATCCAACCCAGGCTCTGCTGGACCTTTATACTATAAAGAAAAGATTTGGCAAGTTTGAGGGATTAAAAGTAGCAATTGTGGGGGATTTTCTAGACAGCAGAGTGGCAAGATCCGATATGAACTTATTTGAAAAGATGGGTATGGATGTCACTATAGTCTCTCCAACAATGTTCCTTCCTGAAGATTTTTCCGCTATGAAAGTAAAGCACTGTATAGATGATGTTATAGAGGATGCCGATATTGTATATATGCTAAGGATGCAGTTTGAAAGGCAGGATAGGAAATTTTATCCATCGGTAATGGAATATAACCGGTTCTTGACCCTGAATATGGATAGACTTGGTAAAATGAAACCCGGCTCCATTGTCATGCACCCGGGACCTGTAAACAGGGGAATAGAGATTACTGATGAAGTAATGGATACCAGCGGAGAGCTGGCAGAAAAGATTGTAATTGAAGAGCAGGTAACCTTTGGAGTAGCAGTTAGAATGGCAATACTTTATTTAATATTAGGTTAAAAATTTTTTTATGAATAAGAATGAGAGAAAAAACGTGCTTGTAAAGTCAGGCAGGGTAATCGACCCTGAAAAGGGTAAGGAATTCATCTCCGATATTTATATCAAAGACGGAATCCTGGCTGAAATGGGGGAAAATATTAAGGCGAAGGGAAAGGAACTGACCGAGATTGACGCAAAAGGTTGTATAGTCTGCCCCGGCTTTGTGGATATGCACGTGCATCTGCGTGACCCCGGCTTTGAAGATGAGGAGACCATTGAGACCGGAACATTAGCTGCGGTAAAAGGAGGAATAACTACAGTTGCCTGTATGCCCAATACCAGTCCTCCAATAGACAGTGAGTCTATGGTTAAATATATTTTAGAAAAATCAGAAGATGCAGCCTGCAGGGTCCTTCCTGTAGCCGCTATGACCAGGGGCCTTAAAGGCACCGATATTACCGATATGGGGCTTTTGGCTGAAGCTGGGGCGGTTGGTTTTTCAGATGACGGCAGGTGTGTAGGAGACAGCAGGCTTATGTATGAGGTTATGAGATATTCAACTCAATTTGGTCTTCCTCTGGTATTACATGAGGAAGATTACTCCGTATCCAGAGGGGGCCTTGTAAATGAAGGGCGCTACTCATCAATGCTGGGGCTTGATGGAATATCCAGCCTGAGTGATGATGTAATTATTGCAAGAGATATAATTCTTGCCGGCAGGAGCAGGGCTAAAATTCATATAACTCATGTAAGTACACGGGGCGGAGTGGAAATGATAAAAAAAGCCAGAGAAGGCGGGCTGGATATAACCTGTGATGTAACTCCGCATCATCTGTTCTTTAATGACAGCTATCTTGCCTCCTTTAATACAAACCTTAAGTTAAAGCCCCCTATAAGAAGTGAGGAAGACAGGCTGGCTCTGATAGAAGGTATAAAAGGGGGAGTAATTGATGCTATAGCCAGTGACCATGCCCCCCATCTTGATACTGAAAAAAATACAACTTTCAGGCTTGCTGAGTTTGGAACCATTGGACTTGAGACATTATTTAGCGCAAGCTTCAGCAAACTATGCAGGGAAGAAAAAATAAGTCTTCCCGTATTTATAAGTTTGATTACAACATCACCCGCAAAAATTCTGGGTATTGATGCCGGGAAGATAGAGGTGGGCAAAACTGCAAATATTGCTGTTATAGATACGGAAACTGAAGAGGAGGTAAAAAGGGAAGATTTTATTTCAAAAAGCAAAAACAGCGCTTTTATAGGGCAGAAGTTAATGGGAAAGATAATCTGCACCATAAGCAAAGGTAAATTAG
>Ga0307380_10002087_pt1 | contig 28626 bp, 35 predicted proteins | sample UN3MG_FD_202239 | JGI IMG/M metagenome (GOLD analysis project Ga0307380, IMG submission 202239) | Soil microbial communities from Risofladan, Vaasa, Finland - UN-3 | ecosystem: Environmental > Terrestrial > Soil > Coastal area > Acid sulfate soil | place: Finland: Risofladan, Vaasa | collected... | reverse complement strand
TTGAAAGGCATCATATGCTCTTTCCCAATTTTCCGCTTTGTTTATAAATCTGCTCATAAGTCTATTTATCCTGTGTACTGTTAGACGTTAAATTCTAAATGTATGTCGAGTATGTCACTTAGGTCCAATTCCACGTAGCGTAAGTTAGCAGTTATGATTAAAATACTATCATCGTAATATGGTATTACGCTATAGTCATCGTCACTATCCAATACCACTCGTGGATCATAATCTATTACCTCGCGTATTTGGTCTGAAATCAATACTATGGTATTATGATCAAACGGTTCGAACAGTAAATCCTGTATATCTGTCCCCCAATGACGCATAAAAACCCGCTCACCCCTTCCAGTGAAGATGTGATTAAGTAGATCCCGCTTAACTAATTCAACGTCTGTAAGTATAAAAGACTTATTCCGTTGCCAGTTTTTAAAGGAAAATCCTCTATAAATTGATGTCATGCTAATTTTAACCCTTTCATATATTTATGGGGATTACCTTCTCCAGAAACGCTCTCGCTCAATTTCCTCAGTTCCCTCAATTTTACCTATAGGCTTTCGGCCTTCTTCACCCACATTATCATACTGCTCAATCCAATCAACGTTATTGAGAGGCCCATCATTAACAGTGTTTACAGTATCATCAGAGTCCTGCATCATAACACGGGGCCAAGGCTCGTGCTCTGGAACTCTGTTTGTCCAAGGTGCTAGTTCAGTTTCATCCGGTGCAACTACTATTATTACAGGGAATGGCATTGGAATGGAGGCTTCTAATAGTAAATTAGCACCAGAATTTACGTGTTCATGGGCATTAAATGTCTTCACAAAATCATCAAGAAATAAAGTCAATAGGTCAATTGATGTTCCCTTTCCCGAAATGGTGAAGGTTACGTCATTCGCCTCAAGGTTGATATTACCCCAAGTTGATATTCCGAGGTCGTCGTCTGTACTAATATTTACTTTGCCCCTAAATGTTAAATTAGTGGTCGTGGTAACTGCTAGATTAGACCCGAAAGTGGCCGCAAAATCAAGACCCACATTAGCCTGTAAATTACCTCCCACTAATACATGCATATCATTACTTGATTGTATACGAATATCACCATCAGGTACTAGATCATTCAGAGGAGTCTGCCCATCTTCTGTGCCAGCATACATTGAAATATACTTATCAGCCTTGAGACGTATGGACTCACCAGAGGTGAAGTTTAAATCCTTCTCAGCGTGTATAGACAGTCTACGTTCAGCAAACATATCAATGTTACCAGCGGCGTCCATTTCAATCCAGCTTTTACCACCACTGGTTGAGAAATATATCCGTTCATTGGTATCATCTAATATTATTTGACTTCCACCCGTTGTTCTTATTCTAATACGGGAGTTGAATGGTCGGTCGTCCATAGAAATAGAATGGAACCCGGGGGTTGACCAAGAGAATACCCTTGATGCTAAAAATGATCCTAGGTTTTTATAGCCACTCCAGTCATAGCCACCTTCTCCCAGAATTTCTTTGACCCACTCATCTTCCTCATTTTCAACTATGGTTTCTAAATCATCATCTATATACACACTCTTATTAGGAGACGGTGCTTCAGTAACTGATGTAATTTGGTAATCGGCTCCTCGGGTTTTCCACTCACTTGCAGTGATCTCACCATTAAATGCTTCTTTTAATTTAGTGGATGCGGGCTCAATTGGTCCACCCGTTGATGATTGTGGGCCATCTACACCACCACCAGTGTGCTTGAATCTACCATTACCAATGGTATGTGTCTCTTGGTGACTAGGTAAACACCCTAACCACACGCGGCGTCGGGGGTCACCATTAATGCAAGCAACTAAAGCATGTGCACCAATTTCCGGAATAGCCCAGAACCCATAGTGTACGGGACCGGTTGTGAATTCAGTACCCGGTATGTGACCTCGTGCAAAGTTATCTTGACTAATAACACCACCAACCGGGGAAACATACGCCGACCATGTTAAATGGAGTAATTTTTTAGGGTTATCGTTATATGCTGGACAGAAAATTCGAAGTCGGCCCTGTTGGAGGGGATCATCATTATCCACAACAATACCAATAGATATCAAATCGGCTATATGAGTTTTATCACCATTCTCTGAATTATCATCAATAAAATCATTCACTAATCCATTTATTGACCTATCCATTATATATTTTCTTCCCTACCCCTAAGAGGTTTCTGATTGTGACTCCCGGCCGTTATCAATAAAGAAGGCTCCCCCGGATTCTCAACAGCTTTACGCATTTTTTGACTCTCTGCCAGTTGTTCCTTCATAAGGATTATCTTCCTAGCTTCCCTTGCTTCCGCTCTACTCGTATCTTCCCCCATATTTTCCTGTAGCCTATCTATTTTTTCCTTCTCTGCCCGCATATCGTTAAGCCGTGCATCCATTAGTCTTTGCATCATTTTCCCAGTGAGTTCCGGGTCCCCCATGCCCTGCTTATAAGCGGTTAGGGCACTCTCTCGTATAAAACTTTCATCTTGGTGTTGTTTTGATCGGCTCATTTTAGAGTCGTAGGTAGCGTCTTCACCCCTGATATATGTCATTTCCGGGAGCCACTCGTGCACAATCCCATCAACAGCGGCCCTCTGGATCGCTGCCGTCTCTTCATCCGTTATTGTCGTTACACCCGGCTCTACACCGGTTGTAATCCACCCCATCTTTCTGGCTAGGTCCAGTGAAGCAAGGCCGACTTTACCCAGTCCATCTACTACCGCTCCAGTTGCGCCAGCTATACCAGCAAATAAAGTGTCACTACCCTCGGGGGAGAAATCTTTAATCTGTTGCATTAATAAGTCTGCATCAACATTCAGTTTAAATTGGTCAATAATATCGTCAACATATGCTGCCAAGGCCACTGGCCCTAGTGGGTTTTTAGCTAACCCTGCAATTATCTCTTTAATAAAGGCAGTTGTTTTCATTATCTCTTCTGGGCCCTTTCCAGCCGCCTTCATTCGTGCCTCTTGTTGTTCTTGTATTGATTTCGGAACTCCCGACTTTTGTTGTAGTGCAAGAGCATAATCTGCTTTTACATTACTTTCTCTTGAATATATTTCTAACTGTGTTTGTGCAGAAACACTATCAATATCCATCCCCATCTTACGTAATGTTGTTTCCCTATTGGCAAGCCTAACCTGCATGTCTGCATATGTTGCTTCAAATTCTTGCATTTGTTCTGGGGAATATGATTCGGGGAATGCTTTACCTTGCTGTATTATAGCTTGTTCTTTCTTGGACATCCCTAACACTGCGGCCAGATTCGCCGCCATAACACCCTGAACTACCCTGTCAACACCAGTTCTATTACGTTCACTTGCCAATTGTTTCCTATATTTCATAAATTCATCAGCATTCATACCTACGCTCATACGTAAATTTTGAAATTCATCTACTAATAATTGTACAGCATCTGTACCAGAAGTCAGGGTATTAAGATATGCAAGAAAGTCAGGGTTTTGTGCCATATCAGCAAATTCACTAAAAAGCTCGTCGGGTGCTTTATTTGAAGTCCGGGCCATTTCGTATATACCATCTACATAATTTTTAAAGTTTGTTATATTGGATGGATCTACTCCCATATTGGCAAGGGCAGTTATACTTTTACTTACCATATCTAACTGTGTTTCACCAATAGCACCAAAGGCATTTTGTATAACATTACCAAACTGAGTAATTACATCACCGGCATCACCTGCTGATAACATTGAAGACTTAGTGAGGGATGTCATTACGTCTCTATTGTTTGCGACAAATCTAGCTATAGCTTCCGGTGTGTTTCCCGTCAACAACGAAGATTTTAATAAATCACCAACCGATTTATCGTCCCCTAGATCCAACGCGTATGCATGTAACTCTGATGCCGCATTACCCATTCGGGTAACAAAAAATATAGCAGCCCCTGCCACCTTTTCTAAAATCTTCACCATTGGACCACCCACCATGCTCATCATACCACCACCAGAGTCTTTCATTTCCTTTTTCAGTTTGTTAAACTCACGTAAGTGTTCGTCAAGGGCCTCTGCTTCCTTACTGATCATTTCTGTTTGTTGTTTAGCAAAGGAGTCAGTACTCTTAGTAAATTTAATTGCGGCATCATTTACATTATCGGTAAATTTATCAATATCATTACCAGCATCTAGAAAGGCTTCATTTAGAATACCAGCAGTTACACCATGGTTGTCCAGCTCTACATTTACAGCCTTAAGTAAATCCTTATTGGTATTGAATGTTTCGAATAAACTCATACCACTATCTGTTCCCTCCCTCATTTTTTTAACAAAAACATCAAGAGCAGACATGCCAATAATTTGTATCTCAGCCTGATTTTTAATTGCGGTGTTAAGTACACCCACAGATTCTACAACTCTTAAATTTTCATCATCTAAGTTCTTAGCAGTCTTTATATAAGCACTTTGCATCTCCGCTAATTTAATCAGCGTTTTTGTTGATGCATCTGAGGCTCTTATTGAACCCTTACTCTCTTTGGCTTGTTCCTTTAATGAGTCGATAAAATCATCTAATCCCTTCTTCGATTTACTCAAGGCTCCGAGTTTTTTAAGGTGTGCGTCTGTGAGGGAGACTTGGGCCTTAGCTGCGTCAGAAGACACTTCATATAATTTTTTAAACCCACGAAATAATTTACGGAAGGTAGGGATTAGGTCTTGTCCACCTTTGTTAATATTAAAGAGGGTATTAGTCAACCCGCCACCCGCAGGGGTTCCGCCCAGTAATTTTACAGCTTCGCCCGTATTCTTAGCAATAATATTAAGATATTCCTGTGCTTGTTGTGCTGTGTCAACCATATCATCTCACTCTGTATGTTATGGTTGTATTTATATACCAATACAAAGGTGAGTTTCACATGTCTGAGACTATTATAAATAATGGACAGTATAACATTTGAGGATTAATCATGACAGACAACGAAACAGGCACCGAAAATTCATTACTATCAAAAATTAGATTACCCGGAAAACGGTTCAGATTACCATCTAGGGGGCTATTCTACACGGATGGTGAATTAGATGGTGACGTAGTGGATGGTGAGGTAGAAGTTTTTTCTATGACTTCCATTGATGAGATAACATTGCGTTCACCTGAGTTTTTATTTGATGGCACGGCTATAGACCGCGTGTTTAAGCGATGTGTACCCCAAATATTAAAACCTTTACGGTTATTGGGAAAGGATGTTGACTATATATTGGCGTGTCTCCGCATAGTATCATACGGTGGATCATATCAGGTTCACACCCGTTGCCCAGTATGTGAAAATAAACAACACACTAGAAATACTTTAAAGCGGGCTGAATTTTTTGATGAAATACGGCAGAAGGCAGAAGACCAAGACCTTACACTAGAAGAGGCACTACTTAGTGACCAAGTGCAGGCCAAAATAGCTGTTATTGATGCCAAACAGTCAGATGAGCAGACATATGTTATAGATTTAGGGGGTATAGTTCAGAATAATACAGTGGAAATGGCCGAAGATGAATTGGCTAAGTACCAATTGACGCTATCAAATGGACAAAAATTACAAATAACCCCAATGAAAATGGATAGTGCGGTAGCCACATACCAATTTCAGAACCAAACCAACAGTCTTGACTTGACGGTACTTGAAGAATTTATATCATTTATGATAGCATCTACGATATTATCAGTGGATGATGTAACTGATTGGGATATGATATGTGAGTGGGCAAATAAACTACCACTATCATTAAAACGTGAAATAGAGGAAAGATCAAAAGAATTTATTGTATGGGGGACCGATTTCACGTATAATGTAAAATGTCAATCAGATGACTGTACACATGAACGTAATATAAGTACATTACTGAATCCTATAACGTTTTTTATGATACCCTCAGAATAGGAGGAACAGAGCAATTAAAAGAATTGCTGACCATTTTTGAGGGTCAAGTTAGGGATTTAGTTAAGGACTGTGTTATACTCTCACATTATCATGCTGGTATTAACTACCACACAGCGTTTGAATTGTCACCATTTGAAAAACAGGTTGTTAGTGAATTTGTAAGTGAAGAACATGAACGCGAAATGAAATTACGAAGTATGTCTATGGGAAAAATATAATTGAAACTAATTGTCGCTGGTGGTCGGTTATACAACGATGAACCCCGCGTCTACCACGACTTGAATATAATTCATGCAAACTACGAAGAACTTGAAATTGTTACAGGTTTAGCTAAAGGCCCTGATACATTTGGAAAGAACTGGGCTATTAGGAATGGTATATTATATCATGAGTTCCCAGCAAACTGGAATAAGTTTGGTAAATCTGCCGGGTATATTAGAAATAAGAAAATGGCTGAGTTTGCTGATGGATTATTGGCATATTGGGATGGTGATTCACGTGGAACAATGAATATGATCAACGTAGCCCACGAACATGGACTTGCTGTAGCTGTAGTTCATTACTGAAAAATACCCATAAATAGGGTATGATTAACATAATTACAATAGACCCCTCACTCATAAGCACGGCACTCACTATTAATGGAAAGCTCTTTTCCATAGTTGCTGCCAGTATATCATTGACTAAAAAACAAGCTCTCAATGGGTGGTTCGAACGTGCCTCTGAATTTTGTGATATAACTACCATTGATACGAGCTATAACAATGAAAAAAATTATGCACAATTAGAAATCAATAAGCTAGAAACATTTCAACGTACTGCTAACCTTATCAGAAAATTAATTGACACCAACTGCGATTCAGGGTATAGTACCATTATTCTTATAGAGGGTTACAGTTTTTCATCTAATGCTGGTCCGTTGATTGACCTAGTCACATTCGGTACTCTTGTTAGGCGGAACTTATTTACCAGATCTAATACAGAGCTTGTGGTACTTTCACCATCAACTGTAAAAAAGATGGCAGCTAAATTAACATATGATCCAATTTATAAAGGTAAGAAAGTTATAAAGGTTGAATATCGTAACAACGAAGGTGTAGCCGGTGGTAGTTTTAAGAAGCACGATATCTACAAGGCACTTACAGAGAATGATTCGATTCAAACAGACTGGGTTAATTTCTTACGGGATCAACAAGAAGTGGTATTTGGGTTGAAGAAGGTTCCTAAGCCGCTAGAAGATATAAATGATAGTGTAGTCATGTACCATAGTGCTTCACAGGTATGTGATACGGACAATGAATTTAGTACAATAATTGATCAATTACGAGAATAACTTGACTTATATCAAACAAATTCAAAAAAAGGTGAAAATAAAGCTTGACAAATTTTTGGACAACCGTTATAATGCTTTTAAACCATTAAGGTCTTTGTAGTTCCATTCCTTAACCTCCCTCTATTTACCCTCTCTGATTCACCTTACCTAATCCGTGTACACGGATTTGTTAAGGTGAATTTAACAACCTTTGTTCCAAAGGTTGTTAAATTGTGTTTTTTTATTTACTTATAAGTTATTTTATACCGTTTTAATAGTTGTCAAAAAAATTTACATTGACCTTTGGTAGAAGGTCTGCTATATTATAAACCTATGGAGAAAAACAATAATGAGTGATATAATACCAGCTAGAAATATATGGGATCATTGGGCAATGCCTAACGACCCACCCAGAGAAACACAAATAACTACATTAGATTGGATGGCTGAATTACCAGCTAAGGCGAAATACATATTCCTTCAGGTACCAGTGGGTGGGGGTAAATCACCTATAGCTATATCATATGCGAGTTTCCTAGGTAACAAAACATTTGGAAGTTCATATATCCTAACCCCACAGCGTATATTACAAAAACAATATGAAGATTCATTTATAGACCAAAACCTAATAGCTGTATATGGAAAGGCCAATTATATGTGTACTACCAAACTCGGCCTGAATTGTGATATAGGAAATGATATCAAACCGGCATGTCCCACATGTCCATCTAAAGAGGCATTCCAGCGAATAGCAAATACACCACATGTTGCATTGAGCTACAAACTGGGATTGTTGTATTCAGAACTATTCCCGGGTACATCAATGGATTTTCCAGTTAAAGATCTGATGGTATTTGATGAGTGTCATACTTTGGAAAATAACTTAGTTAGTCACAGAGCGGTTAATGTTAATACTAGGCGATGTGATTCCATGAAATTGTCATTCTTTCGCCCATCTAGTCTGAAAGAAGCACATGACTGGTTGATTGAAACATACTACCCGGCAGTTTGTGATCGCTTCGGTGACCTAGAAATTATGGTTAAGGAAATTGATAACAAATATGAATTTTCCCCGGGTTCATTGTTACCATCTGAGATAAGAACTAAAAACGATTTTAAAGATATCACACGGCATAGGGTATTGGTAAGGAATTTGGTGAATAAAAACTTTGCGACTGTGGAAGAATTTTACGTGTTGATGGTAGATAAGAATATGTTTCAGTTCAAGGAAATTTTCGGGGCTAATCTCTTTCACCATATATTGGAACCTAAAGCTAACCGCTTCTTGTTCATGTCATCTACTATTTTGAACTTCAAGTCATATGCAACAGACTTGGGTATCCCAGTAGATGAATCCGCCACTATCTCATTACCATCTGAGTTTAAAAAAGAAAACCGCCCTGTATATTTCATACCTACGTCAAAAATGACATATGGTTGGGATAAACCGGTAAATGCCCCATTGCGTACTAAGATGGTGGATAAGGTAATTATGTTGATGGATGCCCACAAAGAAAAGTCTGGTATTATTCACACTGGTAGTTTTAATATTGCTAAGTGGTTAATTGGTGAGCTTCAGGGGCGTGTCAGTCACAATATAATTACACATGATCCCGAAGACAACGGTAGCCGGGACGATTGCATTGCAGAGTTCACTGATAATAAAGGTAAGGTGCCAACCATATTAATATCACCTTCATGTACTGAGGGGTTGGACCTCACAGGCAACACAGCTCGATTTGCGATCTTTGTGAAGGTACCCTACCCCTACCTAGGGGATGAGTGGGTAAAACGCCGCCTAGACCTCTCTAATGAGTGGTACCAGCGTCAGGCGATGACTGGTATCATTCAGGGTGGGGGTCGTATCGTGAGAAGCCATGATGATTGGGGTAATACTTATATCCTAGATTCTGCATTTTCTAAGCTATGGGCACAATTTAAGGGATTGACACCTGAATGGTGGAAAGATGCCTTTAGTGTAATAGAGTAATACGGTAAGTCATAACGTGTAATAAGTGGTGCATTAAGTACCTAAAGTGGACTTAATGTGACATTTATTACGCATTACGTTTTTATGATGTTAGAAAAACCACCTTTCAATTCAACAACCATTTTATTATCAAACATGCTGGCTATTTCGTCTCTATGTGAGATGATAAGCATAGACATATCACCCTCTGTAGCAATTTCCTTAATCATCTGTGCTGCTAATTGAACACCCACATTACCAAGCCCAGTATCAAGGCACTCATCCAGCATACAGAAGCTGATCTTACCGTGTCGTGCTTGAAGTACATCCCTGAATGCAAACGCTAGTGCCAGATTGACCCTCGCTGCTTGTCCAGATGATAGACCACTGAAAGATAACCCGGTACCAAATTGGGAAATGCTTGCACTCATATCACCCTGAAATTCAACCCTGTGTGGTAATCCAAGCCGTTTCAGATATATCATCAAGCGGCTATTAAGGAATGGTAAACTTTTGTCTAATAAATTCTTTCTTACAAATGAATCCTTTCTAGTCAACAACTTAAGTAAGAACTCTTGGTGGGTTAGTGTGCTATCTAGTTTATTCAATTGTTCAGACTTGTCATTATCAAAGGTTATAACATTCAAGTCAGCCAGTGTATCAATATGGGGATTTGTTTCCGTGGACATTGTTTCTATATTGGCCACTAGTCCATCCTTATTAGCAGCCGCCCTCTCTAATTCACCAGTGGTGGTATACTTACGGCCACGGCTGATAGCATCTAGTTGATCCTGTAGTTTTTTCATTGAAGCTGTTTTAGCTTCAAGTGTAGCTGTTTTAGCTTCAACCGTGTCATCTACATTATCATCATCTTCCGTATATGCGGCTATCTGGGTTTTATACCTCTCATAGTCGGCTTTTATGTTGTTAAGTTCCTGTAGTGTACCGGTCCACACCAATGCCGCGTTTGCTTCAACCAAGTCTTCCTCAAGTCCAGACAAAATAAGATTTTCTGCTTTTAACTCTTTAGCGTGCCCCTTTCCTTTTTTTGTTAAGTCTTTTTTATGTGAGGTTAAGTCTTTTAATTTAGTATTTGCATCCTCAAATGTTTGTTTACAGTATGGACATTTGTTATCTTGTAGGTGCTCCATCTCTTCATCTATTTTGGTTTCTTCCGTGGTGATAGCTTTTATAAGGTCTTTAAGTGCCTCACAGCTTATAGTGGCTTCAGCTATGTCATATTTAACAGCAGCTACTTGCTCTATTGCCGCTGTTTCTTTCTCAAAGTCTATCTTCTCTTCTATGGTCTTAACTTTCTTACGAAGGACTTCTATTTTGTTTTTTCTGTCTTCAGCATCTGCTTTTTGTTTGCGTAGGTTAAGTAGCTCCGTTGTGAGTACTCGTATGTCACTTGTGAACGTGGTTATGTCACCATTGATATCATTTATTTGTTCCAAAGCTGCACGTTCACTATCGAAATCCACTAAGGAAAGCTCTTCAAGTGATTGTTTATGAAGGGATATTTTACTCTGTTGTGTTTTATCCCAATCACGTATCCTATGTTCAGTTAACTCAATCTGTTTCGTGTGGCGTTCCATCTCTAGGACAATCTGTCGTTGTAGGTCCTCAAGGTGTGTAAATTCAACACGCACCCCCTTGATCTTTTCTTTAAGGGTTTCGGCTTTATCTGTAAGTTCAGTGTAACCAAACAACTCTTCCATGATACCTGTCTGATTGGCTTTACTGACGTGGCGACTAGGTAACTTCAGGAATGGTTCAAATGTGGCACTGAATACAATGATACGGGAGAACACTTCAAAGGGGACACCAACGATACGTTCGATTTCTTTATTGGTATTCGCTACACTGTCTGGGGTTTTATCTTGTAACACACCTTCTTTATCTTCGACAAGGAACTTAACATCTCCCTTGGTCTTGGATTTACGAGATCTAATAATTTTATATAACAATCCATTTTTCTCAAACAGTAACGATACTTCAAGGTTTTTCTTATTTACATTATTAATTAAATCGGCTTTATCAATACCAGAGATGGTTCTATCATATAAAACGAATGACAGGGCATCCAATATTGCAGACTTGCCAGCACCATTACTGTCAATCTGACCATTTACCACGGCATCAAGGTTGTGACCTATAACCAGTGTCGGTTCATTGAATTCGAGATTTATGGTAGTCACATTATTTCCATATGACATGAAATTACGTAAGGTGAGTTCTTTAAATTTAATCGGTGTGCTCATTATAATTCCTCGAAAATTTTTATGAGAGTATCGTTGTTTATGGATTCTGCTTCTATTTTACTGAGCATGTTTATTATCATGGCACTTGTGGTATCGAGGGTTTCTAATTCTAATTCATCCACGTTTGTACCTTCAAGGGCTTCCATTTGTTCCGCACTTTCATGCAACGTAATCTCTCTTAATTCATATTTCGTTGTTAGTTGTTCTTTCAGTTTGATGCTCTGTTCATAGTTGATGTCCATATCAACAATGCAATTTACAATACCATCCTTCCGTAAAATAGAAGGGGCATCAGCGACCAAGTCTGATAGTTTCGTTTTGATGTAACTAGGACACTCGGGCCAGTCGATAAATAATACATCATCTAATCCATGTTCGTATACCATCATTCCCCTGCTTGTATCATTTGCATCACTGAAGTCAGCAGGGAACGCGTTTCCAATATATGTGATGTTGGTTCCTGTTTGACGCTTATGGAAGTGTCCGGAGAATATTCTAGTGGGACGTTTGAAGTCCAGTGGGTCGGGCCCGTGTTCTTTCATCCTAGTTTCACCAGTGAGGATAAACCCCTTAAATTCAAAGTGTCCAAACCATATGGGGACATTGAAGTGTTGTGCTAAATCAGCATACTCATTTTCAAAGAGGAATGGACACATCAAGGTGCCCTTCTGTCCAATGTCTTCAAACACTGTAGGTGTATTAACCACGGTGAAGCCCAGAGAATCAAAGGAGCGGGTTGAGTGAACATCCCGCGTGGTACGATAATAGAGATCATGATTGCCAACGAGGAAATATACAGGGAGATTGAGGTCACGTAACATACATGCCCCTTCATAGGCATAGTCCAGCGTCAAACCATTGATAGCTGATCTGTGTTCAAACCAGTCACCCATAAACACGATATGGTCTATCTGATCATCTGCCCTTACATTGTCACAAAACCACTTTATAAACCGGATACAATCTTGGTTGTGTAGTTCGCTATTATTCTTTCTTCCCCAGTGTATATCAGTAAAACAGGCTGATTTGCCTTTCATTCTGATTTCCTTTAATTATTGTTATTCGCCACCGGTACCCTTTGCTTCGTTCTTTAATTCAAGCAGCTCTTTTCGATAATCTTCCATGTAAGTATCAGAAGGCAACTCCCCCATACTAATGAGGATGGTATCTCGGTTTAATCTATGTTTCTTTTCTTGTGAAACATATTGCCAGAAGGTATGTTTTATGGCCTGTGTGAAGTACGCAAATGGATTATTGTATCTTTCCAGATCGAAGCTACGCCAAGCCCGTACGACATTTGTAACAGCAACCGCTTTCATATCTTCAATGTGAGGACTGTAATCAGAGTATTCATATCTACTACCATACCGTTCAGCAAGAAGCATAATCATCTTAGCGAACTCATCTGTCATTTTATCTTGTTCATGACACAACCGAAGTTGGGCCATCATATCTTTATTATTCAGATAGTTCTTTTTCTTCTTGGGTTTCGGTTCATTCTTTTTTACAACCTCTTTTTTCTTAGGGGTTGGGATATTATCTTCAGTAACTTGGGACTTCTGTATCATCGGGATTCCTTATTATTGTTATATACCCTCTATTTATACCTAAGAAATCCTATTATACCATACTACGATAAAAAAGCCAAGTAAATCGTGTATTTGCAAGTGTTGTGTAATGATATAAATATTGGTATATGAGGAGCATATTGTGGGAACACACGAGATAACACTAAGTAATTCATCTAACCCCGGGGAATTTGTCATGTTTGCGATTACTCCGACGATTACCGAAAGTAGATCAGCGGATTATGTCAATCAAGGACTACCATCCTCCACGGCTGTTACTGTTTATAGAGTTACACAAAATAGATCATGGACTATTAACGCCCGCTTTCTTTCTAGAACAATACTAGAGGGGAAAGATAATTATAAGAGCCTGAATTTGTTGCGGGCATGGATGCTCCCAGAGGATAATGCAACGTTCCTTATAGGTAAGCCCCCTATTCTTAAATTTACTGGATATAAGGAGCAGTTCTACAGTATACCTGTTGTTATGAGTGATTTGAGTATATCGTTTCCGGAGGATGTTGATTATATTGAGGAGGCGGGTAATCAGGCAATGATGCCAATTATACATGAGGTAACCATCTCTCTAATAGAAGCCCACGGATTGGGATACCGGGGAGGAGACTCAGTATCAACTGGTGGTGATTTTGATTTAGCCCAATTTAAGGCAGGTACATTACCGGGATATTAATTATGGCATTTAAACTATATGATGATAAAAGTTCAGTATTAAAAAAGACCTCTAGATATGTGCAGGGGGGTTTTTCTGATGTTGGTGAAAAATTTATCAGGTGGTGGGAGAGAACACCCATACAACGCGATGATATTACTGACATAATATATACAATTGAGCTGCGGTATGCAGGTGCGCCAGACGCAATTGCATATTTGTATTATGGGAGGAATGATCTAGGGTGGATTGTATTACAATATAATAATATTGTTGATATAAATGAGGAACTTGCTGTAGGTAAGGTAATTTCATTACCATCTAGAAACAGGGTGTTTTACGATATATTAACCCGACAGACTTCAGGTATAGGGTAATATTTAAATGTCTATCCCACAAAACCCCATAGATGTAGGTAACACGACAGCACATCGACATATTCTCATAGCTTTTAAATTTGCCGAGGATGCATTTAATACTGTAAACGTTGATATAGAAAATTCAGCGGTGGGGAAGCCAGCGGTGGGAGCGGTTGGTAATAATATTGTGGTAGTTAATGAGGCCCGTGAGAAGAATTTTACCATACCCGAAGCCATCTGGGATTTTGATTTTGCTCCTGTTATGGGGGTAAGTACGTCAACAAGTGTTGGAAAAATAGTTATAGCTGATAAGACGGCCCAATATACTTTTTTAAATTTTTTACATAACACAGTATTAGGTCATTTCCTTAAAAGCGGTCCGATGTCTCTTTCCCACGCAACCTTTATGCTTAAAACTATATTCAATAACAACGATGAGATTATTGCTCCGGCCCCCTATTACTTTAATTTAGCAAGTATAGAGTCTGTTTCCGCTACGATATTACAACCATCTCCGGCTCCACATACACACATATTATATGCAATTGGTGCATCTAATACACTAGGTGAGTTGCGATCATTTTCTAGTTTATTCCAGATGAATATAACTCATAAGGACGGTAATTTACATGATACTATACCAAAGGGTGACGGTACAATATTGAGTCTCGACACGAGAGCCATTGAAAACGCAGCGAATACATCAAACAGGAAGGATAGAAATGATTTATCTAAGCCGATGACAACCCTTAAGGATATATTTGATGGTCTTGAGGCTGATTTAAATCAGGTAAAATATGCACATAAAGCACAGTTACAGCAATGGATGCGAGAGGTACGCACGGATAGTGTTGATAAAATTGTTGTGGTTCCCAAGCAAACAAAGAAACCAGATCCAGAAAAATTACCTATAGATTATGTAATAGATCTAGATTCAAAATATGAGTCGTATCCTATTGATAATAGAAATATGCCATTTGAGCAACCTGATATTTTACAAGATAATAAGGGGGTTCGAACGTTCCCCGTGCGAACCGGTACTACCCTTGTTAATTTAATATCAAATATAATGTTGTTATCTAAAACGGTCGCTGACGACGCCGTTGATGAAAAACCTAAAACGTTCAAAACTACCATAACTGCGATTAGAAAAACAACGAATAGATATGAAGTTACTATTAAAATTAGGCAATATGAATTACCAAGAGAAAACATGCCTACGGTTTTACATTTTTTTGTAAATACCTCAGAACCAAAAGACATGGATGTAATAGAATTTAAATCCCATATTAATTATAGGGTTGGTGATAAAATGCTTGAGAAACAAAGTGATGCGGATGGTGCTGGTATTATTTATGCGGATAGGGAACAGGGTTCTGCGGAACGTAAGCCGGATTTGGACTTTTTTGAAACTATGTATAGTGGTGTTCGGGTTATGATAGGCACATATGTTAATGATGGGTTGGAAAGTGCTCAACGGGCTAGTGATATTTTAAATTTAATGGATAGATATACATATATCCAAACAACTGATTTTGTGATGAGTATACGTGGCAACCCATATCTTCTTTCGGATGTTAACCGAAACCCAAAGGATGTGGCCTCCGATAGTGAGGGTGTTAAACACTATTATTCAAAACCAGAAACAGACCCTATGGGTTTAAAGCTCACAATATACCTTAAACCTATGGCAGAAAAGGATTCGGACGTACCACAGCGATTCTATTATGATGACTACTATCATATTACGAGGGTGGTTAATATGTTTGGGAGTGGTGATCAATCTCGATCATTTACTCAGATGCTGCAATTAAAACGCAACGATGACCTGATATAAGGATCACTTCAGAGGCTGGGGTATAAATATACCAAAGAACACATAGGATTGGAATGTGAGCACAATACAAACATACTTTAAAGTAATATCACCTCAGTCACCGAATGTTGCGATTTCAAATAATCAGGACATCTCTGGTGGTAGGGGTTTATACGGCAATCATGGCTGGTACCAGCGAGTTATACAGGGTTCAACGACACGTCTAGTGCGTTATCGCGAATATGATGTGATGGATAATGACATTGACGTAGCCCGGGCTTTGGACATAATGGCAGAGGAGATGGCGGGTAACAACCCTAAAACTCGTATGCCTCTCAACATAATGGTTGAGGCTGGATCAGAAGAGAATGTGCCCGGTCATGTGTTTGCAACCCTCCGAGCGGCCCTTAAAACTTGGTGTAAAATACATCACTGGCAGAGTGGTCGATTATTTCACTTATCCAGAAACATGATAAAGTATGGTGATTGCTTCTTTGAAAGAGGCAAGGATAAGAATAAGCCGTTCAAATATATTCACCCTAAGCACGTTATAGGTGCCATCGTCTCTGAGGATGATCTCACAGACATTCGTGGGTGGTATGTTCAACAGGAATATAAGAAGCCCAATCAGTATTGGCAAGCAAGCCTCTCATTCCAGACCCATGGTGACATAGCAGATTACAATGTTACCCCTATGGATAAGGATAAGATAATTCGTTTCAGCATTACAGATGATATGTCTGAGGAAGCACCGTTTGGTATATCCGTGTTAAGACCGGCATACCGCGTGTTTAAGCAGAAGGAATTATTAGAAGACTCCATTTTAATTTACCGAATATCTAGAGCCCCCGAAAAGCGGGTGTTTTATATAGATGTTGGTAATCGCCCGGATCATTTGGTACCCGGTGTATTAGAAAAGTTTAGAAATCAAATCAAACAAAAGAAAACTCCAGTTCGCTATGGTGGTAAGTGGCAGGTTGAATCTGTCTATAACCCACAGAGCATGAACGAGGATTTCTATTTCGCAACAAGACCAAACGGTAATAGCTCAAGGGTAGAAACACTCCCAGCCGGACAGGGTCTTGGTGAATTAACAGAATTGGATTATTTTTACCGTAAGATGTGGAGAGCATTACGTATCCCGGCATCTTATCTTGGTACATCCACCGAAGACGGTCAGGCTATCGAGAACGAATCCAGAGTTGGGTTGGCATATGTACAGGAGATTAAGTTCTCACAGTTCATACAACGACTACAGAGGTATGTAGAGGATGTATTGGATGCTGAGTTCAAACGATGGGTATATGATTCCGGTGTACATATAGATGCAACCCTGTACCGTATTACATTACCTGAGTGTTCTGAGTATCATCAATCTCGTCAACAGGCCATGGACGCTGATATGCTTAATAACTTTAGTACCGCCGATGGCGTACCATACTTGTCTAAGCGATTCATATTAGAACGTTATGCTGGTCTGAGTAAAGATGAAATTAGACTCAATGAAAATATGATCCGTAAAGAGAAGGGATTGGATTCAGAGGGTGATGATAGGGATTTGTCCTTGATATATCAACCAGAAGACGCAGAGGCTGGTGGTCTTGATGGTGGTATGGGTGGAGGTGCCCCGGGTGGTGCACCACCAGAAGGGGAATCAGAATTAGGTGATGAAGAGATGGGTGATGAAGATACTGGTGATAATAAAGAGATTGGTGCGGTTGGCGGAGAGGAGCCATTAGGCCAAGGTTCAGAGGCACCAGCACCCGGAACGGCGTAACTTTTACAGGTAAAATGCCCCGAATCCATAAATAATTAAAAGATTACCTATTTATGATGAGGCAACGATGAAAGATTCATTATTAAACGATGTTATTACAGAAAGTTCAGGGAAGGTTACCGGCAAGTCGTTCGGTAGTTTTCTTCATGGATATAGTAAGATGAAATCCCTCAGAGAGGGCTCTGATACTAAATCGTTGGCCAAAGAGCTTGCTCTATTTATTGAAAGCAATGATTCAATAAGTTCACAAATACCAGATATAAAGAAAACAGTATTCAAACATTGGAAGAAAGGTGAGTACAACGGACCACTAGCTGAAAGAGCATGGGGTCGCCTTGTTTCTGATGGTGCTAAAAAGTATGCACAGGATGTTATTAAAGAAGCCCGGTTGTGGGAATCAATATTTCCATCAAAGGTTCGTCAGATTGTGATAGAAGGGCTTGCATTAGCCTTTTACAACGATCTTAAAAAAGGCAAAGTAAATTTAGAGGAAATGTTCAATGAGTAATGATACAGATAAAATTAGAGAAATGGTAATGGCCCTTTCACGAGGTGATCACGAGGCAGCACAATCGTCTTCATCTGAGGTTATGGCTAGTAAAATGTCTAAAACTATGAATGAGGCCCACCATGATCGTCCGGGCAATGGAATGGACGAATACCCAGAAATATTCCAAGGTTACGGATGGGAAGATATATCGGGGGTGTCTGATGATACTCATTATGAACTGAACGATAAGTATCAGAACGGAGAAATTAGCGGAGGAATAGAAAATTTTTGGGATAAATTATCCCCAGAGGCTAAGGATGATATACATCGCGCCGCTGAACAAGAAGCGGGTGGTAACACACGTGCTGATTTGGATTATTTCAATAGAGAAATAGGAAATTAAAATGAGTGGCAAAGATAAAATTAGAGAAATGGTAATGGCACTGTCCCGTGGTGATCACGAGGCAGCACAATCGTCTTCATCTGAGGTTATGGCTAGTAAAATGGCTGGAATTACCGAATCACGTAGATCCGAAAGAGACTATGACTATTATGAAATACATAGGTCTAAGCACGGTGATGGGTTTGACGTAAAGGGTATAAAACAAGACGGGTACGGACCTAATTCAGTATTAGCTGGTCAAGACTTAATTCAGTTTTTAGATTCGTTTGATAGTTATGAAGAAGCCAAGGCAGCATACCCAGACGCTGAGATGTCCGGGGAGTGGACTGGTGCCAGAAATACATTTGATCATTTACCCGGTGACGATGATCCAGACCCTTGGGGCGATGATCGTGATGCCGCCAATGATTGGTAACAATAGCTAATAGGAAAGATAATGGCAGATAGAGATAAAATTAGAGATATGGTAATGGCATTGTCCCGTGGTGACCACGAGGCAGCACAGCAGGCTTCATCTGAAGTCATGGCTAGTAAAATGGCTAAGTCGGCAGAGTTAACAGAAGGCAACCCTATGAGAGCACGTATGAATCGTATGGGTGGTGGGAATCGCCATGCTAATATGAAACGAGGTGCTGAACGTGGAGTACGTGGTCGTAGTCGTATTCGTGAATACGATGCTTTTAGCGATCCAGATATGGATGCAGATATGGATAGCATGGGAATGGCCCGACAGGATTACGGTTATAATGCCGCAGATGATCCAGAATTCCAAGATGCCGATGCCATTCAACGAGACATTGATAACTTGACAATGAGCTTGGATAGCATAGTTCGTAATGGTGGGAGAAATTCTAAGCCAGCTAAGAACATTAGGGCTGCAATTGAAGAATTAAAAATGAAAGCAAAGCCGCACACAGACCCCGAAGTTTCTCATAATTATAATGATGACCTAGGTGACGACGACATGATGGATCGTGGAACTCGTGATATGGACGATAGGATTAGTTAAATGAAATTGAGTGAACTTGCTAATGTAGTGTCCCCGGGTAATGAAACTAATTTATCAGGTGGTCCACTACCTAACGTATATACGGACAATGCTGAGGCAATCAGCAAAGTACCACGTACCAAACAGAAAGATATGTATGGTGTAGGTGGAACAAAAATGGCCATTGACACTGGTGACAGTGGTGATGGAAATAGTGCAGCCCCCACAGGTGATGGTGGAGCCCCAGCCGGAGACGGCGGAGGAGCCGCTGGAAGTGGAGCCGCTGGGAGTGCCGGAGGTGGTGCTGGTGGTGGTGCTGGTGGTGGAGCCGGAGGTGGAGCATAAATATGAGTAAGCAGAGTTTTAAGGAGTATTTGAAAGAATACTATGAATATGTTAATTCGTTTTCTGATGTAGTTGATAAAGAAGACGACGAGTTAACCAAAATAGATAGTCCTACCAGAAATGGAAGAAGGGCTCAGAAGCAAAAACGCGCCGAACAAGAGGTTACCAAAGGTGATGGAAAGGAGGAATACAATCCTACCAAATTCCTGAACTATATGGAAATCTCTAATGTAGGCGATTAACTAGGAAACTAAAATGGATAAGAAAACAGAATTATACGAATCACTTTCAAGCTTTGTGGATGCCGTAGCATATGGCGATCAAGACGCTGAACGTGAGTCAATGTCAGCATACATTAGTGAAAAGTCTAAGAAGACTTTAGAAGCTTCTGTAGAAAACAAGATTAAACTTGAAGGTGATGATGTAATCATTGCTGGAAAGAAAATCGGTTCAATTACGAACGATATCGACGACGAAACAACCGGTATTAAATTCGTATCTACTGATGGTAAATTTGAGGAAGATTTTGATACATTAGATAGCATGTACAAATTTGTATCTGAAAAGTACAAAGTGAATGAGGATGCCATCAATGAGGAGTCTCAGATTGCACGAGTTTCACCTGCCGTTTCCAAACAGGAAGCAGGTAGAGCGGCCCGTATGAAGAGATTGGCTGACTCTAAGAACTTGGGTAACAAAGATGGTAAGGCTGGAACTTACGATGGTGGTCAGAAAGATGGTTATGACGACCCTATCAAAGGTGACAACTCTCCTGCCCATAGTGGTCACGAGACTGATGCCCGCAATAAGAAAGGTTATTACGACAGTAAAGACCCACGTAAAGTACAAAAAGACCCTATTAAGGGTGGTTCTGAGCCCGCTCACGCGGGTGGTGCTTCTGATCTTGAAACAGATGGCGGATATGACGCCCATGATGTCAGGAAAGAGCATAGTAAGAACGCACAAAAATAAGGAGGTACCATGCGTACTAATTTATTAATCGAAACATTAGAGCCACATGAAGGTAATATTATTACTGAAAGTGTGAAGGGCGCAGATGGGTCTAAACGGACCTATCTGAAAGGCATTTTTATGCAGGCCGTTGTTGAGAATAGGAATAAGCGTAAATATCCACTGTCTGAGATTGCGACCGCTGTTAATAACGCCGCAAATACTATAAAAACACATGGTGGTATTTTCGGAGAGCTTGATCATCCACAGACTTTGACAATTAATATGGACAGAGTGTCTCATGTTATTAAAGAGTTGTACATGGATGGTACTAATGCTGTAGGTAAAGCAGTGCTCCTAGACACCCCGATGGGTCAGATTGCACAGGTAATGGCCGAGAGTGGTGCTCGTTATGGAGTATCCAGTAGAGGTACTGGTGATGTTGGTGATGATGGTAACGTAAGTGGATTCAACTTTGTTACTTGTGACTTGGTGGTAACTCCATCAGCCGCCGGTGCAATGCCATCCCCAATCTATGAATCATTACAACAGGATGCGGCTGGTCGTCAGATTTTGACATTAGCTGAGGCTGTTAAACATGATCCAAAGGCTCAAGCGTATCTCAAGAAATTGATTTTAAAGAGTTTTTCGAGTATATTACCATAAGGTAAATAAGAAAGGGGGCAATCGCCCCCTTTTTTATCGTATAGAACCTGTCCGATTCATATTGAATATAGAATCATAGTCATCTAGAGTACTATCGTACCCCGCATAATCATCATCATAAACATCATTCGGATCAAATTCAATGTCTTCAATATCATCTAGATCAATGTCTTTCTGGGTGCCAGCTCTGCGCCGTTCTAAGCTTCCACCTAGCCGATGAGCAAGCATTATAGCTTTGTACCCCATTCGTGTTAAGTTATATTCATCATCAACCAGCGTGAATTCCTGTAATTCATATAGCACAAACATCATTCGGTCCGACGCATTATCCACATCCATCCGACCTTCGTCTATTGCCCTAAGTGCGGCGATATGGAGGGAAGATAGATCATTGAAACTGAGATCATTTTCCAGTGTCAAGTATTCTTGTTCGTTTATCATGTCATTTATTTTCATAATTGGTTCCATAAGTGTTGTTCTTATTATATTTATCCTTTACAAGGTTGTCAATATCGTTTATAATATCTTTTCAATTAATGGAGAAAAGAACTAATGCCCGAACATATTAACGATGCAATGTTTGATACTATCAAATTATCCCGGGAATTGCAACCCCTTAATGAGGCCGTAGACTGGACTATTGCGGATTCTCAAATTAAAATCACAGAAGAGGTTGGTGAGTTTGCCGAGGCTGTTATGATAGAGCGTGGTAAAATCACAAATAAACCTAGAATCATGGACGCCCCCTTCTATGAGGCTGCTGATTCTATTCAGTGTATATTAGATGTGCTGGCTAGGGTCTATCCGAATATGTCTCCAGCACAGCTTTGTACATTGGTGCATCACGCTATAAATAAGAAGAATGAGAAGTGGGCGGCTAAGGTTCGGTCTAAGTTTGATGAGTTGTTAGGTAAATGATTATATGCTTCGGTAGCTCAGTGGCACAGAGCGGGGATCTCTAAAATCCTGCGTCGTGGGTTCGATTCCCACCCGAAGCGCCAAATGAAAGGGGTACGTATGGATAATAAGGTTGAGTTGTATAAAACCATGAAAAAAGATGGCAAAGTGGTATATATTATTAGGAAGGCCGGTGTTTATTTTGCTATGGACATTGAAAATGTACGTGAAATGCACTCTATTACTGATCAGATTTTAGCAAATCCTCCAGAGGTATATAATGGATTATCAGACAATTAATTATATACTAATAGCTGTTTTTAGTTTATTAGTATTATACGTTTTTTTTATCCCTCTGTACAATAAGGTTAGGGGGTTTTTTAATCATGTCGAGGAATTGAAGGCTAAGGTATGTGTATATGAAACCCAAACCAATTGGGTTAAAGACCTAGATAAAACCCGCTGTGGTGATCATCACCGCAGAACATCAGATAAAGTATTAGATAATACCCCCCTATAGACATTCAAATATTATTGTGATATCATGCTGCCATCTTTAAATTATGGATACTGAAAATGGAAGAAAATAGCATGTGGGAGATACTTGTACCCACAATAAGCAACACCGGCAAACCTATACATACCAGATATCACAGGGTGTGGGATGCTAAGGTGCGTGCAATTTCTTCCGGGCTAACCGTCTTAAAGCCAGTCACTGGGCAGTGGGTTAATCCAGATGATGTATTATTTAAAGAAAGGATGATTCCAGTAAGAATCATGTGTACAAGGGATGACATAAATAGCATTATAGATCTTACGATCAAATATTATTGTCAGGATGCGGTATTAGCGTATCGTATATCAGACGCATGTATATTAAAATATAACTCGGGGGAGAGAATATGAAGGGTATTATTGTAGACTCTAGTTCTAAGCTGGATATTGAGCGGCTTGGATGTCGGTGGGCTGAATGTAGTGGCTTCGTTGAACCTGAAGATATAGAACTATATCAGGAAATATGTGAGGACCGGGAGCTACAGGTAGATGATATCACAGAGTTTTTTATGACCGGGCAAGATGATGGTAAGTGTTTCTACTTTTCTGATATGGAAGAGGGTCTAAATGCTATCATGGAGGTGTTTCCTGAGTTTGAGGTTACTGATCTGGATATAAATAAATACCCACTTGATTATGATTATCGTAACAATAGGTAACAAGATAGGGCAATAATGCCAACCACAGGGGTAAAGAATGTATATAACTAAAGGAGAAATTTATGGATACATTTTTTACAGGCGACCAACACTTTGGTCATAAAAACATCTGCCGGTTCGCAGATAGGCCATTCACATCCGTAGAGGAAATGAATGAGGCACTGATAAATGAACACAACAATGTCGTCCGACCGGGTGATGTTGTGTGGTTTTTAGGAGACTTCGGGTTCATGCCTGAAAATCAAATACAAAACACCTTACGGCGTTTGAATGGGAAGAAGAGTCTCATTCTAGGAAACCACGATAAGGCTCTTGCCAAACATAGTGGGAACTTTATTGGCAGTGGGTTGCTTGACGCTATCTATCATTACCGAGAGGTGACCATAGAGAAGCAGCACATGGTCTTGTTCCATTATGGAATGAGGGTATGGAATAGAGCACACCACGGCTCGTGGCATCTATATGGGCATTCTCATGGGTCACTACCACCAAACTGTAAGTCGGTTGATGTGGGAGTTGATAGTAAGGAGATATCCCCCGAATATAGACCCTACGCCTTTGAGGAAATAAAGAGGTTCATGGCAAAGAGGGAGATGAAATCACATCATTGATATAAATACATCTATGAGAACATTAACACCGAAAGATACATACGACGTGGAGGCTAATGAATTCGCAGTATTCTTAGCCGGGGATATGAAAACGCCTTGGCGTAAAGAATTATGTGATCTCTTAGCCGAAGCAAAAATTCCAGATTTGGTTATATTAGATCCAACCGTTGATGATTGGGAAACTTATGTGGGGGAAGAGACCTTTACGAACCCCAAGTATATAACTCAAGTATCATGGGAACACGATTCACTGAGTAAGGCAAATCTTAGGGTTTTTAATTTTTCTGGTAAATCAATGGCCCCCATTACTTTAGTAGAGATGGGAACGCACATGAAGTCCGATGATATTATTAAATTGGATGATAGTTACGAACTACATGGATACATAGAGTTTATAGCAAGTAAGTCAAATACCCCAATTGTGAATACACTACAGGGCTTAGTGTCTCGTATCGTTATTAAAGCAACCCTTAAGGGTTTCTCGTAGCCATAGACCTTCGTCTTTCACCCCGACGTTGATCCGGTTTTTGCCGTAACGTCGGTACATCTGTTTTTGCTGCCATAGACTTTCGTCGATTGGTAGGTTGTTGCTCACCTTTATTACCCATTCGCTGACTGCGTTGCTGTTGCATTTTTCTTATATCCTTCCGTGGCATTTTTGTTGACATATCACCATCGTTCTTGGCGTGTTTAAACATTGTGTTCTTGGAAGTTTTCAGATATTCATTGCTGTCGTTAAGGTAAACATCAATAGATTTGCGGAACTTTTGTAGTAACTCAGTAACCGAACTTACCGACTTTCTCATCTTAGCCACATGGCCTCTACGGGAAAGGATGGCGTCTTCCTTAGAGGTATCACCCTTTTGATATAATTCTTTAGTTTTCGCCCGGACACTTTTTATTTCTTGTATTTGATTATCTAGAAGAGCTAGACTTCTGGTTAGCTCATCTGTCATACTATACATACCCTCCCGTATTGGAATTTTTTTAACTATATCATCATATTCTCGTAATATAGAATCAATACTTTCCGCTAGGGCAGATATTTCAAATTTATCAGTAAGTTCATTCAGTAGCAGCATGATATTCTCTTAGTTGAAGTTTAATTTATTTAGACGGGAGTCTCCATCCATTTCATCATCATCACCCATATCCGCAAGGGCACTTATTGGGTCACTTGAGCGGTTTATGCTGCTTCTAGTTCGTTGTTTACCTCTAATAGCAGTCACAGTAGCCTCTCCTTTATCTGTAAGCTTACCGTTCATAGCCAAATACCCACCATCTTCCAAGGCTTCTATGGCATCCATTTTAGCCTCATAGTTATTATCATCCATATCTACATTATTAGGATCTATACTTCCGCTTTTTATTCTGCTCAATGTTATGGGGGCTAGTTTGTGTAGTTGAGATAATTCGTTTGCTAGATCAACATCACGTCCACCATCAACAGGGTCATCAGCGGGGTTAGCAACAGGGGTATCGACTACTGGGCTCTTGCTAGGTTTATCACTCTTCGCTTGCTTAACTGCCTTTGCCGCAGCTTTCTTAAATGCTTTCATCTTAGAGGATGTACGCTTAAGGGCAGAGCTTAAAGACTTTCTATTTTTAGTCAAGTTGTTTTTATGCCATTTAATTTGTTCCGGCGTCAACTCCCCGTTCTTTTGTAGATTAGCTACTATGTCTCTAGCCTTAGTTATAACGTCAATTCTACGTTGTATTTCAGCGGCCCGCTGACCTATTTCGTCACCTAGGTCATCTAGTACCCCTTCATTTAGTTGAGTAAAGAGGATTAACTCTTTATATTCTGCCAGTACTATATCCATCTCTTCAGTTAGAGACGCAATTTCCCAGTTGGATGTAAGTTCGTTTAACAGTTCCATAATAAGACACCTTTGATAGATTATAGAAGTATTTATTGTAATATACCTTTTTTGTGTAAATTTCACGTGTAAATAGGAATGCTAAATATGTAACATGAATAAGACAGAACGTACAATCAATGCGTGGTGGTCCAAAGGTCCACAACCCGGGAACTTCGGAGACATACTAACCCCCATTCTATTAGACAGCCTATTTGGATATAAGTGTGTATATACGCATCGCCCGTTTCCCTCTGGAACATTGATTGGGGTTGGCAGTATTATTAATCATGCGGGTAGTAACACCATAGTGTGGGGTAGTGGGATGATGCGTGACAACGACACATTAAAGCGAGATGCTTTGTATCTGTCCGTACGCGGGCCATTAACATACGAAAAGCTTAAAGAGAAACGCATACCATGTAATCCTGTGTTTGGTGACCCGGCACTGCTTATGCCTAAAGTGTTTAACAAACCAGATGTTCAGAAGAAATATGAATATGGGTTCTTTGCTCATTATGTTGACACAGATCAAGTTTCTAAGTGGTACACTGGTTTGCCTAACATAAAGGTAATAAACCCCTTAGATCACAACCCACTGCGTGTCATAGCCCAAGTGCTGGAGTGTGAGAAGATAATCAGTAGTTCCTTACATGGAGTTATCATAGCCCACGCTTATGGTATACCCGCTGTATGGGTTAAGCATTCTGATAAACTAAACGGGGATGGTTTGAAATTTAAGGACTATTTCCAGTCTGTAAAATTGATTCCTGAGTGTATTGACTTCCAACAGCGTATACCACCAGAGGATTTGGGAAAGTTTAACTACCAAGTGGATATAGATATAGATGTAAATAAGATAATGAAACCATTACAGGCATATTTAAATGAATGAGTATCCAACAATTATAAGTTTCTTTACACGATCATGGAAATATCCGAAGTATGCCGGTCTAATGATACGAGATTGTGAGCGAATGGGGTTGAATCATCATATCGTTGAACGTAAAGACACAGGTGATTACCTTGCAAATACCCGAATGAAACCAGTCTTTATTTATGAGACTCTACAGGAGTTAAAGACCCCGGTACTGTGGATAGATGTGGATGGTTCTCTTATGAAATTACCAGAACTGTTTAAGGGGGATTACCCCTTTGACTTTGCCGCACGAAAAATGGCCCCCCATAGGAAACGTATATGGCAGGTTGGTACATTGTATTTAAATTATACAGACGCTGCCCTTTCTTTTTTACAGGAGTGGAACCGTAGAATATCCGAGGATACGTGGTCTGATGAGTTATCATTGGATGATATGTGGAAGAGTTCTGGTAAAATTATCACGAACTTACGGGTAGATGAATTACCCGAAGACTACTTTGAAATGCTTAGGGTGAATAATCCCGAACCCAGCAGGCACGCTATTATATGCCATAGGGCATCTAAGGGCGATAGTAAAGCATTGTATAAGGCAAAGGGAAAAATTGGAAAGGGTTGACAGTGACTTTAGGGTAATATATACTTATATGATGGATACATTAACAACAATCGTATTAATATTTTGTGCTACTGGTGTAAGTGTGGGGTGGCCTATGACGTTGATATTTTTAATGATACACATGACACCAAGTGACTCAGATGAAATATTAAAGATTTAAGTCTGGCGTGTAGATAAATATTGTTATGAAACTGTCAGAAATAACAACAAAACATACAAGAAAACACCGGGAATTTGACCCGAAAGAACGCGGCCACCCTGAAGAATATGGATTGTCTAATGACCCCGGCCATTTTTCCTTTGTGAAACACGACGAAGATGAGCCACATATGATTACGAAATACCATAGGCGTCCTGATGAAATGGGGGATGCGTTTGTCTCATATGCGAAGTTACTTAAAAAGAAAAAGATATGGAACAAAAACATACACTTCCCCCGAATATATGTCACAAACGATGACAAGGATGCGGAAGGCCGCGTGTTCCGTGATTGGACTATGGAAAAATTAGTATCGTGGAAGAATGTTAGTGAGGAAGAATTAAGAGAATTGATTTCACGATATTTCAGGGGGCCGGAGATTAACCGCTTTCTATCTGGTAAATTTACACCCCTACTTGAGTATGCTGAACAGATTCCTTTATATTGTATTTCTTATTTTTGGAATAAAAACCATGGTAGGTTTATTGTTAATAATGATGAATTTAAATGGGCGTTGGACTTTTTAAAGGACATCGTGAATGGGGAGTATGGTTATATTGGCTCTCTTGATTTACATGCTGATAATGTTATGTATAGGCGTACCCCGGTTGGGGTACAGTTGGTATTTACTGATCCGTTTGGATTTGCATGATAATTTATGTTGACATGATATTTTTAATGATATATACTCTTGCAAATGAAAACTAAAAAAGTTACAATGGGTATGACAGCTAGGGATATTGCCAATACAGAGTATCTTCAGCTTAGGTACTGTACACGGAACAAGGCATCTGCCATAAGTGCCGCATTAAACTTTTTAGCAGATATGGACAGGATGTTATCCGAGACTGGTGGAAAATTAATAATGGAA
>Ga0307380_10002086_pt1 | contig 28636 bp, 29 predicted proteins | sample UN3MG_FD_202239 | JGI IMG/M metagenome (GOLD analysis project Ga0307380, IMG submission 202239) | Soil microbial communities from Risofladan, Vaasa, Finland - UN-3 | ecosystem: Environmental > Terrestrial > Soil > Coastal area > Acid sulfate soil | place: Finland: Risofladan, Vaasa | collected... | reverse complement strand
AAATGTCTGAGGGGTAACTGTATGACAAAATCTATCTCGAACCAGTTAGAACAAATTCCGGGCATAGGCAAAAGCATTGCTCAGGACATGCGAAATATCGGGATTAGTTCTGTCGGCCAGCTCAGGGACCGGAGTCCTGAGAAGCTTTATCAGAAGCTCTGCGATTACAAGGCCGGCCCGGTTGACAGGTGTATGCTTTATATATTGCGATGTGCGGTGTACTACGCCTCAACCGCTGAACATGACCCGGAGTTATTAAAATGGTGGAACTGGAAAAAATAATTAGGGACGTTTACTGAATGGCGGGACTATTGATTTCTATGTTTAAGTCTAAACCAGATCTTTTAAATGATGTCTCAAGTAATAACGGCATTGTGACAGTATTACCGCACCTGCCATAACGGCGACAAAGACATCGAGTGGATAAACCTCATTTATCACGACCGCCAGGGCCGTACCCGCTGCCGGGGGGTGTTCAACGTCCAAAGTAGCCATAACGAAGACAGCAACTCCAACTACGAGGGGATACTCAATAAAATATGGCAGAGGAGCGAAATAGAATATCGTTCCCGATACCAGGCCAACCAAATGACCGCCAATAACGTTTCTTGTTTGTGCGGAGATATCGGTGGGCATTGCGAATACGATAAAAGCCGTGGCGCCCATTGCGCTGATTGTGACCATTCTGTCCTTGCCCAGAACGAGAACGAGGATAAACAAAGCAATGCCGGCCAATGAGCTTTGCAGGAAGTAATATTTCCAAAGCTTTTTGAATTTATCGACAATTGAGGTATTCAGTTTTATATTTGGCGGTGTCATTGCAAAATGGGGCGGCCTTCGATATCCGGCGGTCCGGATTGTAAATAAAAGAACGGCGAGGAACGGGGGCTAACATCCATCCTCGCCGGGTTTATAAAATCCGTTCGGGGCTTTTAACCAGGCCCTCCTTAGCCGGGCCACGCAATTTATTTTTATCTCATATAATGCCTTTATATCCCGTATTTAAAGATGTTTTCTGCAGCGGCTCTGATCATATCCTTGCTCTCAAGCTTGCCGGACAATAAAAGCTCTCGCGCCTGCCGGACGAGCTGGTCGTCCGTTTTCGGCGGCTGCATCGCCTTATCGACAAGAGAAGCATAATTTACCTGAATAGATACATCCACATCATTACCTCGAAGGGCCCCCGAAGAGTTCGGCTGCCCGGTTGATGATCCGGATTCAATCAATGGTTGATTATTTGTTCCTATTTTTTCTATCATGATCCTATAATGGTCCCAGAATTCCTTATCTACGATTCTTCTCGCAGGTTTTAGATGAAACTTTAGAAGTTTTTTGCTGAATTTTCATTTTTTTCTAAAGTTAATACCTCATTTAGACGAAATACTGCTTTTAAAGAACCTTTTTTAGTTTCCCATCATATCTTTTTGGAATCGAACCTCAACTAAAACGTCCCAGCCACTTCATAATTGACAAACTTGATAAACTCAAGCGGACTGACAGCGGCCAATTTTTCATGCAAAGGTGCAAAACCCGATCGCTTTTCGGATTTAAAGTAGCTCTTGATACGTTTTTCAGTCGTTTTATCGGCGCTGTCCCAAACCTGCTCAATGGCCCATACCAACTGCCCATCTCTCAGGTCCAGAAGCTTCAATCGCAGTCCAACCGCCATATGAGGATAGGGCCTGTATTCCGTAACAGTTCCAAGCAGCACACCATCACACTTTAACATCTCACGGATTGCTAATAACTGTTCAAGGGTATAGTTCGAGTCCCGCTGCAGTTGCAGACTTCGCCACGAAGGATCATTCTGACGGACTAAAGTTAAGCCAAAAACCTGCTTCTTCTGCAATGCCTGGAAAAGCGATCCGGTAACATCGTTAGAAATCTGGGGATAACTCGAATCGTTATCCAGCTCAACAATAGCAACCCTTCCAATGGCAGTCAGTTTCTTGTCCGGATTTAGATAATAGTGATTTGCTGCCGGTGCAGAGGCAATATGGGTGTGGCAGCCGGATAAAAGGACCACCAACAACAGCAATATTGTGCCCCATGATTTGCGGCTTGCAGCTCGTAACCTTCGCCTTGGATAATGGGACACCACGTGGGGTATCCCACTGTGGCGGGCTCCAGACGATGAGTTACGAGTCAAAAGATACGATAATACCGTTGCCGGGCTGTTCATTCGATTCACCTAATATTTATCGTTTTCTGCTATTAAGGCCGATCAGGCTTATTCAGCGATGCGACGGCTGAGCCTACACTTGCTGTATTCTCTGCCCTTGCCGATTCTGAAGTGACCTGTCCGCCAAGAACTTTAAGTATCCGAAGCAGCGTTTCCAACTGGGCTGTTTCGGCATCACGCATTTCATTACGGAAGCCGAGGATGTCGGCTTTCCAATTGTTCAATTCAACGCGCATCTCAATCAGAAGGCTGTTGGCTTCGGCCAACTCCGTTTGTGCCTGCTGTAATTGGGCATCAAGAGAAACGACCTGCTCATTAAGCTGACGGTTGTTGGCGATAAAGTCTTCATTTTGCTGCCGCAATACGGCCGCCTCCCGGGTGAGCCTGGCGTATTCTCCCGATAATTTCATTGCCGACTCGACTACGGTTGGTCCTTCCGGATCAGGCTCCTGGAACCTCTTGGCAATAGAATCATTCTGCTGTCTTTCGACAGGAACAGACTCGACGGCAAGGTCCGCCGGTCTTTGAGTGGATGAGCAGCCCGGGAGCAGAAATATTGGAACCAATAAAATCACTGAAATGATTATCTTCTTTTTGGTTTGCATTGTAATTTTCTCCATATTAATCTCGTTTACTTTAGCATCTCGATAACAACATTTTACGTTTGGGGATCATCCGGAACCTGTGCCGCGGCACCGGCATATTCACACTTTAAGGAGATTTTTGTACCGCAGGAACAGGTTACTTCTATTACGGCGTATTCCGGATGATTTTCCAGGATACGTACCTTTGGTGCAGATGAAGCCGCGACTGGCTGTTTCGGCAAACCCAATCCGGCTTTTGCCAGATCGAGATGGAATTGGCCTTCGAGCTTAACTTCATTACTCTTCAAAATCCGCCCTGCTGTTCTTATCATTTATTATCCTAACTCTTCTTTATCGATTACATTCAAGCACAGTAATCAACCCCAATACTGTCCGAATTAATATCACTTTCGTTGCCGGTCCGCTCTTCAGTCGGAGTTTCTTCTTCCCGGGCGGATTCGTCTTTTTCCTCATTTTCCTGGTGTAATTCCTGCCGGCGTTTTCTTTCTTCACGATGTTTTACCGGAGTCAAGCCCGATATATTTTTCAAACCATCCACCGGCTTTATCATATTGGAATCATAATCTGCCATCTTTCCACTGCCTTAATTTTACTGACAAGTTAAATAAAGCACTTGCGTGCAGTTGGCTGACACGTGACTCGGTAATTTCCAAAATTTCAGCGATTTGTTTCATTGTCAGTTGTTGCTGGTAATAAAGCAGAATAACCTGCCGTTGTCTTTCGGACAATTGCCGTATCGCCTCTGTTAACTTATCTATAAGCTCTTCTCGTTCGATCTTTTCTTCAGGAGCGACCGGATGTGCTGACGCCAAAAGATTACTCAGTACGGGTGAATCCTCGCCAAAGCCATCAAGCGAGATAAAATACTGCGCTCGGGCGTTTTCGAACGTTTCGTAAAGCTCCTCAACAGTTATTCCGAGTTTTTCAGCCAATTCGGTATCAGCCGGAGCTGTTCCTGTCTGCTCGGTGATCTTCCGGCTGAGCTGCTGGGCCATGCAAATCCGCTTTCTGAGGTTTTCAGGCATAAAGGACCAGCCTCTCAGTTCATCGAGAATAGCACCTTTGATCCTGATATAAGCGTAGGTTTTGAATTCGGCCTGGTGAGAAGGATCGAAATCGCGGGCGGCCCTAACGAGCCCGACAGTTCCCGCCGAGACCATATCTTCAAATGATAACGGAGGCTTCAAATATATCACTACCCGCCTGGCTATCTTGTGAACCATGGGCAGAAGTTCAGCTATCTGCTCGTCCTCGATTTCTCCCCGGACAGACTTTTTTTGGACAGAGTATGCGCGCAGGGCAACATTATTTAGATGCTTTCGGCTCTTGCCGGCAAACCGGTCCTCTCTGATGTCTTTAGTCTGTACCGACACTGCCCTTTTCCTCAAATCTCATCTTTGGATTAGCTCCAAAACCAGAGCCATCCTGCTGTTTCATCTGGTTTGCTATCATCGCATCGACCAAAATAGCATTTATCGCTCTTACAGCCCATCCTCCCGCTATATACGCAAGCACCGCCCCTATCAGCGCCCTCTTACAGCAAACAAACGGCGAAAGGCCGCAAACGCCTCCAATTAAGCTCAAGACGAAAAAACATATCACTGCAATGCTTACTGCAATTGATCTAACGTGTAGCGGCATAATTATCTCGTATTTCCTGTTGCATATATCATATTGCATTTATCCGGCGTACAAAACATCACCTCGAAACTCCGACAAGTTCCCGCCCCCTTGGCTCTATCGAGTCGGTCTGCTGGATGGATATTATTTCTATCGGCTCTACTTCGGTTCCAAGCACAACTTCGTCATACGCCACGACCGGCAACATCGGCACTGTTCGCGACAACATTACCGCCAGCGGCGAGCGTAACCTTGCATCACAGAGCAATACCACCTTATCGTTACCTTTATTCATCGCCGCCTTCCAGGCTTGTGCTGTTTTTCTGCTTATATCCATGGCCATCTCGGTCGGTAAAGCCAGATTGATTCCCTCTGCCTCCTGCTGCAAGGTCGAGGCCATCTGATGCTCGAGTGCGGGATCCAGCGTTATGGCCATAATCCTGCCATCGTCATCCTTACACTGCTCGGTAATAGATCTGCTCAGGCGCTTACGAACCATCTCCGTCAAGACAGCGGTGTTCTTGGTTTTCGAAGCGTGTTCTCCCAACGATTCAAGAATAGCGGTTAATTCACGAATTGGGATTCCATCCTTTATGAGGTTTTTAAGCACACGCTGAAGCAATCCGATAGACACTTCCCGATCGGCTCCGATAACTTCACCGACCAATGACGGCTGAGTATTCCGAAGTCTGTCTATCAGAAGCTGCACATCTTCACGGGTCAATAAATCGCCGGCGTGTTTTCGCATTGTTTCGGACAAATGCGTAATAAAGACCGACTCAGGATCGATCACTGTATATCCGTTGAGTTCGGCCTTTTCCTTATTGGCTTGTGTAATCCACAAAGCCGGCAGTCCGTAAACAGGTTCCGTGGTTTCTATGCCATCGACTTTGGTTTGAACAGTACCCGGATCCATAGCAAGAAACTTCTCAGATTCCAATCGCCCCTTCGCTACAGGCATCTCTGCGATTCGAATCTCATAAGCAGTCGGCTCGAGATTAATATTATCGCGCAGCCGAACCAGAGGAATTATGATGCCAAGCTGCCGGGCAAACTTTCTCCGCAATGCCCCTATGCGGTCAAAGATAGTGCTGTCTTTACGAGGGTCAACCATACTGATTAATCGCACGCCGACCTGGACAGAAATCCGGTCGACATCCAGCAGCTCTTCGACCGGCTGTTTCTCGGCCTTTGCATGGGGAGAGACACTGCGCTTTTGCTTGTGGCCCTTTTCGGATTGAGCCACGGCTCGTCCAAACAGAACCGAACCGGCTCCCAGCAAAAGAAAAGGAATTTTGGGCAAACCCGGCACCAACGCCATCAACGCGATTATGACTCCTGCGATAATCAGCGGCTGGCTCGTTTTGAGAAACTGCCTGGAAAGATCCTGGCCGACGCTGTAGCGCGACGATATCTTTGTGACCAAAAATCCCGAACTGACCGCAATGATGACCGACGGGATCTGGCTGACAAGTCCATCCCCGATGGAAAGAACGGAATAAGTCCGAACGGCGCCCGCAATTGGAATACCCTGCGAATATCCCATAGCTATGCCGCCGATTATATTGACCGCTGTGATGATCAGCCCGGCCTTGGCATCGCCGCGTATAAATTTACTGGCACCATCCATCGCGCCATAGAACTCGCTTTCTTTCACGATTTTCGCCCGGCGCTCGTTGGCCTGAGTCTCGGTAATGGTTCCGGCGTTGAGGTCCGCATCAATGGCCATTTGTTTGCCGGGCATTGCATCAAGGGTAAAACGGGCGGATACTTCGCTGATTCGCTCAGCGCCTTTGGTAATAACAATGAACTGGATCACAACAAGGATCAGGAAAATGACCAGGCCCACCACGAAACTGCCGCCGGCAACAAAACCGCCGAAAGTCTGAATGATTTTCCCGGCATTCCCATGTAAAAGAATCAATCTCGTCGAGGCAACATTAAGAGAGAGCCGAAACAACGTTACGAAAAGAAGCAGTGAAGGAAACGTCGACAATTCGAGCGCCTCTTTCGATGACAGGGTCACGACCAAAACAGCCACAGCCAAAGAGATACTACAAGCTAAAAACAAATCCAAAACCGGTGTAGGCAAGGGAATTATCAGGGTAGCGAGAACCGCAACCAGGCCGACAATCAAGACAATATTGCTATAGGAAGCCAGAGGCGTGTTGAGAGAATTCGACCCGGGCGATCCCTGCAAATTTGTTTGTCCATGTCCTGTCATCACAATTCCTTCTTAAACTCACGCCCCGGCAGCCTTGGCGGCAGAATCGCCAAGGCCGAGAATCTGCTTAATCCTGATAGCAAACCGGCCATCCACCACCACTACATTTCCAGTAGCAAACATGGTGTCCCTGAGATATAAGTCTGCCGGCTCATCAATAGATTTGTCGAGCTTTAATACCGAGCCGGGTCCAAGCCGTAAAAGGCGTTGAACAGGCATCTCAGTTCGGCCGATAGTCACCGTGATAGAAACGTTCATATCCAGCAGGATGTCGATACTTCCGCCGGCACCTGCGGGCTCGGTCTCCACAGCTTCGGACAATTCAACAGATTGTGCTTGTTTCTTAGTGTCTTGTGACGAAGGGTCTTTCTGCTGATTCGGTTTTTCTTTTACCGCTTGAGCTGCTTTTGCCATATTTCTATTTCCTTCGAGTTATTGAGTCCCTGTATTCAGATTCACATTTAAGGTCGTATCTCCAAGTGCCGCCGGTGCAATTGTGACAGCGTACTTGCCGGCGGATTTTGCCGGCCAGCCACAGCAGATTGCCCGGCCATCTACAATCAATTCAACCGGCTGATCGACTCTCTTATTCAGTAAAACTATATCATCCGCCTGAAGATTCATTATCTCTTCAAAAGTAAGCATCGTCGAAGCCAGATGAGCCGTGACAGTAACCGGCATTTCCTGCAAATGCCCGAGAATCAATTTCGAATTATCCTCAGCAGAAAACTCGCCGGAATCCCGGGCCGTTTTTCCAGTCACAGGCGTCAGTTCACTACACAGTATCAAAAAATAAGCTTCAGAACTCTTCTCCGAGTTAGCTTCCTTAACGTCAAAGGAGATTTTGAAGATTTCTTCCGTACCTTCCAGTTCAAGCGGCCATTGCCCTCTGACAATGCTTTTTGCCGGATGAAAATCGAAAGATTTATCAGGGCCGGAAAATACATCAACCAGAGCAGAGGCCAGATACAGTAAAAGGGATTCTTCCAATTGCGATAAATTCCTGCTCGAATCCTTTTTGGTTTCGGAATCACCGAGCAGTTGTGTCGCCCAGTTAACTGCGGTTTGCTCGGGTATGCCAATAAGCCCACACAAATGCTTCTGATCGGCGCCAAACGGCAGGTGATAATCCCTCTGTTCACTATCCGAGAGCATACTAAGAAATTCATGTACGTAGCACTGAGTGGTCGAAGCAACTGTCACATTAAATTCACTGTGGCAAAACTTAGAAAATTTTTGAGCCATTGCTACAGCCACTGCTTCTGTGAAATAGCCGAGCTTTGCAAGCTGCTCGCTACTGAAGTAATGAGGCTCGTGCCAATTGTACTCTGTGGCTTCTACTTGTGTTATATCTTCCGTTGGCTCAGAACCAACGGCCATCAGAAGCCGCTGTATCTTTTCTCTGCTCAAACTGTTCGTTACTCTGCCACTCATTGTACGGGGAATTCCTTAATCAGGACCTGCTTGATTTGAGACTGGGAATCAGGAAAAAGCTTTTCGTTAAAAGCATCGCGTATGTGTGACTGAATACTTCTGAGATTATTATCACCTCTGATATCCTCAAGGCTCAGACTTGAAAGATATACGGTAAGCCAGTTGATCAAGATGGGTTTTTTCTCATCAAGAAAGGCGGTGCCTTTCTTTACATCCATGTCGGCGCTCATCTCAAGTGTTAAAGAAGCCCGAACATAGCGTGTTACAGAAGGCTCATTCAGATTCGCAACAGCGGGGTCTAAATCATAATACCAGACTTTACCAGAGCCCTCTGCCGAATCATTATACGCTTTGAGATCCTCTATCTGGGCTGATTCACCGGACTCTGAGCCGGATTCGGCTCCTTCGGGTGTGCCGGAACCGGCAAACAATCGACCGACGCTCAAACCGGCACCGGCACAAATTAAAACCACAACAACCATGATTATCCACGGCAGAAATCGAGCGATTAAGGACTTTTTATCACTCTTTCCGGCTTCCGGATTTTTTTTCTCTTCCTGCCCTTCCTGCTCTTTTATATCATCCGCATCTGCCATTTTTTGCCTCAATCATTTATTACACAAAATTATAATCATACCAGCTGCAGACAGCCCTCTCGCCTGTACCGGTGGATTCTGTCTCTCAGCGTTCGGTCGCTGATACCCAATACCTTTGCCGCCTTCGTCTGGTTACCTCCCGTCTGGCGCAGTGTATCCAGAATCGCCCGCTTTTCCACCTGCTGAAGCGGCACTCCCGCCAATCCCGAATCGCATTGCGCACCGGGCATATCGTACGGCATATTATTTACACGGGACGAACCATAATCGCTGTAATCGTCCTGGGCAAGTGGTTGTAATTCGTCAAAGAGCCAGGAAACATCCGCCAACGACAGGGTTGGCCCGACTCCCAATGTAAGCGATGTTCGTACGACATTGCGCAATTGCCGGGCATTACCCGGCCAATGGTATTCGGCAAAAATATCCATCATCGCAGGATCGAGCTTCGTGATACGACGTTGCACCTCGTGGGCATAAAGGTTAACGAAATACCAGACAAGGTCGGATAAGTCTTCCTTGCGTTCTCTCAGGGGACAGATAACCAGTCTTGCCCCGCTTAACCGGTAATAGAGGTCCTGTCGGAACCTGCCCCGCTGAACTTCCTCTAACAGGTCTTTATTCGTCGTACTTATTATTCGAACATCGACTCTAACACTTTCATTTCCGCCGACACGCTCAAAATCCTGCTGCTCGAGAACCCGCAACAACGTGGCCTGAAACTTTATAGGCGTTTCTGTAATCTCATCCAGAAGCAGAGTTCCACCATGGGCCATTTCGAATCGGCCCTTGCGCTGAGCGCAAGCACCGGTGAAGGCACCTTTCTCATGGCCGAAAAGCTCACTTTCAAGAAGCGAATCACTTAGCGCTGCACAATTGATTTTAATATATGAGCCCTGGGCTCTTTTGCTTCTGTGATGAATCAGATAAGCAATCAGCTCTTTGCCCGTCCCACTTTCACCGTTTATTAAAACCGGCGCCGAAGTAGGGGCGATTTTCTTGGCAAGTTCGACGATTTGAACGAGGTTTGCGCTTCTGCCTACAATCCTGTACAGGCTGTGAGTGTCCTCATGAGCTGAAGCTATTGTTGAAACGCTGTGGTTAGGCAGGAAAGTATCCAGCAAGTTTTCTATCTTTTCGCGGTCCGGCGGCTTGATTAGAAAGTCACAACAGCCCTGGCGAACAGCTCTTACTGCAGTCTTGACAGTTTGCTGTTGATTTTGCGCATTCGCCTTTTGGGCTTTTGTGATCATAACCACCGGTAGTTCCGGCCAATTCTCCCTGACTTTACCAAGCAGCTCAAAACCATCCTGCCTCTGATCGGACATGTCCGTCAGGGGGCTTATCGTGTCGCTGGTGAAGACAAAATCGCAACTGCCCTTGCTGATAAAGTCAATCGCTTTTTCTTTGTTGCCTACGAGATGTCCGCGGATTCCCTTGCGGGCCAGAATCTCAAGCATAAATCGAGCCAGCTCGGGGTCGCTATCAGCTATCAGAACGTTCGCAAAATCTTCCTGTTTGCCCATGCTTCTCTCATCTAATGTTGTCTTGTTCACTTCCGGCATGCTTTACTTGTAGCATCAACTTAACGGGTTCGTCTTTCAAGTACCAGGCGATTAAATTACTCTGGGCGGTTGCCATGTCTGCCCATGGTGAATTCGGATATTCTGTAAGAAGCTGTTGATACATCTTCGCCGCCGCCGGCAGATCATCGTTCCGCAGGCAGTTGCCTGTCTGAAACAATATCCAGGCCCTGTCCCAGGACACGCTGACGTCATTCGGATCTTTACGCTTCAGCGCCTCGGAGTAAAACGTCGCAGCTTCTTTTACGTATCCGCTAACAAATAAAATCTCTCCCAGCTCAAGAGGATTATCCAGCTTCTCAGGATTTTGCGCCAGGCTCCTGAGCATTTGCAACGTCTCATCGGCTATCGGCTCATATAGCAGCTTGGGTTTGGCTTCTTGTTTCGCTTTTTCCTTCTGCACCGGCACGTCGGGTACGGTTTCTTTAGGTTCGATCGCCGGAGTTTTTTCAGGGATAACAACAGGCTTCGGGGCTTGCTGTTGCGGCTTAAACTCTACGGAGCGAATTTGTTCGATGATTCGTTTGAGCTGATTCCTGCTTTTCGTATCGTTTTCGCTTTTAGCAATACTAATTTCAGCCCGCAGCAATTCGAGTCCGCTGATATTCTTCGGATCTCTCGAAGTTATAACGCTGCTCTGCGATACTTTCTTACCATTGTCGGCGGCAAAATTCGCATAGGCGGTACCTGTAAGAGATGTTAAGAGACGGAAAGGCAAAAACGTAAAGCAGGCAATATAAAAGTATAACTTGAAACTCAAAGTTGCAGAACTTTTGAGCTGTGAGTCATAATTGTATTTTGTATTGCTGTTTTTCATTTTCACTTCCATTTACCCGAAAGAGCTAATGTCGCTTTGTCGTAATTTTTCTGTTGGTTATAAGCCGCTGCGAGCATTCTCAGGATTTCCTGTTTTTTCTGCTCGGGCACATCCGACTCCAGAAGCTGCAGACAAACCGAGACGGCTTGCGAACCTCGTTCGAGTTTTAGACATACCTCGGCCAGCTCCATCGCGGCTTGTTGCGCCAAAGGTCCGGGTTCGACAGTACCGAGAATTTCACTTAAGCCGCTGCGGGCGCTTTCCAGATTACCTTTGGCAATATGGCACTGAGCGAGTTCAAAGGACATTTTCGCATTCAACTGCGGATCGGAAATATATTCCGCCCTGTCACGCAGAGTAACAATCGCCGTATCAAGAAGTCCCAGCATCCGGAAAATTCTGCATTTGAGCAGCAGCATTTCTACGGATTGTTCCTTTGACAATGCAACCGAACGTACGCTCTCCAGCGTATCAAGCGCCTCAACGAAATTCTCCTGTTCTATGTGACCTTTCACCAGCGATGTGATCGCCTCGACATATTGTTCCCTCGAGCTCTGCTCTTCCAGCGCATATTTAAACGCATCACAGGCCTGCTGATATTTTCCTAACGCAAGGTTGGACTGCCCCAGCAGAAAATAGGCCGAATACAGGTTTTTGTTTTCGTCACTCCCGGCTAAATCGATGTACCGAGTCAGCCATTTCGCCGCTTCTTCATACGCTTTTGTCTCATACAAACACCAGGCGGCTCCAATGGCGGAAGCAGTCTTCGATTCCGCGGACAAGCCAAAATTATATACCCTTTTATACAACTGTGCGGCTTCAGCGTTAAGCCCCGCCTCCATTGTGGCATCAGCCAGACGCAGATAAGCCTGCCCGTAAATCTCGACATCCGGATACTGCTCGACAAGCTGCTTCAAATCCTCCCGGGCGCCGGGATAGTCACGCAGATTAGCTTTCAATTTGCTTGAGTGCAATAAAGCGAATGGTGCCAGCGACATTTGAGAAAAACGATTAGCCACTAATTTATATTCTGCAATCGCTTCTATCGGCAGTCCTGTCTGAGAATGCAGGAGCCCCATTAAAAAATGAGCGTTGCCCAGCCGCTGGTCGCTGTAAAACGTCAGCACAAATTTTTGCCAAAGCGAAATAGCCTGCTGACTCAGAAAAGATATGTGCTGCCGCAAAGATGAATATTCGGCCGGATCGTAAATAGTCACTTTCTGCTGACCGGGATCTCCTTCCGTATATGCCAGCAACCCGGCACAGCCTGCTGCTGTCAGGACAATCTGCTGTGATGTTGCCGCCGGCAGATACAAACTGACCGGCCTTTGTCGAATGGAACCTTCTGGCGAATCCGATACCGATGTCCCTTTGAAAGCCCAGTGAATATCAATATCTGCGCCGGCAGCGAATTTCGCCAGCAGCTCCTCAACCGGCGCCCCATAAGAGGTTACAGAGAAGCGAGGCAGCCCCCCCTGCTCTTCGAGTTTTCGAATCTCAGGGTCGAGCAATCCCCTGCCCAGGTGCTCTGAGCCGGAATTCAGTAATCTTCGCAGTTCGGCCTCGTTCAAGCTGTCAAAGGGGTCCGAAGATACCGTGGGCTTGCCCCATAAATCACCGGGAAGATCCGTATCGGTGCTGCTAAGTAAAAGGATATGACGTGTCAGACACTCGGTGACCAGAAACGAACAATCGCATTCGAATGGCAATGCCCAGTCATCGTCGAAATCAACCGCCTTGATTAAAGCAATCGTGTTATAAGCCCTGGTTCTGGCCCTCAAGTATCGTTTCCTTTGTATTTCAAGCAGGCTGAGATGATAATTAGCCACTATCCTGACAGCGGGCGAACGGCTCTGAGAGACCATTGCCAACAAACGGCTCGCCTGTTCGAAATCGGCGACTTGCTTCGCACATAAAGCCATTTTCAACTGAAGAAAATCTTTTAGCAGTTCCTCGCCTGCCGGGAGAGCCTGGCGAAGCTCGTTATAAGCGGTAAAAGCCTTGTCGTAATTCTTTTGCAGATAAAAGTTACGGGCAACTTTTAAAGAGAGCGGTTGTGTTGGTGAAAGCACAGGCTCCGGTTCCTGAATTTGTGCCTGCATTACCTGTTCGGAATCACTAACAGATGGCGGGGAAATGGGCTTTTGCCGGGCCGGCTGCACCGACCGGCCGGCGGGCATTGACGCCGAGCCGGCAACAAGTCCTGAGGGGGATTTCAACAATACATACAGAAGTATCGATACCACAGTAATAATACCGACAGCAAGAATTTTCTGAAGGGATGAAAAACGTTGATACTTATACTGGTTCAATCTTTGTAGCCACTGACGTTCGCCGGCAGGCTGTTCGACCGGCCTCTGGCGGGATGACTCTGCCAGGAGGTTGTAAAAATCCTCATCGCCGGCAAAAAGCTCGTACTCTGAAAGCTCATCATGAATTCCTAAATCCGATTGTTCGATATCGGCCTTAAGGCTCTCTTCGTCAGCATCATCTGTAAATATCTCGTCGTTCGACAGCACCTCGGAAGGACTATCTTCATCGAGAACATCTTTTTGTTCTTCTGCCGCCATAGCTTCCAACTTCGCCCTCAGCCTAAAACAGGCAAATCCGAACCGGCCCATAAATATGAGGGCGTATTTCACAACCTCTTTTTTAAGAGGACTGCAATAACTGTGCCAGTCTTGCTATAAGTCGAGAGTCAGGAGTGTTTCGAGGCTTTTAACGCGAAAAACGAATCTATTGCGCCGGGTCAGGCTATTGATATTGCAATGAAATGTCAGGATTCTATACGAACCAGTAGATTTTCCGACAACAACCAGAACGCTAAAACCTCATCAGTGGATCGCTACAGGCTCGGACAAAGAGGAGACCGGAAAATCGTTTTGCCCAACTTCAACACCAGCGGAGTTCTTGGCAAAACAAGAATCCTTTTCTATTTGATACTGCTTAACCTTAGCGTAAAGTGTTGCTCTGGTTATGCCAAGAAGAGCAGCAGCTCGTGTCTTTTGCCAGCCTGTTTCCTGCAGAGCACGGGAAATCAGCTCGCGTTCGGCCTTTGCCAATGAAAAACCTTTGATCAGGTTGGCTGTGGGGCTGCCCGATACACAACCGCATTCATATGGATCGATTATAATTCTGCTTAATCCTATCTTATTCGTTGTCTCCAGCAGAATCGCTCTTTCGATTACGTTGCTAAGTTCACGAACATTTCCGGGCCAATCGTGTTTCTCCAGAGCCTCAATTGCCAGTTGAGTCAGGGATTTTACCTTATCGCGTTTTTCCGGACAGATGTTTGATGTCTTTAGAAAGTACTCGGCCAGAAGCTTGATATCTTCGCTTCGATCAGGCGCTCTAAGAGGAGCAAGTGTTATAGGACCAACATTCAGACGATAATAAAGGTCACGCCGAAAACGATTGGCCTGAACTTCGTTATTTAGATTGCGGTTGCTTGAAGCCATTATCGTAGCTTTGCACTCGATATTCTTGATACCTCCGACCTTTCGGAAACTTTTTTCCTGCAGCACACGCAACAATTTAGCCTGTAAATCTATCGGCATTTCGGAAATTTCATCAAGCAGGAGCGTACCGGATCCGGCCAATTCCAAAAGTCCCGTCTTTTCGCGATCAGCCCCTGTAAAGGAGCCTTTGACATGACCAAAAAGCTCACTTTCGAGCAGATTCGCCGTCAGAGCTGCACAATTTACCGCTACAAACTGCTCGTTGGGATGTCGCAGAGAATGAATCGCTTTGGCTACTACCTCTTTACCGGTACCTGTTTCCCCGACTATCAAAATCGGATTGCATCGGCTCCCGGCAACAAGTTTGGTCATCTTGAGGGTATTGACAGTCGCACAACTTTTGCCAACCATAGACACAGAGGCAGCCAGATCCTCAGCAAAAAAACGACTCATGCCTTGTTTAGAACCGGATTCCAAACTTCCTTTTTCGTCCCGTGTATCCCGGTCCGTAGTACTTGAATTATTCTTTATCCTGCTAATGATCTGCTCCAGCCTGTTGTAATCCTGCTTTCCCTGTAAATAATCATAAGCTCCCATCCGTATGAACTCATTTGACAACTCAGTGTCACTATCATCGCCGCCAACCGCCACAACAGGAGCATCGACCAAATTTTTATCGGCCTTATTTAGGAACTCGCGAATGTGCCTCGGATTAAACCGATGGTCGAAAAGAATTAAATTCGGATTGACCGTTTTAACGATATCCAGAGCATCGGTCAGGTCATCTGCCCCAAAAACTTCCCGGCTATACTGCTGAGCAAGCTGCTGAACTTCGGGGTCCCTGCTCACTGCAACAATTCTAAGTAAATTTGTCCTTTCCAAAACTATAAGCGATACCTCTTACTCTGTCGTTTTAATCATGCGGGTATTCCATTTCGACGAGTGGTTAACCCAAAGCCATAAATCGACAGACAGCCGGAAACAACTTTAATTTTTTTATGGGACGGGCCAATAATGTCACTGTTTCCGCCGGACCAAAATACTCATTGAAATTATGCCATGATTTTATAGGACATCCCATACCTGAATCAGTGTAAAGCTGTACTCAATAAGTACGAGACTGGGAAGTAAAACTTGCAGCAAGATAGCGGCGTTTCTTATGGGACGTCACGCCGAGACTCGATGCAGTAAAACAAAACAAGAGAAATCCCCAATATGACAACCAGGCTGAAACGGCAAAATTTTCTGGATATAGGAAGATATGTCCTCTGTAAAAATTGCAGGGAAAACTTGTTTTAAAATTCGTACATTTTTTTAATTCCTCTAACATTCTTTTTGACAAGAAGTTGTGCATAACAGAACCGCCGGCAATTCTAATGTGGCACAACGATTGCTCACTCATGCGGTATGGTGATTTAGTGCCGACTGGTTGTAACAGGATTCAGAAAGAAACTTGACAGGATTTTAGTCTTTAAGAAAAGGTGGAAAAATTATGGATTCATCAGCCATCAACAGTGCAAGCAACATCCAAATGGATTATATGAAACTTCTGATAACACAACTGCAAAACCAGAATCCGCTTGAACCATTGGATAATAACGAAATGGCTTCCCAGTTGGCGCAGTTCTCACAACTGCAGCAGCTCGAATCAATGAATTCAAGCTTTGCAAAGGTCCTTGCCGGCACGGAACGTAACTACGCCAACTCGTTGATAGGCAAGGAGATTTCATTCGCATCAGAGAATGAGACCGGGGGTCGGGATATCACAAGCGGCATCGTCGAAGAAGTTATCAATAACGTTGACGGCGAGATAATTTTGGTCACGGCAAATCACGCTGTCGCTTTAGAAGGCGTAATATCGGTCAAAAACTAATTTCAGATTCGAAAAGTTTCAATATAAGGAGAAACAAAAATGAGTTTTGCATTGTCAGCCGGAGTTACTGGATTGCAAGCCCACCAAAAAATGCTTGACATAGCAGGCAACAACCTGGCCAATGTCAATACAACCGCCTTTAAGTCAAGCAGAATAACCTTCTCGGAACTGCTGAACGAGACGATCAAAAAAGCGTCGCAACCAACATCCGGCGTCGGTGGTACCAACCCGCAACAGATAGGCAGCGGCGTAGGCATAGCTGGAATTTCCCCTAATATGTCGCAGGGAAATATCATAAGTACAGGTAATCCTTTGGATCTGGCAGTGGAAGGAGAGGGTTATTTTGTGTTGAGCGACGGCCAGCAAAACGTTTACACTCGCGGCGGTTCGTTCGCAGTTGACGCTGATTCGAATCTGGTCGACCCTGCCACCGGCTATCATGTACAGCGTATCGGCTCGGAAGGTGAGATCGACGGTTTCCAGACTCCCGGCACGAGCGAGATTCACGTCCCTTATGATGTAGCAATGCCGGCAACAGCTACATCAGAAATGGCGGTCTCCGGCAACCTGAGTGCCGATGCGACCAGTTCTGTAACACAAACGCAGGTAATAACTTCGAATTTAGCTTATACGTATAACAACGGCACTGCGGCCACGGAAACTACCGCAATCGCCGACCTCGACCAATTCACCGGAACGCCAGCTTCGGACACAATTGCGATCAGCGGCATCGATAAGGACGGCATAGAATTTGGTCCTGGTGCCCCTTATGACTTTACCGTTACTGACGACACCACCACGCTGGGGGAGCTCATCAATCACTTAAACACCATCGTTCTCACCGGATCGACGGCCTCTCTGGTCAACGGGCAGATCCGGATAACCGATGATACCAGCGGCTACAGCAAAACGGACATGACCATGTCTTACACCGGAGCTGGCTCACTGACGATGCCGGCGTATTTCGAGGTATCAACCGTCGGTGGAGATGAATCCAAGAACATTAATATTACGGTTTTCGACTCCCAGGGTGGTAAACACGTTCTTTCCGGCGCGTTTGTCCGAACGAACGATCCCAACACATGGGATATGATACTGACTTCCATCTCCGGTGACATCGATCAGATAACCATGCTAAATAGACGCATCGAAGATATTACCTTTGATGCCGGCGACGGTTCTTACGTTGGTTTAAGCGGCTCGGATTCATCCCAATTTGTAATTACCTTCGCACATGATACGTCGAATCCTCAGACTATCCAGTTAAACTTAGGTACTGTCGGCAAGTTGGACGGCTTAACACAGTTTGCCGGAGACTCTACTGCAGTGGCACGGGAGCAGGACGGTTATGAAGCAGGAAGACTTTCCGCCGTCTCGGTCAATAACGAAGGTATAGTTATCGGTGCCTTCTCCAACGGTATCAAGAAAAACATCGCGACCATAGAGATAGCGTTATTCCAGAACACATCGGGTCTGGAACGCGTCGGTAACGGTTACTACGTTCCTTCCGCTAACTCAGGGGAGGCCGTAGCTACGCAGGCATTGTCCGGCGGTGCAGGCTCGATCCATGGCGGGTCATTGGAAAAATCCAACGCTGATGTTGCAACCGAGTTCGTCAATATGATCCAGGCCCAAAACGGCTTTCAGGCCAACGCCAGGACTATCAGGGTTGCCAATGACATACTGCGGGAATTGACCAGCCTTATTAGATAGCAAGTTTGGAAAAGTGAGATGGTAACTGCATCTGTAATAACCACCGGAGTGAACGCTGCTTTTTTAGCAATGACGCCGATCGAGCGGTGGCATGCCGCCCGTCGGCTTGACAGCGCCTCGACAGACCAGCGCTTGTTTATTTTACTGAGCGTGGCTGCCATATTAATATTGACCGTACTGTTAATAGCAGCCAGTTATAAGCACAAGGTTAAAGAACAAAATGTCACCAACAAGGTATTTGTTAATTATGCCCAAAGAATGGGTTTAAGCCGGCTCGAACGTCAAATCCTGCTGGATATAGCAAACAAAACGAAACTAAAGCGTATCGAATCAATTTTTACTATGGTCACCGCTTTTGACGGCGGAGCCGCCGCATTAACAAAAGATGTCCTTGCACGCCGCGGAGCTAAAGCAAGCAAAAATCTAAGTGCTCAGTTGTCCGTCCTTCGCGAAAAGCTCGGCTTCGAGAAAAAACACCCAACCCTGGCAGGCTCGGCAGCAAACTCGAATAAAACCAGCAGCAAACAAATCCCTACAGGCAAACAACTTCATATGACTCGCCGCAAAATCGGTAACGAAGCAAATATCGAGTCCACTGTTATAGAAAATAACGATGTAGAACTTACCGTCAAACTTGAGGTGTCTTTGGAGAGCAAGCCTGGTGAGATCTGGTCCGTGCGTTATTATTTCGGCGCATCGGTCTGGGAATTCGAGACATCTTCAATAAGCTGCTACGGCAACATTTTGGTTCTTAATCACAGCAATAACATACGATTCATCAATCGCCGGCGTTTTTTGCGGGTTCCGGTAAACAAGCCTACCTTCATCGCACGATTCCCATTTGCAAAAATGCTTCAACCAATGAGTGATAGCGGCGGAGGGACTGGGAAAGATTCCACTAATATCTCCGGAAACAGTTGGGGACCGCCGGAATTTGTGCCGGCATCTGTTACTGAGCTGGCCGGCCCCGGTCTGCGAATAGAAGCGCCGCTGGAAGTAAAGGTGGGCGACAGAGTGCTGGTGATACTTAAGTTGAGCGAAGAAGAGGATAATAAACCAGGTTCGAATAGAACCGGCAAAACCGCTCCGGAGAAAATCGTGGAAGATATCGGCGAGGTCAGGCACACCAAAAGAATAAAAAATGGTTTTTCAATAGCAGTTGAATTGACAGGGCTAAGCGACCCGAATATTAACGAGTTGGTTCGCGTAACTAACTCGGCTTCTCTAAAAACCAGGGCCAAAACCAAAGTTGCCCGGGCCTTCAACGGCAGTAATGATAAAAAGTCAGAGAAACCAGAGCCGGCAGTAGTGCAGGGAGTCTGAAATGTCAGATATAACAGACCAGGTTAGTACAAGCATTGATGCGTTGACAAAGGAATTCAATATCATTGCGCACAACCTGGCTAATGTAAGTACGGCTGGATTCAAGCGGCGATGCAACGCGTTTTCAAAATCCCTTGACGCGCAAGATGCTGAGACATATTCGCCCGGTACTATCGACTTGAACTCAATATTCGATTTTTCCCAGGGCAGCATCGTTGAGACCGGAAGGCCGTTGGATTTTGCCTTGCATGGAAAAGGGTTCTTTGTGATAGAGACTCCCGAAGGGCCGCTTTACACCCGCAACGGCACATTTCAAACTAACCAAAACAGCCAAATCGTCGATTCGCAGGGGCGAATTGTGTCTGGCCAGGCCGGCCCAATCACGATACCAGGCAATATTGGAATCTCGCAACTAAACGTCTCGAGTGATGGAACTATCAGTGCCGGCGGGATAGCAATTGGAAAATTCAGGCTGGTTGATTTCAACGATAACGAAACCGAACTAGTGCCGACCGGCGATAGCTGCTATCGGATGCCGGATGTGAATATACAACCGATCGAAGCCGAACATATAGTCGTAAAGCAAGGATACCAGGAAGCGTCCAACGTCCAGATCATTGACGAATTGGTGGACATGATACTGGTTTCCAGACTCTACGAAGCGAATATGAAATCCATTACAGCAGAACAGCAGGCTTCAAGCAGTCTTATGAGCGTAGCTATGGGCTGAGAAGTCACTAAGATAAAAGGAGAATAATATTATGTTGAGAGCATTTTCCACAGCAGCGACCGGAATGACGGGACAACAGATGATGGTGGACACGATCGCTAATAACCTGGCCAACGTCAACACCACAGGTTTCAAGCGAAGCCAGATAAATTTTCAGGATTTGCTTTATGTCACGATGAAAGAGCCCGGCACGGAAATAGCCTCCGGCATCAATTCTCCCAGCGGCATAGAAATAGGCAGCGGAGTCCGTGCCGCATCGACGATAAAAGTATTCAGTGCCGGCGAGCTTCAGAGTACCGCCCGGCCTCTTGACATAGCTATTGCAGGTGACGGCTTTCTTCAGGTGACTATGCCAAACGGGGATTTACGGTATACCCGCGACGGCTCTCTGATGACAAATGCCAACGGTGAATTAGTTACCACTAACGGATACGCTATAGAGCCGGCCATCAGCGTGCCAATAGACGCCGTTTCCGTGAGCATCGAAAAAGATGGAGGCCTTAATATAAAAGATGCTTCGGGAGCATCATCGGTCGTCGGCACGATTCAACTGGCCCGCTTTCCAAATCCATCCGGCCTGTTAAGCGAAGGCGGCAATCTGTTGTCGGAAACCGAGGCAAGCGGCACGCCCACGACCGGAACACCGGGAGAAAACGGCATTGGCACGATCCAGGCGGGATTCCTGGAAAAGTCCAACGTCCAAATGGTGACCGAACTGGTCAACCTTATCACCGCACAAAGGGCATATGAGATCAACTCGCGTGCAATAAGGGCGGGCGACGATATGCTTAGAACGGCAAGCAGTATTGTAAGATAGGGAACCGTTATGAGTGGAAGAAAAAGCACAAAAGCACAAGGGCATGAAAACACAAGAATATGTCTGACTTGTGTGGTTATGACTTTTGCACTTTTTTGCCCGGCATCGGCAAATAATAAAACCAACGACTTACAGAAAGACTCTTACTTAAAGGTTTATCTGCCAAGAGAAGTTACTATCAAAGACAGCAATCTAAAACTGGGCCGGGTCTGCATCATCCGAGGCAGTGAAACTCTTGTAGCCAGGGCGAGCGAAATCGCATTAGGGCGGATTTCAGTGCCGGGCCAAAAGATCATTATCGACAGGCCAATGATTCTAAGCAGATTGGCGTGCAACGGAATTCCTGCATCTAAAGTAACATTAACCGGTTCGGAAAAGATAACGGTAAAACAGCAAAACCAAACTATCAGCAGTCGTGAATTTGTTTCATTGGCAAATTCTTTCTTGGAAAAGAATCCTCCCGGTGATTCAGTTCGTAGATGGAACCTGATACGCAAACCTAAGGATTTTGTTGTCTCCGCAGGGAGCAAGGACATAAGATTTTCTCCTCGATTGGTCCAGACCGGCGTAAGAAACCAGGCGAGAATCGAGATTGCCGTGCTTTCCGGAAGCAGCAAGATCGGCGTGCGTCAAGTGACTTTTGCACTGATATATGACCGTCAACAAGCAGTCACAAAGGTCGATATTCCGGCGGGCGGCGTCATTAGTCCTGAGAATATAAAGATAGAAAAGATTCCATCGAACGATCCTGAGCCTTCTAATTGGAAGCCGCCTTACGGCCTAATTGCCAAACGCCGGCTGCCGGCAAACACTGTGCTTCACCCAAATATGTTAGGATCTCTCAAATCTCCAATTATTGTAAAGCGAAATCAAAATGTTGTTATTCGTATCGAAAAGCCCGGATTTCTGATTACAGCCGCAGGGAAAACTATCCAGGACGGCAGGGCCGGTGAATATATAAAAGTCCGAAATATGGATTCACGACGAATCATCATGGCAAGGATCAGCGAAGACGGCAGCGTCGAACCGGTGTTATAGAGAATACATTCTGCAATAATTAATAAAAAAAACGGACAAAAGGAGAAACAATGAACAATAAAATATTATTATTGCTTGTCTTATCGGCCTCGGTATTACTCTCAACCACCTGCTTACAAGCAGGCTCCATCTGGGCCAAGAGGGACAAGAATATGAAAGCCATATATGCCGACGATGTCGCTCGCCAGATAGGTGATGTCCTGACTATCACAATCACCGAAAACAGCACGATCGATAACAAGGCAAAAAGAGATATGAAAAAGGAAACCGACCGTTCGACTCTTTTCAATGGAGACCTTGGCAGTTTCGCGGACCTCGGCGAATTTGGCATGACCGCCCAATCGGACAATGAGTTGAAAAGCAAGGCCGATTACAAGGACGAACGAAAGTTTGTCGACAACATTACCGTGGTCGTAGTGGATATCCTTCCGAATCGCAACCTTATAGTTTTGGGGACTCGTAATCGCGACATTTCAGGTGACACACAAACCATTGAGGTAAGCGGCATAGTCAGGCCAAGTGATGTTTCGTTCGATAACAAGGTTAAAAGCGAGCGGGTTGCGGACTTTCGTATCGTATCCAGAAACGGTGGAGTTTCAGCACCGTACACCAAACCGGGCTGGCTCGGCAGCATGTTAGATATCGTTTGGCCGTTCTGATTGCACCATACAGGCAGAATTATTTTTCTCAGAGTGATAACTTATGAAATCAATAATGAGCATACGAGGCAAAACGCAAAAGAGCATAATAACACTAACGATATGTTCGATTCTGGCTTGTGTATCTATGTCAGGCGTCGGGCATTGCGAGCGAATAAAGGATATCGTTGATATTCAGGGTCTTCGCAGCAATCCGCTCTCAGGTGTTGGCCTGGTAATCGGTCTGGCCGGCACCGGCGATACAACAATGCTTTCGCGACAAATGCTGACGAATTTATTGAGGGATTCAGGCCTTGTTTTAAATCCCACCGACTTGACCGGCGGCAATATTGCCGTGGTTTGGGTAACGGCGGAGCTGGGACCCTTTGCTCGTGAAGGTTCACAAACCGATGTTGATGCCTCTGCGATAGGAGACGCCAAAAGTCTTCAGGGCGGAAAGCTTTTGCCGACACCTCTAAAAGGCCTTGATGGTCAGGTTTACGCCGTGGCCGAGGGGGGGATTTCAATCGGTGGCTGGACGGCGGCAGGCGATAAAGCCTCGATTACCAAGAACCACCAGACGGTCGGAAGAATTCCGGGTGGCGCCACTGTTGAAAAAGAAGAAATTGCCACTTTTGTCGAACACATCGCCGGCAAGAGAGTAATTACGCTAAATCTCAGAAACGTCGATTTTTCAACTGCAAGGCAAGTCAGTCAGGCCGTCAACCAGGATTATCCACAGAGTGCCGTAGTCGTTGACGCCGGTACCATTCAAGTTAAAGTGCCCGACGAAGTCCTTCAGCAGGACATAGCCGGCTTTATAGATGATATTACAAAGCCGCAAGTCCGGGTCGATGTCCCCGCGGTAGTTGTTATCAATGAGCGCACGGGTACCATTGTCGTCGGTGAAAACGTCGGCATATCTGCCGTGGCAATATCTCAGGGCAGTCTCGTTGTAAAGATCAAAGAAACCGAAATCGTTTCTCAGCCGGCCGCTCCTTTCTCCGACTCCGGCACAACAGAAAAAGTTCAGGATACGAAAATAGGAGTCGAAGAACAGCAGGCGTACCTGATTCCCGTATCCCGGTCGGTTACCGTCTCCGAGTTGGCTAAAAGTATTAATGCCATAGGGGCGACACCGACAGACTTGATAGCGATATTCAATACCCTGAAAAAGGCCGGTGCCCTCCAAGCCAGGCTGGTGATAATGTAGGAGTAGTTTCATGGATAGCGCCAAACTGATATTAACCGAACCTGTTTTGCCGCCGGTGCCGCTGGAGCATCTTCAGAAATCGGCTTTCAATAATATTCCGGAAGAGAAAAAAAAGCAAATCGCCAAAGATTTCGAGTCCGTCCTGATCAACAGGATGCTGGATGAAATGAAGAATACTATCGGGAGCTGGGGTTTTGAAAAAGATGGACCTTCCAATCAGGTACAGGGAATATTCTGGCTATATCTTGCGCGCGATATAGGAAACAACGGCGGCATCGGATTATGGAAGGACATACACCAATTTCTAACCAATGCCGAGAAGGCAAACACAGCAGGAAAGTCACTGGATGGGCAAACATGAAAGCAGCAGTAGCTTCAATAGAAGATAAAGTCGACCGGTTGTTGGTTTGTCTGGACCAGGACGTACGGCATATGCAGGAGAGTCTGCTGCAGTTGAATGAAATGCGCAGATTGGTTATCAAGCGCGACGAAGCCGCTTTGGGCAAACTGCTTGAGAGCATTCAGGCCGGGGCCGGCTGTTACAGGGAACACGAATTAAAACGCAAATCAATACGGAAAGAATTGGCCGACAGTCTGGGCTTCGGCATCAAGCAAATGACTTTATCAGCACTCCAGGCAAGTCTCCCGGAAGCAAAAAAAGACCAGGTAACCCGGATGAAAGCAATGCTAAGAACACTGAGTGCGGAACTTAAGAAAGAATATTTGAGTACCGCTTTGCTCTTATCTGAATGCGCCAGATTCAATAACCTGCTTTTGAAAGGTATTTTCGACCTCGGTAAGACAGAGTCGGTTCACTACAACTCCAATGGTGAAACCAGACGGCAAATTGATATGGCCTTTGTAAATTTACAGATTTAAGGGACATCATCTCGCATGTGTTGAGTTTAAGCTAAACAAATGCAGACCGGAAGTCTGAGAATCGTAGTCTAAACGGATATAAGAAATGGATAGTTTTGGCATAGGAATCAGCGGCCTTAATGCAGCCCAAAGGGCCTTTGACATAATCGGCAATAATATTGCCAATGCAGCCACTGACGGCTATCACCGCCAGAGACTGAATCTGACCCCGGCTTATTCGTCGCAAATCGGCTCTGTTATTTTGGGAGGAGGTGTCGATATTGCGGGAATTACCAGGATGATTGACGGCTTTCTGCAAAAAGAGATTTTCCAGCAGCAGTCCTCGTTAGAGCAGGTCTCGCAGGAACTTGCCATGCTGCGTACGATTGAAAACTCATTCGGCGAGCTTTCGGACGGCAGCGGTTTGAGTACGGCTTTGGATGATTTTTTCAATGCTCTACAGGACCTTAGCGTCCATCCGGTGGAAAGCATCTGGCAAAACCAGGCTGTAACCTCAGCCCAGACCATGGCTGCCAAATTTAAAACACTGGGGCAATTCCTGACATCATTGGAAAGCCAGATTTCCCTGGAAGCAGAGAACGTAGTCAATCAGATTAATGTTCTGACAGGCAAAATAGCCGAACTCAATCACAACATAGGAAGGCAGGAAATAAGAAGTGGTCAGGCCTACAATCTGAGGGACCAAAGAGACCAGTGCATAACCGAGCTATCCAAACTCATCAGCGTGGATACCGAGGCCAGAGAGTATGGTGTCGTGGACATCAGCATTAACGGAATCCCCGTAGTGATAAGCACCTTCGCTTTTGAACTGGAGGTGGGTATAGAAGAAAATCTCGGGCTGGGTATTACCGTTGCCGGCAAGTCGAATTACAACATAGATTTTCAAGGCGGACGGCTCGGAGCATTATTATCGCTAAAAAACGATCTGATCGCCGGCATTCACAACGATCTGGACAATCTGGCAAATGCAATAATACAACAGATAAATCAATACCATGTCCAGGCAGTAGGTTCGAAAGGCTCATTTACCGAACTGACCGGCTTCCCGATGATAAGTGATAACCTGGCTGATTTTGACCCGCCCGTATCCAATGGCAGCATATATATCAGGGTTACCAATACGAGCTCCGGCACAGTCACACGAACCGAGGTCCCGATCAATGCACCAACAGACTCGTTAACCTCGATAGCCGCTGCTTTTACAGCCATAACAGGACTGACCGCTTCGGTCTACGATTTCAGGCTTCATATACAAGCCGACACAGACTACAAGTTTGATTTCCTGCCCTGTGTTCTCCCAACACCTAAGAACAGCGACTTCACCGGCGCAACATCGCCGCCGGCGATATCGCTATCGGGCATTTATACAGGCACGAAAAACCAGACTTTTACTTTTACGGTATCAGGCTCAGATTGGGTCGGAAACGGCTCATTGCAAATTACCGTAACCGATGGTGACGGAAATACGGTTACTACACTTAACGTTGGCTCGGATTACGCGGCAGGTGACAGGCTTGATATCGGCAATGGAATCAAAATAGTCCTTGGCACCGGCGACCTTGCTGACGGCAATACTTTCCAAGTCGATGCTTTTGCTGATACGGATACATCAGGAGTGCTTGCTGCGGCTGGAATCAATGCCTTTTTTTCCGGCAACAACGCTTCGAACATAGCGGTTTGTTCGGATATTTCCGCCGCGCCGGGCCGTATTGCCACAGCTCTTGGAGAGGATATAACAGACAACAATAACGCATTACGAATGGCAGCTTTAAGAAACCAGGCCGTAACCGCTTTGGACTCCATGACGCCCGGTGAGTACTATCGCCGGTTGATCACGGATATCGGCCATCAGGTCTCGAGCAAACAGATGCACCAGAAAAACGTCGAAGTCTTGGTCCAAAACCTTGCCAATCAGCAGGGCGAAATCAGCGGCGTCAACATCAACGATGAAGCCGCGCGCATGTTGATCTTCGAGCAAATGTTCAAAGCAATGGCCAAATACCTGAGCACACTTCAATCATCACTATCAACCATCATGGAAATAATATAAGAAATGAGCGGAGCACTTAACAACATATATAATAATGTAAGTTATGCTTTGTACCAGCATTCTGTAGAAATGGCCCGGCTGCAGGAACAAACAGCTACCGGCTCGCGGATAAATCGGTCCTCTGATGATCCTTCCTGCTCATATCGAGTGGTAACTCTCAACTCTCAGGAAAAGTCTCTGGAAAATTATATAAACAACCTCTCGGAAGTCGTCGGCACATTGGAGCTTTCCTCTACTGTTATTCAGGAGATAGGATCAGCTCTCACAGAGACTAAAGTACGTCTGACTCAAATAATCGGCGGTATTTACCACGACGAAACCAGGGAGCGGATCGCAGAAGGAATCAATGATATATTAGAGCAGGTAGTCTCATTGGTTAATACCAAACACATAGGCCAATACCTGTTCGGCGGAAGCAATACGACATCGGCACCATATCTTGTGGAACGCACCAACGGGGAAATCTCCGGTGTAACTTATCAGGGCAGTCTTGAGAATCGAGAAATAGAAGTAGCTCCCGGCATAAAATCATCGGCTTTTTACGTGGGTTATGATATCTTCCACTCAGATGACCGCAGCGATCCTGTTTTTCTGGGCGATACAGGTGCCAAAGCCGGCACCGGAACCTCAAATATCCAGGGTAACACATGGCTGACGGTAGCCGACCCCATCCCTCCCGATCCCGGCAATTACGTCCTTTCCATCGATGGCGGCCTGAGCACCTTCAATACCGACTGCACGGATACCAATCTGGCAGTGACTGACCCGACGACCGGAAAAATCCTGTACGTTGACACCACTGAAATAAACGGCACCGGATTCGAGTCGGTAAGCATACCGGGAACTCACGACATATTCAATACACTCATGAGTATCCGCGACATGTTGAAAAATGAAAGAGAGCTTTCCGGCGCTCAATTGCGAGAGATGCAGGATAACTCGCTGATTGCGCTGGATGAGGTAAACGAACTTCTGGTGCAGGCCGAAGTCTCTGTCGGTTCAAAAATAGGTTTTCTGGACAACCTCAAAGACAGTCTAACGAAGCTAAAGTATGACGCCGAGGATGAAGCGACTCTTCTGCAGGAAGCCGACATCGCCCAAATAGCCATAGACCTTTCCAGACGTGAAGTTCTATATCAAATGTCGCTGTCAATAGCCGGAAAACTCATGTCCATATCGCTGCTGGATTTCATCGGGTAGCCGCCGGGGACAAAATTCATAAGCAGAAAGGCATGTTCTTGAACAACATATATGTTTGATATTTATACAGATTTCACGGGGGATACCGCTAAATTGCAAATATGCACAAATACGGTCTAACGGCACGGAATTTGCACGTAAGACTATCAAGGCTTCAGCTTTTTTCGTAAGCAAAATCCGCTTCGCGGGACTTTATAGGAGTAAAGCAGATGACATTGGGACCAGATTCGAACCCGCTTGGCGGGCAAGCACAAAACAACGCATTTGAAAACATAAATCACTACCAGAGGGGTTTGCAATTGGCTGAAGCCGGCAGATATCAGGATGCCCTGGTCTGTATGCAGGAGCATCTTCGCACAGCACCCGACGATGCAGAAAGCCTGAATGATACAGGGGCAATTCTGCATTGCCTCGGCCGCTCGAACGAAGCGATCGATTATTTTGTCAAAGCTCAGAGACTGCGGAACGACTCGGCTGAGATAGTTTGGAATCTGGCCGAAGCATATCTCGCGACCGGTAAAACAAACGAAGCCATGCTGCTTTTCGATAAAATGGAACAGACCGGCGTGCTGAATGCGGATGTCCTGAACAGAACCGCCAACGTATTCCTGAATCAGAACAATAAAGCAGATGCCGTCGAGATGCT